>Ga0111538_10000673_pt1 | contig 46810 bp, 37 predicted proteins | sample SoiMethybrSBSTD1_FD_79669 | JGI IMG/M metagenome (GOLD analysis project Ga0111538, IMG submission 79669) | Bulk soil microbial communities from a Populus tree surrounding site in Tennessee, USA - Soil MetaG P. TD hybrid SBSTD1 (version 2)... | ecosystem: Environmental > Terrestrial > Soil >...
GCCCACGGCGGGACCATCTTCCTCGACGAGATCGGCGACATGTCGCTGTCGGCGCAGGCCAAGGTGCTCCGCGTGCTGCAGACCGGCGAGTTCGCCCGCGTCGGCGGCGAGCAGACCCTGAAGACAGACTGCCGGGTGGTGGCGGCGACCAACAAGGAGCTCGACAAGGCGGTGGCGGCCGGCGAGTTCCGCGAGGACCTGTTCTTCCGGCTGAACGTGGTGCCGATCAACTCGCCGCCGCTCCGGGATCGACTCGACGACGTGCCGCTCCTCGCCGAGTCGTTCGTCGCCGAGTGCTGCGACGAGAACGGCTTCTCGCGCAAGGCGATCGACGGCGCGGTGCTCGACAAGCTGCGCGGCTACGACTGGCCGGGCAACGTGCGCGAGCTGCGCAACGTGGTCGAGCGCCTGGTCATCATGAGCGACGACGTGATCGTGGAGCGCGACCTGCCTCCCTACCTGGGCGGGCCGGGCCGCATCGTCGGCGAGCGCGGCGAGAGCCCGCCGGCGCCGAGCGTCGAGATCGCGCGCCACGCGGAGAAGACGCTGCGCGAGTTCCGCGAAGAGGTCGAGTGCGATTTCATCCGCTACAAGCTGGCCGAGTACGACTGGAACATCTCGCGGACGGCGCAGGCGCTCGGCATCGAGCGGACCAACCTGCACAAGAAGATGCGAGCCCTCGGCATCGTGAGGCCCTGAGGCCCCTTTGTTGAACCGGCAAAACGCCAAATACCTTTTGGTCTTTGGCGCGCTGGCCGTGTGGGCCGGCGACGCGGCGGCGGATCCGATCGAAGATCGCTTCAACGACGCCGCGAACAAGATCGGCGACGAGAAGTACGAGGAGGCGGCCAGCGAGCTGGAGGCGCTGGCGGGGGAGGCGCGGGATCACCGGCTGGCGCCCGAGGCGCTGTTCACCGCGGCCGAGCTGCGAGAGGAGCGGCTGGCCGATCCGGCGGCGGCGCTGGCGCTCTACCAGCGGATCGAGAAGGAGTATCCCGATAGCCGGCCGGCGCTGGCCTCGGCGCGGCGCGCCGAGGCGATCCGCAAGCAGATCGGCGAGGGGCACGAGGGGCTCGAGCCGCAGCGGCGCTTCACCGAGATCCGCGAGGGCTTCCCCGACCGGCCGGAGGCGGAGACCATCGCCATGACCGAGGCGCTCCTCAGCGAGTTCCCCGACTGGGTGGGCGCTCCGAGCGTGGCGCTCTGGCTGGCCGAGGTCGACCTGCGCTCCGGCCGGTTCGACTCCGCCATGCGGCGCTACGCCGCCGCCGCCGAGCGCTACCCCGAGAGCGCCGCGCGCTTCGACGCTCTGCTGGGCGCCGGCGATGCCGCGTTGCGCATCGGCCGGATCTCCCAGGCCGAGGACTTCTACCGGCGGCTCGAGACCGGCGGCGATCCCGGCCGCGAGACCCTCAAGCGCGAGGCGCTGCACGAGCTCGAGCGCGTGCGCGGGCGCTCGCGCCTCGGCTGGCTGGCCGGAATCCTGGCCCTGGCCGGAATCCTGGCCCTGGCCGCCTCGCTCCTGGTCGCGACCCGCTCGCCGCGCCGGGCCGTGCGCGCCCTCTGGCCGCCGCCGTCGGAGGTCCTGTACCTGGCGCCGGTGGCCGCTGTCCTGTCGGCCGCGTCGTACACCGGCTACGCCGGCCTCGGCCCCGCGGTCACCTGGGTCTCGCTGACCGGCACCGCGGTCGCCTGGCTGTCCGCCGCCGGGCTCGCCGCGCGCCCGGCCGGCCGCCGGCTGGCAGCGGTCGCGGGCCATGTTCTGGCCGCTGCCGTGGTGGTCGCCGCCGTCACCTACCTGGCCCTGCTCCGCTACGAGCTGGTCGACGCGGTCCTCGAGCCCCTGCGCTACGGCCCGGAGCGCTGAAGCAGGGTCCTGACCAGGGCCTGGTCGTCCGCGGCGATCGAGCCGGCGGCCAGCTGGCGCGCGAGGTCGCCGAGGATGGCGCGGGCGGGCACCACCATGGAGGCGCCGGCGGCGTCGGCGCCCTCTGCGCTCGACAGATCGAGGTCGCCGGAACGCCGGCTGAGCGTGCCGGAGCTCGAGTGGATGGCGACCACCCGGTGATCGAGGGCGGACAGGATGGGCCGGCCGCTGCCGCCGCCGATGCCGCCGAGGTCGACGGTCACCCGCGGCATCCGGCCCTCGATCGGCGTGCCGCCGGGATCGCTCAGACCGCCGACCAGCCGCTCGGCGCCGCCGAGCAGAACGTGTCCGGTCTGGATCGACTGCACCGGGCCGGCACCGACCAGCGCCGGCAGCTGCCGGCGATCCCGCTCGCTCCAGTCGAAGTCGCCGAGCTCGGCGCTCTGGCTGACCGCCGAGAGGTCGTCGAAGCCGCTCGAGTAGATCCGGTCGGGCAGGGCGCCGGTGCCGTCGAGGGCGAGGACCGGCAGGCGCACGCCGCGCGGCAGCGCGACGCGGACCAGCGCGTAGTCGAGCTGGCTCGAGCTGGCGACCACCCGGGTTCCGCTCGCCGCCACCCCGCCGCCGCGCTCCTCGTGGCCGAAGGTCACCGTGCCGACCCCGAGCCCGGCGGTGACGTGGGCGTTGGTCAGGACCAGCGCCGAGCCGTCGGAGGCGCGGGCGACCAGGAACGCGGTGCCCCAGCCCCCCTCGCCCACCCGGGTGCCGGCCCGGTGATAGACGCCGATGCCGCGGAGGTTGCGCCGGGTCGGCGCCTTCAGCCGGGAGCGAAACGGCCGCTGCCCGCGCGGTCGCCTCACCAGGTGGAACCGGTTCTTGCCGAGCACGCCGGCGCCGGCATCGCTCGGCGCGGCGAGCGCGCAGGAGGAGGCCACCAGCGCGGCCAGGAGGAGCCGGTCGCGGAGCATCGGCGGCCTGCGTGCACGCGCGGTGCCACCTCCGTCCCCCTCGCGCGCAACGCTGCGCTCCCGGGTTCCCGCGGCGTTGAGTCGATCGTGCGGCCATCGGAGCCGCTGGCATCCCGGCTGGCCGGCTATCGCGCGCAGGCCGCCGTCGTGGTCAGGCGGCCCATGTTGCGCTGGAGGATCTTCTGGATGGCCCCGGCGTCCAGCGCCACTCGCACCGGATGGACCTGCCCGTCGAAGTCGACGGCCACCTCGAAGCGAGGGAACGGACCGAACACCTCGACGCGACCGTGGCCGGAGTCGACCACCGCGGCGCCGCGCCCGTCGGCCTTCGTGGTGGTCGCCGTCTTGTCGCCGGTCTCGACGTTGGTCACGAACAGGGTCGCGTGCTCGACCGCCCGCCGGGTCGCCTTCTCGTAGACGCAGAAGTTCACCGTGACCCGCTGGCGGAACATCTTGGTTCCCTTGAGCTCGCCCTGCTCGTCGAAGTACCGCCACTGGCCGACCTTGGTTCCGTCGCGGTACTGGCCCTCCTCCTCGAGCTGTCCGCTGTCGTACCAGGAGCGGTAGGGGCCCTGCTTGCGGCCGTCGGCGTCCTCGCACCAGACGACCCCGCCGCCCGGCGGCGCATCCCCGACCTTTTCCGTGTCCCTCGGGCAGAAGCTCTCGGCCGTGGTCGCCGGCACCAGCGCCGGAGTCGTGCGCGAAGAGCCGGGCGGCGCGGCCGGCGACGTGTGCGGCGCCGGCGACCGGTGGGAGCAGGCGAGCGCCAGCGCGCTCGCGGTCAGGGCGATGCGAGCGGTCATCTGGCGAGCGAGCTCTCGATGGCGCGGGTCAGCTCCGGGTCGCCGGCGGTGATCTTGCCGTCGCGCCGGAAGCGGACGATGCCGCGCTTGTCGATGACCATCGTGACCGGAATGGATGGGGTGGCGAAGTCGATCGGCCCGGTCTCGTTCGGGTCGAGCCACAGCGTGAAGGGGAGCCCGTGCTTCTTCCAGGCGGCGATGACCCGCGGGCGCGCCGACTCCTCGTCGATGCTCAGCATGACGAACTCGACCCCGCGCGCGGCGTAGGCCTTGTGCAGCGCGAGCAGGTGGGGGAACTCGGCGACGCACGGCGCGCACCAGGTGGCCCACACGTTCAGCACCACCACCTTGTCGCGCAGGTCCTTCATGCGGACCGGACGCCCCTCGATGGTCTTGCCGTCCCAGACGGTCGGCGCCGGCTTGCCGAGCGCCGCGTTGCCCGCCTTGACCCCTTCCTCGATCTCGGCCTGCGCCGCCTCCGGCGTGAGGACCGGCGCGCCGATCTCGCGCAGTGCGATGGCGCTGGCGCGCAGCCGCCGGGCCGCGGTGTCGGTCCAGACCACCAGCAGCCACTCGTCGACCCGCAGCGCGCGCGGCATGCCGCTCGACTTCGCCGCGCTGATGGTCGCCACCAGCCGCTCCGGCCCGGTGCCGTCGACCGCCGAGATCCGTCTGACCAGGAGCTGTCCGCTGCCGCCGCGCGCCGCCGCCACCCAGGTGACGAGCGCGTCGCCGGCCTGGTCGAGCGCGATGGCGACCCGGCCGAGCGGCGTCCGCTCGCCCGCCGGCGCGTCGACCTCGATGGGCGCGGTGAAGGTGGCGCCGGCGTCGTGCGAGAAGGCCGCCCGCACGGTGGGTCGCCCGCCCGCCTCGGTGTACCAGGCGACCGCGACCGCCGAGCCGCGCGCCGCGACCGCGGGTCCGTTGACCGGACAGCCCTGGATGGTCCAGCCGTCGGCGGCGACCGGCGCCGGCTGGGTCCATTTCCCGTCGACCCGCCGCACGATCGAGATGTCGCGCGTCTCCTTCGCGCTGCGATCGCGATACACCACCACCGGCCCGCGATCGGTCGCCGCGGCCGCCGTCGGGCAACAGTCGCACACGCTCTCGTCGAGCAGCGCCGGCTCGGCGAGCCCGCCGGCGCCGACCCGGACCGCGCGCAGCGCAGTCGGCTGACCGCGCGCGGTCGCGCGGCCGTCGAGCCAGACCGCGATGGCGCCGTCCCCCTCGGCGGCGAACGAGGCGAAGCCGTGCTCGGTCTCGCTGGTGTCGTCGTGCGCCCGGCCGAGGCTCTTCCAGGCCGCCCCGCCCGCCGCGATGCGCCCGACCTCGAGCGCGGACGCCTCGCCGCGGCCGCTCCGGCCCCAGCTCGCCATCAGGCTGCCGTCCGGGGCGCGCACCAGGGCGGGCGTGTCGGCCCAGCTCGCCATGATCCGCTCACCGGCTGCGACGGTCTGCGCCTCGCTCCACTTCATGCCGGACAGCCGGCTGACTCGCACTCTGTGCCCCGCCCCGTCCGGCTCGACCCAGGTGAGGAGGGCCTCGCCGTCGGCGCCCGGAGCCAGGTTCGGCGCCATCGCGCCCGCCGCCGCCGGTGGGTCCAGCTCGAGGAGCCCGCTCGCCGGCTCGCGCGCATCCACCCGCTTCGCCTCCGCTCGCGAGGCTGGCGGCGCCGGCTCGCCGGGTGCGGCACACGCGGCGACGAGGAGGACGGCGGCTACGGCGCGCATCTCGATGAAGTATAGTCCCGAGGATGGCGCCGCGCGGCCGCATCCTGGCGACCCGCTTCGGGCTCAATCCGAACTCCTCGAGCCTGGGCGTGGACGTGACGTTCCTCCTGCTCGGCGCCGCCGCCCTGTCGATCTTCACGCCGGTGGTGGGGGCGCTCCTGCGCCTGCGCCGCGGCTCCTCCGCGCATGTCGTCGATCCCCCGTCGCCCGCACCGACCGAGTGAACGGCCGCGAGTGCGCGCCGAGCGATTCGGCGCCATCGCCGAGCTGGTGCGCCCGCGCGCGCTGGTCTTCGTCGACCGCGCCTTCGCCCGCCGCCTGGGCGCCGCCAGTTCGGCCTGGGCGAGCGATCCGGCCGGCGACGGCGACGTCGGCGGCCGCCCGCTGTCGGCGCCCATCGAGGCCCACCTCCAGCTGACCAACCGCTGCGACGTCGGCTGCCAGGGCTGCTACACCGGTGCCACGGCGCACGGCGCCCCCGGCGAGTGGGGCGCAGAGGAGTGGAAGCGCGCGCTCGATCACCTGGCCGAGCGCGGCGTCTTCCACCTCGCGCTCGGCGGCGGCGAGAGCGCCATCCTGCCCTGGCTCGGCGAGGTGGCGGCGCACGCTCGCGCCCGCGGCATGACGCCCAACCTCACCACCAGCGGCCTCGCCGGGCTCGACGACCTCCTGCCGATCGCGCACCTGTTCGGCCAGATCAACGTGTCGATGGACGGCATCGGCCCGGCCTACGCCGCGGTGCGCGGCAGCGACCGCTTCGCCGAGGCCGACCGCGCGCTCCGCCTCCTGCGCGCGCGCAAGCGCGAGGTCGGCATCAACGTGGTCGTCACCCGGCTCAACTTCGCCGACCTCGACGAGATCATCCGCTACGCCCGCCGCCGGAGGCTGAACGAGGTCGAGCTGCTCCGCTTCAAGCCGGCCGGTCGCGGCGCCGCCGCCTTCGCCGGCCTCACCTGCTCCGACGCTCAGCACCGCGCCTTCTGGCCGACCGTCTCGCGCGCCGCGCGCCGCCACCGGATCAGGATCCGGGTGGATTGTTCCTACACGCCGATGCTGGTCCACCACCGCCTCGACCGCCGCCTGCTCGAGCGGCTCGCGGTCTACGGCTGCATCGCCGGCGACTTCCTGGTCGGCGCGCGCGCCAACGGCGCTCTGTCCGCCTGCAGCTTCGCCCCGCCGGCTCCCGGCCGCCCGCGGCTCGACGACCTGGCCGCCTACTGGGAGAAGGACGACGCCTTCGGCCCGTTCCGCGCCTGGCGCGACGCCGACGAGCCCTGCCGCTCCTGCGAATACCACTCCCTGTGCCGCGGCGGATGCAAGGCGGTGGCACTCCACCTCGAGGGGGACGCCCGCCGCCCGGATCCAGAATGTCCGCGGGTGGTCGATTTCAGGCGGGGACGTGCCGGTCGCATCCGGCTGCCAATTGCTGTATAGAGTGTCGCGCTACAGAGAGCCCCACATGAAGACCGTCATGGTGATCAGCGACGCCACCGGCGAGACCGCCGAGCGGATGGTGCGCGCCGCGGTGCTCCAGTTCAGCAACGTCCCGGTCAACGTTCGCGTCTACTCGCAGGTCCGCCTGGAGTCGGAGGTCGAGAAGATCATCGAGCGGGCCGCCGAGTCGCGCGCCCTGGTCGTCTTCACCATCGTCAACCAGGAGGAGCGCGACCTCATCTGGCGGCTGGTCGAGCGCTACAACGTCGAGACGGTCGATCTCATCGGCGCGCTGATGGGCAAGCTGGCCACCTTCCTGGCCTCCGAGCCGTCCGGCGTCCCCGGCCTGCTCTACACCATCGGCGAGGACTACTTCCGCCGCATCGAGGCGGTCGAGTTCGCGGTCAAGAACGACGACGGCGCCGAGCCGCGCAACCTGCCCAAGGCCGATCTGGTCCTGGTCGGCATCTCGCGCACGTCCAAGACGCCGCTCTCCACCTACCTGGCTCAGAAGGGGCTCAAGGTGGCCAACGTCCCGCTCGTCCTCGGGGTCGACCCGCCCGCCGAGCTCGAGCAGGTCGACCAGAACAAGGTCTACGGCCTCATCATCCGCCCCGAGTCCCTCGAGCGCATCCGCAAGGCCCGCTTGACTCATCTCGGGATGCCGCCCGACTCCTCGTACGGCACCCGCAAGCACATCGAGGAAGAGCTGGGCTACTCGCGCGCGGTCTTCCGCGCCCACGCCAACTGGCCGGTCATCGACGTCACCAGCAAGGCCATCGAAGAGACCGCCGCCGACATCCTCCGCATCTACAAGGAACGCCTCGGCGTCCCCTGATGGCTACTCGTCGGCGGTGGGGTGGAGGAAGGCGAGGTAGCGGTCGGGGATGTCGTCGAGCAGGAGGCGGCTGGCGCAGCGGGGGCAGGCGAAGACCGGGGGCAGGCGGTCGTCGGTGGCGAGGATGGCTGCGGTTTGCAGCAGGCGCTCGTCGGTGTATTCGCAGCGGTCGCAGGCGTAGGGGGCGAAGAAGGAGGAGACCGTGCCGCGGCCGGTGACGCCTTCGACCAGGGAGGCCTGGAGGACGAAGGCGACCGAGCAGGCGTGGAACTCGTAGCCCTGGATGGGGGCGCGGTGGAGGAACTCGACCCACTCGCGGACTCCGAGCGAGTTCATGTAGCGGACCTGCGAGAGATCGAAGTCGACCCGGCCGACCAGGGGCGGGAGGTCGTCGAAGCGGGTGGCCTCGGTGATGTCGCCCTTGATGACGATGCGGGTGCGCTCGGTGTCGTGGACGATCTCCCACTGGGTGAGGCGGGCGAGCTGACGGCGCACTTCGGGCGGCAGGTTGTCGAAGGCCGCGCCGACCGTGATGCCGCCCTCGCGCCGCTGGGCCCAGACGACGCGGGCGCGAATCGACATGGGCGGCTCGCCCGCCGGCCGGACGTCGAGCTGCAGGACGGAGCCCTCGCTGACCTCGGCGTCGAGCGAGAGCCGGGCGCCGTCGACCGAGAGGTTCGAGACCCGCCCGGTGACCTGGCGCTGGCCCTGCTGGGTGACCACCGCGAGGCCGATGTCGTAGCGCTGGGCCCCGCGGCGCGGCAGGCCGAGCTGGATCGCGACCACGTCGTAGAGCTGGTCCGACTCCATGGGGGCGATGAGGATCTCGTCGCAGCCGGACTCGGCGACCAGCCGCATCTGCTCGGCGGCGATGCGCGACCCCATGATGAGGACGATGCGGCACTCCGGCATGGCGGTCTTGATCTGGCGCGCGGCCTGGTAACCCGACAGGTCGGCCATCTCGGCGTCGAAGATGCAGAGCGCCGGTCGCTCGCGCAGGCCGGCGGCGGCGGCCTCGCGACCTCCGGTGACCACAACCACCTCCATGGGCAGGTTGCGGAACGAGGTCGCGCCCAGGTGGCGAAGGATCTCGCTGTTATTCGAGACCAGCAGCTTCACGGTACAACGGTATCATCGACGACCGCGGCGCGTCCGCTTTCACAGGAAGGCGATGATGAGGACGACCGCGGTCAGGACGACCACGACGCCGGCCGCCAGCACCATGGCGCCGCGCAGGAGCGCGCTCCGGTCGGCCGCCTCGCGCTCGGCGTTCAGTCGATCGATGTGCTGGGTGCGCGAGCCGATGGCACCCCTCAGCATGTCGATCCGGCCGTAGAGCTCGTCGAATTCGGGGCGTTCGATGCGGTTCAGGTTGACCAGGGTCCCCAGGGTGACCAGGCGGCGGGCGATCTCGCTGTCCGCCTCGGTGACCTCGCGCCCCTTCGACCCGTGCTGGGCTTCCAGCTCGGAAAATCTCTGGCGGTGGCCCTCGCGAGCGTCGGTCAGGCTGCGCCGGGTCGATTCGAGCTCGGAGCGCAGCGACTCGACCTGGGCCGCCGCCTGCGACACCGGCTTCTCCACCGCGGCGAGCCGGCGCTCGATGTCCTGTCGCTCCGGGTCGAGCGAGGCCGCCTCCCGCCGCAGCTCCTCGGCAGACCGCCGCAGCTGCGATCGGGTCTCGCCCATCGCCTGCTTGCCGGCCTCCTCCTCGCGGTCCTCGGCCGCCTTGAGGTAGCCCTTCTGGGTGCGCTCGATCTGCTTGCGCTTCTCCCGCAGCGAGCGCCGCTGGGCCTCGAGCGCCTCCTGCTCCTCCTCCGCCTTCTTCAGCGCCGCCTCGGTCTCGCCGAGCTTGTCGGCGCGCTCCTTCTCGAGGTCGGCGAACTTCTGATTCTCGTCGGCCAGCCGGCCGCCGAGCTCACTCGAGTCGAGCAGCGCCTTCTGCTTGCGCCGCTCGGCCTCGTCGAGCGCCTCGTTTTCGCCCCGGATGGCGCGCGTGTCGATGCGGAGATCGCGCACCGCCCGTCCCAGCGCGCCCAGCAGGGTGTCGAGCGCCGAGGTGTCGACCCGGATCTGCTCGTGCAGGCTCTTGACCGCCTTGCGCCGCTGCAGGAGACCGCGCAGGAAGCCGACCGTGTACCGGGCCGACGCCACCAGCCCGGTGTCGGGCACCTCCGGCATCGGGTCGACCACCGGCAAGGGTTCGGTCGCCGCGCCACCCGGCACCGGCGCGGCCAGCCGGGTCGGCGGCGGGGCCAGCGTGGGATCCGGCAGCTGGACGCCGCTCGCGCTCGAGTCGGGACGGGTCCGGGCCCGCGAACCGGGCGGCGGCGGCGGGGTCGAGGCACGCGCCGGCCGCGCGCGCGGCTCCGGGAAGATCGCGGTCGACCCGGTCTCGCGCGGGGCCAGGATGCTGGGGATGGACTTTCCGGCGGCCTCGGTCGCGGCCCCGGCCCCGCCGCCGACCGGCGCCGGCCGCGGGGTCGGCATCCGCCGCGCCGGCAGCGCCGGCAGCTTCCGCGCGCAGCGCACACATTGCGAGGACTCCTCGGTGTTCTCTGCGCTGCAATACGGACAGAAGCGGACCATTGTCACCGCGTGGTGCGCTCGTACACCGGCTCGCCGCCGACGATGGTCATGTCGATCCTCGTCTTGAGCAGCGACGCGTCGGCGGACAGCTGGCGATCGTACACCGTGAGGTCGGCGACCATGCCGCGCTTGATCGTCCCGCGGTTCTGCTCCGAGAAGGAGGCGTAGGCCCCCTCGCTGGTGAACGCGCGCAGCGCCTCCTCGAGCGACAGCTTCTCCTCGGGGCGCCAGCCGCCCGCCGGCTGGCCGCTGGCGTCCTGCCGGGTGACCGCGGCGTAGAGCCCGAGCAGCGGCGACACCTCCTCGACCGGGAAGTCGGAGCCGAAAGCGACGTGGGCTCCGCTGTCGACCAGCTGACGCCAGGCGTAGGCGCCGCGGATCCGCTGCGGCCCCAGCCGCGCTTCGGCCCATGGCATGTCGCTGGTCGCGTGGGTCGGCTGCATCGAGGCGATGACTCCGAGGCGCGCGAACCGGACCATGTCCTCCGGCGCCACCACCTGGGCGTGCTCGACCCGCAGGCGCAGGTCGGCCTTCGGCTTCTGCGCGCGCACCGACTGGTAGGCGTCGAGCACGGCGCGCACCCCGGCGTCGCCGATGGCGTGCACCGCCGGCTGCCAGCCCCCCTCGACCGCCGCCTCGATCGCCCGCTCGAGCTCGCCCGGCTGGGTCACCCACAGCCCGGTGTTCTTCGGGTCGTCGGCGTAGGGCGCCAGCAGCACCGCGCCGCGCGAGCCGAGCGCGCCGTCGGCGAAGAACTTCACGCCGCGCACGATGAAGCGCGCGCTGCCGTCGCGGTCGAGCTCGGGGACCCGGCGCGGCAGCGACTCGGCCATCTTGGGATCGCCCGACAGGAAGGCGTAGACCCTGAGCGGCAGGCGCCGCTCGTCGTCCAGGTTGCGATAGACATCCGCGGTGGCGTCGTCGATGCCCATCTCGTGGACCGAGGTGAGGCCGGCCTCGATCGCCTTGCCGGCGGCCGCCAGGATGCGCCGCTGGCGGGTCGCATCGCTCTCCGGCGGGATCTTGGCCTCGATGAGATCCATCGCGTTGTCGACCAGGACGCCGCTCGGGTCGCCCGCCCCGTCGCGGACGATCCGGCCGCCGCTGGGATCCGGCGTCGAGCGGTCGATGCCGGCCAGCCTGAGCGTCGCGGTCGACACCCACATCGCGTGGCCGTCGATCCGCCTGAGCGCCGCCGGCCGGTCGCCGACCGCCTTGTCGAGCGAGGCCGCGGTCGGGAACTTCTTGTCGGGCCAGAGGTTCTGATCCCAGCCGCGCCCGAGAAGCCACTCCCCCTCCGCCATCCCCAGCGAGGCGGCGTGCGCCTTCTCCGCCGCGATCTCCTCGCTGGCCGCGCCGCGCAGGGACAGGGACTCCAGCGCGATACCGAGGCCGTAGAGGTGGGCGTGGCTGTCGGTCAGGCCCGGGGTGACGCTGCGCCCCTCGAGCCGGATGACCCGGGTCCGCGCGCCCGCCCAGGTCATCACCTCGTGGTCGCTGCCGACCGCCACGATGCGATCGCCCCGGATCGCCACCGCGGTCGCCTGCGGCCGCGCCTTGTCCATGGTGAGGACATGGCCGCCGACCAGCACCATGTCGGCGCCGGCCGCCTCCTCGCCCCCGCGCTCGGCGCCGCCGCAACCCAGCATCGCCGTCACCGCGAGCAGCCCGAGCAGCCGATCAGAAGTCGGTGATACCGACCGCGAAGTAGACTTCGACGCCGCCACTTTCGAGACCATACCCGAAGTCGAGCCCCAGGAGGGGCAGCACGATCTGGCGGACATACAGGCGGATTCCGGCGCCGACCGAGTTCTTCCACGGGGCCAGGTTACTCACGTTCTCCTGGGTGACGTCCGCGTTCGGCAGGTAGTGACGGAAGGTGTCGTCCGGCTCGATGTCGAGGAAGGTCACGTAGGTGCTGTCGACGAACATGAGTCCGCGGAACGCCCACCCGGAGATGGTGAAGAAGGGGATCGAGTACTCCATGTTGGTCGCCAGCTTGAAGTCGCCGCGGAAGGCCTTGTTCTCGTAGCCGCGCAGCGAGGTGCCGCCCCCGGTGTACTCCTGCTGGAACGGCAGGTCCTCGCCGTAGCCGGCCATGCCGCGGATGATGAAGTTGCACCTCTTGAAGTAGCGCCGCGCGCGCTCGAAGCTGAAGGTCGAGTACCAGTAGTCGAAGTCGGACCCCGGGATCGAGGTCTCGTAGCTCAGCTTGAGCTTGCTCCCGGTGGTGATGCCGTACCAGTTGGCGCGGTGGTCGAAGGTGAGGACCGACTCGGTCGATACGTCCCAGCCCTCGGAGCCCGGCTCCGGGATGCCGCGGCTGATCTCGACGTCACCCGCCTCGGTCGGGCAGGGGCCGCCGCAGACCAGCGTCTCGTCGTCCATCGCGTCCTCGTGCAGATCGTTCTTGTAGTAGGCGACCTTGGCGCCGCGGATGCGCTGCTCGAGCTGGAGGCGGCGGAGGATGGTCACCCCGAGCTTGAGGCCGCTGTTGAGGTACATCATCTTGCTGCGCCGCACCGGGTCGACCGGGTGGTCCTCGTCGATGAGGAAGCGGGTCGGCGCCGAGTACTCGATGACGCGCTCGTAGCGGAGAAAGACGTCCGCCTGCCAGTTGAAGGGCGTGCCGGCGATCGACGGATCGACGTAGGCGCCGATGAAGAAGGTGTCGCCGGTGGCCACCTGGCCGTAGAGCAGGACCTTCTTGTTCTCGCCGAAGAGGTTGTTCTCGCCGAAGCCGATGCCGCCGCCGGTGTTGGTCGGCTGGTTGTAGAAGGTCGGCGCGATCACCCAGGAGTGCTTGTCCTTGACGATGATGGTGACCCGCACGCCGCCCCCCTTGGGGTGCGGCTCGGAGAAGACATCGACCTCCTTGAACAGACCGCTCGAGACCAGGTCGGTCTTCACCTTCTCCTGGGTCTCCTGATCCCAGTCGTCACCCTCCTCGATGCCGGCGATGTAGATGACCGTGTCATCGGTCGTCTTGGTGTTCTCGACGACCAGGATCTCCTTGATCTTCTCCGCCCACGCGGAGCCGGCGCCGAAGGCGACCAGGGCCACGGCGGCCGCGGCGAGACGGGTGACGGCAAGCTTCATCTAGGCGACCTCGTAATGGGACGGCTAAGGTGAAACGAACTCCGGAAGCAGATCTTCTACCTGAACGAGCACCTCCGTCATCTCGCCGGCGCGCTCGATCCCGACCGGGAGCTCGTCCCCCAGCCCGAAGTCGGCCACCACCTCGTCGATGTCGCCGGAGGTGAGACCGGTGATCGCGGCGCCGTCGAGGCTGTAGACCACCTCCCCGACCTCGAGCCCCTCGTCCTCTGCATCGGTCCCCGGGTAGACGGTCGAGACCCGCCACTGGTTAGCCGACGGCTCCATCTCGAAGCCGACCCCGACGAACTCGTCCGGATCGATGTGGTCGGGCTCGGCGTACGGGTGCAGGATCAGGCGCGCGTCCGGGTAGTCGAGAGTGGCCAGGAACCAGCGAAGGTACGAGCCGCCGACCACCGCCAGGACCTGGCGGTCCACCTCCTGCGACACCGAGTCGAAGAGGCCGTCGTCCGGCAGAACCAGCACCGGCACGCTGGCGAGCTCGCCGGCTCCCAGGCGCAGGCTCCACAGCCTGGTGAAGTATGCGGTCTGCGCACCCGACGCGGTGCCGACGGTCACACCGTCGAGCCGCGGGCGCCCCTGGCCGGCGAGCTGGCCTATGACCTGGTTGGCCAGCACCACCGAGCTCGCCCCGGTATCGACCAGCACCCAGAACGGCTCGGCCAGGTCCTCGATCTCGGCGCGGACCAGGAAGCGGGTGGCGCCGGCCTGGCGCGCCGCGCCCGGGATGCCGATGACGCCGCCGCCGGCGATGTCCGCCTCGATCTCGATGGGGTCGCCGAGCGCGGCCGGGTCGGCCTCCGCCGGCAGCGGCTGGTCGGCGTCGTCGAGCCAGATCCGTTCGTCCTTGTAATCGAGCGAGAAGGCGAAGGCGCCGAGGACGTCGCCGCCGATGATGCCGTCGAGCGGCGGCTCGCGGCTCTGCGCGTAGTTGATGACGTCGAAGGCGAGCACCGGCAGGTCGGGGAAGCCCAGCTCATCCACCGCCAGGTCGACCGCGTACTCGCCGTCGGGCAGGCCCGTGAAGTGGTCGTTGTCGAGCAGCGTGAGGGGCGAGCCGGAATCGAGCAGCAATGTGCCGGTCACCCCGTCGGCGCTGGCGCCGACGCTGGGCACCCAGCCGGCGAAGCTGGCGGCGATCGGCCGTCCCGCCGTGCCCTCGTACTCGAGGCCGTCGTCGCCGCCGCAGGCCGCGACCACGAGAGCGGCCAGCAGGGCGCGCATCTCCACGAGTATCGGCTCGATCTATGGTAAAGAGCCAGCATGAATCCGGCAGAAGTGGCCACCGCCCTGGTCGTCGAGGAAACCCTGGGGAAGCGCGGCAGCTACCGCAAGGTGGACGAGCGCCTCTACGTCATCAAGCAGGGCTCGTCGTACGTCATGATCAACATCGTGCCGTGGGAGGAGGAGCGGGCGCTGGTCCGGGTCGCCGCCCAGCTGGTCAAGGGCGTGCGGATGACCGGCGAGCTGGCCGAGCAGCTCCTGCACCTGAACGCGCAGCTGCGCTTCGGCGCCTTCGCCTACGACCCGGCCGACAGCCTCATCCTCTTCATCCACTCGATCCTCGGCGGGCCCACGCTCGACGGCGCCGAGCTGCTCGCCACGCTCACCGACGTGGCGCTCATCGCCGACGAGTACGACGACCGGATCATCCAGAAGTACGGCGGCCAGACCATGCGCGAGCTGCTCGAGGAGGCCGCGCTCGAGCGACTGCTCGAGGCCGACCCGGAGGGCTTCCGCTTCGGCGGGGCCCAGGCGTGAGCGAACGCGGGCGCGAGCACGGATTCGGCACCCGCGCCATCCACGCCGGGCAGAGCCCGGACCCGGTGACCGGCGCGGTGATGACGCCGATCTACTTGACGTCGACCTACGCCCAGGAAGGGCCGGGCGAGCACAAGGGCTACGAGTACTCGCGCACCCACAACCTGACCCGCTTCGCGCTCGAGCGGAACATCGCGTCGCTCGAGGGCGGCGCGCACGGCTTCGCCTTCGCCTCCGGGCTGGCCGCCACCGACACCGTGCTGCACCTGTTCGACCACGGGACCCACGTGGTGGCGGCCGACGACCTCTACGGCGGCACGTTCCGGCTGTTCGACAAGGTGTACCGCCGCCACGGCTTCGAGTTCACCTACGTCGATCCGGCGGGCGGCGCGGCGGCGGTGGAGGCCGCGCTCCGCCCGGCCACCCGGCTGGTCTGGGTCGAGACGCCGTCGAACCCGATGCTCAAGCTGTGCGACCTCGAGGCGGTGGCGGCGCTGTGCCGCCGGAAGAAGATCCTGCTCGCGGTCGACAACACCTTCATGACGCCGTTCTTCCAGCAGCCGCTCGCGCTCGGCGCCGATTTCGTCGTCCACTCGACGACCAAGTACCTGAACGGCCACTCCGACGTGGTCGGCGGCGCGGTGGTGGTGAACGACGCCGAGCTGAGCGAGCGGATCGCCTTCCTGCAGAACGCCGTCGGCGCGGTCCCGTCCCCGTTCGATTCCTTCATGGTCCTGCGCGGGATCAAGACCCTGCACGTGCGCATGGCGCGCCACGAGGAGAACGCCCGCGCGCTGGCCGAGTGGCTGGCCGGCCACCGCCAGGTCGAGCGGGTCATCTATCCCGGCCTGGCCTCGCACCCGCAGCACCAGCTGGCGGTGCGGCAGCAGCGCGGCTTCGGCGGCATGATCAGCTTCGATCTGCGCGGCGACCTGGAGGCCGCGCGGCGCTTCCTCAAGGCCTGCCGGGTCTTCGCCTGCGCGGAGTCGCTGGGCGGCGTCGAGTCGCTGGTCGAGCACCCGGCCATCATGACCCACGCCAGCGTGCCGCCCGACCGGCGCCGCGCGCTCGGCATCGCCGACGGCTTCATCCGCCTCTCGGTCGGCATCGAGGACGCGGCCGACCTGCGCGCCGATCTCGAGGCCGCCTTCGCCGCCGCCGTTTGAGCCTCAGGGGAGCGCGGAACGGACCTGGGCCGGGCGCGCCTCGATGAAGTCGATGGTGGTGCCCACCGCGCTGCGGAAGGCATCGACCGAGACCTCCTTGCGCGGGTCGTCGCGCACGTCGTCGGCGATGCGGTCGCGGATGGCGGCGGCCATACCGGCCAGGTCGGCGCGCTCGAACTCGTCGATGGCCTCGGCCAGGCGAGCCTGGTAGGCGGCGCGGCAGTCGTCCTCCTGGAGGCAGCGGCGCGCCAGGCGGCCGGTCACCACGACCGCCCGGTCGCCGAAGGTCTGGTCGACGCCGCCCGGCAGGACCGCCCAGCGGCCGCTGGAAGGATCGTGATAGACGCGGTAGTTGTTGTTGATCTCTCCGACGTACCCGTCCCAGTGGTTGAGGATGTCCTCGGCCGCCCACATGGACAGGAAGGCGTCGAACTGGACGATCTGCTCGATCTCCGGGTAGAAGGCGCCGTCCGGCATGTCGTCGAGCGCCTGGACCAGGCCGCGCAGCGGCTGGAAGTTCTCGGGATCGGCTTCCGGGTCGGGCGTCTGGCAGTCGCTCGGGTGGAACTCCAGCGAGATGCAGTAGGCGTCGTCGTCCATCCGGCCGGGCGGGATGTTGTCGGCCAGGAGGTCGCACCAGTAGGTGCCTTCGTAGAGCATGCCGCGGTCGTCGTCGAACCAGCGCCACAGCATGCGCCGGTCGATGGTCTCCACGTGGTTGTAGAGCCCCCACAGCTCGCCGTTGACGTAGAGCCGGGCGTGGCTGGCGCGCGGCGAGGGGACGCCGAGCCGGTGGAAGAGCTCGTAGGCCAGCTCCTCGTGCAGGAAGGAGGCGTCCTGCACCATGTTGTTGAGCGTGACGCGCTCGAGCCCGTGGCTCCTGCGCTCCTCCGGGCAGCCGGCCACCTCCGGGTCGTCCCACGCCAGGTTGATCTTGAAGGCGGCCTTGCCGTCGAGGTGGCGGGCCGAGCCGCAGCCGCCCTTGGAGCGGATACCGGCGCCGGGGAAGCTCTCGCCGTCGATCTCGACGTCACCCGGGTAGTAGCTGCGCAGGAAGGGCACGCAGCCGGGCGGGACCGCCTCGGCGTCGATGGCGTCCCAGCTGCCCGGCGGGATGGTCATGCGCACGTCGCGGATCGCGCCGCCGAACCAGTAGAGCGAGCCGTCGTCGGTGCGGAACTCGCGCGGCGCGCTCCACTCGCTCCAGGCGCTGCAGTCTCCGGTGTCGCGGTAGCGGACCTGGATGGCATAGACCGCGCGCTCGTCGAGCTGGTCGCCGACCTCGAAGGAGCCGTCCGACAGCCGCACCTCGGTGAGCGGGTCGGGCTCGTCGCGCCGCGCGCTCCAGACCCGCACGGCCTGCTCGTCTCCGCCGGCCAGGCGCCAGATGGCGAACTCGCTGGCGACGTGGTGATCGCCGGCGTCGGCGTCCTCGAACGGGCTCGAGCGCATGACGAGGTCGTCGCCCGGCGCGATGTCGAACCGCCACTTCGCCGGCGACAGGAGGGATGGGGTGGCCGGCGCCTGGTTCTCGCCGCTGTCGCACGGCGTCTCGCCGCTGTCGCCACTCGAGCCGCCGCAGGCGGCGGCGAGGACGAGCGCCTGCCAGGTCGCGAACCCGCTCGCGCGCACGTCCCGAGGATATCGCGATCGCCCGCCCGGATCGCTGGACGTGCGGGTCGCCGACTTCCCGACAGGTAAGAGCTACGCGTCGCCGAGCGCGAGACGCGCCACCTCGCGGACGAACGGATGGTCATCGTCCGACAGCCGGTGGAGGACGGCGATGAGGCGGCGCGGTTGCTCGCGCCGCCGGAGCCAGGCCGCCTCGGCGATGGCGACCCGGACGGCGGCGTCGCGATCGCCGGCCAGGTGCTCGATGGCGGTGATGCAGCCGGGGGTGTCGGGCGCGTAGCGCAGGGCGCGCGCGATGGCGAGCCGCAGCCGCCCGGACGGCGAGGTCGCCCAGTCGCGGACGAAGCGGGCTCGCTCGAGGTCGCTCATCGCGCCGAGCACCTCGGGCAGCGCGCTGGCCAGCCGCACTCGCCGCTCGGCGTCGGGATGCTGCGCCTCGGCCACCAGCTGCGCGTCGGGCGGCAGCGTGGCGCGGACGGCGACCGCGGGATCGTCGGCGAAGGCGGCGGCCGGATCGCCGGCGGCGAGCAGGGCGGCCACGGCGGCCGGTGCCAGGATGGCGGCGGTGGCGCGCCGGCGGTGCGGGCGCGGCGGACGTCGTCGGCGCCTCATCAGACGTCTCCCAGGGCCAGGTGGGCGACGTCGCGCACGAACTGGACGTCGTCCTCGGCGAGCCGGTGCAGCACGTTGATGAGCCGCGCCGGGTCCTCGCGCCGCCGGAGCCAGGCGGCCTCGGCGATGGCGACCCGCACCAGCGGGCTCTTGTCGCGCGCGAGGTGCTCGATCGCGGTGAGCGATCCCACCCCCGGTGGGGTGTGGCGCAGCGCCCGCGCGATCACCAGCCGGACCCGCGGCGAGGGCGACATCGCCCAGCCGGCGATCAGCCCGACCCGCTCCATCTCCGTCATCGCCGCCAGGATGGCCGGCAGACCTGCGGCCAGCCGGGTCCCGTAGTCCGGATTCGGATGATCCGCCAGGCGCCGCAGTTGCCACTCCGCCAGGACCGGTCGCGCCTCGTCGGCGTCGGCGTCCTCGATGGTCCGCTCGCTGTCCCGCTCGCCGAACGCGGCGTTTCCGCCGCCGGCCAGCAGGGTGGCGAGCGCGGCCGGCGCGAGGAACGCCCGGCCTCGGCGGCGCCGCGGCCGCTCCTCGGTCTCGCCCGGTTTGCCGGGCGAAGTCTTCTTGTTCATCTCTCTCTCCTTGTGCTCGGCGTGGTTTCGGTCTTGTCGACTAGAACCAGCGAGCGCGAGGCGGAGATGTCTTGGGGGCGAAGTCGAGAACGGCGGCGGTCGGGAGAGCACCGGTCGGCTCTGCCGAGTCGCATTCGGCCGTGGCGGTAACGACCGGTTCGAACGCCGGAGCCAGGGCCGGCAAGGCGACCATCGGGACCGAGCCCGGGCGGCGGTCGCCGTCCTGATCGACTGCACTCGACGCGGTGTCGGGCGCGCCATCGTCCAGCTGGCACAGCACATCGGGCTGCGCCCCTGCCGCCGCCGTGGCGGTGGTCAGGATGATGCTGGTGAAGACCAGGAACCGCACGACCTGGAATAATGAGACCGAATGGGGACCCGCGCCAGGGGGGAGGCCCAACCGGGTCACCCCCTTTGATCTGGTTTCGGGCTCGGGAGGAGACCGTTCGGTGGGGGAGGCGCTATCCTGGGGCGCATGGCGACGTTGGCGGCGCGGCTGGCTGCATGGGCCGTCCTGTCGGCCGCTTGCGCCTGCGCCGGCGGGGGCGAGCCGGCCGCCGATGGCGGTGCCGGTCCGGCCGCCGCCCCGTTCCGGAGCGCGCTCATCGGAGACCCGGCCCCACCTATCGAGCCCTTCCGCCTCACCCTGCTGGAAGCGGGGACCCAGCCGCGGCGCGATCTGCGCTACCGGGTCGCGCCGGGCGCCCACGAGCGGTCGACCTTCTCGATGACCAACGAGTTCGAGGTCTTCGTGGCCGGGCGGCGCATCCAGAAGGCCGCCCCGCCGACCACCTCGGTGGGTTTCGAGGTGGATGTCGCGACGCGCCCGGGAGGAGGCTATCACTGCACTGCCTGGATCACCGACGCCTCCTCGGCCGACTGGGAGAGGATGGCACCCGGCCGCGGCAGCGAGCTGCGCGAGACGCTCGAGCAGCTGCGGGGTCACCACGTCACCTTCGAGGTGGACGAGCGCGGCCACCCGCTGTCGAACGCCATCACCCTGCCCGAATCGATCGACAACAATCGCGCCGTGGCGCTCCAGATGCTGGAGGGCGTCGACGGGGCGGTGGTGCCGTTCCCGGTCGAGCCGGTCGGAGTCGGCGCGGTCTGGACGGTCGCCGACCAGCAGGCCGGCCGCTCCTCCCTGGCCGGCGGCCTCCTGCTCACCTACACGCTGGTCGCCATGCGCGGCGACAGGCTCGAGCTGTCGATGTCCATCAGCTTGCCGCAGGAGCCGGCGCCCCTCTCCTTCACCGGCAAGGAGATCGCCGGCTACAGCCACGCGACCACCAGCGGCGAGCTCAAGATCGGCGTCGACCTCGGCCACATCCTGTCGGACACCGGGGGCGAGCTCAGCGCCTCCATCGAGGGTCGCACCTTCTCCGGCAACGAGGAGCTGCCGTTCAAGGTCCACCAGATCATCCGGCAGCACCTGGAGTCGAGGTGAAGGAAAAGGGGAGCACGCCCGAGTCGATGCTCGACGAGACGCTCGACGGCGGCAGCGCGCTCGCCACCACCGTCGCGTCGGGCGCCGCCGCGCGCAGGCGACAGTCGGAGGCGCCCGAGCCGTCGCTGGCGCCGCTCAGCGATCGCGAGGCGCGCCGCAAGGTGATCGAATCGCCCGAGCAGGACCACCCGCAGCTCGGCGAGGTCGATCCCGAGCACTACGTCCACGGCTACGAGGTGGCGCGCGGCGGCATGGGCCGGATCATCGCCGCGCGCGATCGCCGGCTGGGCCGGGTGGTGGCGATCAAGGAGCTGGTCCACTTCACGCCCGAGCGGGCGGCCCGGTTCGAGCGCGAGGCGCGCATCACCGCCCGCCTGCAGCATCCGGCCATCGTGAACCTGCACGAGGCGGGGCGCTGGCCGTCCGGCGAGCCGTTCTTCGCCATGAAGCTGGTCTCCGGCCGGCCGCTGTCGGACATCGTGGCCGACAAGCCGCCGCTGCGCGAGCGGCTCGGGCTCCTGCCCCACCTCATCGCCGCGACCGAGGCGGTGGCCTACGCCCACCAGCGCGAGATCATCCACCGCGATCTCAAGCCGTCGAACGTGCTCATCGGGGAGCTGGGCGAGACCGTGGTCATCGACTGGGGCCTGGCCAAGGACCTGACGGTCGCCGACGGCGATGCCGACCCGGCGGTCGCTGGAGCGCGCGCCTTGCGGGACGATCCAGCGGCGGCGGCCGCGGCCGCCATCGCCGCCACCATGGCGCCGGACAGCGCTCCGCCGGCCGCGCGGCCGCGCACCGGCTCCGGCTCCGGCTCCGCCCCCGGCCTCACCATGGCCGGATCGGTGATGGGAACGCCCGGCTTCATGCCACCCGAGCAGGCCGCGGGCGAGGAGGTCGACCAGCGGGCCGACGTCTACGCGCTCGGCGCCATCCTCTACGCCGCCCTCGGCGGCGCCGAGCCCTACGCGACCTCGACGTCGCAGAAGATCCTCGACGACGTCCTGGCCGGGCCGCCGCGCCCGCTCGGCCAGGTCGAGCCGGACCTGCCCCATGACCTGATCACCATCGTCGACAAGGCGATGGCGCGAAAGAGGGAGGACCGCTACCCGAGCGCGGTCGAGCTGGCCGAGGACCTGCGCCGCTTCCAGACCGGGCAGCTGGTGGTCGCCCACCGGTACTCGCGCCGCGAGCTGGTCATCCGCTTCGTGGTCCGCCACCGCACCTTCTTCACCGCGCTCCTGGTGGCGCTGGTCGCCGGTGCCGTCATCCTCGCCTTCAGCTTCCGCAACGTGGTGCGCGAGCGCGATCGCGCCGAGGAGGCCAGCGAGCGCGCCGCCCGCCGGGCCGACGACCTGGCGCTGGCGCGCGCCTCCTCGCTGCTCGAGAACGACCCGCGCCAGGCGCTCTCCGCGCTGGCCGCGGTGTCGGGCGACGCCCCGCCGCCGGTCTGGCGACGCGCGCGCATGATCGCCTCCGAGGCCCGCCTGCGCGGCGTGCCGACCGTGCTGCGCGGGCACGGCGCGGCCGTCGAGGCGGTCGATCTCGCCGATTCCGGCGAGCTCCTGGTCAGTGCCGACCACCACACCATCCACGTGTGGAACCTGGCGACCGGCGAGGGGCATCTGCTCGCCAACCAGCCGAGCCCGATCCACAGCGTGCGGATCTCGCCCGACGGCAAGCGGGTGGCGACCTCGGCGCTCGACGGCGCGATCCGCATCTGGACCACCGACCAGGGCTTTGGCACCCAGCTGTCCGGGCACGACGCCCTGGTCCACCCGGTCGAGTTCCTGCCGGACGGGCGCCTCCTGTCCTACAGCATGGACGGCACGATCCGCATCTGGCGTATCGACGCCGGCAGCCACGACCTGGTCGGCAAGCAGGACGGTCCGATCCGCGCCGGCGCGCTGGCGGGCGACGGCGCATCGCTCGTCACGGTCGGCGAGGATCGGGTGGTGCGCCTGTGGCCGACCGGCGTGGGCGTGGCGCCGCCCGCCCGCTCGCGCGAGCTGCGCGGCCCCGACAAGTCGATCGATGTGGTGGCGATCTCGCGCGACGGCAAGCGGGTCGCGGCCGGCGGTTCGTTCGACACCGTCTGGTTGTGGGAGGTCGCGACCGGCCAGGCGACCAAGCTGGTCGGCCACGACGAGGGCGGCATCCGCGAGCTCGCCTTCTCGCCCGACGGCCGCCGCCTGGCCAGCGCCGGCGCCGACCACACCATCCGGCTGTGGGACCTGGCCAGCGGCAAGAGCGAGGTCCTGCGCGGTCACGAGGACGTCGTCTTCAGCGTCGACTTCGACCGCTCCGGCACGCAGCTGTTCTCGGCCGCGTCCGACGGAACGGTCAGGCTGTGGAGCGTCGGCGAGAAGACCGCGAGCGCCACCCAGGTGCTGGGCGGCAACGGCTCCGGGTACGTCGCCCGCATGTCGGCCGACGGCCGCACCGTGGTCACCTCGACCGGCTCGCTCATCCGCCGCTGGCAGGTGGGCGGGCTCGGCGGCGTGCTGCGCGGTCATCGCGGGGCCGTCACCGATCTCGAGATCGCGCCCTCCGGCCGCTACCTGGTCTCGGCCGGCGAGGACTGGACGGTGCGGGTCTGGACGCTCGGCAAGGGCGGCGCTCCGGTCGTGCTGACCGGCCACCAGAGCGACATCCAGGCGGTGGGCATCTCGCCCGACAGCCGCTATCTCGCCTCGGTGGATGAGAACCACGTGATCCGCCTCTGGTCGCCCGACGGCAAGACCAGCCGCGCGCTCGACGGCTACGGCTTCGGGCGCCCCGTGTTCGCGCCGGCCGGCACCCTGGTCGCCACCCCGTCGGTCGACAACACCGTGAGGCTGTGGGACACGACGACGGGCGAGTCGCGCCTGCTCCGCGGCCACTCGAGCTGGGTCATCTCGGTCGCCTTCGCGCCGGACGGCCGGCACATCGCGGCCGGCGCCACCGACGGCAGCATCCGGGTCTGGAGCTTCCCGACCGGCGAGAGCCGGCTCATCAGCGGACACACGGCGCCGGTCAGGACGCTCGGCTTCGCCGGCCCCGGCCGGCTGGTCTCGGCCGATCTGGCCGGTCACGTGCGCGACACCGACCTGGCGAGCGGCAGCGGCCGCGAGCTGGCCGACGGCACCGCCGATCGGATCGCCACGATGGCGGTCTCGCCGCGCGGCGACCAGGTGGCGTGGGTCGACGCCGAAGGGGACGTCCAGCTGTGGAGCCGGCGGATGCAGCAGGCGCGCGCGATCGAGAGCGGCGAGCAGGCGATCGCGTTTCTGGTCTTCGCGCCCGACGGACGCACGCTGCTCGGCCACGGCTACGGCGATCGCGTGCTGGTCTGGGACACCGCCACCGGCGCGCCGATGACCCTGCGCAGCTACGGCCGCACCGTCTACGACGCAGCGATCTCGCCCAGCGGCCTGTCGATCGCGACCGCCGAGTCGGACGGCACGGTGCGGCTCTGGCCCTTCGATCTGCCGTACGCGCCCGAGCGACTGCGCGCGTGGCTGCGGGTGTCGGGCGCCGAGTAAAACTCTGGTTGCCGGCAACTCGCGCGCACGGCGACTCGCGCTGCCGAATGCTCGAATGGCCGTGGCTATAGCCGCCTGGCAAAACGCCTCCGCTAGCCACTGAACGGCGGTTTCTCGCCGAGCTGTTTCGCCGAGTTGAGCTTCGACGCGGTTCGGCACTGTCCTTGCTCGGGTCGCGCCCGGCCCATGACCAAAATTTTGACGAACCGCACGCGCACCGTCGTCATCAAGTTGCTCTTCGCAACGCTCGCTGTGGTCGCCGTCGCGCCCGACGCGCGCGCCGACGGCGCCGGTCCGCCGATGGTCTGGCGGCACGATATCTCCGACCCGGTCGAGAAGGCGCGGATCAAGAAGTACGGCGTCGGGCCCTACGCCGACGCGCAGACCCGACTCGAGACCGAGCTCAGGACCGACATCGATCTCGCGCGCCTGCCGGAGGCCAAGGCCGCGATGGATCGCCTGGTCGGCGACCAGGCGCTGGCCGAGAAGACGTTCGGCAAGAACCACCGCGTGCTGGCGATGGCCAAGAAGCCGCGCAAGGTGTGGGACCTCTACCTCGACACCACCGACGGCCGCCTGGCGGCCAGCGGCGCCAGCCTGCGCATCCGCATCGAGAACGGCACCGCCCAGATCAACTACAAGCCGCCGACCGGCAACTACTTCGCCGACGGGATGAAGATCGGCATGGAGGCCGGCATCACGCTCCAGGCCGACAAGAAGACCGGCAAGCTGCCGAAGTCGACCATCGACTTCTTCAAGAACAGCCGGCTGGTCGACAACCCGCTGCGCGAGATCCAGAAGCAGTTCCCCGACCTCAACCTGGAGGACTTCTTCTTCCTCCAGCTCGAGAACAAGCAGGACCGCCAGATGTACGAGGTGCAGGAGCTCGACGGCTCCGGCCAGTGGGTGAAGAAGAGCGAGATCTCGGTCGACCTGGTGGTCGGCCGCGATCCGAAGAACCGGAAGACCCAGGTCCGCTACGGCCGCGTCGAGCTCGAAGGCGACCACGTGTCGGCCGGCCAGCTCAACGCCCGCCAGCAGGCGGCACTCGCCGGCTCCAACTGGAAGGGGCCGCACAAGGCCACCGACACCCGCGACCCGCGCTTCGCCGCGTCGAACGAGGTGACCAAGATCCGCGGCTACGGGGTCGCCCTGCAGAGCTACCTCGGGGTCAAGGCGGCCAAGGGATCGAAGTACGTCCGCTCGCGCGAGCTCCTGGCCCAGAAGGGGGTCCGCTTCGACCGAGGCAAGCTGATGGCCAAGGGCCTCTACCGCACCCGGCCGAAGAACGGCAAGCCGCCGCGCGTCTCGCAGCGCGGAGCGATCAAGGCGAAGAGGGCCCGCCGCTAGGCCGGCATCGAGGAGAGGAGACCGCCGTGAAGACCGCCGCCATCACTCTGGGCCTGTCCCTCGCGCTCGCCGCCGCGCTGGCCGGCGACGCCGCCGCCAACGACCGCTCCTCGCACGAGCGAGTGAAGCCGACCGAGATCAAGAAGAACGGCGAGGTGGTGGGGCTGCGCATCAAGCTCACCCTGCGCCCGGTCGACGACGCCCGCCCCATCGTCCGCATCGGCATCGGGCCCAACGACCCGGCCAAGTACGACTACTCCACCTTCCGCGAGCAGGCCTCGGATCCCAAGAAGGGCTACCTGCTCCACCAGTTCCCCGAGATCGAGCTCACCAAGGCGGAGATCGGCCAGGGCAAGGCCAAGCAGATCACCCTCGAGGTGATGTACGCCGACGCGCCCGAGCTGGCCAAGTGGGACGTCACGAAGGACGTCGAGCTCATCTCCGCCTGGGGCGACAAGACCTCGAGCGTCTACTGGCACGTCTGGGGCATGCAGAGCTGGAACGCCGACAAGGCCAGCGTCTTCAAGCTGCCCGCCGCCGGCAAGAAGGTCAGCGCCCCGCGCAAGGCCGCCCGCCGGGTGGCGATGCTGCGCACGAGCGTCGCCCGCAAGCTCACCGTCCGCCGCACCACCGCCCGCAAGCTCACCGCCCGCCGCACCGCCGCCCGCAAGTTCACCGCCCTCAGAACCCGTTTCCGCGGCCGCTAGCCCACGACGACGATTGGAGACCACCCGATGAAGACTCTGACCCGCATCATCCTGCTCGGCGCCGCGCTCGTCTCGCTCTCCCCGGCGGCCGACGCCAGCCGGTTCACGCGCCCCGCGGTCCGCCGCTCGGCCGCCACGGCCACGACCTCCGCCTCGGCCCGCCGGCCGAACCGGGTGATGCGCTTCCTCGCGCGGCCGTTCCAGCGGGTGCGCACTGCCTCGCCGATGCAGTCCAGCCGCCAGAACATCGCGCAGCCGGGCCGCCCCGGCGTCCGCCCGCAGGCGCGCCAGGAGATCGCGGCCTACGCCCAGATGATGGAGGGCTCGATCTTCCAGAACGCGACCCCGCCGTTCGCCCTCATCCACATGGCGTCGGATCACTCCATGCGGCAGACGCGGCAGTCGAGCTACAAGCAGGGCATCACGGCGCGCTTCGAGGTGACCGGCCTGCGCGGCGGCACCTTCCCGGTCACCGCGCTCCTGCCGGTCAGCGGCCACGTCGGACAGGCCGAGGCGGCCCAGTACGCCCGCAGCAACGTCTACAACGTCGAGATCGAGTACGCCGACGGCACCACCGAGACCATGAAGGTCAACGCCACCGGCTACGTGACCGAGAAGGCGCTCGACCTCAAGCTCAAGAAGGGCACCAACTACGTCCGCTTCTACGCCGAGGGCTCCGGCGGGGTCGGGGGCTTCCGCTCCGGCCGCGAGATCGAGCTCGAGTACGACGGCAACTAGCCCGTCATGACGCTGGCCCGACATCTCTCCACCGCGCTCGTCGTCGCCGCGTTGGCGGCGGCGCCGGGCTCGGCGCGCGCGCAGACCCAGCGCGAGGTCAAGCGCGACTACAAGCGGCTTTCGCGTGAGGTCAGCCTGGTCGCACGCGGGCTGGAGACCTCGCTCATCCGCGACGACGTGAAGACGGCCACCAAGCTGTACCGCCTCGAGATGAGGGCGGTCGGCCTGCTGGCGCGCAACGCCGAGCTCGACTACGCCGACCACGAGGAGAAGGCGCAGTGGATGAGCAGCATCCGCTCGCTGCACGACGACGTGCTCCTCCTGCAGGAGCGCGTCCTCGAGCACACGCTCGACCAGCTGGACAAGGCGCTGCCCGGCGAGCCGAACCGCGACCTGTGGGCGCGTGAGGGGATCGATCTCTACCGGCCGCTGTTCAGGAGCGGCACGCCCGACCCGAACCGGCCGGAGCCCACCCGGGAGGAGGGCCGCCAGGTGCTCGCGCGCATGCAGCAGGACTTCCTCGACGGCGGCGGCAGCGACGACGACATCAACTGGTTCGGCCCGAAGTACCTGGAGAACGTCGGCAACGGCGAGCTGGTCGAGTGGGTGCAGCTCGGCGAGCGCATCCGGGTGACCGCGGCGGGCGCCAAGCACCCGGTCATCGCCGACGGCGCGAGCGTCCGCGGCGCCGGCAGCATGAAGATCTACAAGGACAGCAAGGGTGAGGTCATCCTCGCGGTGGTGTCGAACTCGTCCGGCAACTACAAGCCGGAGGTCGGCTCGACCATCGGCCTGTCGGACAAGCTCGAGGAGCTGGGCGTCAGGCGCGACCGCATCGTGCAGACCCAGATCCTCCCCGGCGAGCCGGTCCTGGTGAAGCTCCTCCTCAAGGCGCGCAAGCGATACTCGAAGGACGAGATCAACGAGAAGATTTCCCGCCTCAAGCAGGTGGGCGACGTCGAACTGCCGCCGCTACAGGCCGCCACCGCCGAGCGCCGCTTCATCAAGAACGGGCAGGTCGGCGTCAGGAAGAGCCCGGCCATCCGCCCGGGCAAGAAGACGCCGCGCCGCACTGTCCGCCGCCCGCCGCCTCGCGTCCGCCGCTTCACGATGACGAGCCGCGCTCGCGGTTACGCCCACGCCTCCATCCGTATCCGCTGACGCCGCAAAGATTGCACAAGCGGCATCCCGGCAGGCCTCCGTTCCTCGCTGAGATCCCGATTGCCTTCTGCTAGGGTGAGACCCCTTCACGGTCAACGTGAACGGGCTGGCGGCGATCATCGCGTCGGATCCGATGGGCGACGTCACGCTCAACGGCGTCTATTGCATGGACCCGGATCAGTTCGACACGATCAACGTGGTCGGCGGGGCGCTGAACGACAAGGTCACCTTCTCGGGTCGCTTCGAGCCGGGGCTCAACTACGAGTCCGACTTCGAGGAGATCGAGATCAACGTCGACCTCGGAGCCGGCAGCGACACCGTGAGCGTCAAGATGACCGCGAGCTTCGACACCGCCTATGGCGACGCCGACGACGACTACATCGAGGGAGACGCCGGCAACGACATCATTCATCAACGGGGGCGACGGCACCGACGACGCCGAGCCGGACGGGCTCGACACCGTGAGCCTCTGCGAGCTGTGAGCTGCGCGGGAGGCACGCGAGCACTGACCCGGCGCGGGGTCAGTGCTTGGCGTCGGCCTTGACGTACTGCTCGACCCGGCGGGCCGAGTCGTAGTCGGTATCGAGCGCGCGGGTGAAGCCGGTGATCTCGCCCTTGGCGTGGCCGAGGACGGTGCGCGCCAGCGGGCTGCCCGGCTCGAGGGCGAGGAGCGCGCCGGTGATGGCGTTGACCTCCTCCGGCGGGGTGCGGGCGAGCACGGTGTAGGCGTCGTAGGGGATGCGCTCGGTGGCGGCCAGCTGGTGGAAGCGCTCCGACGGGATGCCGGCCTTGTCGCCGTCCTCCAGGGTCTTGGCGTAGACCGCCGCCGCCGCGCACTGGCCGCGGTCGAGCAGGCGCAACGTGTTGAGGTGCTCCTGGCCGAAGGACGACGGGCCGAGGTCCTTGTCCGGGTCGATGCCGGCCTGGCGCATGAGCGCGCGCGGGTAGAGGAACCCCGAGCTCGAGCCGGGGCTCACGTAGCAGAAGCTCTTGCCGCGCAGGTCCTCGAGCGTGCGAACGCCGGAGTCGGCGCGGGTGAGGATCAGGCCCTGGTAGGACGGGCCGCCGGAGGTGACCGGCTTGGCGAGCAGGACCAGGCCGGGCGTGTTGCGCCGCGCCGCCCGGATGTAGGCGTAGGCGGACAGCGCCGCCAGCTGGACGTCGCCGTCGAACAGCTTCTGGATGAGATCCTTGTCGTCGGCCGCCAGCACCAGCTCGACCGGGCGGTCGAGCTTCTCCTGCAGGTAGTCGGCGATCGGCCGGTGCTGGCCGGTCACCTTCTCCGGCGCCGAGTACTGGACCACGCCGTAGCGAAGCACCGGCCCGGTCGGGACGTGGGCGGCACTCTTCCGGGTCGCGACCACCGCGATGATGGTGATGGCGGCGAGGACCAGCGCGGCGCCGGCCAGCGCCAGCCACAGGGTGCGGCGCCGCTTCACCACCGCGGTGGGGAGCGCCACGGCCTGGTGCGAGCCGCTCACCACGCCGGCCGCTCGCAGGGCGGTGGGCACGGCCGCGACGGTGCGGACGTAGCTCGGGTCGCCGGTGATGGGCGCCGGCGTGGGGATGGGCAGCTGCTGGCTCATCCGCGGCGCGTCGGTGGTCGACGGGATCTCGCCCGGCAGGGTGGGGGCGATCTCGTGGAGCGCGGCGCGGAAGCTGGCGGCGTCCTGGTAGCGGCCGTTCCGGTCGAGCGCCATCCCCTTGAGGATCACGGCCTCGAGCTCGGGCGGGATGTCCGGGTTGCGGCGGCGGGGCGGCGCGACCTGGCCGGCCAGCACCTTGCGGTAGAGCTCGTCGGGCGTCTTGCCGACGTAGGGCAGCCGCCCGGTGACCATCCGGTAGAGCAAAACGCCCACCGCGTAGATGGCGACCCGCGCGTCGAGCGGCGCCCCCTCGCCGGTGATCTGCTCCGGCGCCATGAAGTTGGGCGTCCCGACCAGCGCCCCCTCGGCGGTCACGTTGAGGGTGTGGGAGTCGCTGCCGAGCTTGGAGATGCCGAAGTCGAGGATCTTGACCTTGTGGGTGCCGTCCGACTGGCGGGCGATGAAGATGTTGCCCGGCTTGAGGTCGCGGTGAATCACGCCCTGCGCGTGGGCGGCGCCGAGCCCGGCGAGGATCTGGCTGGCGATCCAGCAGGACAGGCCGGGCGAGAGCGCGCGCTCGCGCCGCAGCATGGCCGCCAGGCTCTCCCCTTCGAGGAGCTCCATGACGAGGAACGGGATGTTGTCCTCGTCGGTGCCGGTGTCCATCACCGACACCACGTTCTCGTGGCGGATGGCGCCCATGGCGCGCGCCTCGCGCCGGAACCGCGCCACGCTCTTCTGGTCGAGCGAGCCGTGCTCGGAGAGGAGCTTGACCGCGACCTTGGCGCGCAGCCCCTCGTGCTCGGCCTCGTAGACCGCGCCCATCCCGCCCTCGCCGATGAGCCGACCCAGCCGGTACTTGCCCTCGAGCAGCCGCGTCCGCGCAATGACGTCGGTGCGCTCGAGCGTGCCGCCCGTCGGCTTGTCGTCTGAGGACACGGGTTCGCCGATTCTACCCCCGAAAAGCGACAGGCGGGGCCCGGAGACCCCGCCTCGTCCCAGACGGCGACTTTCTGCCCGTAGGGCGCCTACTCGCAGCTGCCCTGGTGCGCGACGCTGGTGCCGGCCATGGCGGCGAAGCACGCGTTCGAGTGGGTCTCACCGTCGCAGCCGCAGACCGGGGCGAACTCCTCGGTGCACGCCTCGGGAAGGTTCTGGCAGGTGCCGAGGTGGTCGGCCGCGCCGCACATCCCGTCCTCGTGATACTCGCAGAACTGGTCCTCGCCGCAGGCCAGGCCCAGGTGGCCGCCGCACGATCCGTCGCCGCCGCTCGGCTGCTCGCAGGCGCCGTCGTGCACCACGCTGGTGCCGCCCATGGCGGCGAAGCAGGAGTTGGAGTAGGTCTGGCCGTTGCAGCCGCAGACCGGGGCAAACTCCTCGGTGCAGGCGCCGGGGATCTCGCGGCAGGTGCCGATCTGGTCGACCGCGCCGCAGTTGTCCTCCTGGTCGTAGTGGCAGTACATCGAATCGTCGCCGCAGGTGAAACCGACGAAGCCGCCGCACTTGGGAGCCACCGGCCCCTCGCAGACCTCGACGCGGTCGCCGCAGCAGTCGCCGTACTCGACGCACTGGTCGTCGCACCAGCAGTTGCCCTCGGGCGAGGCGCCGTCACAGTCGGTCAGGGCGCAGGAGCCGACCAGGTCGGCCTTGCCGAGCGGACCGCGGGCGGCCTGGCTGCCGGAATCGGTGGCGTCGGCGGCGCAGGCGGCGAGACAGGCGGTGGACAGCGAGAAGAGAAGGGCAGTGCGGGTCATGACGCGTGGGTCCTCGTGTTGGTTGCGAGGACCCATCTACTGCACCCGCAGGCAGTAGAAAAACGACTTGTTTGGATGGCCGCTTAAGCCGGGCTAAACCCTCGCCGAAACCCGCTTGGTGACGATGGGATGGATGATGGACGGGGTCCAGTCCTCGAGGTGAGCCCGGGCGTCCAGGACGGCCTCGGTCACGCTGCCCCAGACCAGCTCGACCGCCCGGACCGGACCGCCGTGGCGGCCGGTCGAGCGCGGATCGCCCTTCATGACGTCGATCGCGGTGGCGAGATCGCCACAGGCGCACAGGCCGACCCGCGCCAGCGACAGGTCGTGCGCGCGCAGCCAGGCGGTCGCCGCCGACTCGGTCATGACCGAGCGCTCGCGCAGGCGGGCCCCGATGGTGGTGAGCTGCTCGCGCTGCTGTGCGGTCAGCCCGCGCTCGAGGAGCGCCACGGTGGTGGCGACTCCGGGGGCCGTGTTCTCGCTCTTGCCGGTGGCGATCTCGATGGCGGCGTCGAGCAGCTGGCCGATCTGCTCGGAGCGCGGCAGCACCCAGCGGAGCAGCCCGCCGCCGCGCAGCGAGGCGAGCGCCCGGCCGAGCTGGAAGGCGATGGCTCGCTCGGTGGCGCCCTGGAGCAGCGGAGCGCCGATGACGAGCGCGGGCCGCGCCCCGGTCTTCTCCGACAGCATGCGGATCTCGACCGGGGTGCGCGACTCGGGCGCCGCCAGCACGAGCGGGCGCGCCGTGCCGAGCGCGGCCACCACCCGGGTGAGCACGCGGCCGCACACGGTGTCGGGCGGCAGCTCGTCGACGTTGCGCATCTCGAGCTGCAGCCGCTTGCGCGACAGCGCGTTGGCGCCGGCGATCACCGGGGCGACCAGCGCGAGAGCCGCGCTGACCAGCGGGTCCTCGTCCGGGTGGCGGAGCGCGGTCCACATCTCGGCGGTCAGGGCGTTGTTGCCGAGATCGAGCCGGCTGGTCAGGGGCTTGGGCCGGTCGTTCTCGGCTCCGACCAGGGCGAACGCGTAGGCGTCGGCGCAGGCGGCGGCGTGCCGCTCGCGGTGGCCGTCGGCGTAGAGCGTGGCCAGCGCCTTGTAGGAGGCCGCCCGCTGCTTGTTCATCTCGAGCAGCTGGCGGTGGCACGCGGTGGCGCGCGAGCGATGGGCCGGGCCGGCCTCGGAGGCGCGGTCGGCGTAGATCCGCAGCCGCTCGACGTCGTCCGGCGCCAGCCGGCACGCCACCTCGAGCGCGTCGAGCGCGCTGTCCTTCTGGTCGAGCTTGTCCCAGCAGAGATCCGCCAGGTCGACCCACAGGCGCAGGCGGGTGGCGGCCATCTCGCTCGCCGGGCCGCTCACGTCGTCGCGCCCGTAGTGGGCGAGGAGCTTGAGGTAGAGGTTGGCCAGCGCCTGCCAGCTGTCGCGCTCGCGCAGGATCTCCTCGAGCCCGGTCTGTGCATCGATCAGGTCGGGGTCGTCGTCCAGCGCGCTCCACCAGAGCGCCATCGCCTGCTCCGGCTCGTCGAGCTCGTCCTTGCACAGGAGCGCGGCGGCGTGGGCGTACTTGGCGCGCACGGCCGGCTCGCTCTCGGTCTCGATGAGCCGGTCGAACAGGTCGCGGCACTCCTTCCAGCGCTTGCTCCTGGCCAGCACCTCGAGGCACTTGTGGACCAGGATGTGGTCGCTCGGCGCCAGCTCGAGCGCGCGGCCATAGACCTCGAGCGCTGCGGCCGTGTCGAACAGCTGGGTGGCGAGCAGATCGCCCATCTCGACCAGGAGGTCGAGGCGCTCCTCGCCGGTCGCCTCCGGCTCGAGCGCGCGCAGGATGTCGAGCTTGGTCCGCGGCCGGCTGCCGACCAGCTCGAGGAGCTGGAGCAGCGACTCGCGGTGGCGGGGCGCCAGGCCGAGCGCCTGGCCCAGCCAGTAGCAGGCGCGGTCGGTCTGGCCCATGCGCGCGGCGCAGACGCCGGCCCGGTGGAGCAGCGCGACCCGATCGCCGGTCGAGGTCGGCGGCCCGGCCAGGAGCGGCTCGAGCGCCCGCGACGCCTCGCTCCACATCTTGCAGTCGAACAGGAGGTCGGCGTTCAGCCGGTGCAGCTCCTGATCCTCGGGGGCCAGCTCGAGGGCGCGCGCCGCGGCGCCGATGGCGCGGCGGTCGAGGCCGACCGAGCGATAGGCCCGGCACAGGCGGACCAGGCGGGTCTTCAGCGCCTCCCGGTCGGACCCGGAGCGGGTCAGCTCCTCGAGCAGCGGGATGAGCTCACTCCACTGCTCGTCGGTCCACAGGAGATCGGCCAGCCGGGCGGCGGCCGAGCTCATGGCGGGATCGCTGTCGAGCGCGTCGCGGTAGAAGGCGGTGGCGCCGGCGCGGTCGCCGAGCTGCTCGTGCAGCTGGGCGGCCTCGAACGCCAGAGCGGCCCGCTCCTCGGGCGCGTCGCTGACCGCCAGCGCATCGATCGCGAAGCGGGCGGCGCGGCCGAGCTCGCCGCGCTCGCGGCACAGCGCGCACAGGCCGCGCATGGCTGCCACCGAGCTCGGGCTGGACTCGAGAGCGGCGCTGAACAGCCGGTTCGCCTCGTCGGCGTCGGCCAGCTTCTGATGCGCGATGCGGCCGGCGCGGGCCAGGATGGCGGCCCGGTCGGTCGGCCCCTCGGCGGCCAGCTCGGCCCATCGCTCGAGCGCGGAGACGGCCGATTCGTGCTCGCCCTGCTGCTCGTAGAGGCGGACCAGCGTGCGGCGGGCGTCGGCCTGGCCGGGCGCGGCGTCCTCGGCCGAGAGGCAGAAGTCGATGGCGCGGCTGATGTCCTTGCGCGCGCCCTCGTAGAGGGCGGCGATCTCGAGGTAGGCGGCAGCCCGCTCGGCGCCGTGCAGGAGGTCGGCGCGCCGCACGTGCGCGTTGATCGCGGCGTGGACGCGGCCCATCATGAGGTAGATGCTGCCGAGCGAGCGGTAGTCCTCGGCCTTGCCGGTGTCGTGGGCCAGCGCCCACTCGAGGTGCTCGGCCGCCTCTTCCAGCCTGCCGAGGTCCTGGAAGCCGGCCGACAGCTCGCGGTGGAGCGCGGCGCGCTCGCGCGGGCTCTCGGTGGCGTCGACCAGCGCGACCAGCGTCTGCAGGCGCTCGCGCAGGCGGCCGGCCCCGCCGAAGAGACGGGCCAGCGCCGACAGCGCCTCGCGATCGGCCGGCTTTTCGGCGAGCACGTGGCGCCAGGCCGGGATCGCGCGGCCGGGATCGCCGAGCCGCGTCTCGGCCAGCTCGGCGAGCCGCCGGGCCAGCGGGGCCCGCTCTTCGCCGTCACTGCGGGCCTGCTCGACCCGATCGGACAGGAAGTTGGCCAGGTCGTTCCAGCGGCTCATTCGCTCGTAGAGCGCGATGCAGCGATCGGAGGCCGCGGTCGATTGCGGCCGTTCCTCGAGCGCCGCATGCGCCGCCCGCAGCGCCCGCTCCGGGTCTCCCAGCCCCCGATCGAGCAGGTCGGCCAGGTCGAGCAGTAGCGTGGAGCGCTCCGCTGCATCCTCGGATTCGGCGATCTCCTCGAGGAGGAGGTCGACTCGCTCGTCGTGAGCGTCGGTCGAGATGTGCAAGGATCGTCCACCTTTCCCGGGCGGCGGCGCCCGCAACACGGCCACCAGTCGCAAGGTGGATGCCACTCTTGCCGATCGCATTTCCAGCGGGTTGCGACCGGCTACATCCGGTGCCTACATCCCAATGCTGGAGGGCATTCCCCCCAGTCTCGAGTACCCGCTGTCGACGATGAGCGGCCTGTAGCCCCCGCGGCTACGGTAGGAAGGCGTGGATGATCTCGGTGTCGAGCGGATCCGACCCCGGAACGAACTCCTCGTACAGCATGTGGAGCACGCCGCTCCGGGGGTCGAGCTGCAGGGAGCTCGGCATCCACTCGTTCTCCGCCGGGGTCCGGGTCAAGTTGCAGGGCGGAGTGAACGCGGTGCCGTCGGCCGACCAGGTGAGGTAGACGTCTGCCTTGGCATCGGCGTTGTCGCGCCAGTAGGCCAGATAGATGGTCCCGTCCGAGGCGATCGCGAGGCTCGGCGCCATGTCGGCCGGAGCGCCGGCCTGCGAGGCGGTCGCCGGACCGGTCCAGCTGTCGCCCGCGAGTCGGCTGTAGAGCAGGGTCCGGCAGGTCCCGTCGCCGCACGGCAGGTCGGCTGACCAGGCTGCGTGGACGGTTCCGCCCTCCAGCGCGACCGTCACCGACAGGTCGTCGTGTCCCGCGGTCCCCGGCAAGGGTTCGCTTTGCCAGGGGCCCGGGCCGGCGTCGGTCGCCCAGATGATGTCCTGGTTGAACAGCGGGCCGCACTCGGCGAGGACGTGCAGGTTGCCGTCGCCGTCGTGGACGGCGCGCGGGTTGAAGCAGCCGTCGTCGGTCGCCGGGATGACCGTCTTGGGCGGGCCGGCCAGGGTGTCGGCCTCGAGCAGCGCGACCCGCACCTCCGAGGGACCGTCGAAGCCGCCGGTCTCCGAGGCCGGGGCCGACAGGTAGGCGATGGCGATGGCGCCGCCCGGGCCGATCGAGATCGACGGGGCGTAGGCGTGCCGGTTCTCGGCTCCGTCGAACTCGCCGGTGAGGTCGACGCGATCGGACCAGCCGGCGCCGGAGTTGGCCGAGTAATAGATCTGGTTCAGCCCGTCCGGGTAGCCGCTCCACACCAGGTGGAAGGTGTCCCCCTCGACGGCGAGCGACGGGTAGGCGTTCTGCACCTCGCTGTCCTCGGTCAGGGCGGCCGCCCCCTGCCAGGCGCACTCGCCGCTCTTCGCGGTGAAGATGTCCTGGTCGAAGACCGGATCGGGCAGCGGTTCGGAGAAGGCGACCATCATGGCGCCGGTCGTGCTGATCGCCAGGTCGCCCTCGTTCGAGATCGAGTCGGCGGTGTTGCTCAGGTTCTCGAACACCCACGCCCCGTCCAGCCCCTCGCAGGTGATCTCGGAGGGAGTCGGATGGCAGTCCTCCTCGCCGGCGTCGATGGCCGGGGCGGCGTCGGTCTCGGTTGCGCCGCCGTCGTCGTCTCCCCCGCAGGCCGCTGCGACCAGGAGGAGCAGCGCGAGCGGAGCCGCCGCGCCCCTCATTCGCCCGCCCATACACACACCGAGTCGGTGCTCGCCAGTCCAGCCGCGTCCTCTGCGGCGCGGCCGCAGAAGTGGGCGCCCTGGCACCAGGGACCGCCGGTCGGACAGACCGCCTGGCAGCGCGGCTCGTCCTCGCCGCGACCGCGGACGCAGCGCAGCCCGTCCTGGCAGTCGCTGTCGCAGCTGCACGGGCCGCGGGTCTCCTGGCCGAGCGAGAAGCTCGGCGTGCAGCTGTCGCCGTCGAGCTCGCAGGAGAAGCCGTCCGGGCAGGCCGGGCTGCCGTCCTGGTTGCACTCGTCGCCGGGGGCGCAGGCGCGGGCCAGGCCGTCGGCCACATCGGCGCAGACGCCCTGGCCGCCGCAGTCGCGATCCAGCTCGCAGGCGATGGCGCACGAGGTCTGCGGGCCGCCCAGCCCGATGCTGCGCAGGCACACCTGGCCGGCGTCGCAGTCACAGTCGCGGCGGCACTCGCCGCCGCCGTTCCCGCACTGCCCGCCCGGCCCGGGGTCCACCTTGACGCTGAGCGACTCCGCGCCGTCGGCGACGATGGTCCAGGTACCCTGTTCGGCGAGCAGCATCGCGACCGGGCGCGTGATCGCGCCCTCGCCGCTGGCGCAGTCCCCGTCGACCTGGCGCCAGACCGACAGGCTGATGGTCGCGGTCAGGGTGTCGACGTCGAGGGCGACCTCGGACATCGCGCGCTCCTCGCAGTCGGCGAGCTCGGTGGTGACCGCCACCCGCGTGGTCCGGGCGGTGTCGAACGGCGGCTCGTCCATCACCGCGAGCGAGGTCGCGCTGCCGGGCGCGAGCTCCCATGCGGCGCAGACCTCCTCGCCGCCGCCGTCGTCGCTCTGGTCCGGGCCGGCGTCCAGCGAGGTCCGATCGTTGTGCTCGTAGAAGTCGCACGCAAGGGCGAGAACGAGGGTGGCGGCGAGGGCCCGCATCGGGCGGCGAGACTACTACCCGGGCGCGGCGTGAGGGGGCGCAAAACCGTCGGGCCGGGGCGGAACGGGACGGTCCTCGGGCAGCCGGTGGGCGACGCCGCCATCGATGTCCAGGACCTCGACGAGAAACCGGATCATGGCGGCCCGGTCGGCCGGCTCCACCGCCAGGGCGCCGGCCGTCCCGATCCGATAGATCTGCCCGGCGCCGTACCCGATCGCGTCGGCGCCGCGGTTCAGCCGGGCGCTGGTGGCGTAGTTGAACGGACTCCAGGCGGCGGTGTGCTGGTGGAGGGCGTCCCATTCGCCGGCGTCGAGACCGATGCGCTCGATGCGGCAGGGGAAGCCCTCCGGCGCGCGCACGGTGCGCCACAGGATGGCCAGCCGTCCGTCGACGACCTGCACCGCGGGGAGCGCCGCCGGCGGCGGCGGGGTCTCGCCCGGGTCGGGCAGCCGGAGCGGCTCGCCGCTCAGGATCGATGCGTCGGCGATGAAGCGCCCCTCGTCGAGCGCGACCACGACGGTGCCGTGGTTCGGTCCCGGGGTGTCCGGGCTCGCCAGCATGGTCGCGGCCCCGAGCTCGACCCGGAAGCCGAGCGCGCGCAGCAGGGCATGGAGCGCCCCGTTGCCGGCCCAGCAGGTGCCGCCGGTCCGGTACTCGAGCCAGTCGCGGAAGAAGTCGACCGGCGTCGACCCGGGCAGCCGACCGGGCCACTTCTCCTCCAGCCAGAGGCGCTTCAAGACGTTGTCGAACGGGACCGACTGGCACCAGGCGCGGTAGATCCGCGCCAGTCCGTCGCGATCGGCCGCCGGGCTGGGCACGTCCAGCCGCTCCAGCACCGCATCGACCAGCCCGGACGGGAGCTCCATCATTCCGGGCCGGATCATAGTGAATAGATCGCCGGTGCGGGGCGGGCGTTTTGACTCGCCTCGCCCATGATCCTGCGATCGCGCTTCCTGGTCCCGGTGGTCGGCTCGCTGCTGATCCTCTTCTTCGGGCCGTCCGCCGCGGGGCGCCGCGCCGGCGACACCGCTCTGCTAGACTCCCGCGGTCATGTGGCGAGTGATCGATCCGCACAAGCTGAAGCTGCCGTCGCCGACCGAGGCCCTGCCGGGCCGCTCGCAGGCGCTGCGAGTCAGATCGACCCATGCAGCCAGCGGCGCACCGACGGTGCCTCCCTGGCCGTCCGGCGCTGAGCTGGCGATGTTCGGCATGGGCTGCTTCTGGGGCGCCGAGCGCATCTTCTGGCAGACGCCCGGGGTCATCAGCACGCAGGTCGGCTACGCCGGCGGCTACACGCCCAACCCGACCTACGAGGAGGTCTGCTCCGGCAAGACCGGTCACACCGAGGTGGTGCGCGTGGTCTTCGATCCGGCGAAGACGAGCTACGGCGATCTCCTCCGCGTCTTCTGGGAGAGCCACGACCCGACCCAGGGCATGCGCCAGGGCAACGACGTCGGCACCCAGTACCGCTCGGCCGTCTACACCTACGGCGCCGATCAGCGCGCCGCCGCCGACGCCAGCCGCGCTGCCTACCAGACCGCGCTCGGCGCGGCCGGTCACGGCGAGATCTCGACGCAGATCGCCGCGGCGCCCGAGTTCTACTACGCCGAGGACTACCACCAGCAGTACCTGCACAAGAACCCGGGCGGCTACTGCGGCATCGGCGGCACCGGCGTCGCCTGCCCGGTCGGCCTCGGCGTCTAGAGTCGACCGCGTTCACGTTGACGTGGTCGTCGACGTAGACGGCGACCTGGACGTTGACAGTCCCCTTTGACGAGGGCGACATCCTTGGGGTACGGGCTCAGGTGTGCAACCAGCGCGTCAACGGGTTCGTCAAGGTCCACGTTCACGTCGCCGTCAACGATCACGACAACGTGAAAACCCCCTGGCCGGCGTCCGGCCGTTCACTCCGGCTCGAGCTCGAAGAGGGCGAAGCCCTGGGGTGTCGCCAGGAACAGGTCGTCGAATTCGTCGCCGTCGAAGTTTGCGGTCAGGAGGAGCGGCTTGAAGTCGGGGTTGTCGGTGCCGGTGGCGCCCAGGCCGAACAGGCGCTGTTCCTCGACCACGGTGCCGAGCGCCACGAAGATGCGGAAGACCACCCGGCCCTCGCCGTTCGGCACCGTGACCATGGCGGCGACGTCGAGGTGGCCGTCGCCGTCGTAGTCGCCGCCGGCACTGGAGGCGGACAGACCGGCGATCTCGTCCTCGTCGCCCTGGTCGAGGAAGGTCGGCGCTCCGTCGACCGGGACCACGGTGTAGCGCGCGATGCTGATGCCGTCGTTCTCGAACCGGTTGGCCAGCAGGTAGGGGCCCTCGCCGCCCTCGAGCAGCGGGGTGAAGGCGAAGCCGCGGTCGACTGCCGCGTTGACCGGCGCCGCCTGCGCGTCGGGCTCGTCGATCGCCAGCATGGCGCGCTCGGACCCGACGCCCTCCGGCTGGACGACGTAGACCGCCGCCGGGTAGGTCAGCTCGAGCCCGCGCACGCAGCCGGCGGCGAGCAGCCCGGTGACGTTGCCGATCTCGGAGCCGCGCCATTGGCTCACCCGGGTCCCGTCGGCCTGGAAGAGGGCCAGCTGGCCGCTCGACGACACCGCGAGCAGGTGGTCACGGTGCGCGTCGACCGTCGAGCAGTCGGACACCGGGGCGAGCGCGACCGCCTCCATCGGTTCGGCGCCGGCGATGGTGGCGATCGACCCGTCCGGATCGATCTGGTACCAGGTGCTCCCGTTCATCGCCACCACCCGATCGCGCCCGACCTCGGGGTCCCAGACCACGCTGACCGCCCTGGCGCGGACGGTTGGCGGGGTCGACACGCGGGTCACGCCGCCGCTCGCCGCATCGTAGAGGTAGAGGTGGACCGGGCGCCGGCCGTCGCCGGGATCGCCGCCGAGCGCCGCGATGCCCATCTCGCCGCCCGGCCCGATGTGCCCGAGCTGGTACATCGCCTCGGTCGGCAGCGGCGCCGTCTCGGTCGCGGCGGGCAGATCCTCGGAGAAGCGGGGAAGCGGAGTACGGAAGCCGGTCACCAGCTCGCGCTCGTTGGCCTGCCACTTGACGTCGACGTCGAGCGCCTGCGGTCCGGCCCAGTCCGGTTGCTCGACCGTGAAGCGCAGCGCGCCGCCCGGCCCGCTGCGCGCCGGCTCGCCCGGCAGGATCGTCTCGTGGCCGGCGTAGACGGTCTGCTGCGCGTCGACCCCGACGGCCGGCTCGCCGCGCGCGTCGGACACCAGGATGGTGACCTCGGCGGGCAGCGGGCCCGAGCTGGGCAGATCGCGCCCGCTCATGGTCAGCGCCGGCTCTCCCTCGATGTCGATCTCCTCGTCCGCCTCGATGGTGCCGGTCTCGGCACAGCCGGCGGCGACCAGCTGGCCGCTCAGGCTCAGTGCGCGCGCGACGAACAGCTTGCGGCCGGCGCGCGGGATGCCGGAGAGCGGCGCCCCCTCGCCGTCGTCCCTGACCTGCGCCTCCGCCACCCGGGCGGCGGCCTGGTCCTGCGCGCTCGCGTTGCCGAGCGCCACCGCGTCACAGTCGATCTCCTCGCTGGCGAGGACCTCGAGCGCGACCGAGTCGACCAGGTCCCGGTAGAGCTCCGGCACCTCGAAGTGGACGCGCACCGAGGGGTCGCCGCTGCATCCGGCGGCGACGAAGAGCGCGAGGACTGCGCGCCTGCCCACCGCTCGATGGTAGCACTGGAGGTGCGCTATCCTGCGTGCCGATGGTCACCGCCGATCGCCAGACGCTGCTCGTGACCGGGCTGGCGAGCGCAGGCGCCCGCGGCCGCACCGCGGTTCGCTCCTGCATGTGCCGCGTCACCAGCGGCGACCGGGTGACCGCCGAGGTCGCGCTCGGCGCCCGCCCGCTGGCGGTCGGGGCCGGCCGCGAGTGCGACCTGGTGCTCGACGACCCGCAGGTTTCGCGCCGGCACGCCGAGCTGGCGCTGGGGCCCGACGGGATCCGGGTGCGCGATCTCGGCTCGACCAACGGCACCTTCTGGCAGGGGAGCCGGCTGAGCGACGCCGTGGTCCCGTTCGGCGCGCAGATCCGCATCGGCGCCGCCGCCATCCGCTTCCTCACGGTCGACACGCCGGTGGTGGCCCCGAGCGAGCGGCGGCGCTTCGCCGGCATGGTCGGCGCCAGCGTCGCGATGCGCGAGCTGTTCGCCATCCTCGAGCTGGCGGCGCCGACCGACGCCACCGTGCTGCTCGAGGGCGAGTCGGGGACCGGCAAGGAGATGGCGGCGCGCGCGCTGCACGACCACTCGGCGCGGGCGCGCGTCCCGCTGGTGGTGGTGGACTGCAGCGCGGTGAGCGAGTCGCTCATCGACTCGCACCTGTTCGGCCACGTGCGCGGCGCCTTCACCGGCGCCGAGGCCAACCGCAAGGGCGCCTTCGTCGAGGCGGCCGGCGGCACCGTGTTCCTAGACGAGGTCGGCGAGCTGCCGCTCGCGGCCCAGGCCAAGCTGCTCCGGGTGCTCGAGGCGCGCACGGTGCAGCCGGTCGGCAGCGACCGCCCGGTCCCGGTCGACGCCCGCGTGGTCGCCGCCACCCACCGCGATCTCGCCCGCATGGTCGAGGAGAAGCAGTTCCGCTTCGACCTCTTCTACCGGCTGGCGGTGGTGCACGTCTCGCTGCCGCCCCTGCGCGAGCGGCCGGAGGACCTGCCCGACCTGGTGCGCCTGTTCTACGAGGGGCGCGGGGTCGAGCCGGGGCCGATCTCCGGCGACAACCTGACCCGGCTCGAGCGCTACGCCTGGCCGGGCAACGTGCGCGAGCTGCGCAACGTGCTCGAGCGGGCCTGGACCATGGCCGGCCCGGGCGGGGCACCGTTCCAGGGCCTCCGGCTCTGGATGCCGGTGGCCGCCGACCCGTCGCCCGGCGCCGGGCGGGTGCTCGACCTCATCGATACTGCGCTGCCTTTCAAGGACGCCAAGGAGCGCTGGCTCGAGGTCTTCGAGCGCCGCTACCTCGAAGGTGTGTTCACCACCCACGGCGAGAACATCTCGCGCGCCGCGCTGCACGCCGGCATCAACCGGCGACACTTCCGCAACCTCCTGCGCAAGCACGGTATCATCCAGTCGGATGACTGAGGGTCCCGCGCTGCAGCCGGGCGCCACGACTCTCGGCGGCTACGAGATCCTCTACGAGGTCAAGGCCGGCGGGATGGGCGAGGTGCTCTTGGCCCGCCGGCGGGGCCCGAGCGGCTTCGAGCGGCTGGCGGCGGTCAAGACCATCCGCGCCGAGCTGCGCGGCCAGGAGCACCTGCGCCGCATGTTCCTCGACGAGGCCCAGCTCCTGGCGCGCCTCAGCCACCCGGCCATCGCCCAGATCTACGACTTCGGTGAGGACGAAGGGACGCTGTTCCTCGCCATGGAATACGTCGCCGGGGTCCCCTTCCGCGATCTCATCGCGCGGCGCGTGCTGCCGGCGCAGGTGAGCGCGCGGGCCATGGCCGAGGCGCTGCGCGGCCTGCACGCCGCCCACGAGCTCACCGACCTCGGCGGCCAGCCGCTGGGCGTGGTGCACCGCGACGTCAGCCCCGACAACCTGATGCTCACCTTCGACGGCCAGGTCAAGGTGCTCGACTTCGGCATCGCGCTGATGCGCGGCCGGCAGGCGCCGGTGACCGAGCTCGGCACCATCAAGGGGAAGCCGCCCTACCTGTCGCCCGAGCAGGTCAAGAATCAGCCGATCGATCGGCGCACCGACATCTTCGCCGCCGGCGTCGTCCTCCACGAGATGCTGACCTCGGAGCGGCTGTTCTCCGGCGACTCGCTCCTGGCGGTGGCGCGCGCCATCGAGCTCGACCCGATCGATCCGCCGTCGGTGGCGGCCGGGCCGCTGCCGCCCGGGCTCGACGAGGCGGTGATGACCGCGCTCGAGCGGGACCCCGCGCTGCGCTGGCCGACCGCGGCCGGGTTCGCCCGCGCGCTCGACGCCGCCGCCGCCGCCGGCGAGACGCTGGCCGACTTCGCCGGGCGCGTCCTCTTCCTCGAGAGCCAGCGGCACCGCGAGTGGCTGGGCGAGGTGCTGTCGTCGGTCGGCACGCGCCTCCGCCTGCCCAAGGGACGGCCGAGCGGGATCATGACCGCGCGCCCGGCGGCCGCCGCCGAGGCCGCCGACCGCGAACAGCCGCGCAGCACCGCGGTGCGCGCGACGGTGCGCGCCCCGCAGCGGGGCCGGGCGATCCTCCTGGTAGCGACGGCGGCGCTGGTCGCGGTGGCCGCCGTGCTCTGGGCCATCCGCCTGAGCGGGCACCAGGGCGAGGAGAGCGCGCAGGCGGCGCGGCCCGACGGCGCGCCGGCCGTCGCCGCCGCGATCACCGAGGAGCCCGCCCGCGCGCTCGATGGCCCGGCGCCGGACCCACGGGCCGACGCTGCCCCGGCGCGGGTGGCCGAAGCGCCGGCGCCCCGCCGCCCGCCGGTCCGCGGCAAGCGGTCGGGCGCCCCGCCCCCCGAGCGGCCGGTCACCGCGACCACGCCGCTAGCGCCGGGGCGGATCACGGTCACCGTCAAGGCGGGGACCGCCTACGCCAAGGTGTCGATCGACGGCGTGGAGCTCGGCGAGACGCCGGTCTACAAGCGCGAGGTCGCCGCCGGCGAGCACGAGCTCGTGCTGATCGAGCCGGGCAGCGACAAGGTCCGCCTCCGGCGAACGATCCAGGTGGAGCCGGGCGGCCTGGTCAAGGTCATGGCCCCCTGAGCTGCCACGCGGGCTCGCAGGACTGGACCTCGGTTCCCACCAGCTGGCCGCAGAACCCGACGCCGGAGGGCGCGATGGCGTACACCAGGGCGCGGTCGATCGCCTCGACATCGGCGGCGACCAGGTAGATCGTCTCGGGCAGGGCCACCTCGAGCGGTACCCGCGAGGTCTTGGCGTCCGACTGGAAGAAGGGCGCCTCGTCGGCGACGTAGTTGATGTCGATCAGGGCCTGGGCGTAGAGCGTCCCGCCGTCCAGGCCGACCAGCACGACGTCGTGCTTGCCGGCGCCGCCGATATCCGCGGCCATCATTGCCTTCACCTCGGGGATGTCGCTGCCGACCAGCGGATCGGCCGCGGCGCTGGTTGCGTCGCAGGCGATCGATCCGATCAACAGCGAGTCGTCGCTGCCGACCACCAGGTGGGTACCGCACATGCCGTTGACCAGGCGCCCGAAGCGGGCGGCGACGGCGGTGGGAAAGTTCGCCCCGCCGCCGGTGTCCGCCATGTGCCACTGGACTCCGTCCTCGGTGCGGCCTGCGATGTAAATGGCCGGGTCGCTCGTGCTGAGCGGCCAGAACGCGGCGTCGAGGAACGTGCCGACGGACAGGACCCCGATGCTGGTGGTCCCCGCCAGGTCGACCGGATCCGATCGCAAGAGCGATGTGCCGTCGAAGATCAGCAGGCTGGCAGCGGCGTCGGCCGCATCCACCAGGCCGCTGTGCAGGATCGTCACCGGGCCATCCACCGGGGGATCGAGGACGAGCTCGTCGATCTGGTACGGCCCATCCGACTTGTAGTCGACCACCTCCACCTGGCCATCGGCGCGGCCGACCACCATGGCCGGCCCGGCCTTGATCATCCGTCCGAACCATGCGGCGGTGGGCGCGACCTCGAGCTCGACCTGGTCGAGCGCTATCCAGCCGTCCTCGCCGGCGCGCAGGATGTAGACCCCCACCCAGTCGTCGCCGTCGTCGTCGTCGAGCAGGACGAGATCGTCGCGGCCGTTGTTGTCGACATCGGCGGCGAAGGCGCCGGTCAGGTGCACCGCGGCTCCGCTCGGCGGGAAGCCGACACCATCGGCGCCGCCGTCGGCGCCGCCGCCGTCGGCCCCCGGTCCGCTCGCGCCGGGCGGTGCCTCGAGGCAGGCGCTCGCCAGCACGGCTACCACCCACGCGCAGCCGGGCCGCCCCACCGAACCAGTCTACGGCATCGCTGGTACCTCGAGATCACCCCCCGGCCGCGCGGCGCTGATCACTCGGGGTCCCAGTCCACACCGAAGAGAGTGAGAGGATTCGACATTCAGGCTGGCGTCCGGGTTGCTCCACCGAGCACTGGACCGCTGCAAAGGAGCCCCCGATGACCACGCCCCGACTGATGACTCGCATGACCTACCTCACCGCCCTGGCGCTCGCCGCCTGCACCGGGGCCACCCCGGACGACGGCACCGCCGAGGAGGCCGACGAGATCGGCTCCGCGCTCGAGGAGGTGAACGCCGGCCTCGACATGACCGACGAGGCGCCGATGTTCGGCGCCCCCGAGGCCTTCAGCGAGGCGGCCATCGAGCCCGACAGCGCGGTGGACGACGCCATGGCCTCCGACCCCGAGGTCAGCGCGGCGCTGGCGGCGCCCGACGCGGCGCTGTTCAACGTCGCCGTCCTGTGGGGCCAGATGCCGCCCGACTTCCAGAACCGAAACGGCCACGAGTGGGACGGCACCATCTCGATCAACCGCGGCGCGATGATCGTCAGGCGGCGGGTCGGCTTCGAGGAGCGCACCGACGCGCTCGCACCGCGGAGCGATCGGCTGTCGGTCAGCTTCATCTCGATGACCCTGCCGCACATCGACGGCCTGATCCTGACCGTCGCCGATCCCGACCCGGCCTCGGCCGATCCGCTGACTCTCACCTACACCGCCCGCTCCGGCCAGGTCTTCTCCGCGACCATGGCCGAGCTGGTCGACGGCCCGCAGAGCCAGGCGGTCGACAACAGCGGCAATCGCATCCTGGCTGCCGCCCTGCGCGAGCCGCTCGACCCGTGCGCGCACGGCACCCTGCGCGGGCGCTGGCACCGGGTGGCGGACGGCCGCGGCCGCCTCATCGGCGTGGTCTCGGACGCCGAGGGCGAGCCGGTCGGCCACGTGCGCGGCGTCTACGGCCGTCGCTCCACCGGCGAGCAGGTGTTCTTCGGCAAGTACATCGACCGGGACGGTCGCTTCCGCGGCCTGTTCGGCGGCACCTACGGCGACGGCGAGTTCGCCGGCCGCTGGATGGTGCGCGACGATGCCGACCACGGCCACCTGGCCGGAGCCTATCGCGAGACCATCGACGGACCGGAGACCGGTGGCCTGTTCGTCGGCCGCTGGGCCGAGACCAGCTGCAACATGAGGCTCGAGCGATAGGACGAGCCGGCCTCTGGCGGTGACAGCGCGCCGATGCCGCGCTTCAATGGAGTCGTGCGCGCGCTGGCCTCGAGTCTGCTGGCGGTCGTGGCAGCCGCCTGCGGCGGCGCGCCGGGGGGGCGCGGCACGGCGCGCCTCCGCCCCGCCTGCCCGGCCGGTTCGCTGTGGGACGGAGCCGGCTGCGCCGCCGCCGCCGGCGCCGCGACCGACCGCGAGCTGGCCACCGTCGATGCCGAGCTGGAGCAGGGAGAGCTGGACGCGGCACTGGCCCGGGTACGCGCCGCCCTGTCGCGCGGCCCGCACCCCTACGAGCAGCACGTCCGCCTGATCGAGA
>Ga0111538_10000675_pt1 | contig 46712 bp, 46 predicted proteins | sample SoiMethybrSBSTD1_FD_79669 | JGI IMG/M metagenome (GOLD analysis project Ga0111538, IMG submission 79669) | Bulk soil microbial communities from a Populus tree surrounding site in Tennessee, USA - Soil MetaG P. TD hybrid SBSTD1 (version 2)... | ecosystem: Environmental > Terrestrial > Soil >...
CCCACCGGTCCAGCACGTCGTCGTGGGCCCGCCACACCACCGCCATGCCGCCCTCACCCAGACGGTCGGCAAGCCGGTACCGCTCAGCAAGACACGTCATCGCATCCACGGGCCCCAGTCTGCACGACGGTGGTCGATGCTGCGAGGCCCCTGCCGCTTCGCCCGCATGGCCCGCTCGTCCCCGGCGATCTCGGCGGCCACCCGGCATTGTGCACAGTCGCGGGAACTGCGGCGCGGGCGAACGGCGCTGCGACGGTTACCGCGCGTCCGATCCATCCGGTTACCTTCGGTCCTGCGGTGGGCGGTGGTTAGATGGAGCCGGTGAGCAACCCGTGGGATGAGGAGTTTGCCCCCTCGACCGGCGCCCGCAACACCCTGCGCTGGGCGTACGAGCTGGGCGCGTCGACGCTGGGCGAGGCGTACGACATGCTCGAGCAGTTGGAACTCAGCAACGACGTTCCCGAGGTGCTGGGCCACGACGACACGGTCGACGACGTGCGGGAGGAGCTCGAGTTCGGCATCGAGACCGTGGGGCCGGACACCCTGCTGACCTATTTGCTATAGGCGGTCCGAACGCCGTCGCGAACAGTTCCTTGACGTTGATGGCGGCTGCCACCTGACCGCGACGGATCGCGCGCTGCGCATGCTGCTCCAGTGGCGTCGCCAACGCCATCAGGCCGATGAGGAGCTGTCGAGAACCGCTGCCGCCGCAACCGATGCGTTCGAGGCGCTGCATGAGAAGTCCCACCTCGTCGCCTTGCTGAGCGGCGACCGTGACCACCCGGTGCGGGTGTCGGCACGCACGATGCGCGAGACACTCCTACCGATGTGCGAGGAGATCCACGGTCGCAGGGCATTGAGTGACCGGGAGGCCGCAGAACTTGTCTCCGCCCACCGCGTTGCCCGCAACGCCCTGATCGGAACGGTCCAGAAGCAACTCAAGCGAGACGCGTAGTGTGCTCATTCGGTGAGCAGGGCGGTGAAGGTCTCCGGCTGTTCGAGATTCCACAAGTGCCCGACGCCGGGGATGATGCGCAGTTCGGCGTCGGGGATGCCGGCGGCCAGTTCGCGGGACAGCGGTTGGTTGACCTCGTCGCGCTCGCCGCAGACGACCAGGGTCGGCGAGGTGATCTCGCCCAGGCGCGGCCGGAGGTCGGTGCGGGCGAGTTCACGCAAGCCGGCCAGATAGGTGCGCTTGCCGATCGAGCGCATGTCGGCGGCCCCGTCGGGACCCTGCTGTGCGGCGGCGAGCCGCGCCATCGCGCTCACCGGCAGCATTCTCGCGACGAACCGCTGGACGGCGAGGACGGCCGGCGGGTGCGCGACGCCACCGGAGAGGACCAGCCGGCGGACCCGGCCCGGGCGGGAAAGGCAGGCGAGCGCCGCCACCGTCGCACCGAGCGAGATGCCGCACAGCAGTGGTGGATCCGCCGCGGCGTCGATGGCGTCCGTGACCCGAGCCGCTGCGGCCTCGATGGTGAAGGGACCGGGCGCGCTGCCATGACCGGGCAGGTCCACGACGACGACGTCGTGGGTTGCGGCGAGCGCCTCGGCCTGTGGACGCCACAGACGTGCGGTGGTGGCAAGAGCCGGCACCAGGATCACGGTTCCCATGCGCAGCGAGGTTACCTCCGGTGCGGAACTCAGGGTTGATTCACAGGGTTTCCCTGAGGTAGCGCCACGGACGCCCGACCACACTGGACAGGTAGGTTTCGAGGAGGTCGCCAATGTCTGTACGTCGCACCATCGGTGTCGTCGGCGCGATGCTGGCCGGCACGGTGAGTGCGTCCGGCTCGAGCGCACCACCCGCCGACCCGGGCACGATCCGCGCTCTGCTCGTCGAGGTCGGGATGCTCCCGCGCGGAGCCTCCGACGCGGCCGCCAATGCGGCGCTGCGCCGGTTCCAGGCCCGGGTCGGGCTCCCGGCCGACGGCGTCGCCGGCCCGCTGACCTGCCGTGCGCTGGCCCGCCACGCCCGCGAGGCCCGTGAACTTCGCGACCTCGGCTTCGCCGCGTAACCCGACGGACGGCGCCTGCCGCCGGGTTGTGATGAGGTGGCTCGGTGCGCGTCATGACCTTCAACGTCCACCACGGTGTCGGCACCGATGGCCGGCTCGACCTGAATCGCACCGCTGACGTGATCCGCACCGGCGGCGCCGACATCGTGGGCCTCCAGGAGGTCGACCGGCACTTCGGTGCCCGCAGCGACTTCGTCGACCAGGCCACCTGGCTGGCAGCGGACCTCGGCATGCACGTCGTCTTCGGGGCGAACCTCGACCTCGATCCGCTCGTCGCGGGCCGGCCGCGCCGCCAGTACGGCACCGCGATCCTGTCCGTCCACCCGATCCTCGACTGGGAGAACACGTATCTCCCCCGGTTCGACGGCCACGAGCAGCGCGGCCTGCTCCGTGCGCGGATCAGCGTCGAGGGCGTGGAGCTACAGGCCTACAACACGCATCTGCAGCACGACGACGCCGGCGAGCGGCTCGTTCAGGCGAAGGCGATCGCAGACCTCATCGGAGAACCGGACGACCCGGTCATCCTGCTCGGCGACCTCAACGCCACGCCACGGGCGCCCGAGATCCGCGTCCTGACCCACACGCTCGTCGACGTCTGGCGGGCGGTGGGCGCCGGTGCCGGACACACCCATCCCAGCGGCCATCCGAACCGCCGCATCGACTACGTGATGCAGTCCACCGACATGGTCGCCCGGGCGATCGCGGTGAACGGCGCACGCCCGACGGCCTCCGACCATTTACCGGTCGCCGCCGACGTCGCGCTGCCCTGACGATCAGGGGATCGTCGCGGCGAGGACCCGTCCGGTGCGGACCGCGTCGACGAGTGCGGCGTGGTCGCGTTCGTTCTGGTCGGCGTAGCTCTCGGCGAACTGCACCATGGCCTGGTCGAAGACGTCTCCCGCGCCGAGATATTCGGCGATGGCGATGCGGTCGCCGGACCGTGCGTGCGAACGGGCCAGCGAGTGACCGCACAGTTCGCCGAAGCGCAGCATCCCGTCCGGGATCATCTGTTCGGCGACCGCGATGCCCTTCCAGTCGTAGAGCTGGCGGACGTAGAAGTCACGCACGCGGCCGTCGATCCCCTGGACGGTCTGCCAGCCCAGGAAGATGTCGCCCGCGGCCTGCATCATGCGCTGCCCGGCGACCACCCGCTGGCCCTGGTGCTCGTAGCGGCTGGCGCCGGCGTACTCGGCGAGCACCGACTGCGACGCCTCCTTGACCTGCAGCAGCAACGGATCCCGCTCGTCGCGCCCGAGCATGAGGATGATCCAGCAGCGGGTACCCACGCTGCCGACGCCCACCACCTTGCGGGCCATGTCGACGAACTCGAACTGTTCGATCAGTGCCCGCCGGTCGGACGGCAGGGACTCGGAGTAGCTGCTGATCAGTCCCCGGATGGTGTCTTCGAGCTCGGCCCGTTCGAGGTCGGGCAGCAGGTCCCCGATCGGCTGGACGAGGGGCGGATCCGCCGTGATCCGTCGCTGGCCGTCGACGACGTGGGTGAGGCGGTCGAAGGCCAGCAGGTTGTCCTTGGTGCGCGCCTTCGAGATGGCTTTGGCGACCCGATCCTGGCTCGTCCTGTGCAGCTGCGTGGCGTACAGGTTCTGGACGACATCGGCGTCCACCTTGGCGTACCACACGTCGAGGTTGCGCATCGCCGCGAAGCGCCGCATGGACTCGCGGTACGAGCGGGCCGTGGCTGTGACGATGTCCCGTCGTTGCTTCAGGCCGAACCCGTTCTGCCGTCCGGCGATGACAAGGCTCGTGACCAACCGCTTGAGATCCCACTCCCAGGGCCCGGGCAGCGTCTCGTCGAAGTCGTTGATGTCGAAATGCAGGTTCCGCTCGGCCGAGGCGAGCAGCCGGAAGTTGAGCATGTGAGCGTCACCGCACAGTTGGGCGGTGATTCCGGACCGCGGCGTGTCGGCCAGGTCCATCGCCATGATCGCGGCGGCGCCACGGTAGAACCGGAACGGGGACTCGGTCATCCGGCCGTACCGGATGGGCACGAGCTCCGGCACCCGGGTCGCCGACTGCGCCTCGATCACGTCGATCGGATCGCGCCGCTTCGCGGCCGGAGTGTACTCGGCGTGGCTGGCCCGCGGCGCTGCCTTCCGGGCCGCCCGCCCGGCCGCGGCGCGCTCCTCGGCCGTCGCACGCCGGCCGGTCACCACCACGTCGGCCGGTGCGTCCCCGATCCGGGAAGGCTTGGTCGTCTGCGGCATCGTCACCATCTCCTCGGCCTCTACAGGGCGTTTCAGGAGGCCTGAGCACAGCGGCCCTGGTCCGGATCACGGGCATACAGTGAAATGCGCGGTCGCGTGGCCGGGCATCATCCGGTGGGGATGAGTCACCTGGTCCGCAGGCCGGAAGGCATGCGCCGCCGACGACCGATCAGCCGGTGCGCTCCCAATAGCACCGCACCGACCCCGAGCAGGCCGATGAGAACGCCGGCGGCGACGGCGGTCGGGAAGCTTCCGGCCCGGCAGTCGTCCAGCGGACGGTCGCGGCTGAGGGCACATACCATGAGCGAGGCCTTCTCCGCGCCGTATCTGGCTTCCAGTTCCGCCCGGAAGTCCCGCCATTGACGTCGCGTCTCCTCGATCGCACCCGCCACGGCCCGCGCGAAGTTGCTCCCGACCTTGCCGCGTGACGTCGTCGGGTTCGTTGCTTCACCGGTCTTCGGGTCGATGAGCCCGAGGTCCTTGTTGAGGGCGGCGTGGGTGATCCGCAGAGCGCACTCCTCGACGCCGGGGACGCTGTCGTGCAGCACGAAGCATCCCGTCGCCAGGTCGGCGGGCACCGCCGGCTCGCCTCTGCCGCGCAGGTCGAGGACCGGGCTCGGCGCCGGCAGGTTCAGGCCGGGCGGATTGTCCGCACCCGGCGGCCGACCCGGATCCGCCTCGTCCGCCCAGTTGCTGTGGGAGTAGAAGTCCTGTACCCCGTGCAGTGCCCGGCCGAAGCTTTCCAGGGATCCGCACTTGGCCCGCTGTTCCTGGGCCGAGTCGGACCCGCAATCCGTGTCGAGATTCACCTCCGCGGAGATGAGCTCGCCGTTGGTGTCGAGCAGTTTCGCGGCCTTGTCGGCGGCTTCCCGGAACCGGCCGCGCAGGTGATCCACGCACTGGAGGACGCTCGCGGTCGCCTCGCTGCGCGTCCGCACATAGTCGCCGGCCAGAAAGTCGCCGTCGTCGCAGTGCGCGGCCGGGTTGAGCGGTTCGGTGAGATCCGGAGATCCGACGGCACCGAACCGCTTCCCCTGGCCCGCGAGCTGATCCGCCGAGCGCGACTCGAAGCAGTCGCGCAGCGAGCCGGTTCGGGCCGTGCAGGCCACCGCCGCGCGGGTGATCCGCTCATGCTCACGGTTCTGTCCACCGGTATCGATGGTGCCGAACGCCGCCGCCGGGGCGGGAACCCACGCGACGACGCTCGATAGCACAAGGGCGGCGAGCAGTCCCGGCCAGATTCTGATCAGCCGAGGATCCGTCGCTTCTGCTCCTCGAACTCCGCCTCGGTCAGCACGCCCTGCGCCTTCAGCTCCCCGAGCTGCTTGAGCTGCTCGATCCGCTGGGTCGTCGGGTCGCTCGGGGCGGCGGCCGGCTGCGCCACGACATACTGCGGCTGTTGCTGCACATACTGCGGCTGCTGTTGGTACTGCGGCTGCTGCGGCTGCTGCGGTTGCTCCTTCGCCGCCCAGCGCCCGGCCTGCCGGCGCGAGACGCGGTTGGACACGGCGGTGGCGGTTCCAGCGACGGCCGCGGTGCGCGCGACCCCGCGAAGTAGACCCATGGCGTCCTCCATTCTGGCGCCCATTCGGCGCCGACACTCGGTCAGGCGCTGACCTCGGCAGCTTCCAGCGCCGCGAGCGCGGCCTGGACATGGATGCGTCCACTGGCGACCAACTGGCCGCCACCGCGACGAACCGCCCGTGCGAACGGCGCCGCCCACAGGTTCTCGTACACGAGGACCGCCGCCGAGTTGCCCGGCTCCAGGACCGAACCGGCGTGGTGGACGTCCTCCGCATCGAGAAGCCCGGACGAGGCCCCCTCGAACACGGCGAGATCGAGTTCGCCGTCGGAGTCGAAGTCGGCTACCGCCACGCCGAACACCGAGCCGTCCAGGTCCTTGCGAACGAAGAGCAGGTCGAGGACGCGGATGATGCCCCGGTCGACCAGATCGATCAGGAGCGGCATTCCCTCGCCGGTCATGCGGTTGCCGGGAAACTCGATGACCACGTAGTCAATCGGGCCCATCTCATCTAGGTCATCAGACATTGCCAGCCCTTTCCGTCGCCTCCGCTGTCAGAGCGATCCTCTCGGATGGCGGGCCGTTTCCCTTCATCCGCGGCGGGTGAAGGAGCGTGACGTCAGCGCCACGCCTGCCAGTCGGTGGCGGGTGTCAGCGGTACCGGTTCGGGCCGCCGGACCGTGGTGGTGAGCTCGATCCGCCGTCCCTCGGCCGCCGACCGCAGGACGGCGGTGAGCGCATCGAGGACGTGCAGGGCCAGGTCGCCGTTGGCGCGTGGCGGTCGTTGCGCGTCGGCGGTGATGTGGTCGATCAGGCCGATGCCGCGGGCGGCGTCGGCGTAGCCGGCCGACGGCTCCAGGGTGTGCCACTCGGAAGCGCCGAGTTCGAACAGGCTGACCGGGCCGCTGAACCCGTTGGGGTCGGGTACGGCGAGGGTGCCGGTCTCGCCGTGCACCTCGATCGGCGCGGCCGTGGTCCGGACGCCGTCGAAGCTCGTGGTGATCGTCGACAGCACACCGCCCGCGTGTTCCAGGATTCCGGACACATGGCTGTCGACCTCGACCGGAATCCGTTGGCCCGCGCGGTCACCGGACCCGATGACCCGCTCGGCGCGCAGGCGGCTGGCGGCACCGATCACCGCCCGGACCGGGCCGAGAAGGTGGACCAGCGCCGCCACGTAGTACGGCCCCATGTCCAGCAACGGTCCGCCGCCGGCGGCGTAGTAGAAGTCGGGGCTCGGGTGCCATCGTTCGGGCCCGGGGGTGACCATGACGGCCGACGCGGCCAGCGGCCGCCCGATCAGCCCGGCCTCGATCGCCGCCCGGGCCGTCTGGGTGCCGGTGCCCAGCACGGTGTCCGGCGCGCAGCTCACGTCGGCTCCGGCCGTGGACGCGGCGTCGACGATCGAGCGGGCGTCGGCGAAGGTGACGGCCAGCGGCTTCTCGGTGTAGACGCTCTTGGCGTTCCCGAGCGCGCCGAGCGAGATCTCCGCATGCGCGGCGGGCACCGTGAGGTTGAGCACCGTGTCGACGTCCGGGCTGTCGAGCAGGCGCTCGACGGCGAGCACGCGGGAGCCGGCGATCCGCTGCGCTGCGGCGGCCGCCCGGGCGGCGTCGAGATCGGCGACCGCGGTGATGCGCACGGCGGGATGGCCGGCGAGCGTACCGAGGTAGGCGCGGGAGATGACGCCGAGGCCTACGATGCCGACGCGGTGCGGGTCGCCCACAGCATTCCTCTCTCGATCACGGTGCGCACGTTCGGATGTTCGAGCACGTCGAGGCTGTGTCCCGGCGTACTCACGACGATCCGGCCGGCGCCCCACTGCCGGGTCCAGATCGCCGGCGCGGTCACCGGCCGGTGCCACGGATGCCACGGCCTCGTCGGGTGGGTGGTGGTCGCCAGCACGTCGATCAGGTCGTCATGGAGCACCCAGTACTGCTCCGTCTCCAGTTCGAAGTCCTCGATGCCCGCGGTGATCGGATGCCCCCGCCCGAGCGGCGTGACGTTGACCGTGTACGGCAGGAAGTTGTCGTCGGCGCCACCGTGACGCTCGCACGGCTCCTTGCCCGGATGGGACGCGAACTGGCCGCCGACGAGGTGCAGGTAGTCCGACGACGCACGGAACGAGTCGGCGATCCCGCCGTGCCACCCCGTGAAGCCGGTGCCGGCCCGGACCGCGGCGGCCAGCCCGTCCAGTTCGTCGGCCGCGATCCGGGACATCGTGACGCACTGCACGACGAGGTCGACTCCCGCCATGGCGGCGGCATGGCCGTAGACCTCTGTCGACTCCTCCACGCGGACCGTGTAGCCGCTGCGTTCCAGGAACGGAATGAACAGGTCGGTGGCCGCGACCGGCTGGTGCCCCTCCCAGCCGCCCCGCACCACCAACGCAGTCCGCGCTGTCATGGACACCCCCTCGTCACACCTGCACGACCTCCCGGCGAGGGTACTCAACGCCGGTCGCGGCGGCCGGCGACGGCGGTGCCAGGAAGCTGGATGCCCACGCGACAGGGATCGCGACCGCGGCGAGGACCACGCCGGCGATCACCGCGGTGGAGACGGTGAAGGCGCCGACCGCCACACCACCGGCGAACGAGCCGAATGCGATGCCCACGTTGGCGGCCGAGGCCGGCAGCGACTGCGCGAACGCGCCGCCCGGCCCGGCCAGGCTGACCACCCGGTACTGCATGGACGGCGCCATGCCCATCGCGCACCCACCGACGGCCAGCACCGCGAGCAGGACAAGCACGGCGACGGATCCGAACAGGTACAACGCGAGCAGGCACGCCGTGACGCCGACGGTTCCGACGACGAGGGTCCGCGCGGCGTCGGCGTCGGCGAACCGGCCGCCGCCGAACGAGCCCACGGCCGTCGCGACCCCGTAGGCGAGCAGGAACACGCTGACCAGCCCACCGGAGACGGCGGTGACGGTGTGCAGGAACGGGACGAGGTAGGTCAGCGCGGCGTACACCGACGCGAACACCAGGACGGTCATGCCGAGCACGGCAAGTACCCGTGGGGCGAGCGCATGCCGCACCTGGCTGGCGGCACCGGTTCCCGTGCTCGGCACCGACGGAACCAGCATCAGCGTGGCGACGAGTGCCACCACGGCGAACGCGGCGGCCGTGAGGAACGAGCCGTGCCAGCCCAGCGTCTGGGCGGCGAGCGTACCGAGTGGCACGCCCACGGCGCCCGTCACCGTCGTCCCGGAAATGACCACGGCGATCGCGCGGCCGGTGCGCGCGGGCGGAACCACGGCGGTGCCGGCCGCGAATGCGGCGGCGATGAACAGACCCTGGAGGGCACCGGTGACCGTGCGGGCCACGAGGAACAGCGGGTAGCTGGTCGTCAGGACCGCGACCGCGGTGCCCGCGATGAAGAGGACGAGCGAGCCTGCCAGCACCGTGCGTTTGTTCAGCCTGATCGTCAGTGCGGTGAGAAGCGGACCGCCGACGGCGAGGCCGAGCGCGTAGGTGGTGACGAGCGCGCCGGCCGCGGGGATCGATACGCGCAGGTCGGCGGCGATCAGGTCCAGCACGCCCACCACCAGCAGTTCGGTGCTGCCCATCACGAACATGCCCAGGAACAACGCGGCCAGAGCGAGGTTCGCCTTCATCGTCGATCACCTTCCATCGGCAGATATAGCAACCACTTAGTTGCTACTCAGCCTATGGCAACCGGCCGGTTGCGTCAATCGCCATGCGGATCGAGCCGTGACAGCGCCTTGTATATCGAGTATATTACCCGGCATGATATCGAGTGAGGCGGCGTCATGAGCATCCGGCATGCGCTGTTGGCCCTGCTCAGCGAGGGCCCGAAGTACGGCCTGCAGCTGCGCGAGGAGTTCGAGGCGCGAACGTGCGAGGTGTGGCCGCTGAACGTCGGCCAGGTGTACACCACCCTGCAGCGGCTGGAGCGCGACGGGCTCGTCGAGTCCAACGACGAGGGCGACGCCGGCCCGCAGAAGGGTTTCCGGATCACCGCCGGCGGCGCCGAGGAGCTGGCCGGCTGGCTGCGCACGCCGCCCGACCTGGCCTCGCCACCGCGCGACGAGCTGGTCATCAAGGTTCTGATCGCGGTGCGGCTCCCGGGCGTCGACGTGCACGAGGTCATCCAGGCCCACCGGCGCTATCTCGTCGAGCTGATGCAGCAGTGGACCCGGCTCAAGGAGGAGGAGGGCGACGTCGACCTGGGCCTGGGCCTCGTGGTCGACGCCGAGTTGTACCGGCTGGACTCGGTCGTGCGCTGGCTCGACACCGCCGACGGCCGGATCCGGCGCGCGGCGTTCGACCCGCCGGCTCCGGTGAGCGCGCCGGTGCCGCAGATCCGGCGCCGGGCGGGGGTGCGCCGATGACCACCGGGGTTCTGGAACTGCGCCGTGTCTCGAAGACCTACCTGGACGGCGCCGACGAGGTGCACGCGCTGCGCGAGGTCGACCTGACCGTCGAGCCGGGCCGGATGGTCGCCGTCATGGGCCCCAGCGGCTCGGGCAAGAGCACACTTCTCACCATCGCCGGGGCGCTGGAGACGCCGACGGCCGGTGAGGTGCTGGTCGGGGGGCACCCGCTCGGGCCGATGTCGCGTGACGACCGCGCCCGCCTGCGCCGGCGCGCCATCGGCTACGTGTTCCAGGACTTCAACCTGCTGCCCGGGCTCACCGCCGCAGAGAACGTCGCGCTGCCGCTCGAGCTCGACGGCCTGTCGGCCGGCAAGGCGCGCACCGCCGGCCTGCGTGCCCTGGCGGAGCTGGGCCTGGCCGACCGCGCATCCCGGTTCCCGGACCAGCTGTCCGGCGGCGAACGGCAGCGGGTGGCGATCGCCCGGGCCGTCGTCGGGGATCGCCGGCTGCTGCTTGCCGACGAGCCGACCGGCGCGCTCGACTCGGCCAACGGCGAGGCCGTGATGCGGCTGATCCTCACCGCCTGCAAGCGCGGCCTGGGCGCGGTGGTGGTCACCCACGACGCGCAGCTCGCCTCCTGGGCCGACCGGGTCGTGTTCATCCGCGACGGCCGCATCGTCGACCGCACCGCTCCGCGTCCGGGCCCCGACTCCCTGCTGGCCGGGGAGCCGGCCCGGTGAGCGTCGCGCTGGCGGAGCGTCCGCTGGTCGTTGGCGGCGGCCACGGCGGGATGCCGGCGCGGCGTGCCGTGCTGCGCTGGGCCTGGCGGCTGTTCCGCCGCGAGTGGCGCCAGCAGTCGATCGTGCTGGCCCTGCTGCTCGTCGCCGTCGCGGCCACCACCGTCGGCCTCGGCATCGGCGCGAACGCACCGGCGCAGGCATCGGTGTTCGGCACCGCCGATCATCTGATCGGGTTGGGCAGCACCGGCGCGCAACTCGACGCCGACATCGCCCTGCTGCGCAGTTCGTTCGGCACGGTCGACGTGGTCGCGCACAAGAAGCTCCCGGTACCGGGCTCGGCCAACGGGATCGACCTGCGCGACCAGGACCCGAACGGGCCGTACACCCGGATGATGCTGCGGCTCGACGCCGGCCGCTGGCCGCGCGGCGCCGACGAGATCGCCGTCACCGACCGCGTCGCGAAGATCTTCGGCCTGCACGTCGGCGGTACCTGGGATCAGGACGGCACCCGGTGGACGGTCGTCGGCCGGGTCGAGAACCCGCTCAACCTGCGGGATTCGTTCGCCCTCGTGGCGCCCGGCCGGATCGACACGCCGAACCGGGTCGACGTGCTGATCCGCGCCCCGGAGGCGGACCTGGTGGGCAAGCCGCGGCCCGACGGGGCGACGATCCAGATCCGCTCCCCCGAGGAGGACGCGTCAAGCGTCGCCGTGCTCCTCCTCGCCACGATCGGGCTGGTGTTCGTCGGCCTGCTGGCGGTCGCCGGGTTCACCGTGATGGCGGGGCGGCGGCTGCGCGCGCTCGGGATGCTCGGCGCCATCGGTGCGAGCCACCGGCACATCCGGCTCGTGCTCCTGGCCAACGGACTGGTCATCGGCGCGGTCGGCGCCGTTGCCGGCGCGATCGTCGGGATCGCCGCGTGGGTTGCGCTCGGTCCCCGGCTGGAGACGCTGGTCGCCCACCGGATCGACAGGTTCAACCTGCCCTGGCTCCCGCTAGCCGTCGCCATCCTGCTGGCCTGCGTGACGGCCCTCGTCGCGGCGTGGTGGCCGGCCCGGGCGGCCGCGCGCCTTCCGGTCGTGGCCGCCCTCTCCGCGCGGCCGGCGCCACCCCGGCCGGCACACCGGTTCGCCGCGCTCGGCGTCGTCCTGCTGGCGGTCGGCCTGGCGGCGCTTTTCGTCTCGCAGCAGAAGAAGGCGCCGTACATCGTCGGGGGTGTGCTCGCCGTCGCGCTCGGGCTGTTGCTGCTCGCCCCGGTCGGCGTCGCCACCATCGGACGGCTCGCGCGCCACGCGCCCCTCGCGGCCCGGCTGGCGATGCGTGACCTCGCGCGGTACCGGGCCCGGTCCGGTGCGGCGCTCGCGGCGATCGGCCTCGCCGTCGGGATAGCCGCCGCGGTCGCCCTCGGCGCCGCCGTCGTCGTGGCGAAGGCGGCCGCCCCGACCGGCGGCAACGTGCCCGTGAACCAGATCGTCGTCTGGCTGTCGCCGGACGGGATGCGCGGGCCGGTACCGATGGTCTCCTCCGCCCAGGAGGCGACGGCACGGCAGCGGGTCGACGCGATCGCCGCCGCGCTGCACGCCACGTCGGTGCTGCGGCTGACCGGCGCCGTCAGCCCGGACGCCCCGGTCGAACGCGACGGTCGGCCGACCGTCATGCTCGCCAAGCCGCGTCCCAGCCCGAGCGGTGAACCGGGCGGTGTCATGTACAGCACCGACGACGGGATCCCGTTGTTCGTCGCCACGCCGGAACTGCTCGCGCACTACCGGATCGACGCCGCGGGTGTCGACGCCGACACCGACCTGCTCACCTCGCGGGCCAGCGTCGACGGGTACGACCTCATTCCCGTCCGGCAGCGCGGCTGGCGCGGGACCGTGCAGCACGTGGCGCTGCCCGGCTACCGCTCGCTGCCCACCACACTGATCACCGCGCACGCCATGACGCCGCTGAGCCTGGCGCCGGTTCCGGTCGGCTGGTTGGTGACCGCACCGCGGGCGCTGACGCCGGCGCAGCTCGACAAGGCCGAGCAGGCGGCGGCCGCCGCCGGGCTCAACATCGAGTCCCGGCCCACCGGTGCCGATCAGGCCCGGCTCGCCGACGGCTTCACCGTGGCCGGTATCGCGGTTGCGCTGGGCATACTCGCCATGACGGTCGGGCTGATCCGCAGCGAGACCGCGCGCGATCTGCGCACGTTGACCGCCACCGGGGCCCGCCGGCGCACCCGCCGGGCGCTCACGGCGTCGACCGCCGCGGCGCTGGCCCTGACCGGGGCCGTCATCGGCACCGCTTGCGCGTACCTGGCCCTGCTCGCGTGGTACCACCGGGAGGCGCACTGGCTGGCCCATCCCCCGGTGCGGAACCTGGCCGCGATCCTGATCGGCCTGCCGATCGTCGCGTACGTCGGTGGTTGGTTGATGGCCGGCAGGGAGCCACCGGCCGTCGCCCGCCAGCCGCTGGACTGATGTGGCCGGGACCGGCCGGCGCGCGGCGCCGGCCGGTCCCGGCTCGACCGGCGGGGACCGGCCGGCTCCGGCCGGTCCCGGCGCGGTCAGCGTCGGGTGATGAATGTCAGGGTGGTGGTACCGCCGGCGAACGAGGTCCCGACCGCCCACAGCGGTCCGCCGCCGGGAGTCGCCGCCACGTCGCCCAGGCTGTCGGAGCCGGCGGTGCTGTGCGCCACCGACTCGCGGACCCACGCGGTTCCGTTCCACCGCAGCACCATGCCGCTGCTGGTGGCGTCGGTGGCGTTGGTGATGTCGCCGACCGCGTAGATCTCCGTCGCGGACACGGCGGCGATCCCGTTGAGGTCCTGGTGGCTCGTGTTGGCGGGCGCAGCCGGCGCCGCGACCCGGGTCCACCTGGTTCCGTTCCAGTGTTGGATCACCGGCTGGTCGACGCTGAGCCGGTCGGTGGCCGTCCCGACCGCCCAGATGTCGGTCGCGCTCAGCGCCGTGATGCCGAACAGGCCGCGGTGCGCGACGAAGTTCGCGGGCACGCTGACCTGGTTGGTCACCCGCTGCCAGCTCGACCCGTCGTAGTGCATGATCAACGCGGTCCGGGTCCCGTCCGCGTTGACGAGGCCGCCGCCGACGGCCCAGATGTTCGTCGGGGACACCACCGCCAGGTCGTTGATCGTGCTGTTGACGGCCGGCGTGGGCGCCACCGTCCACGCGGTGCCGTTCCAGTGCTCGATCAACACGTTGCCGGAGCGGGACCGGCCGCCGACCCACACGTTCGTCGGGCTGATCGCCGCGACGGCGTTCAGCCCACCGCGGGCCGTGCCCGTCGGCCCGGTCTGGACCGGGGTCAGCGCCCACGCGGTGCCGTTCCAGTGCATCGCGAAGACCTCACGCGGCACCTGGTTCTGAGCGGTCGCGGCGGCGCCGACGGCCCACACGTCGTTGGCCGACGTGCCGTCGACGGCGAACAGCCGCTCGTTGCGGAACTGCGGATCGGGGACCGGCACCGAGGTCCAGGCGGTGCCGTTCCAGTGCAGCGCGAGGCCGGCGTTGCCCTCGGTGTTCGCCGTCTCGCCGACCTGGCCCACCGCCCAGGCGTCGGTGGCGGTGCGGGCGAACACGCCGTCGAGGCCGTTCAGGGCCGGGCTCGGGTTGGGGCTGGACACGATGGTCCAGTTCGGGGCGGCCACTGCCGGCGCCGCCGCCAGGAGTGCCGCGCTCGCCGCGGCGGCGACGACGAACGCCGGCCGTCGCACGTGGATCAGTACCGACATGTTCTCTCCTTCTCGCAGAATCGCGCGGAAGGCGTGGCGGGGTACGCACTGGCGCACGGAACACGGGTCGGGTGACACGATTCCAGCCGGCCGCAAAGCGTCGGCAAAGCGAACGCTTGACGTCTCATGCCGGCCAGCGGGCCGGCCGGCCATGCCGACCGCAGCGTCAGCCTTGTGACGGTTGGCACACAATCCGTGCGTTGTTGTGTCATCCTTGGTGACACGGCGTCCGACGCCCCGGGTCAGCGATACCCAGGGCCGGGCGCCTCGACCATCGGAGGCCGGCGATGGCTCGTCGACTCGGAAAGGCGGCGGTGCCGCACCGGCATCCGCGAATCGGTTTGGTGCTCGGCGCGGGCGGCATGCTCGGCGCCGCCTGGATGGCCGGAGCTCTCGTCGCGCTGCAGGAGCGGTTGCCCGTGCCGGTCGGCGAGGTGGAGTTGATTGTGGGTACCAGCGCCGGCAGCGTCGTGGCGGCCGCGTTGCGGTGCGGCGTCGCGGTCGAGGAGATCGCGGAACATCAGCGCGGCGGTTCCCTCACCGCGCTGCCCGATCTGTCGGAACTCGACAGGGATTCCGGCCCACTGCCTCCGTTGCCCCGCCTGCGTCTGGGCTCGCCCCGGCTGCTGGCCAGCACCGCCCGCGCGCCGCACCGGGTGCACCCGTGGGTGGCGGCGAGCTCGTTGATTCCGCCGGGTCGGGCCCGGCACGACTCGTTGACGAGTCTCGTGCAGGGGCTGCTCCCGCCGGACCCGACCCGGCCCGAGCGAACCTGGCCCAGGCGCGGCGAGACCTGGATCATGGCGGTGGACTACGACTCCGGCCGCCGGGTGGCGTTCGGACGCTCCCACGCGCCGGCCGCCACGCTGCCCGACGCGGTGGTGGCGTCCTGCTCGATCCCCGGTTGGTACGAGCCCAAGACCATCGACGGGCGACGCTACGTCGACGGCGGCGTGCGCTCCTCCACCTCGCTCGACCTGCTTGCCCGGGTGCCGCTGGACCAGGTGTACGTGCTCGCCCCGATGGCCAGCTTCACGATGGACGGCCCGCGCAATCCTTACGCGCGGCTGGAGCGCGTGGTGCGCCGGGTCATGACCGCCGCGTTGGTGCGCGAGATGCGGAAGGTGCGCGCGACCGGGGTCCGGGTCAGCATGCTCATGCCCGGCCCCGAAGACCTGGCGGCGATCGGGCCGAACATGATGGATCCGGCCCGCCGCCAGCAGGTGCTGGAGACATCGTTGCGGACCGCGCCGCACGCGCTTGCGGCTATGGATCAGCGCCAGCAGCGGGCCGCCTGACAGATGTCGCCAGCGCACCGAGGGTGAGCGGCGACGAGACGGGCCGCTTCGCGAAGCCGGTGGTCGCAGATGCGTCCTGCCCGAGAATGCAGCCGACGGCGTACCCGCAGACGCGTCCCTGGCAGTACCCCATGCCGGCGCGGGTGAGCATCTTCGCCGACCGGCCGTCGTGCGCGTCGAGGTCCTGCCGCATGGACCGCAGCGCCGCGAACGGAACCTCCTCGCAGCGGCAGACGGTCGTGTCGTCGGACAGCCGGTCGACCCAGCCCGACGGGACCGGGTGGGACCGGTGCATCGCCCGCGCGAAGCGGCGCAGCCTCGCCCGCGAGCGGCGCAGCCGCGACGGCGCCGACGGGCCGCCCGCCGCGACGGCGCCGGCGATCTCGCCTTCCACGACCGCGAGCGCGGCGCCGCCGACGCCGCAGGCCTCACCCGCGACGAAGACGCCCTCGACCGACGAGCGCTGCCCGTCGTCCACCTCGCACACCAGCGACCCGTCGACATCGACACGCGTCGCGCAGCCGAGCGCCAGCGGCAACTCCAGTTGCGGCGTGAAGCCCCACCCGACAGCCAGCACGTCGACGGCGGTGGTGCGCTCGTCCCCGCCGTCCAGCCGAGCGGTGGTCACCCCTTCCACGGCGTCGGCGCCGTGGGCGGCGACCACGACGGAGCGGGTGTGTACCGGAATCCGGTGCCGCGCAAGCATCCGCGCGTAGCCGGCGCCCTCACCGAGCTTGGCCGGGTTGCGGACCAGCGCGCCGGGTTCGCGCAGCCACGCCGACGGGGACGCGGCCTCGTGGACACCGACGACGCTCGCGCCCGAATCGGCCAGGCCGGCCGCGACCGGCAGCAGGAACGGACCGGTTCCGGCCACCAGCACCCGTTTTCCGGCGACGACGCGGTGACCCTTGAGCAGGGCCTGCACCCCGCCCGCGGTCATCACACCCGGAAGGTCCCAGCCGGGGAACGGAATCTGACGGTCGTAGGCCCCCGGCGCCAGGACGAGCCGGCGGCTGCCCAGTTCGATTGTTCGTTCACCGCCACCGGTCCGGTCCACCGCGTGCACGAGGAAGCCGTCGCCGTCGCGGGTGACGGTCCACACGTGACACTGGAAGTACCGGGTAACGGCCGGGAGCCCGGCCACGAGCCGGTGGTAGGTGGTCATGTCGTGATGGAGGCGGGCCGCCTCGACGGCGGACGCCCCACGCCAGTACTGGCCGCCGGGCCCGGTGCCGGCGTCCACAATGGACGTTCGAGCGCCGGCGCGCGCGGCTGCGACCGCGGCGGCCATGCCGGCCGGTCCGGCCCCGACCACCGTCACGTCAAATTTCGAGGTCATCGTGCCCGGTTCCCTGCTGGGTGCGCACGTCCATGCCGGGCTCGGCGAGCCGGAGGCAGGCGCGCTCGTTCGGGCGCGCGTCGACGACGACGAGACAGTCGAAGCACACGCCGATCCCGCAGAACAGACCCCGCGGCCGGCCGGTGCGCCGGGTGCTGCGCCACGAGCGGATCCCCGCACCGGTCAACGCGGCGCCGACACTTTGCCCGGGCCGGAACGGGATCGGCTTGCCGTCGAAGGAAAAGTCCGTCATGCGAACCTCGCGGGCGCGAAGGCCGGGAGGTCCGGCCGGCCGCCGGTCAGCAACTCGCTGATCAGCGCGCCGGTCCCGGGGGCGAGTCCGATGCCGGCGCCCTCGTGCCCGCAGGCGTGGAACACTCCGGGAACGCGGGGATCCGGACCGATGACGGGGAGGTGGTCCGGGCAGTACGGGCGGAACCCGCAGTAGGTCCGCATCAGTCGCACGGCGGCGAGGAAGGGGAAGATGCGGATCGCCAGCGTGGCGAGCCGCCGAAGCACCTCCACCGACATGGTGCTGTCGAACCCCACCCGCTCGCGGCTCGCGCCGATGAGAACCGTCCCGCCCCGCGTGCCTTCGATGACCGTCGACGTCTCCAACCCGGCGTCGTCGGACGCGACGTTGTCCACGTAGTCGGCGGTGTAGACCTTGTGCCGCACCACCCGCGGCAGCGGCTCGGTCACCAGGATGAAGCCGCGCCGAGGGAGCACCGGGATCGGCGCGCCGAGCCGTTCGCCGACCTCGCCGCCCCAGGTTCCGGCGGCGTTGACGACGGCGCCGGTGGGATAGCGGCCGGTGCGGGTCCGGACCGCCGTGAGGTGCCCGTCCGGACCCCGGTCGGCCGCCACGACCTCCTCGCCGCGCACCACAGCGGCCCCGAGGGACCGGGCGGCCGCGAGGAGCGACACCGCCGCGAGTACCGGCTGTACCTGCATGTCCTGCGGGTAGAGGACCCCCGCGGCCAGGTCCGGGGCGAGGTTCGGCTCGTGGTCACGGAGTCGATCGGCGCTGACCGCGACCGTCTCGACGCCGGCGGCCCGCTGCCCCGCGGCGAACCGCGTCAAGGCCGCCGCACCCCCGTCCGAGGCCGCCACCACCAGGCCACCCTTCTCCTCGAGCTCGAACCGGTCGGGGCCGAGCTCGGCGGCCAGTTCCAGCCAGCGCGTGCGCGATGCCAGTGCCAGGGCCAGTTCGGGGCCGGGTTCCTTGTCCGAGACGAGGATGTTGCCCTCACCGCGGCTGGTGGTGCCGCCACCGACAGTCCCCCGTTCGAGGACGGTGACCGACAGTCCTTCACGGGCCGCGTAGTAGGCGCACGCCGCTCCGACGATGCCCGCGCCGACGACGACCACGTCAGGCACGCGCCGCCGCCCAACGCCCGAAGGCGAGATCGGCCACCACGAGGTCCTGCCAGCCCATGCCGACGCTCTTGAACACCGACGAACCGGCCATGGGCGCCAGGCGCACGACCTCGCGTAGGTCGACAAGGTTCTCCTCGTGGACGGCGCCCGCGCGGACGGCCTGGATGATGTCACCCGCCTCGCGCATCGCGACGCCGCGGGACTCGACCACCACCCGTTCCGCGGAACCGATCGTCGCGTCGTCGAGCTCGCGGGCATCCGGCTCGTGCGAGCCGACCGCGACGACGCAGGTTCCCGGCCGCAACCGGCGTCCGTCGAAGAGCGGCTCGCGGGACGTGGTGGCGCACACCACCACGTCGGCGTCGGCGACGTCGTCACCGCTGCCGACCCGCGCGGGAAGGCCGCTCGTCGCGACGCGTGTCACGAGGGCCTCGGCACGGCTGCGGTCCCGGCCGACCACCGTGACGTCGGCGAGGGGGCGGATCGTCCGCAGCGCCTCCACATGGCCCCACGCCTGCGGCCCGGAGCCGAACACGACAAGTCGCCGTGCCTCGGGCGCGGCGAGGTGGTCCGCCGCGACGGCCGAGACCGCCGGCGTCCGCAACGTGGTGAGGGCCGTACCGTCCAGCAACGCGACGGGGGTGAGCGTGACCCGGTCGTACAGCACGTACAGCGCCTGGACCCGAGGCGATCCGCGACCGGGGTTGCCCGGCGTCACGGTGCTCAGCTTCACGCCGAACCCGTTCGCGGTCTCGGCCGGCATCACCAGCAACTGCCCGTGCTCCACGTCGTGGATGGACCGCTGCATGGATGCCTGCGGGTCCAGCCCGCCGGACAGCGCCTTCGCCACCGCGGCGACGGCATCGGCGAACGGCACCAGGCCGAAGAGCGCCGCCCCGTCGACGTACGGCAGCATCACGGGGCCAGGGTCACGGTGTGCACCGAGGTGTAGAAGTCCTGCGCGGCCTTGCCCTGCTCGCGTCCGCCCACGCTCGACGCCTTCTCGCCGCCGAACGGCAGGTAGAAGTCGACCCCGGTGGTCGGGGCGTTGACCTTCACCAGGCCGGCCTCCAGCGCGTCCGCCGCGGCGAGCGCGGCGGAGAGGTCGCGCGTGTAAACGCCGGCGACGAGCCCCTGCTGGACGTCGTTGGCCACCGCCAGCGCTTCCTGCAGCGTGTTCACGGATCGCAGAGTGGCGATCGGCCCGAACACCTCGTCGCACGAGAGCTGGTGGTCGGCGGGAACGTTCTCGAACAACGTCGGCCGCACGTACCAACCGGCACCGTCGGCGGCCGCGCCCCCGGTCAGCAGGCGCGCTCCCGCGTCGACGGCGGAGTCGGCGGCGGCCAGCACCCTGGTCCGGGCGGCCTCGTTGATGACGGGCCCGACCGCGGTCGCCGCCTGCGCGGGGTCGCCGAACCCCAGCGCCTCGACCGCGGCCACGAGCGCGTCGCGCATCGCAGCGGCGTCGCCGACGACGATCACCCGCTTGGTCGCCGTGCACTTCTGACCGGCGAATCCCATGGCGGCAGCGGCGATCTGCTTCGCCGTCGCCTCGACGTCGACATCGGGCAGAACCACCGCGGGGTTCTGACCGCCCATCTCGGCCTGGACCCGCACGCCGCGGGCCGCGGCCGCGAGCGCCACGTCGCGACCGACCACAGTGGACCCGGTGAACGACACGACGTCGGCCTCGGCCACGATCGCCCGGCCGGTCTCGCCGTCACCGGGAAGCACCGAGAACAGCCCGGCGGGCAGGACATCGGCGAGCAGGGCGGCCAACCGCAGCGCCGTGGCCGTCGCTTCCGGCGACGGCTTGAGCACGACGGCGTTCCCGAACGCCAACGCCGGTGCGGCCTTCCACAGCGGGATGGCGATCGGGAAGTTCCACGGGGTGATGAGTCCGGCGACGCCGAGCGGCCGGCGCCGGCTGTAGAGCAGGCCGCCCACCGACGGTTCGTGCACCGCCCCCACCGGGTCGTACACCTGCTGCGCGTAGTAGCGGAGGATGGCCACCGCCCGGGCCACCTCACCGCTCGCCTCGCCGAGAGGCTTGCCGACCTCGCGAACCGTCAACCCGGTCAGCTCGTCGGCCGCTGCCGCAACCGCGTCGGCGGCGTCGGACAACGCCTGTGCCCGCGCGGCGGCCGGGCCGCGCGACCACGCGGCCTGGGCGGCGCGGGCGTGGCTGAACGCCTTCGCCACGTCTTCGGCGCCCGTCACCGGTGCCTCGACCACGAGATCCTCGGGCGCGTGCGGGGAGTAGCTCTTGATCACGAAGGCTCCTGAGCGTCGGGTCCGGTCAGAGCAGGAAGCCCGCCGGGAACGGGTCGGTGGGATCCAGGAAGTACTGTGCCGTGCCGGTCAGCCAGGCGGAACCCGTGATTGTCGGAACCACCCCGGTCAGCCCCTCGGCGAGTTGCGTCTCCTCCACGAGCCGACCGGTGAAGCGCGTCCCGATGAAGGACTCGTTGACGAAGTCGGTGTGCAGGGCCAGCTCCCCACGCGCGTGGAGCTGCGCCATGCGGGCGCTCGTGCCGGTGCCGCACGGGCTCCGGTCGAACCAGCCCGGATAGATCGCCATCGCGTGGCGCGAATGGCGGGCGTCGGAGCCGGGAGCGATCAGCTGCACGTGGTGGCACCCGCTGATCTCCGGGTCGGTGACGTGGACCGGGCGGTCGTGCTTGTCGATCGCTTCCATGATCGCCAGGCCGGCGTCCAGCAGCGCCTGCTTGTGCGCCCGGTCGAACGGCAGGCCGAGGTCCTCCAGGCGCACCATCGCGTAGAAGTTGCCGCCGTAGGCCAGGTCGTAGCGGACGGTCCCGAACCCGGCCACCTCCACCTCGGCGTCCAGCCGGTGGCTGTAGGACGGCACGTTGCGGATCGTGACCGCCTTGGCCGCACCGTCGTCGACGGCGACCTCCGCGACCACGAGACCGGCCGGCGTGTCCAGGCGGATGGTCGTGACCGGTTCGGTCACCGTCACCATGCCGGTCTCCACCAGCACGGTGGCGACCCCGATGGTGCCGTGGCCGCACATGGGCAGGCAGCCGGACACCTCGATGTAGAGCACTCCCCAATCGGCGTCGGGGCGGGTCGGAGGCTGCAGGATCGCCCCGGACATCGCGGAGTGCCCGCGCGGCTCGTACATCAGCAACGTGCGGAGGTCGTCGCTGTTGGCCAGGAACCACTGACGTCGCTCCATCATCGTGGCGCCGGGCAGCGGCGCCACGCCACCGGTGACCACCCGGGTCGGCATGCCCTCGGTGTGCGAGTCGACGGCGTGCAGCAGGCGGCGCGCGCGCATGCGTCAGGCCAGCCCGGCAACGACAGCCGCCTCGGTCGCGGCGCGCACGCGCTGCTCCTGCTCGGCCGTCAGCGGCTGGCGCGGCGGCCGGCAGCCGCCACCCTTGCGGCCGACAATGTCCATGGAGAGCTTGATCGCCTGCACGAACTCGGTCTTCGAGTCCCAGCGCAGCAGCGGGTGCAGCTGCCGGTACAGGGGCAGGGCGGTCTCCACGTCTCGCGCGACGGAGGCCTCGAACAGCGCCACCGTCGAGCGGGGGAAGGCGTTGGTGTAGCCGGCGACCCAGCCGTTGGCGCCCGCGATGCCGAGTTCGAGCACGACGTCGTCGGAGCCGATCAACAGGTCCAGCCCGGGCACGAGCTCGGCGATCTCGTAGGCGCGGCGCACGTCGCCACTGAACTCCTTCACGGCCACGATGAGGCCCTCGTTGTACAGCACGGCGAGCAGTTCGGGCGTCAGATCGGTCTTCGTGTCGACCGGGTTGTTGTATGCCGTCACCGGCAGCCCGGCCTTGTTGACCTCACGGTAGTGCTCGAGCAGGGCGCGCCTGTCGGTCCTGTACGCGTTCGGCGGCAGTGCCATGACGGCCTGCGCGCCGGCCTCGGCCGCCTGTTCGGCCCACCGCCGCGATTCGAAGGCGCCGTAGGCACCCACGCCCGGCATGACGACGAAGCCCTCCGGGGCGGACTCGACAGCCACCTCGACGGCCTTCGCGCGCTCCTCGGCGGTGAGAACCTGGTACTCGCCCAGGGACCCGTTCGGGATGACACCGTGGGCCCCGTTCGCGGCCAGCCAGCGCACGTGTTCGGCGTACGCGTCGAAGTCGACGGACAGGTCGTCGCGGTAGGGCAGGGCGGTCGCGACGAGCACGCCGTGCCAGGGGCGAGAACGGGTTCCGGTCATGTCAGAGCCCTTCGTGATGATCAGTAAAATATTACATGGGGCGAGACCCGGCTCAAGCCGGCGGTCTGTAACGCTCTGAACTACACCCCTGGAGCTCCGATGTGGCCTGTGCCATAGTCCGATACGTGGTTCAGTACCACGTCACACTGTAGTGCTACTGGCGGTCAGAAAGTGGGCTCGGACATGACAGCACATTCCACCCGCCGGTCGTCGCGCGTCGCCCTGCGCCGGGAAGCCTGCGTCTCCGAGGTGCGAGGAATGGCCTACCGAACCGGTGAACACCACTTCGTCCTCGAGCCGGGTGATCCCTTCGGTCTGGGAATCACGCTGCGATGACCGCGGACCTTTCGCTGCCACACCTCGGGCCTCGGCGGAATCTCCGGCAGGAGATCGCCCATGCCCTGCGCGGAGCGATCATCACTGGGGAGATGCGACCGGGTGTGCTGTACTCCGCGCCCGCGCTCGCGGAGAGGTTCGGTGTCTCCGCCACTCCGGTTCGCGAGGCCATGCTCGACCTGGCCAACGAGAAGCTGGTCACGATCGTCCGCAACAAGGGCTTCCGGGTCAACGAACTGAGCGACAGGGACCTGGACGAGATCGCCTCCTTGCGTGCGCTGATCGAGATTCCCGCGATGGCGGAGGTGGCCCGGGCCATCAACGAGCCGACCCGGGCGGCCGTCGAGGAGCTGCGCCCGATGGCGAAGGAACTGGTGCAGGTCGCCGAAGCCGGTGACCTCATCCGGTATGTCGAGGTCGACAGGCGCTTCCATCTCGCGCTGCTGGCGCTCGCCGGCAACCGGCACCTGGTCGAGGTGGTCGCCAATCTCCGGGCCCGCAGCCGGCTGTACGGCCTGCAGGAGCTCGCCGAGCGCGGCGAGCTGGGGCGCTCGGCCGCAGAGCACGAGCAGCTCGTCGATCTGGTGGTGGCGGGCGACGCGGCGGGCGCGGCGGATCTGATGCGACGCCACATCGGCCACGTTCGGGGTACGTGGGCCGGCTTCCACGAGGCCTGAGACGCAGCCTGCCAACCGACGCACCCACTTCTGAGCTAAATCGATTCTCAGGTTGCGATGTTCTGGCAACGTACTAGTCTCCTCATTCACAGCGTGATCGTCCGCCGCCCGAACGCAGCATTGCGGAGCGTCCGGATGTGCGGGCTTGGCCGAGTGCCGTCCGTGCGGCGCCGGCGACGATTCATCACCGGCTTGTCGAGGAGCGCAACCCCACCGATACCGCAGGCATACCTCCAGCATCGGCGGTGATCTACGTCATCGCCGTCGCGATGCGCATGACCGGACGGAGGAATCCATCATGATTCAACCGGATAGAAGAGCACCCCGGCGAGCGTCACGATGGAGGTCGATGATCTGCCTGGGGTCGCTGATGGCGCTGATGGCGCCGATGGCAGCGTGTTCCAGCGGCCCGGGCGGCACGGTGGTGAACCTGTACGGCGGGGCGAGCGGCGAGGGCTTCGACAAAATCCTCGCGGACTGCAACCGCGCGGCCGGTGGCCGGTACACGATCGTCGGCAACCTGTTGCCGAGCGATGCCGACGGCCAGCGCGACCAGTTCGTCCGCCGGCTGGCCGCCCACGACTCCGGCATGGACCTGCTCGGAATGGACGTCACCTGGACCGCCGAATTCGCCGAGGCGGGCTGGATCCGGGAGCTGACCGGCGATCAGAAGACGCAGGCCACGAAGGACACGCTGCAACCGCCGATCGACACGGCGACGTGGAAGGACAAGCTCTACGGGATCCCGCGGACCACGAACGTCCAGTTGCTGTGGTACCGCAAGTCGCTGGTGCCCAACCCGCCCAAGACATTCGACGAAATGATCTCGATGGCCCAGCAGCTCAAGTCGCAGGGCAAGCCGTCCGAGATCGGCCTCACCGCCGCCCAGTACGAGGGCTACGTGGTGAACATCAACAACCTGGTCACCGCGTACGGCGGCACGTTGGTCAACGAGAACAGCACGGCGCCGACCGTCGACGACAAGACCGTGCAGGCGTTGCAGATGATGCAACGGCTCGCCACCTCCGGCGTCACAAGCAAGTCGCTGTCCAACGCCCAGGAGCCCGAGGTGTTCGCGGACCTGCAGGCCGGCCGGTCGGCCTTCTCGCTCAACTGGCCGTACGTGCTCAGCGCCATGCGTTCCGCGAACCCGGACATGGTCAACGACCTCGGCTTCGCCCCGTTCCCCACCGTCGACGGTGGAACGCCGAGGACGACGCTCGGCGGGATGAACTACGCGATCAGCAAGTACAGCAAGCACCCCGCGGAGACGTTCGAGGCCGCGATGTGCCTGCGCAACGAGAAGAACGCGCTGAGCGCCGCCCTCGACGCGGGTGACATTCCGGCGCTGGCGACGGTCTACCAGCTGCCGGAGTTCCAGAAGGCGTACCCGATGGCGGACCTGCTGCTCACCGGTGTGAAGAACGCTGTTCCGCGTCCGCAGTCGCCGGTGTACCAGAACATCTCGACGATCGTGTCGACGACGCTCTCACCCCCTTCGAAGATCAATCCCAAACGGTCGGCCGACAAGCTGCGCTCGTCCATCCAAGCCGCCATCGACGGGAAGGGGATCTTGCCGTGACCGCGACGCCAACTCCCGCGGTCGCCGAGGCCGCCGAAGAACGCATCGACGACGGCACCACCGAGATCGCCCGGCAGCGGTACACCGAGGCGAAGCGGGCCGAACGCAAGTTGGGCCTCACGCTCGTGGCGCCGGCCGTGATCGTCATGCTGGCGGTGACCGCCTACCCGATCCTGTACGCGATCTGGCTCTCGCTGAACCAGGCCGACCTGCGCAAGCCGGACGCCAACAAGTTCATCTGGTTCGACAACTACATCACCGTGCTGTCCAGCCCGATCTGGTGGACGGCGTTCGGCGTCACCATGTTGATCACGGTGGTCAGCGCGTTCTTCGAACTCGTGCTTGGCATGCTGCTCGCCATCGTCATGCACCGCACCCTCGTCGGACGCGGGCTGGTGCGCACCTCGGCGCTGCTGCCGTACGCGATCGTCACCGTGGTCGCCGCGTTCTCCTGGCGCTTCGCCTGGACAGCCGACCTGGGCTACCTCACGCCCGAGGGCTCGGCGCCGCTCACCAAGTTCGGGAGCTCGGTGGCGATCATCATCCTCGCCGAGATCTGGAAGACGGTGCCGTTCATGGCCCTGCTGCTGATGGCCGGTCTGGCCCTGGTCCCCGAGGACCTGCTCAAGGCCGCATCGATGGACGGCGCCAGCGCGTGGAAACGCTTCTGGCTGGTGACGGTTCCGCTGATCAAACCGGCCATCCTGGTGGCTCTGCTGTTCCGCACGCTGGACGCCTTCCGGATCTTCGACAACATCTTCGTCCTCACCAGCGGCGCCAACAAGACCAGCTCGGTGTCGATGGTCACCTACAGCAACCTGATCCGGGGCCTGAACCTCGGCATCGGCTCGGCCATGTCCGTGCTGATCTTCATCACGACCGGAATCATCGCGTTCCTGTTCATCAAGCTCTTCGGGGCGGCCGCGCCGGGAGCCGACGCCGAGGGGAGGCGGTAGCCGTGCAACCGGAAACCACCAGCCGCAAGCTCATGTGGGCGGGCGTCAACGTGCTCGTCCTGCTGTACGCGTTCATCCCGGTGCTCTGGCTCGTCGCACTGTCGCTGAAGGACGACAAGACGCTCAACGACGGCAACTACGTCCCCGTGTCGCCGTCCGGCAAGAACTACTCGGCGATCTTCTCGAACTCGGACTTCACGCGGTCACTGATCAACTCGATCGGCATCTGCGTCATCGCGACGCTGGTGGCCATCGTGCTCGGCACGATGGCGGCCTACGCCATCGCCCGGCTCACCTTCCCCGGCAAGCGGCTCATCGTGGCGATGGCGCTGCTGGTGGCGATGTTCCCGCAGATCGCCCTGGTCACGCCGTTGTTCAAGATCGAGACAACGCTGCGGCTGTTCGACACCTGGCCCGGCCTGATCATCCCGTACATCACCTTCGCGCTGCCGCTGGCGATCTACACGCTGTCGGCGTTCTTCCGCGAGATCCCGTGGGACCTGGAGAAGGCCGCCAAGATGGACGGGGCGACGCCTTACCAGGCGTTCCGGCAGGTGATCACGCCGCTGGCCATGCCGGGCGTGTTCACCACCGCGATCCTGGTCTTCATCGCCTGCTGGAACGACTTCCTGTTCGCCCTGTCGCTGACCTCGACCACGAACGCGCGCACCGTGCCGGCCGCGATGAGCTACTTCACCGGGGCCACCACGTTCGAGAAACCGACCGGGCCGATCGCGGCCGCCGCAGTCGTCATCACCATTCCGATCCTGATCTTCGTACTGGTCTTCCAGCGACGCATCGTCGCCGGGCTGACCTCAGGGGCCGTCAAGGGATGACCCACGGCCGGATCCGCACAGACCCGACACACCGGAGGAGCTGAGGTGGCCGAGATCGTTCTGGAACACGTCGTCAAGCGCTATCCCGACGGGGCACTGGCCGTGGACGACTTCAACCTGGAGATCGCCGACGGCGAGTTCATCATCCTGGTCGGACCCTCCGGCTGCGGCAAGTCGACCACGCTCAACATGGTGGCCGGCCTGGAGGACATCACCGCCGGCAAACTGATCATCGACGGGCAAGTGGTCAACGACAAGGCGCCCAAGGACCGGGACATCGCCATGGTGTTCCAGTCCTACGCCCTGTACCCGCACATGACCGTCCGCGAGAACATGGGTTTCCCGCTGCGGCTTGCCGGGATGGACAAGGCCGCCATCCGCCAGAAGGTGGACGAGGCGGCGGAGCTGCTCGAGCTGACCCAGCACCTGGACCGCAAGCCGTCGAACCTGTCCGGCGGGCAGCGTCAGCGGGTCGCCATGGGCCGCGCGATCGTGCGCTCGCCCAAGGCGTTCCTCATGGACGAGCCACTGTCCAATTTGGACGCCAAGCTGCGGGTACAGATGCGCACCCAGATCGCCCGGCTCCAGAAGAGCCTGGGCACCACGACGCTCTATGTCACGCACGACCAGACCGAGGCGATGACCCTCGGCGACCGCGTCGTCGTCATGCGCAGCGGCCTGGTCCAGCAGGTCGGCACGCCGGCCCACCTGTATGCCCGCCCGGCCAACCTGTTCGTGGCCGGCTTCATCGGCAGTCCGTCGATGAACTTCCTTCCCGGGCAGCTCAAGGGCGGCGGCACCGTGGTGACCGCGCTGGGCGAGGCACAGCTGCCGGACCGGGCACGCCGCGCGCTGGAGAACGCGAAGAGCGGAGGCGAGGTCATCATCGGCATCCGCCCGGAGCATTTCGAGGACGCCGAACTGGTCGCAGACAAGCCAGGGGCGACGTTCGACGCACCGATCGACATCGTCGAGGCGATGGGATCGGACGTCTACGCGTACTTCTCGATGAAGGGCGAGGTGGCCCACTCCCAGGATCTCGACGATCTGGCCAGGGACACCGGCAACGACCTGCACTCGCAAGGCGTCCAGTTCACGGCCCGGCTCGACGCCGCTTCAGAGGTTCGACGCGGTTCGACCGCCCGGCTCTGGTACGACACCGGGAAGATGCAGGTCTTCGACGCACACAGCGGACAGAATCTCCTCGCGGTAGTCGACTGACGACGGCATGGACGACCGCGGCCCCTGGTGGCGCCATGCCGTGATCTACCAGATCTATCCGCGCAGTTTCGCCGACTCGGACGGCGACGGTATCGGCGACCTGCCGGGCATCCGGTCCCGGCTGCCCTACCTCCGGGACCTGGGCGTGGATGCGGTGTGGCTCAGCCCGTTCTACCCGTCGCCGCAGGCCGACGCGGGCTACGACGTGGCCGACTACCGCGCCGTCGACCCGCGGTTCGGCACGCTCGCCGACGCCGACGCGCTGATCGGCGAGGCGCACCGACTCGGGCTCAGGGTGATCGTCGACCTGGTGCCGAATCACACCTCCAGCGAGCACCCCTGGTTCCAGGAGGCGCTCGCCGCCGCACCCGGCAGCGCCGCGCGGGCGCGCTACCTCTTCCGCGACGGCACCGGCCCGGACGGCTCCGGGCCGCCGAACAACTGGATGAGCAACTTCGGCGGACGGGCCTGGACGCGGGTTCCCGGCCCGGACGGCGCAGGCGGCCCGGGCGGCCAGTGGTACCTGCACCTGTTCACCCCGCAGCAGCCCGATCTGGACTGGACGAACGCGGAGGTGCGCGCCGAGTTCGAATCGATCCTGCGGTACTGGCTGGACCGCGGCGTCGACGGCTTCCGCATCGACGTCGCGCACGGGCTCGCCAAGGATCCCGAGATGCCCGACGTCGACGAACGGCACCGCAACCGCGGACATGCGGTGGCGGGTCACCCGCACTGGGACCTCGACGAGGTCCACGACGTCTACCGGTCGTGGCGACAGGTCACCGACTCCTATCCGGGTGACCGCGTCTTCGTCGCCGAGGCGTGGGTGCAACCGCACGACCGGCTCGTCCGTTATCTGCGCCCCGACGAGTTGCATACCGCGTTCAACTTCGCCTTTCTGCTGGCGGGCTGGGACGCGAAGGCGCTGCGCACCGCCATCGAGCAGACCCTGGAGTCGCACGCCGCCGTCGGTGCGCCGGCGACGTGGGTGCTCTCGAACCACGACGTGGTCCGTCACGTCACCCGGTTCGGCGGAGGCGCCGCAGGCACTCGACGGGCCCGCGCGGCTTTGCTGCTCATGCTCGCGCTGCCCGGCGGCGCGTACCTCTACCAGGGCGAGGAGCTCGGGCTTCCGGAGGTGCTCGACCTGCCTGACGAGGTGCGTCAGGACCCGACCTTCCACCGCACCGGCGGCCGGGACCTGGGCCGGGACGGATGCCGGGTACCGATCCCGTGGTCGGGGACGTCGCCCTCGTACGGCTTCGGTCCGGGTCCGGCGTCCTGGCTGCCACAGCCCACCGAGTGGACCCGGCTCACCGTCGACCGGCAGGCCAGCGATCCCGGTTCGATGCTCGCCCACTACCGGCAGGCACTACGCCTACGGCGCGAGACGCCCGCGCTGGGCGACGGCACGCTGCGCTGGCTGCCGTCGGGCGACACGGTACTGGCGTTCCACCGCGACCCGGGCTTCGTCTGCGTGCTCAACGTCGGCGACGAGCCGGCCGCCCTTCCCGACGCGGCGCGCGGTGCCCGGCTGCTCCTCGCCAGCGGCGCCATCGGCGCCATCGGCGCCATCGGCGACGGCGACGACGGCGGTGCCGGAGCCACGCTCCCCGGCACCACCGCCGCCTGGTTCAGCCGGACTGACCTTTCCGGTCCACTGTAGACACTTACGGATCGGTGGCGCGCGCGCGAACCGCGCCGCCCATCAGCAGGGCCAGCGCGTAGCCTGCGATCAGGGCCAGGGCGAGCAAGGGAGCCAACGCCCGGTCCGACGTCGACACGATCGCCTGCGCCGCGCCACCGGGAAGCCACCGGCCGGCGTCGGGCTCGCGCAGCAGCACGGGTGCGATCCCCTCCAACAGGAGCGCCCAGCCGAGTACCGCGCCGACCGCGAGTGCCGGGTTGCGGAGCAGCTCACCCACGCCGACACCGGCGGCGCCCTGCAGGGCGGCCGCCACGACGATGCCGCCGACCGCGCCGGGCACGCCGTGTGCCAGCGGCTCGAACGCGGCGTCACGGACCGCGAACAGCACCGCCGAACCGGCGAGCGCGACCAGTTCGGCCGCGGCCGCGAGCACCGCTCCGGCGATCGCCGCGGCCACCGCCTTGGCCAGCACCGTGCGGACCGGACGCGGCTGGGCCAACCGGGTGGTCAGCACGGTGTGGTGCCGGTACTCCGAGGTGGCCAGCAGGAGCCCCAGCAGCACCGCGGCACCGCCGGCCAGCCGGCCCGGCATCCGTGCGAGATCGCCGAGGACCTCGGGCGTCAGCGGCGGCTGTCCCGGCTCGCCGAGGAGGACGGCGTTGAACCCGATCCCGGCCACGACGAGGCCGGCCAGGACCGCCGCGACGATCCAGGGTGTCCGCACGGTGCGCAGCTTGAACAGTTCCGCCGTGATCATGCTCGTCGCCGTCATGACGCTGCTCCCGTCAGGCGCAGGAACGCGTCCTCGAGGCTCTCGCCGTCGCGGCCCAGCCCGGTCATCGGCGCGTGCGCCACCAGGTGTCCCTTCTCGATGACGATCACGTCGTCGACGGCCAGTGCCAGCTCCGCCAGCGCGTGGCTGGACACGAGCACCGACCGCCCCTGCTCGCCGAGCCCCCGGATCAGCGCGCGCAGCCAGCGCACGCCGAGCGGGTCCAGGCCGTTGGCCGGCTCGTCCAGGATCAGCGTGGCGGGGTCGCCGAGCAGCGCGGCCGCCAGCGCCAGCCGCTGGCGCATGCCGAGCGAGTACCCGCCGACCCGGCGGCCGGCGGCGCCGGTCAGGTCGACAAGGTCGAGCACTTCGTCCACCCGACCGGTCCCGATGCGCGCCACCCGGGCGATCGCTCGCAGCGCGTCGCGGCCGGAGCGGCCGGGGTGGAAGCAGTTCGGGTCGATGAGCGCGCCGACGTGGCGCAGCGGGTCGGCGAGGTCGGCGTACCGGCGGCCGCCGACCGTGGCGCTGCCGCCGGTGGGCCGGGTCAGCCCGAGCAGCATGCGCAGCGTGGTGGTCTTGCCGGCGCCGTTGCGACCCACGAACCCGGTGACCCGGCCGGGCGCGAGAGCGAAGGTGAGATTCTCGACGGCGACGATCCGCCCGTAGCGTTTCGTCAGGCCGTCGACCGCGATGATGTCCATGCCTCGACGCTAGGAAAATCGACGCCCCTCGACGTCGGCCGTGACGACGCACCTGCCGCTACCGCGCTCGGCGGACGCGTACTCCGCGCGGAGTACGGGCTGGGGCGCAGCACGGGTCAGGTCAAGCCTTGGCCGGGCACGACGAGGCCGGCCTCGTAGGCCGCTACCACCAGCTGAGTGCGGTCGCGCAGGCCGAGCTTGGTGAGGATCCGGCTGACGTGGGTCTTCGCCGTGAGCGGGCTGACCACCAGCCGGCCGGCGATCTCCGGGTTCGACAGCCCCTGGGCCACCAGCACCAGCACCTCCCGTTCCCGGTCGGTCAGGCCGTCCAGGGCGCCGGGACGCGGCCGCCGGGAGGCCGGCCGCGCTGCGAACTCGCGCACGAGCTTGGTGGTGACGGCGGGTGCGAGCAACGATTCGCCCGCGGCCACCACGCGGACCGCGTGCACGATCTCCTCGGGCGACGCGTCCTTGAGCAGGAAGCCGCTCGCGCCGGCCGACAGCGCGCCGAAAACGTGCTCGTCCAGGTCGAACGTGGTCAGCACGAGCACCCGCACGGCGGTGAGGGCGGGATCGGCCCGGATCCGCCGGGTCGCCTCGATGCCGTCCAGCACCGGCATGCGGATGTCCATCAGGAGAACGTCCGGGCGCTCCCGCCGGGCCAGCGCGAGGGCCTGCTCACCGTCCGCCGCCGCCCCGACCACCTCCAGGCCGTCGGCGTAGCCGAGCTGTACCCGCAACCCGTCACGGACCAGCGCCTGGTCGTCCGCGATACCCACCCGGATGGTCACGCCGACTCCTCACCCGGCGCCGGTCCCGACAGTGGCACCGTCGCTGTCACCCGCCAGCCGACGCCGTCGCCGCGCGGACCGGCCTCGAGCGTGCCACCCGCCGCGCCGACCCGCTCGGCCAGCCCGAGCAGACCGAAGTGGGGCCGGTCCGGGTCGGGCGGCGAAGCGCCGTCCGCCCGCTCGTCGACCACCTCGACGGTGAGCGCGTCGCCGGTCGCCAGCGTGACCGTCACCGCCGCGCCCGGCGCATGCCTGACCACGTTGGTGAGTGCCTCCTGCACCACCCGGTACGCGCACAGCCCGGCCGCGGCCGGCACCCCGTCCAGGGGCCCGGACCGCTGCACGGTGACCGCGTGCCCGCCGGTGCGGGCCTGCTCCACGAGCGTGTCGACGTCGGCGAGACCCGGTTGGGCGCCGGTGCGCCCGGCACCGTCGGCACCGTCGGCACCGTCGTCCGTGCCGGCCCGCAGCACCCCGAGCATCTGCCGCATCTCACCGAGCGCACCGCGGCTCGCGGCCTCGATCGCCGCGACGGCCCGGCGGGCCTCGTCGACGTCTCCGGCGTCGAGCGCCAGCCGGGCCGCGCCCGACTGCACGGCGACCAGGCTGAGCCCGTGACCCACCAGGTCGTGCAGGTCCCGCGCGATCCGCAACCGCTCCGCCGCGACGGTCCGCTCCCGCTCGGCGAGGCGTTCGCGCTGCTGGCTGTCGACCCGGGCCCGCTGCAACCGCAGGACCGAAGCGGCCAGCACCACGACGAGCGTCAGCGCGAGCACCACCGCGAGCGCGTCCGGTTGCCGGTACACGACGGCCGCCGCCACCAGCGCCGTCGCGAGCCACGCACCACCGGCCGCGGCGGCGCGCAGCGCGACGGCGAGGTCCGGGGCGTGGCGGGTGACGAGCAGCACGGCCAGCCAGCCGGCCAGCGGGACGATCGGACCGGTCAGCAGCATCCCGACGCCGGTGAGGCCGAGTGAGGCGGACCCCGCGACGAGCGGCCGGGGCCGCACCCAGGCCAACGCGAGTGCGCCCGCCAGCGCGCAGACATCACCCAGCAGGTCCGCGACGGGCGCCGGCCGGACCGGGCCGCCGATGGAGACCTGCACGGTCGCGGCCACGACCACGACGGCGACCATCGCCCAGTCCCGGCGGGTCGTGCCGGCGAACAGCCGCATCGCGCCACCCCCGCCCCAGACTCGCATGCCGGATGCGCGGAGCGTACGCGCGCGATCTTGGATTGCCCATTTCGGGCGCCGACGTCGCACGAAACGGCGCGAGCATCGGAACGCGGCGCTACCTAGCGTGGGGTGGACAACGTCGGGAGGACCACATGAAGCGATTACTGACCCTGGTCGGCCTGCTGGCCGTCCTACTCGGTGGCAGCGCGGCGACCGCCGCGGGCACCACCACCACCAAAGCAGCGGCCGCGACCTGCGCGGTCACCTGGGGCAGCCTGCCCAAGGAGGCCGGTGCGCTCAGCACCGCAGCCCTGCTTTCGACCCGCACCGGCCAGCACGACTGCTGGGACCGGCTGGTCTTCGAGTTCGCCGGCCCCGCCGACGGGTACCGCGTCGCCTACGGCGACGTGTACACCGAGGGCCAGGGCCTGCTGCTCAACCCGTATGTCGCCGGCGGCGCCGTCCTCGCGGTCTCGCTGCGCGCGCCCGCATACGACGGCACCGGCGCCACCTACCCGGCGCGGGCCGGCGAGCACGTCGCGACCGTCGTCGGTTACCGCACGCTGCGCGACGTCATGTTCGGCGGCAGCTTCGAGGGCTACACCACGTTCGCCGTCGGCGTGCGGGCCACCCTGCCGTTCCGCGTCCTGGTGCTGACCGGCCCGGGTTCGCACAGCCGCATCGTCCTCGACGTGGCCCACACCTGGTAGTCACGCCGCCGCGCTGACCCGCGTCGTGCCGTCCACGGCCAACCACCACCCGATGGCCGACCGGACCGCCGCCGGAACCTCCGGATCCTGGCCGAGTGCGGCCAGGATCCGCCGCTCCCCCGCGACGCCGAGCGCCTGCACCAGCCGCCGGACCGTGGTCAGGGTGGTGGCCGACCCGGTACACCGCCAGGCCGTCAGGTGGCGGTACAGCGCGAGCAGCCAGAACGCCTCCGGGCTGCGCCCGGGCACCAGCCCCAGCGCCCGCGCGGCCGCCTCGTTGACGGCCGGCCGCACGCCCGGGGCCAGCACGAGTCGCTCCAGCAGGGTCCGGTCCGGGCACGTGCCCAGCGCCCCGAGGGCGGCGAGCAGGGCGGCCGCGCGGGCGTCGTCGTCGCGCAGTGCGTCCGGAAGCTCGGCGGCCACGGCGGCCGATACGGGGGCGCGGTAGGGCGTCGCGGCGATCAGGAAGCCGGCGCTGAGCCGGGTCACCGGGTCCGGGTCGAAGAGCATCTCCTCGACCAGGACGGGCAGCAGCCGGTCCGGCTCGGGCAGCTCCCGGCCGACGCGTACACCCGCGTGCCGCGTCACCCGGCTGACGACGGCGGCCGTCGTCCCGGTGGCGTGAGTGCGCCCGGAGTCGAGCACGTTGCGGCCGACGGCGTCGGCCCCGGCCAGCCGGCGCAGCCGGATGACCGCCGGCCCGCCGGCCCCGAGCGGCAACCGCCCCAGCAGCACCGGGACCAGGTGCCGTACCTCGTCGGGCACGCCGGTGTCCGCGACCAGCTCGGCGGCCGAGCGCACCAGGCCGGCCACCTGCGGCGGTGCCAACTGGTGCCGCTCCACCTTGTGGATCGCCGCGACCAGGGCGCCGCACAGCGCGCGCCCGCTGCTCGGGTGGTCCAGCTGCGCCCGGACCAGTCGGTACGCGTCCGGATGCGCGGTGACGTGCAGCGCGGCGAGCGGCTCCATGAACACCTGGTGCGCCGGGTCCCCCGCGAACGCCGCGCACGCGGCGATCGTTCCCGGTCCGCCGCCCGGATGGCGCAACAGCCGGGTCAGCGCCGTGTTGCGCTGCAACCAGGGCGACCCGTCAGCGACGACCATCTCGGCCAGCAGTCGGTGCGTGAGTCGTTCCCAGCCGTCGCGCGGGTGGAAGAGGACGTCGGGGTGGGTGGACAGGGCGGCCGTGAGATCATCCCAGCCGGAGCCGCTCATCGACGCGCCGCCCAGCGCACGGTCAAGCAGCACCAGAGTGCGCTCGGTCCGGTCGGCCGGATCGAGGACGGTGCCGGGCAGTGTCTCCGCGACGGCGACGAGCCGGTCCTCCGGCAGCCCGAGCAGCCGCTCGTAGCGGCGCACCGTACACCGGCTCACCCGGGCCGCGCCGGTCTCCCACTGCGACACCCGGGCCGGGCTGGCCGGGCCGTCGCCGCAGGCCCGCAGCGCAGCCGCGAACCTCGCGGCGACGGCGAGGCTCCGATCCGGGCCGAGCGCCCGGTTGACCCGCAACAGCCAGCCCATGCGGACGGCCCGGGCGGCCTTCATGCACGGATGGTAAGGCTCGGTCACAACCCGTCGTCGGTCGATGCGCCGGGCACGGCCGACGGGTCCCACGTCCCTCAGTCCGCGGCGATCAGCCACTCACCGGTGTCCGGGCGGACCATTCCGTGGCGCACTGCGCCCGTCGCCGCCTCCAGGCGCGAGTGCACCCCCATCTTCGTCAGGACGCTCTGGATATGGCACCTGGCCGTCGCCTGGCTGATTCCCAACGAGCTGGCCAGGTTGTTCGTGTCGCAGCCGCGCACGAGGGCGCTGAGGACCTCGCGTTCCCGCACGGTGAGGAAGGTCGCCAACCGGCGGGCGGCGCTGCTCTCCTGACGGGCGACGGTACTCACCGGCTGGGCGCCGCGATCGCCCGGGATCACCACGGCTCCGTTGTGCACGCGGTCCAGAACACCGACGATCTCGACGGCGGACTGCCGCTTGTCCACCACGGCGCGGATCCCGGCCGCGCGGGCCGATGCCAACAACGGCGGATCGACCTGGCCGCTCAGCAGCATGATCCGCGTATGGGGCGAGGCCCGACGCATGTCGGGAAGCCAGTCGATGGCCCGTTCCGACCCGAAGACGACGTCGAGAATGCACACGTCGACCCGTTGGTGCCGCAGCGCCGTCACCGCCTGGTTGGGGTGGTGGGTGACGGCGACGACCTCGCGGTTCATCGCGCCCAACAGGTGGGCCAGCGACTCGGCGAAGACGATGTGATCGTCACAGATCAGCACCCGCATGGCGGCTACCCGGCCGTCGGTTCGCGGGGAGGCGCGGCGTGCAGGCGCAGCCGCACGCAACATCCGCCGGCTCCCCGACGGCAGATCTCCAACTCTCCCCCGTCGGCGGCGACCAGATCCTGCACGATGCCGAGACCGAGCGACGCGAGGCCGGGCGCGATCGATCCGAAACCCGGCCCGTCATCGTCGATCTGTGCCACCGCCCAGCCGTCCTCGGAATGAATCTGAACGTCGACGTGACCGTGCGGGCCGGCCGCGCGGATCGCGTTGCCGAGCACGTTGCGCAGGGCCCGCCAGCAGGACAGCCGATCGGCATGTGTCCACGTTTCACTGCATGCGTAACTAATTGGGGTGACAACGCCGGGCTTCATGGCCGCCACGACCTCGCCGGCCAGCAGATCCAGCCGGACCGGCTCGGACACGGTCGCCGCATCCGCATTGTCTGGATCGGGAACGGTCTCGGCGTACGCCCTGTGCAACTGGTCGAGCCAGCGTGCCTCGCCGAGAATCTGCCGGCTTCGCTCCCGGCTCTGCGGTCCGACGTCGTTCGCGCACGTCAGGAGCGAAGCGAGCATCATGATGGTGCCGAGTTCGTGATGGATGTCGTGGCTGAGCTGGCGGCGTTGGAGCCGGGCCTGTTCAGCGATCGACATCAAAGCCGCGCCGTCGTCGTCGGCGTTCGACGCCGCAGCGGCGGGTGAAATGGAGCCGACGTCCGTCGATGGTGGTTTTACGATTGCTTGCCCGATTCTCGCGCCGGCGGCGCCGGGGGCGCCGTCCGCCGTCCGTTCGAGCGACACTCGTGAAATGCCCACCGGGGTCCCTCCCGGATCGTGATCGGCCGGTTGGGCGCCAGCGGGTCCGGGATCGCGCCCAACACGCTCACTTGTCCCGACAAAGTGTAGGAGCCACCACCGCGGGCCGGTGTCAGCGGTTCATCTTCTAGTTACCGACCGAACACCCGACGGTCATGCACGTGTCGCACGTGCGCTACGCATCGCGCGCGATGTTGCGGTCCGCGCCGTGTCCGAGAGTGTTCGCATGACCGTGGTGACGTTCCTCGGCCACGCCGGACTCGGCGTCGAAGCAAGCGGATTCCGCTTGCTCGCCGACCCGTGGTTCGCACGAACCGGTGCATTCCTCGGCGCATGGCATCAATTCCCGCGCAACGACCATCTCGATGTCACAGCGCTGTTGCGCGACGCGGATTGGGTTGCCGTTTCGCACGAGCATCTCGATCACATGGACCTGTCCGTGCTGACCGGTTTGCCGGACCGCACGCGGGTGCTGATTCCGCGCTACGGCTCGCGTGTATTCCGGGAACGGTTGCGGTCCGCCGGCGTGCCGCGGGTGATCGAACTGGAACCGTGGCGACCGTTTCCGCTGGACACCCGCGGATCGTGGATCACCGCCATCCCGGAGCAGTCGCCGATGTGCAACGACGCGGCGTTCCTGATCGTCGCCGACGGGCAGGCGATCCTGAACTGCAACGACGCCCGCTTGACGGCGGCACAGGCACGCCGGGCGAAGCATCTCGCCGGCGGTCGCCTGGACCTGATGGCGGTGCAGGCGTCGGGCGCCTCGTGGCATCCGATCTGCTACGCCTATCCGCCCGAGGTACGGGTCGCCATCGAGGATCACAAACGCGTCAGCAAGTACCGCTCGGTGCAACGACTGGTCCGGGCGACCGCGCCCGTGCTCGCCGTGCCGTTCGCCGGGCCGCCGTGCTTCCTCGACCCGCACCTGCGGCACTTCAACTCGACGGCGGACGCTCCGGGGATCTTTCCCGACGCCGAGCAGGCCGTCGACTGGCTCGCCGAGCATCTTCCGCAGCAGCGCTGGGCGGCGTTCCGCCCCGGTGACCGGCTGGACCTGGCCACCGGCGAGGTGGCGCCGGATCCGGTGTCCGCGAGGTTCAGCTACACCGACGGGATCGACGGATACCTGGACCGCTATGCCGCCGACCGGGCCGCCGACATCGCCTCGGTGCACGCCGCCGCCGCCGATCCGGGGCTCGATCTGGCCGGACTGTTCGATGCGCATTTCTCGCACCTCGGCACGCTTTCGCCGTACTTTCTGAGCCGGATCGGGATGACTGTCCGGTTCGAGGTGACCGGTCCCGGCGGCGGGAACTGGGACGTGCGGATGGACGCCGACGGGCTCACCGTCGACCTGACCGGGGGCGCACCAGCGCCCGAGTACACGTTCACCGTCGCCGGGCACTGGCTGGGCGCGGTGCTCACCGGCCAGATCGGTTGGGAAGACCTGCTGCTGTCGCTGCGGTTGACCGCGCGGCGCGACCCCGACCAGTACAACGACTACCTCATCGGCCTGCTCAAGCACGCGAACGAGGGGGCGCTGCGGGCCGTCGAGGAGTACGAGACCGGCCGCGGGGCCGACGTCACGTTCGTCGTTGCCGACGGCGACAACTCCTTCGAAATCGGCCGGTACTGCCCACACGCCGGTGAAGACCTCGCGATCGGCGCCGTGATCGCCGACGGGGTCCTGCGCTGCCTGGCCCACGACTTCGCGTTCGACCTGCGGACCGGCGCCTGCGTGAACGCGCGGTGCGAGCCGCTCGTGACCAGACAGGTCGATACGGCTATGCGGCCCGCCTGACGCCTCCGGACGGTCGGGACAGCGGCTCGTCCAGCGGCCGGCCCAACAGGTGCCGGACGGTGTCCGCCAGCACCCGCAACGTCGCCCCGAGGGTGGGGCGGGACAGGAATGTCGCCTCGATCCGGGTGCGGGCCGGCACGACCAGGTTGAGATACGTGTCGAGGGTCGCCTGCTGCGCGGGCCCGAGCACGTCGGCGTCGCGCAGGCGGATCTGCGCGGGCCCGGTCAGGCCCGGACGGTGAGCGAACACCCAGCGGCTCGTGGCCGGGTAGCCGGCGGCCAGGGCCGGTGTCTCCGGCCGCGGACCGACGAGCGTCATGTCCCCGCGCAGGACGTGCCACAACTGCGGCAACTCGTCCAGGGAGGTGCGGCGCAGGAACCGGCCGAGCCGGGTCACCCGGGGGTCGCCGGTCGCGGTGTAGTCGGGACCGGTGGAGTCGACCCGCATCGAGCGCAGCTTGTAGATCGTGAACGGCCGGCCGCCCTGGCCGAGCCGGACCTGCCGGAACAGGGCCGGGCCGGGGCTTTCCAGCCGCACCGCCAGCATCAGGATCAGCAGTGGCAGGCCGGCGATCGCCAGACCGGCCAGTGCGAGCAGCGCGTCGAGCGCCCTCCGTGCCCGGCTCGGCGCGATCCCCGGACCGGTGAGCGTTGGCGCGTCCATCAGCCCGTCCCCGCCGCGACGAACAGATCGGTGAATGCCGTCGCCACGACGGCGAGATCCGGTTCGAGCCCGACCTCCAGCGACTGCGGTGACAGGTGGGTGAACAGCCGCATGCCGCTCGCGTGCCGTTTGACCAGCCCGTCCCACAACGCGTTGGGTTTCAGGCCGGGATCCATCAGGCGGTGGATCTGTCCCTTGTAGAGCTGTCGCCAGGTCCAGACGTCGACGGCGCCGGCGCCCTCGGCCGTCGGGATGTCGATGAAGGTGGCCAGCGTCTGATCGGTCGCCGTGTCGGTGTACTCACCGGGGTGGGCGAGGGCCTTGCGGGCCTGCAACCGCACCAGTGTGTCCCAGCCCCGCCGGTGCGCCTCCTGCCACGCCGTGCGCTGCGCGACGTCCTGGTCGATTCCCCACCCGGCGTACGTCTTGTCGGGCAGGAGTCCGGTGGACAGGTTGACCACGTCGAGGTTGCCGGACCTGAGGTAGTCGTCGATCGCGGTCAGCGCCAGCTGCGGGTACTGGCCGCGCGCCTGGACCCCGCACACGGTGGCCCAGCGCAGCGGCGGATCGTACCCCGGCAGGCAGCCCAGCTCGGGTCCGAAGACGTCGGCGAGCAACAGCTTGCCGGGCGCCGCGGCCCGCAGCGCGCCGGCGCTGGCGGCGAGGAACGCGGCCACCTTCTCCTCCGACGTGAGCGAGTCGCGGTAGCCGAGCTCGTCGGCAATCTTGATCCCGACGACGCCGGGGCGCCTGGCCAGAGAGGCGACGATCGTCACCGCCTGGTTGAACGCCTCGGGGCCCTCGGACCACCGCTTGACCAGGTCCGTCTCGATCCAGACCCGCAGGCCGTGCCGGTTGGCGGCGTCGACGGCCTCCTCGTAGGCGGTGCGCGGGGCCGGCGGCGGCGCGCTGACGATCGGTGGCGACGGTCGCCGGGGCCGCGCGTCGTCCGGACGGCTGAACGCCACGAGCGCGCCCACGGCCACGGTTGCGACGGCGACGCCGGCGATGACGGGGACCAGCTTCTTCATGGCTTCCCCTCCCGCTCGCGCGCGACGTACCCGAAGCAGGCGAGCAGCGTGGCCACGGTCGTCAGGTATGCCAGGGCCGAGGCGACAGCGGCACCGACGGCGCCGTAGCGCGGGATGAGCAGGAGATCACCGACGATGGTCACCGCCACGGCGGCTCCGATGGCCAGCGAACTGAGCCCGGGCCGCCCGACGGCGTAGAGGTAGGCGATGACCACACCGGCGACCCCCTCGCCGAGCAGGCCGGCCAGCAGGATCCAGGTCGGCACCACGGCGTCGGCGAACCGGTCCCCGTAGATGCCCGGCAGCAGCGGCGCCGCCAACGCCGCGAGCGGAACCGCCGCCAGCACGGTGAAGGCCAGGGCGGGTGCCAGCAGGGCCCGGGTGCGGGCGGCGGCGTCATGGACGCCGCGCCGGGCCAGAACCGGGTAGAGCACGTAGTTGACGGCGAGCCCGGGCACGCGCAGCAGTTCGGCGTACTTGCTGGCGACTGCGTACACACCCAGCACCGCGGGGCCGGCGAGCGCGCCGAGGATCGCCACGTCCAGCCGCAGATTGACAAGGGACAGCAGGCCGCCCAGCTGGCCGCGCAGCCCGTACACGGCGATCTCACGACCCAGCGCGCGGTCGGGCCGCCGCCAGCCGCGGAAGAAGTCGTTGTGGCGCAAGCGCAACGCGATCGCGGCGGCGACGGTGACGTCGGCGACCACCAGCGCGGCCAGCATCGGACCGGCGCCGGTGCCGAACCAGGCGAGCAGCCCGGCGTAGGCCGGGAGGAAGGCCGCCTCCTCGGCCAGGATCGCGACGTTGGCGCCCGGCATGTCCTCGCCGCCCTGCAGGAGTGCCTTGCCGACCGCCACGAACAACTGGCCGAACACGGCCAGGCCGCCGGCCGCCACGAGCCCCGTGCTCCACGGCCGGAAGAAAACCTGGTGCAGCACCGGCGTGAGCACGAGCCAGACCAGTGTCGCGACACACGCGCCCAGTACGGTCAGCGCCAGCAGGGTCGGGCGCAGCCGCCCATCGGTGCCGCGGGCCGCCAGGAAGTACGGGCACGCGCCCGGCAGGCCGGCCGCGGCGAGCACCCCGGCGAGGCCCGGCAGAACCCGGAACAGCGTGAACGCACCGACAAGAGCGGGGCCGCCGGCACGGGCGACCATGACTGTCGCCGCGGCGAGTGCGACCAACGCGCCCAACCGGGCGACAAGATTCCCCGCGACGAGGGTGCGGATCCCCCTGGTCGGGGCAGTGGCGACGGTCATCGGCGCCGACCGGACAGTTCCAGCGCGGCGACCAGGCCGAGCAGCGCCCACACGTGCCGGAAGTGCAGGACCTCGTAGAACATCGCCGAGACCGCGATCGCGGCAAGCGCGGCAACCAGCAGTTCCGGACGCGGCACGACGTCCACATGAGACGGTGCGATGCCGCCCCTGGCGACGATCCGCCGGCCGCGTACAGCGACGCCGGCCACGAGCAGGAGCAGCGCGACCGCGCCCACTACGCCGCGTTCCAGCACCGTCGCCACGTAGTCGTCGTGGGCCTCCTTGACGTACGGGGACTGCGTGGCGCGCAGCACCGTCGCCGTATTCGCGGGCCCGATCCCCCACAGCGTCGTGTCTCCGCGCAGCCACAGCCGCACGCCTTCCCGGAGCAGGATCGCGCGGCTGCCACTGCTCTCGGCCTCGCGGCCGATCGAGTCGCGCACCAAGGGCGAGGACTCCTCGGCGCGGGTCACGATGCCGCGCACGTCGACGGTCAGGACAGCGACGGCCCCACCGGTCGCCAGCACCGTGCCCAGCACGACGGCGACCGCGACGTTGCCCAGGCGGACGAGGCGGAGCAACGCTCCGAACACCGTGGCGACGAGCAGCGCGAGCATGCCGCCGTTGGACAGCGTCAGGACGACAGCGGTCACCACGACCGCACACGCCAACCAGCGCCACCCGGCGCGTCGCGGGCGCCGGCAGGCCCGCATGACCAGAAGCCCACAGAGGAAGTAGTTGGCCGCGAGATTCGGATCGCCCAGCGTGAACGAGGCCCGGATGCCGTCGACCGAACTGATTCCGCTGAGCCAGGTGATGCCCGCAACGTCGGCGACGATGAGCACCGCCGCCCAGCCCACCGCGCTGTAGGCCCAGACCCGGCAGAGCGTGTCGAGCATCCGGCGCTCGCGCCCGACGGTGGCGACGGCGGCCGCCCAGGCGAAGACGAACACGTCCTGGGCCAGGGCGATCAGGCCCTGTCGCAGATGGACGTCGTTGACCAGCAGGGCCATCGCGCCGGCCGCCACAGTCAGGCCGACCGGCAGCGCGTAGGGCAGGTGCGGTCGATGCGAACCGGTCGACGCCCACAGGGCGCAGGCGAACATCGCGCCGACCAGAGCCAGGTCGACGAGTCCGGTGTTGCCGGGACCCGATGGGCGCAGCAAGGGCAACGCGACGATCGCCACGGCGATGGCGACCTGGGTCGCGCGCCAGCGGGCCAGCCGGTGGGTCGGGTACCGGACGTCGCCCGATGACAGCGCGCCGGCCCGGCCCGGCGCGGCCGCGCTTCGCCGCGGAGCGACGGCCGTCGTCATGTCGGCGCCTGCGCGACGTCGGGACCGCCGGCGGACGGGACACTGGCCACGCCGACCGCTGTGACCGTCACCTGCGCGACGCCGGCCATCGACGGCGGTGACGGCACCGCCACGACCGGCTGCTCCATCGTCTCGCCGATCGCCTCTGGTGCCTCCGGCTCGGCGTCGGCGGGCACCAGCCGCAGTAGCAGATCCAGGTGGGACAGCGCGAAGTCGGGGTGATCGGCGGTGGCCACCACGTCGGCGACCCCGGCGACGAGCACGTCCTGCCACAGGTCGCCGGGCAGCTCCAGCCGCTCCAGCGCGTCGGTCAGGTACCGCCGCACGAGCCGGCCGAACCACGAACGGCCCGTCCACGCGTGCACAACGCCGACGCCCCACGTGCCGGCCCGCAGCCCCCGGTGACCGGGGATCCGCCGGCCGGGCCGGACGTGCCGGTCGAGGTAGAGCGCGTAGCTGACGGCGAACCGGGCCACGTCGCGCAGCGGTTCGCCGCGCAGCGACCCGCACTCCCAGTCCACCACGCCGGCGACCCGGCCACGCTCGAGCAGCAGGTTGCCGAACCAGTAGTCGCCGTGCACCACTGTGCGCGGCGTCGAGCAGGCGGACAGCCGCGCGGCGGCGGCAGCGTGCCGGCGCAGCCCGGACACCCCCGAATGCCCCGGGAAGCGGGCCTCGATGGCACGGATCGAGTCGGCGAGCAGCGTCACCGGCGCGGGTGGACCCGCCGTGCGCCGCTGCAGATCGGCCAGCCACCGGCCGGCCGCCGCAAAGTCCGCGCGCACCCGGCGCCGGCGGGCGGTGTGGCGCCAGGCGTGGTACCGCACGGACATCGGCGTGCCGGTGAGGGCGGTGCTCACCAGCGCCGGCAGTCCTTCCACAGCCAGGTAGCCGACCGGACGCGGCAACGTCGTCGCCAGGCTGCCCAGCCCGAGTTCCGTCAGACCGTCGAGGAGGGCACCCTCGCTGCGGACCACCTCCGCCGCGGCGCCGGTGGTCGGAACCTTGACCACGAAGGACGGCCCGAAGGCGTCGAGCAGCACGACGGTGACCTTGGCATTGGGATCCTTCGACCCGGCCAGGAGGACGGCTCCCGTGCCGGGACGGCCGAGCAGATCGGCCAGTGGCGGTGCGGACCCGCCGGATCCCACCGGCAGCGGGGAGACTGCGCCTGTCATGACCGCGTTCCGATCAGGATCCGGTCGCCGGCGGGCAGCCGGGGCAGCATGGCCGGTAGCGCGCGCACCAACCGGACGGCGAGCCACAACGGCGCGTGCAGCCGCGTCACTCCACTGGGGACGGTCAGGACGGTGCGCGCCGTCCACCGCAACGGTTCGCGTCCGACCTTGCTGATGGCGACCGGCATCGCCAACGACGGAAGCGCGACGTACTCGGCCCGGATCCGCAGGCCGGACAGGCGGGCCAGGCCGCGCAGCCGCCGCCCGCCGACGAGCGCGACGGTCGTACCGGAGGGCAGGTCGCGAACCTGGCGGAAGGCGGTGCGGCGCCGGCCGACGGTCATGACGACGGCGCCGGCCGGCAGGAGCAGCCGCCACCGCTGGTCGAGTTTGTAGGAGGCGGGCACCTTCAGCTCCTCAGTTGAGCACAGCGAACGGACGCAGCCGCGCGACCGGCCGGACGAGACCGTTGTCGACGAGGACGGACAGCGCGGCGTCGACCCCGTTGTCGTCGAGGTGTCCGACCTCCAGCGGGGCCGCGTCGTCGTACCGGAAGCGCAGGGTCTGGTGGCGGGCCGGGTGACCGGTCGAGATGCCGCGCTCGGCGAAGTCGGCGACCAGGGTGCCGGCACCGTGACAGGCCGAGTGCAGGCTCGCGCCGGACCGCGGGCCGGCCACGGCGAGATAGGACGAGGTGCGGCAGGTGCCCGGCAGCAGGACCGCCTGGCCGGTCGTGGCGAAGACGGTGCCCGGTGCCGCGAGGGACGCCGGGTAGGCGCGGCAGGCGTTGTGCCGGTGCACGACCGCTGTCTCGCCCGGCTGCCCGCCCGGCACAGCCTCCTCGTAGATGGAGTTGTGCGGCGAATCGACAACCAGCCGGCCGCCCGGACCGCCGAACACCTGCGCCGCGATGCGGTTCAATGCGGCGTAGGTGGCCGTCCGGAAGGCGAATCCGTAGTTCATCGCGGCCGCGTTGGCCAGCATCAGCCGCTGTCCTTCGGCACTGTCGCGCGCCACCGGCGGGCAGCCGGCGCCGAAGTACAGCGACAACCGCTCGCGCAGTTGGGCGTACGAGCGCGCGGTCGCCAGGTGGTACAGCGGCTTCTGCACGGCCATCGCCATCCGCAGCTGTCGCGGGTAGTGCCGGCGCCGGCCGAACAGCGCACCGATCTCGCCGGTCAGCACGCCGCCGCCGGCGTGGTACTGCAGCGTGACCTGACCTTCGCGGACGCCGAGCAGGGCCGCCGCGTCGGGGTCGAAGACCTCCTCGACGGTCTGCAGCTCGATGAAGTGGTTGCTCGGGCCGACGGTGCCGAACCGTAGCCGGGCCAACTGGAACGCCAGCGACGGCAGTTCCCGCGCCAACCGGGCGGCACCGCCGTACCGATCGAGGTCGAGGCGACCGAACTCCTCCACTCTGGACAGTTCTCCCGCATCGACGTCGAAGCGCTCGGCCGCGAATCGGGAGCCGTCGACGGCCGCCCGGCGGACCTCGCCGGCCGACAACTCGCGCAGATTGCGCGCCGGGTACGGGTAGCGTTCGCGGACCCGCCGGTAGAACTCGACGACGCCGGCCGGGTCCGGACGCTCGCAGGTCAGTGCCAGCAACGCCATCCCGCAGTTGACCGACGCGGAGGTGAGCGTCGGCCGGATCGTGCCGATGGTGGCGACCGCGACCGACGACGGAAGCTCCATGTTGGACTTGTGGTGGAAGTCCGGCAGTACCACCGGCGGTGCCGCGAGGTCCACATCGGACACTCGCGCACTCAACTCCGCCAGTACCGCCGGATCCGCCGGCAGCCGCGGCCCGTCGAACACGCGCGGCGAGCGCGTCATCAGGGTCACGTCCACGACCGCCTCCCTCCGTAGATCTGGTCCAGCACCGCACCCAGGGCGTGCGGGGCGTAACGGTCACCGATGTTGTCGCGCGCGGCGGTAGCCATCCGCTGTGCCTCGGCGGGCTCGTCGAGCAGGTAGCGCACCGCCCGGCCGAGCAACCGCGCGTCCTCGGGCGGCACCAGCAGGCCGGTCTCCCCCGCCAGCACCACGTCGGGCACCGCGTTGACGGTGGTCGCCACGACCGGAACGCCGGCGCCCATGGCCTCCACCAGTGCGCACGGCAGCCCTTCGTACCGGCTGGCG
>Ga0111538_10000676_pt1 | contig 46711 bp, 29 predicted proteins | sample SoiMethybrSBSTD1_FD_79669 | JGI IMG/M metagenome (GOLD analysis project Ga0111538, IMG submission 79669) | Bulk soil microbial communities from a Populus tree surrounding site in Tennessee, USA - Soil MetaG P. TD hybrid SBSTD1 (version 2)... | ecosystem: Environmental > Terrestrial > Soil >...
ACGATGGCCGCACCGGCCGCCAGGCCGAGTCCAAGCCGACGGCCCGTTGTGCGAACGGTCTGTTCGAAATGATCCAGACCCCGGAATTGCACTTGGAACCGGCCACCGGGCATCGCGCGCGCCAGCGATTCCACCGATTCCAGGATCCGGTTGACTCGCGCCTTGCCCTTCTGCAGGGTGTAGAAGATCTGCTGGGGATCGATGAGCCCGCGCAATTGCTGAAGGGCGTTGCGCACCCCGAAGGAGCGCGCCACTTCGAACGGGTTCAGCGTGGGATCGAGCTGCCCCGCGGCGAGCTGCATCTGCGACATGGCTTTGATCGCCAGCGCCAGCTCCGCGGGAACCCGGACGTCGTGCCGGACGGCGACCTCGCTGATTTCCTGAATCAGCGGCCCCAGTTGAATGTCTTTGAGGGACAAGGCCCCGTGCTTCTCCACGAGCGACGTCAGGTCGGCGCGAAATGCCTCCAGATCCTGCATCTCCCCTGCGCCTTCGCCGGCGCCGAGCAGCAGCACGACCTCGGCGAGAAAGCGCGTGTCCTTCTGCGCGAACGCGAGGATCAGCAGCAGCATCAGCTCGCGGACGTTCGGCTCGACCTCGCCGACCATCCCCATGTCGAGGAAATAAATCTTGTCGTTCCACCAGCGCAGGTTTCCCGGGTGCGGGTCCGCGTGGTAGAACCCGTCGACGAGCACCTGCTTGTAGTACGACTCGAGCAGCTGCCGCGCCGCCTCCTTGCGTGCCTCACCGGGCGGCGTCTCGTCCAGGCGCACGCCGCCGACCGCCTCCATCACCAGCAGACGCGACGTGGAGATGTCCGTGTACACCTTCGGCACCGCCAGGCGCGGGTATGTCGCCAGTACCTCGGTCATGCGTTTGACGTTGTTCGCCTCGCGTCGATAGTCGAGCTCGCGACGCAATGACTCGGAGAACTGACGAACCAGGAGCGGCACGTCGATGACGCGCCGCGATGCCGGACGAGCCGCCAGCTTGGCCGCCAGCCGCTCCAGCAACCCGAGATCGAGCGCGATGTCCTGCTCCGCCGTCGGGCGTTGAATCTTGACGACGACACGGTCGCCCGATTCGAGCGTGGCGAAATGCACCTGACCGATCGTGCCGGCCGCGATTGGCGTGGGATCGATGGACGCGAAGACGTCCTCCCACGGCACGCCGAGCTCGCGCTCCATCGCCGCCACCACTTCCTGTTCGGTGAGCGGCGTGACCTTCTCCTGCAGCGTCGCCAGCTCCTCGATGATCGTCTGCGGGAGCAGGTCAGGCCGGGTGGACAGCACCTGGCCCATCTTCGCGAAGGTCGGTCCCAGCTCCTGAAGCGCGTCGCGAATGCGACGGGCTCGAGCTCGCATGACGGCGTCCGCATCAGCGCCGGATCGATTTCGGAACTCTCGAACCGTCGTCTTGATGAGCACCCGCAGGATCCGGATCGCGCGGCCCAGGAGCCGGCGTTCGAGCGGCGACTGCCGGTCCGGCTCGGCCGCGGCGGCGGGCGCAACCAGGCCCATCAGATGCGCGGTGTTGACGATGATGACGATGCAGCGCGCGTTATGGGAGACGCGATTGGGAATATTCGCGAGCAGAAACTGCTTCCGCCCCGCCATGCCCACGTTCCCCACCACGACGGCGTCGACCTTCTCGTCGTCGATGACCCGGAGGATGGCCTGCGCAGGATCGGCGTCCACCACGACCCTGCCGCGGCCTCGTGACCCGGCCACTTCCTTCGCCAGAATCTGAAGACCGACGTCCAGCCGGGCGGTCTTGGCTTCTTCCAGCGTCTTGTCAGTGGCGGCATCCGTGGGCGGCACGGCCACCTGGAGGACGATCAGCTCGGACGAGTACCGGGTGGCAAGTTCCGCCGCCCAGCGCACGGCGGCATCGGCCGTGGCCGATCGGTCGGTTGCGACAAGAATGCGTCCGAGCGGGTGTCGCTCCTCAGGGCCGGTCTGCACGTCGTCGGCGGTAACCATAACCCAACTGCGCGTTTTGCGCTTCGTGCCAGGCCGCCATCGGTCACGCCGATGAGGACGAAGGCGTTGCCGGGCGCCCGGCGTGCGAACCGTGGACGAGCTCGAGCGCGGCCGTCGTCCCCGCGCGCGTGTGTTAGCCTGTCGGTCTTGTCCCTCTGAGACGCGAGATGCTGAGCGGGGTCGTCGGGCACTACGAGATCCTGTCGACCGTTGGCAGCGGCGGCATGGGCGTGGTCTACAAGGCCTACGATCGCCGCCTGCGCCGGCCCGTCGCCATCAAGGCCATTCAGGAACGCGAGTTGCTCGACGGCAACGCGCGGAACCGGCTGCGCAGCGAAGCGCTCGCGGCGGCCGCGCTCGATCATCCCTTCATCTGCCGCGTCTACGAGTTGCTCGACACCGAGCAGGGCCTGCTCTGCGTCATGGAGTTCGTCGAGGGCGAGACGCTCGACGCCCGGCTCAACCAGGGACCGTTTGAGATCGCCGAAGCGCTGCGGCTCGGCACCGAGATCGCCGAGGGGCTCGCCAACGCCCACGAACGCGGCATCGTCCACCGCGACATCAAGCCGTCGAATGTGATGCTGACGCCGCACGGGCACGTCAAGCTGCTCGACTTCGGGCTCGCCCATGCGGTCATCACGCCGGAAGGCATCACGCGGACGTCGGCGGAGGTCACCCGGCCGCGCGCGGGCACGCCGGCGTACATGGCGCCCGAACAGCTGCTCGGCGAGCACCTCACGACGCAGACGGATCTGTTCGCGCTCGGCGCGGTGCTGTTCCAGTGTCTGAGCGGCGAGCTGCCCTTCGAGGGCAAATCGGTCGGCGCCTACGAGGAGCACCTGCTGTCGAGTCCGCCCAAGCTCCTCGGGCGCCTGCGTCCCGAGACGCCCGCAGCCATCGTGCGCCTGATCACGCAGTGCCTCGCCAAGCGCGCCGAGGATCGCCCGCGATCGGCGGCCGAGGTCGCCGCCGGGCTCCGGCAGACCGCGGAGAGCCTGATCGGGTCAACGCCGGCGGCCGGCACGCGCGCGTTGTTGTTGAAGGCGCGGCCCCTGTGGCTGCTCCTCGCGACCTCCGTCGTCCTCGTCGTCGCCGTGATTGTCGCGATGCAACGATGGCGGCCGAGCAGCGGACCTCCCGAACGCGTGCTGCGGCCGTTCGTCACGTGGTCCAGCGACGAAGTCGACAGCCGCGGATCGCCTGACGGCCGCTGGATCTCGTTCCTCTCGAATCGCGACGGCGGCGCCGCGTTGTTCGTGCAGGCGATCGACGCCGTGGACGCAAGCAAGGTGACCCTCCCCCGGGGCAGCGTGGTCAGCCACCTCTGGGCGCCGAACGGCCAGGAGTACGCCTGCGCGATGCAACTGCCCGATGGGCTGTTCCTGCAGGTGTTTCCCGCGCCGCTCGGCGGCGCCGCGAAGAAGAGCTTCCGTCTCCAGGCGCGCGTGCCTGGCGTCCGCCTCCTGCGGTGGATCGACAACGCGATCTACCTGGAAACCCGCGACGAGAAAACGGGCCGGCCCGTCCTGGCCCGGATCGACCTCGGCGCCGAGACCATGACGCCGATCAGCAGTGGCTGGACGCTTCCGGCGTCGGTCAAACCGGACGCGGCGTACACCTACTTTGACGTCTCCCCTGACGGACGCCGTGTGGTGTTCGCGCTCGTGACGGGTTCGCAGGAAGACTTGTGGCTCGTGAACGTGGATGGATCGGGCGTGTCGCGACTGACCAACGACGCGCCGTTCGAACGGCGCCCGATCTGGACGGGGCACGGCGAGACCGTGATCTATCAGTCGAATCGCGGCGGCCAGTTCGACCTCTGGGAGGTCCCGATCGCCGGCGGACGGCCGTGGCAGCTCACATCCGATCGCGCCGCCGAGCTGCCCGAGAGCGCGGGCGGCGACGGCGGACTGATCACGTTCCTGCTCTCGACGGAGACCGCGCACCTCTGGCTGCACGATCCGCAGCAGACGAGCCCCATCCCGCTCACCAACGACGCGCTGAGCGATCTGGCGCCGAGCATCTCGCGCGACGGCAAGATCATCGTCTTTCAACGGACGAACTCGAGCTCGCTCGCCGGAAACACCTTGCTGGACTCGCGACTGATGAAAGGCACGCTCGCGGGTCAGACGCTGCGGCTCGAACCCGAGTTTGCCGCTGAGGGCTTCGCGCCGCAGATTTCTCCCGATGGCTCCGAGCTCGCCTATTTGCAGGGCTCGCCGCCGACGCTCCTGATCAAGGATCTCGGCACGAGCCAGGTCGCCGTCGTCTCGAAGGAAGCCGCGCCGCCTGGCTTCTCGTCGTTTCCCAACAGCTGGCTCGGCCAGAACGTCGCCTGGGTGCCGACGACCGGCGACCTCGTGTTCGTCGAGCGATCGCCCCTGTTCAAGATCAGCAGGTACAGTGCGGGGAAGACGCTCGACGCCGCGCCGATCGTCCAGGTCGAACGAGGCTGGCGTGTGCGCGACGTGTTTCCCTCCGCAGACGGTCGCACGCTTGCGTACTTGAAATCAGGGAGCGACGCGCACGAGCTGCATACCGTCGACCTGGGAACCCGCGCCGACCGCCTGCTCGTGCGTCTCGACGGGACGTCAGCGGTATCCTGCCAGGGCTGGACCGCCTCGGATCGATCGATTCTCCTCGTTCGACAGACGGCGCCAACCCCGACCGACGCCGACGCGGTACCGGCGAGCGGGATCGAGATTCTGAACGTCGATCTGACAGGGACCGTCACCCGCCTCGCGACGGTGGACAACGTGCTGCACAGCACGGTCCGCATCGATGCCCGCCGCCAGGTCGGGTATCTCACACGAATTGCCGGCCAGGTGCACAACCTGTACAAGCTCGAGCTCGAGAAGGGCGCGCTCCAGGCAGTCACGAATAACCGCTTCCCCTCGGTCTCCTACACGGGGATCCAGCCGTTGCCGAGCGGCGCGGCCGTCTACTTCTCGACCGAACGCCGAAGAGACATCTACGTCTATGCCCCTCGCATCGCGGCCGCCGGTGGGAAATAGGACGTGAAACGGCTATAGTCTGCTGCCCCATCACACCAAGCCAGGAGACGCCCCTCATGAACATGAAAATGAAGGCTCAGAAAGACGATGCCCTGAACGTCGCGACGATTCATCTGCTCGCGATGCGGATCGAGACGCTCGCCACGGTCAAATACTTCCAGAGCCGCAAGAGCCTGAAAGAGCTGCTGGCGGTCCTCCGCCAGGCGAGCACCCGGCTCGAGCAATTCACGCTCATCGCCGACAAAGAATGCGACCCGATGGAGTGCGAGCCTTGGGTGTGCTGCCGCGGCAACTGTGAGTTCGACTGCTCGCAATCGGACGCCAATCGCGCTGCCACGGCAAAGAAGGGCAGGTCACGGAACTAAGTCGGCTCCTGGCGTGAGCGACCGTCGTGCCAGCCGGTCAGGCGCCGGCGCCTGGATCGGCCGCGCCGGCGAAGGAGACCAGTGGGTCGTCGCGGCCGAGGGCGAAGCCTGACGATCCGCCGGTCCGTCACCTTGCACCACGAAAACCCAGGGAAAACCCCACGCAACCCGTATCGAAGTCGGCGGCACCCACGACGTATCTTCCTTCCGCAAGCCCATTCGATCCTCTGACGGCAAGGAGTTGCGTATGCGGAAGCTGACCGGAACCCTGATGATCGCCTTCGCGCTGGCCGCCACGACGCCCGTGGTCCGCGCCGACGGCGACGACGAAGCGCTCTACTGGAACAATGTCGTGCTGCGGTCGATCCAGACCGCCGCCACCCCTGGCGCGCTTCAGGCGCGACAGGCGGCCATCGTGCACGTCGCGATGTTCGATGCCTTCAACGGGATCGAACGACGGTACACGCAGATTCACGTGACGGATCTGTCGCCACGGCGCGGGGCGTCGCGGCGCGCTGCCATCGTGCAGGCGGCCTATGCGTCGCTCGTCGCGCTCTTTCCATCGCAGATCGACGCGCTGACTGGCGATCGCGAAGCCTCGCTGGCCGCCATCGCCGCTGACGACGCGGTCGAGGACAGCGAGTCGATCGCCCGCGGCCTCGAGTGGGGTCAGCGGGTCGCCGAGGAGATCATCGCCTGGCGCAGCGCGGACGGCTTGAGTACGGCGCCGTCGACGTATTTCGGCAGTCTCACACCCGGCAAGTGGCGCCCGACGCCGCGCCCGCCGTTGATGCCAGGCGGGCCGGAACTGCCCGGACTTCCCGGCGGGTTCCCGACCCTGGCGACGACCACGCCGTTCGTCATCCCGTCGCCGTCGTCCTTCCGGTCGCCGACCCTGCCGCCGGCGCTCACGCTCACGAGCGCGCAGTATGCGGCGGAATTCAACGAGGTGAAACTGGTGGGGGAAGCTGTCACGCTTGCTCGCACGGCTGACCAGACGGTGGCCGCGCGCTTCTGGGCTGGAACGGCGGCGGGGTTCTGGAATCGCGCTGCCGCAGCGGCGTCGCGGGAACGTCACTTGACGTTGTCTGACAACGCGCGACTGTTTGCCCTGCTGAACGTCGCCATCGCAGACGCGGTCATTTCGTGCTGGGATGCCAAGTACTTCTTCGAGTTCTGGCGCCCGATCACGGCGATCCGGCTTGCCGATACGGATGGCAACCCGGCCACGGATCCTCAGCCGACCTGGACGCCGTTGCTGACGACCCCCAACTACCCCGAATACGATTCGGGTCAGCAGAGCAATTCCGGCACTGCGGCGTCCCTGCTGACGGCCTACTTCGGCAGCCAGATGCCGGTTGAAGGCTTCGCGGAGGGGTTCCCGGGCGTGACCCGCAGCTTCGCGAACTTCAGGGCTGCCGCCGACGAGGCATACATGGCAAGAATCTGGTCAGGGATTCACTTCCGGACGGCCATGGAGGACGCGAAGATGCGGGGGCACAGAATCGCCACCTATGTGCTCGCGCATGCAGCGCAGAGAGTGAACGGCAACGGCAAGTAATCGACCGAAACACCGCGATTGGCGAAAGGACGGGCCGGCGATCGGGCCGGCCCGTCGATCCCATGCGCGGGATCACATGCGGGATCGCATGCGCGTTGACGGGATCGCATGCGCACGGGATCGCATGCGCGCAGGGATCGCATGCGCGCGTTGACACCCACCAATTCCGACGAGTAGACTGCGACGCCTCCAGCTCACCAGGACACCGGCTCCTGACCCCCGGAGTCGCTCATCAACGCCGGCTCCGGGTGTCGTTTACGTCCACCGACCTGACCAACGGCATGAGGAGGTCACATGCCAACTCGCCTCGTTCGCTGTCTTCTCACCCTCATCCTGATCCCGGTCGCAGCATCCGCGCAGACGGCACCCGATGCCGGTGGTGCTGGCCCGCTGGCCACGACGAGTGCCGAGTACAAGCTTCCCGCGGGCATCGATCCAGATGTGTCCACTGCGCTCCCGACGGAGCTCTGGGCCCGCGTCTACCGACCGTCGAATCTGACCACCGCGCCGTATCCGCTGCTCGTGTTCCTCCACGGCAACCACGCGACCTGCGGCCGCTTCGCAGGCGCGGGGCCGGGACGCCGCGACAACAACGTGCAATACACGTTTACCGGCACCTGTCCCGATGGCTACGTCGTCGTCCCCAGTCACGAAGGCTACGCGTATCTGGCCGACCGACTGGCCTCGTGGGGTTACATCGTCGTCTCGATCAATGCGAACCGCGGTGTGAACGCCGCGCCGGGCATCTCGGGTGATCCCGGACTCAACCTGCGCCGAGGCCGCCTTGTCCTGAAGCATCTCCAGCGTCTCCGTGAGTGGAATGCGACTGCGGGGACGACGCCGGCGACGCTCGGATTCGATCTGTTCGGCAAGCTTGATTTCGCCCACGTCGGGTTGCTCGGGCATTCACGCGGCGGCGAAGGCATGCGCGCGGCCTACCAGCAGTACCGCGATCCAGGCAGTCCGTGGCCGGCGCGAATCGGTCCGGCCAATTTCGAAGGCATCTTCGAGATTGGTCCGGTCGACGGGCAGACCGGCCGCGTCCTCAACGCTGACGGCACGTTCTGGAACGTCCTGCTGCCGATGTGCGACGGCGACGTCTCCAGCCTCCAGGGCGTGCGTCCTTTCGATCGAATGTTGCTGATCCGATCCGAAACGACTCCGATTCAGAAATCGACGTTTACCGTCTGGGGCACGAACCACAATTTCTACAACACGGAGTGGCAGGAAAGCGACTCGCCGGGGTGCCTGAAGCACAAACGGCTGTTCGGCAACTTGCTCGGCTCGAGCGAACAGCGGACGACGGCCGTGTCCAGTGTCCTCGCGTTCTTCAGAGGAAATGTCGGCGCGAGCGCCAATCCCGCGTTCACCCAGAATTTCAACCCGGAGTTCCAGCTGCCCGACGCGGTCGCGCAACTGACGCGGATCGATCGGGGATACGGCGTTCCCAGCTCCGTCTTCACGACGACCTTCGATGACTTCGACCAGGCCACCGGGATCAATACGTACGGAACGGCGAACACCGCAAGCCACGTCTCCGTCACGCACGGCTCGATCTTCAACCACAGCTCCTTGCAACGGGTGGCGCAGGTTGAATGGAACCAGGCGGCGGCCGACACGTTTTTTCAAAGCAACTGGACACCGGACGGTCTCGGGCGGAACGCCAGCGCGTTTCGTACGCTCGAGTTTCGTGTCTCACGTCAGTGCGGTGACGCGCTCTGTCGAAATCCGGGATCGCTCTCGCAGTTCGCGACGAGCTTTTCGATTCGCTTAGTGACCGCCGACGGCACGGCCTCGGCGCCCGCCCAGCTTCGGGACTATTTGACCTTGACGGGACCGGTTGGCGGTCTGGTCAGATTCGTTGGCGCTTCTCCGCATCCCATTCTGCAGACCGTCCGGATTCCACTCTCGGCGTTTACGGGCATCTCGCTCATGGCCCTGCGCGGCGTGCGGTTCACGTTCGATGACACCAACCACGACGAGATCTTCATCGGCAACGTGCGGCTTTCAACGCTCGGCGCCAGCGTCGCCGCCATCCCGCAGACCGTGTTGGCCGGCGCGGATGATTCGCTGGATCTCGGCGACTCCGATGCGTCGGACGTCAACAAAATAAACGACATGCGTGCCGTAGCCCCGGCGTCCGGCGACATCGGCGTCGAGATCGAGCTCTCGAGCAACCGGGAATTTCTACCCAACGGCGAGCTGCTCGTGCTCCGCATTGGATCGCAGGAGTTCAGCGTGAGTCGCTATCGCACCGATGGTGATACTCGCACCGTGATCTTCACGTTGACTGCGCAGGAATTCGCGGCGATCGCCACCGGGGACGGGATCTCGGTCCATTACGGCGCGGGGGCGGAGGGCAAGGGGTGGAATTTCGGGCCCGTCGACAAGAAGATGCTGAAGTAGAGTGTCGTCCAATAACGCGAGGCTGACATGCTCACCTTTTTTCGCGACCTGCGTCTTTCGCTTCGGAGCTTCCGCCGGGCGCCGGCCTTCCCTCTGGCGGCGACGGCCACGCTCGCGCTCGGCATCGGCGCCACCACCGCCATCTTCACGACGCTCAACGCCGTCCTCCTGAAGCCGCTGCCGTATCCGAATCCGGAAGACCTCTACAGCATTCGCACGACGCTCACGGACGGCCGCGTGACCACCGGCCTCGTCGCCGGCAGCGAGATCTTCCGGCTGAACGATCCAGCCTTGTCGATCGAGCGGGCCTCTGCCATGCAGGCGGGCGATCTCACGCTGCTCCATGAGGACGGCACGCCGCAGCAAGTCAAGGTCCACTTCGTCACCGAGGGGTTCTTCGAGCTGTTCGGGCTGCCGATGACGCGCGGCGGGTTCACCGCCGATCAGTTCGCGCCGCTCGCGCCCCCTCAGGCGGCGCCCGGCGTCCAGCCGCCGCCTCCTCCGCCGCCGGCTATCGTCATCTCCGATCGCCTGTGGCGGGATCTCTACAGAAGTGACGAACAGGTCATTGGCAAGACGGTCCGCTTCGCGGAGTTCCCGGGCGTGATCGTCGGCGTCGCGCCGCGCGGCTTCGATACACCGCATCGCGCCGACTTCTGGGCCGCGAACCGGGTGCCCAAGGACGACGTGAATCACGGGAATGAAGGGTTCATGCGGATGAAGCGGGGCGCGGACATCGAACGCGTGAAGAGCGAGATGTCGAACGTCATCGCCGGGCTTGGGCGCGACTTTCCCGAGTCCGCGCGGAACCGCGTCTACGTCACCAAACCGCTGGTCGACTCCATCGTCGGCGACCTCGGCCCAATTCTGATCATCGTCATGGCGGCGACCGGAGTGCTCCTGCTCCTCGCGTGCGTCAACGTCACCAATCTCCTGCTCGCGCGCGGCGCGGCGCGGGCCCGCGAGATGGCGGTCCGCGTCTCGCTCGGCGCCGGCGGCGCGCGCATCGTCAGTCAACTCCTGACTGAGTCGCTGCTGCTTGCGGCCGTTGGATCGATCCTCGGCGTGATCGTGGCCTACGCCGGCGTGCGCGGCCTGCTGGCGCTCGGCGCCTCGCAACTGCCGCGGCTCGACGCGGTGTCGTTCGACGGCAGCGTGCTGCTCTTCGCGCTCGTGACCCTGGTGGTCAGCGGACTGCTGGTAGGCGTCGTCCCCGCGCTCCGTCTGGCGCGCACCGACGTTCGGACGCTGCTGAACGAGAGCAGCCGATCGACGAGCGCCGGCCGCAGCACAGGACGATGGCTGAGCGTGATGACCGTGGCGGAGGTCGCGCTGGCCGTCCTGCTGATCGCCGGCGCCGGCTGGCTGGTACGGGGGTTCGCCAACCTCCGGAGCACCAACCTCGGGTTCGTCACCGACCACCGCATCATCTTCGACGTCACGTTTCAGGGGGAGCGGTATCCCAATCCCGCCGCGGTGCACGTCGCGCGCAACAACCTCATCGACGCGGTCCGCGCGCTCCAGGGCGTGAAGGAAGCCGGGACCGCGACGGCGTTTCCGCTCCGAGGGACGCTGGAAGGATCGCTGATCCTGCAGTTCCAGGGCGAAGCGTTGGATCCGTCACGGCCGATGGGCACGCGGCAGCGGCTGGCCAGCCCCGGGTTTTTCGCCGCGATGGGCACGCGCCTGCTGCAGGGGCGCGATTTCGGACGCGAGGACGTTCCCAACTCGACCCCGACGGCGATCGTCAATCACACGTTCGTGAACCGCTACATGCAGGGCAAAAACCCGATCGGCGCCCAGTTCGCCGCCGGCTATCCGCAGCCCAACCCGGCGAACATGCTGACGATCGTCGGCGTCGCCGACGACATCCGCCAGAAGTCGGTCGAGGCGGAACCCGAGCCGGCGTTCTACCGGTCGCTCACCCAGATTCCGGCGCGGCGCATGACGATGGTGGTCGCGACGTCGCTCGAAGATCCGACGCCGCTGCTGGCGGCGATCCGCCAGGAAGTGCGCAAAGCGGATCCGCAGATTGCCGTCGATTTCGAACTGGTGGACGACTTCGTCGCCTCGACGATCAGCCGCCAGCAGCTCGGGATGACGCTGATGGTCATCTTCGGCGTCGTCGCGCTCCTGCTCGCGGCGGTCGGCATCTACGGCGTCGTCGCCTACGGCGTGTCACAGCGGCGAGACGAGCTGGCGACGCGCCTCGCGCTTGGCGCCACGCCCGGCAGCGTGTTCTGGCTGGTGATGAAGCATGGCGGCATCCTGGCCGTGATCGGCATCGTCGCCGGCCTATTCACCGCGTACCTGTCGGGCCGCATCGTCTCGAGCCAGATTTACGCGATTCGCGCCTCGGATCCCCTGATGCTCACCAGTGCGATCGTCGTGGTCGCCGGAATCGCGGTTCTGGCGACCCTGGTCCCTGCCTGGCGGGCGTCGAGGCTGAGCCCGGCGCGAACGCTGCATCCGGAGTAGACCTGGCGGTCAGCGGACTCGAAATCGGCCTCGGTCCAGTCGCCGGGCGACGCCCGCACGGCCACCAATTCGTAATCTCACGCCCCTTTCCGTCAAGCGTTTCGGCCACTGCACGGCTGGTCGACTTCAGTCTGTGCGGTTCACCCGAAGAATCTGCCGGGAATGCCTTTTGCCAGTCGGATGCTCGACGGAGGAGCATCCATGAACAGCACGTCGCAGATCGGTCGGACCATTTCTATCAAAGGTGAAGTGACCTCCCACGAACCGCTCACCATCGCCGGTCACGTCGACGGCTCGGTGGAGGTGGCCGGACACGTTCTCACGATCGCGGAAGGCGGGAAAGCGACGGCCACCCTGCTGGCGGCCACCATTGTGGTGAGCGGCGCGGTGGAAGGGAGCCTTTGCGCCAACGACAAGATCGTCGTGACTGAGACGGCCGCGATCGAAGGCGACCTGGCCGCTCCCGGCATCCGCGTGGCCGAGGGAGCCCAGGTGCGGGGCCGGATCGACACGGGCGATCGCAAAGCCAGGGAGCTCCAGCTCGCCTCGTAGCCGGACCTGCTGGTGCCCGCACTTTCCCGTTATTTCCCTGCGACGACGACCCGGCCCTCCCGGCGGAAGCGCCAATCGTCCGGTTGACGAGGTTGGCCGCCGCCGAAGCCATCAGGTCACAGAGACAGTACGGGATGCCGCGGCCTCCATTGGCGCGGCAGTGGGCACCGGTTCGGTACGCTCGTGGCGATTCGCCATGTAGTAGAGAACGGGCACGGCCATTCGCGAGAGGAGAAGCGACGCCGCCTCGCCGGCCATCAGCGAGATCGCCAGGCCCTGAAAAATCGGGTCGAACAGGATGACCCAGGAGCCGACGATCATGGCGGCGGCGGTGAGGGCCATGGGCCGGAACCGCACCGCGCCGGCGTCGATAACGGCCTGCTCGAGTGGAAGCCCGTCGCGCAACCGCATCTCGATGAAGTCGACGAGGATGATCGAATTGCGTACCACGATGCCCGCACCGGCGATGAAGCCGATCATCGACGTGGCCGTGAAGAACGCGCCCATCGCCGCATGCGCCGGCAGGATGCCCACCAGCGAGAACGGGATGGCGGCCATGATCAGCAGGGGCGTCTTGAACGACTGGAACCAGCCGACGACCAGCAGGTAGATGAGCACGAGCACGGCCGCAAACGCGAGGCCGAGGTCGCGGAACATCTCGATGGTGAGTTGCCACTCGCCGTCCCACTTCATGGCGTAGCGCGAGGTGTCGAACGGCTCGACCGCGTTGAAGACGTCGAGCCCGTAACCCTCTGGCAGCAACAGCCGTCCGATCGGCTTGTTCATCTGGAGGATGGCGTAGACGGGGCTCCCTTTCTCTCCTGCCAGGTCGGCGGTCACGTAGGTCACCGGCTGCAGATTCTTGTGATGCAGACTGGCGTCATTCTGCGTGGCTACGGCGCTCGTGAGCTCGCCCACCGCGACCGGCCTGGTGCCGCGAAGCCGGATCGACTGGACGGCCTCGAGATGACGCCCGGCGCGAGGGAGCCGGATCACGATCGGCACGTCCTCGCGCGCCTGCTCGTCGTGCAACAGGCCGGCGGATTCCCCCGAACCGGCCATCCGTACGACCGCCGCAACCGCAGCCGGCGAGAGGCCCGCCGCCGCGGCTTTTTCGCCATCGACGGCGAGCGAGATCCTCGAGTGCGGGGCTTCGACCGACCAGTCGGTATCGACGACGCCGGGGGTCTGCTCGAAGATCGATTTGACTCGCGCGGCCACTGCCCTGCGCCGCGCCGGATCCGGCCCGTAGATCTCCGCGACGAGCGTTTGCCGCACCGGTGGCCCCGGCGGCAGTTCCGCCACCTGGATGGTCGCGCCAAACTGTTTCGCGATCGGCGCCAGCCGCTCGCGCACGCGCCCGGCCACTGCGTGGCTCTGCGCCGAGCGCTCGCCCTTCGGCACGAGGTTCACCTGCAAATCGGCGAGGTGCGGAGCGCGTCTCAGAAAGTAGTGCCGGACGAGGCCGTTGAAATTGTAGGGCGCCGAGACGCCCGCGTACTGCTGGACGTTGACGACCGTGTCATCGTCCAGGACGGCGGACGCCATCGCTGACGCGACGCGCGCCGTTGTCTCGAGCGCGGTGCCCTCGGGCATGTCGATCATCACCTGGAACTCGCTCTTGTTGTCGAACGGCATCATCTTCACCGTGACCACTTCGAGCGGCACCAGCGCGACGGCCGCCAGCAGCAGCGTGGCCACGCCCGCCAGGAAGATGGCACGCCTCCTGCCACTGGTGATGAGCGGCGCCATCACGCGGCGGTAAAGCCGCGTGATGCGATCCTCCTCGCCGGGATCGCGAGGCGCGGAGGGCTTCAGCAGCCGGACCGCGGCCCACGGCGTCACGACGAAGGCGACCGCCAGCGAGAACGCCATCGCCGCCGACGCGCCCACCGGAATCGGCCGCATGTAGGGCCCCGACATTCCGCGGACGAACGCCATCGGCAGGATCGCCGCCACCACCGCGATCGTCGCGAGGATCGTCGGGTTGCCCACTTCGTCGATGGCGCGAATCGCGATCGCAGTCAGTCTGCCCGGTTCCACGTCGCTCATCCGCGCGTGGCGGACGATGTTCTCCACCACGACGATCGCATCGTCGACCAGGATCCCGATGGAGAAGATCAGTGCGAAGAGCGTGATGCGGTTCAGCGTGTAGCCGTAGAGGTAGAACATGAAGAGCGTCAGCGCGAGCGTGACCGGAATCGCGATCAGCACGACGGCCGCCTCGCGCCGGCCGAGGACCAGCCAGATCAGGGCCGAGACCGACACGATGGCGAGCAGCATGTGCCACAGCAGTTCGTTGCTCTTGTCGGCGGCGGTCTCACCATAGTCACGGGTGACGGTGAGATGCACGTCCGACGGCACGACCGATCCCTTGAGGGTGTCGAGCTTCGCGGCGACGCGGTGGGCGACGCCGGTCGCGTTGGTGCCCTTCCGCTTGGCCACGGCGATGGTGACCGCCGGTTGCGCGCCGGACGCCTTCGACTGGAAGGTGACGTACGACGTGGGTTCGGCGTCGCCATCCACGACGTCCGCCACGTCGCGCACGAGCACGGGACGCCCGCGTGCGGAGGTCACGACGGTATTGCGCAGTTGGTCGGCGGTGCGCAGTCGGTCCCCGGCCTCGAGGCCGCTCACCATGCCGCCCGCGACGGGGCCCGCGGCAGTGCCGCGCACGTTGCTCCGCGCGATCGCCTGCTGAATCGAAAGCGGATCGAGATCGTATGCCGACAGCCTCGCAGGGTCGATGTCCACGCGAACCTGCCTGGGCCGTCCGCCGATGATGGTCACCTCTGACACGTCGTTGACTTCAGCGATGGCGTCCCGCAGTTGGACGGCGAGCGATCGCAGTTGATCGTCCGCGTACCGCGCCGACCACACCGTGACTGCCAGGATCGGCACATCGTCGATCGAGCGCGGCTTGACGATGGGCCCGATGATGCCTGGGGGAATGCGATCCGCATTCGCCGCGAGTTTCTGATTGAGCCGAACGAGCGCCGGTTCCAGCGGCTCGTCCACCCTGAAACGGACGACGACCATCGCCTGCCCTGGACTCGAGGTCGAGTAGATGTATTCGACGCCGGGCACTTCCCAGAGCAGCTGCTCCATCGGACGCGTGATCCGCTGTTCGACATCCGCTGGTGTCGCGCCCGGCATCTCGACGAACACGTCGACCATCGGCACGATGATCTGCGGCTCCTCTTCGCGCGGCAGCGCCACGACCGCCACGACGCCAAGCGCCATCGAGGCGAGGATGAAGAGCGGCGTCAGCTTGGAATGAATGAACGCTGCGGCCATCCGGCCGGCCGTGCCGTAAGTCCTGGCCATCACCTGCCTCCCACGCTGACGCGGCGGCCGTCGGCGAGCCCGGCCGGCGGCGAAAGAATCACGACCTCCGATTCGGTCAGGCCCGCCAGGACTTCGGACTCGCTGAGGTGGACGAGACGCACGCGCGCCCTGCTGTTGTCGACCACGAATACCGAGGTGAGCTGTCCGCGGCGCACGATCGCCGATGATGGAACGGTCAACGCGCGTCGCGGCGACCCGCCGAATCGCGCCTTGCCGAATTCGCCCGATCGAAGACCAGGTACATCGGGCAACGCGATCTTGACGAGAAACGCGCGCGCATCTGCATCCACCGCCCGGCTGACTTCAACCACCCTGCCGGTGATCGCGGAGGTCCCGGCGCCGAGGAAGACCGGAACGCTTTCACCGTTTCGGATCTGGCCGACGCGTGACTCGTCCACGCGGACCTCGAGACGGAATCCGCGAGTATCTTCCAGGCGGAGCAGGGCCATGCCTGGTGACGCCATGTTTCCAGGCTCGACAATTTTTTCGGTGACCATGCCGTCGAACGGCGCGGCGATCGTGGCGAAAGACTCGGTCGTGCTCGCCTGGTCGCTCGCCGCCCGCGCGCCTTCAACAGCCGACGCGGCCTGGAGCGCCCGGGCGGAAGCCCCGGCAACGCGCGCTTCGGCGCTTCGCAGCGTCGCGGTCGCCTCATCGAGTTCCTGGGCCGTGGCAGATCGCTTGGCCTGCAGACCGGCGATGCGATCCTGGGACACGCGTGCCAGGGCCAGACCGGCCTCCGCGGCCTGAAGTTCGGCGGCGGCGGCCGTCGCGCCCTGTCCGGCGGCCAGCGCTGCCGAGCGCGCGGCGCGGGCGGCGGCGGCCAGATCGTCGCCGTCGAGGACGACGAGCGTCTGCCCTTTGCGAACCTGATCCCCGGGCAACACGCGCACCTCGCGCACCGGTGCCAGGATGCGCGTCGTGATCGCGGCCGTGGTGCGAGCCTGCACCACACCGCCCGAGTCGATCGGAGTGGCCACGTCGGTCATCGCCACCTGGACGGCGATGACGGCGATGGGCTCGACCGCGTCAGCCGGCGCGCCGGCGGCCCGGGGGGCCGAGCATCCGGCCGATGCGATGATCGAGAGTGCTGCGGTACCGGCCGCAACGATAGCGTGATGACTCGCGGTGATCAGTTTCATGGCCTGCCTATCGCTCGTTGCAGCGTCGCTGTCGCGGTGAGCACGTTCACGCGCGCAGCGATTTGCTGGGTCTCGGCCTGCTGCACCGCGTCGGCCGCGCGCAGCAGCATGGCCGCATCCGTCAGGCCGCTCTCATAGCGGTCCCGGATAATGCGGCGGCTCTCTCGTGCCTGATCGGCGGCCGCCCGTCCAACCGCCTCGCTCGCCCGCGCGGCCTCGAGCCGCGCGATCGCGACCTGCACGTCGAGTCGCACCATGGTCTCGGCTTTGCCCGTTTCGATGCCTCGACGCGCGGCCTGCTCGCGCGCTTCACCGAGCCGTGCCCGATCAGCAAGGCCTCGGAACAGGTTGATCCGGGCGACCGCGCCGACCACCCAGGCCGACGACCGCGAATTCCAGGTTCCACCGTTCAGTTCCCACCCGCCCTGCGCGGCCACTTGCGGCAGAAACGCCGCCCGCGCCGCGTCCACTGTGGCGGCCGCCAGCAGTTCGTGCTGTCTGGCCAACGCGACTTCCGGCCGGTTCTTCACGGCTTCCTCTTCGAGGGCCGCGGGATTGGCGATGTCGATGGCGATCGCCGGTGGCGTGAGATCGAGCGAGAACATCGTGGCCAGGGGTTCGCCCATCAACTGATTCAGCCGCGCACGGGCGATGCGTTCGTCCGACCTCACCTGCACCTGGCGTTCGAGCGTGCGTGCCAGGTAGACGTCCAGCTGGAGGACGTCCGCGTCGGTCACCCGGCCGGCATCGCGGCGGTTGCCGGCCAGCTCGCGGTCTGCACGGGCGGTCTCAACCGCGGCCGCCGCCGAACGCACCGTCGCGGCAGCGATGAGCACGCGGCCGAACGCGTCGGTCACGGCCGACGTCAGGTCCTGATTGACAAGCAGCCTGCCGGTGGCCGCCAGGTCCCGCCCGATCGAGGCGGCTCGGACGTTCGCCGAGGTGGTGCGATCGAACACCGACTGCTCGACGGTGAACGCCGCGCGGAAGTTGTCTACGGCCGCGGGATGATTGAGCGCATCGAGAGCAAAGTTGGCCGCGGTGAACTGCCGCTGCGCAAGAAGCGAACTGAAGACAAAGACCGGGTTATTGCCGCGTTGCCAGGACTCCGTGACGTCCACTTTGGGGAAGTAGCCGCCGCGAGCCTGTGTGACGCGTTCGGCCGCTTCCCGCTCGGCGGCCGCCGCCGATCCGACGTCGGGGTTGTGGGTCCTGGCGCGCTGAATCGCCTCAGGGAGTGAAAGCGGCGACTGCGCGGACGCCGGCGGGGCTGCAGACAGCATCGCGAAGATGAAGACGACGACGATGCCAGCCTCGCGCTCGAGGGCCTCGATGCTGCGGTTCGCGCTCATGACAGAGGCGATTCTGCGGGACGTCGCACCGGCTGGCCATGCTCGTGCGGCTCGAGTTCTTGACCGGCAGTCCAGCGAGGCTAGAATGCTTTGCGCAGGCGCCAGGAAACTTTGCCGGACGTCCGCAGGAAGACCGAAAGTCAATGGACGCGTTTTCGGAGGTCCTGAGCGGCGTACGGTTGAAGGGCGCGATGTTCTTCAGCGCGGAGTTCTCCGCCCCCTGGCGGCTCTCTACGCCCCACTGTCGCATGCTGGCGCCGGCACTGGCGCCCGGCGCGCCACACCTCGTGGTGTATCACTTCGTCGTCGATGGCGCGGCGCGGGCCTGCGTCGAAGGCGGGCCTGACGTCGAGTTGTCGCCGGGCGACATCGTCGTATTTCCCCACGGCGATCCGCACCACTTGAGCGCCGGAACCGGAACGAACCAGGTCGAGAGCGCGGCGTTACTTCGGAGGATCGCGACCGGGGACCTTTCGCCGATGCACGCCGGCGGGGGTGGAGCGACCACGCGGTTCGTGTGCGGGTACTTGACCCTCGACCCACTTCTCTGCGGTCCGATTCTCGAGAGCCTGCCAGCGATCCTCAAGGTGAACGTCAGGACCGATCGATCGGGTCACTGGCTGGAACAGTCGATCCTGCATCTGCTCGAGGAGGCCGCCTCGGACCGTGCCGGGAGCGACGCGATGTTGGCGAAGCTGTCGGAAGCGCTGTTCGTGGACACGCTGAGACGCTATGTCGCGGGCCTGCCGGATCAAACGACGGGGTGGCTCGCAGGTGCACGAGACCCGGTCGTGGGCAAGAGCCTCGCGTTGCTTCACAGACGACCGGAACACTCCTGGACCATCGCGGAGCTCGCCACGACAATCGGCGTCTCCCGCTCCGCGCTGGTGGCGCGGTTTACGCGTTACCTGCCCGATCCGCCCATGGCGTACTTGACCGGATGGCGATTACGTCTGGCTGCTCAGGCGTTGACATCATCCTCGAAGGGGGTTGTCGACATCGCGGCCGCCGTGGGCTACGAGTCTGAAGCGGCGTTCAATCGAGCCTTCAAGCGCGCATTCGGCGTGCCGCCAGCGCGGTATCGGCGCCAGGGCAGGAATGCTGCGAGCTCGGCAACAATCACATCCAATCCAGCACGTTCGGATTCACCACGTTGATCGGTGCACCGGCACAGTAGGCCGCAATCTGATCGAAGATCTCGGCGAATTGAAGCTCGTACTCTTCGCGAGTGACATAGCCGATGTGCGGCGTGCAGACCACATTGTCCATCGTCAGCAGCGGATGATGCGTGTCCACCACGGGCTCGTCTTCATAGACGTCGACCGCGGCCATGCCGGGCCGCCCCGCACGCAAGGCGCCGACCAGCGCGCCCGGTTCGATGATCGCCGCACGGCTGGTATTCACCAGCAGCGCCGTGGGCTTCATGCGGGCCAAGTCGACGGGCGTCACCCGCCCGCGCGTGGCCTCCACCAGTCGCAGGTGCAGAGAGAGGACGTCGCACTCCTCGAAGAAGGCGTCCTTGCTGGGCGCCACGACGTAGCCATCGGCGGCGGCCCTCGCGAGCGACGCAGCGCTGGCCCAGACCAGCACGTTCATGCCGAACGCTTTCCCGTAGCCTGCGACCACACTCCCGATCCGGCCGTAGCCGTAGATCCCCAGCGTCTTAGACCGGAGGGTGTGGCCCACCCCGATTTGCCACTTGCCCGACTGAAGGGCGGTCATCTGATGCGGGATCCGCCGTGCCGCGGCGAGAATCAGTCCCCAGGTCAACTCTGCAGCCGCATCGGACGGCGTGCCGGGATGCTGGCTCGACGAGACGATCACGCCGCGCCGCGTGCAGGCGTCGATGTCGATGTGCGGATAGACGCTGCGCTGGCTGATGAGCTTCAACTTGTCGAGGCGCTCGAGCAGCGGAGCTCCAATCTTCGTCCGCTCGCGGATCAGGACCAGGATTTCGGTTTCTGTCAGCCGTTCGGCGAGCGTGTCGAGATCCTGCACGTGATCGTTCCAGACGGTGACGTCGTGGCCGGCGAGCTTCTGGAAACAGGGAAGGGTGCGCAGCGTATCGTGATAGTCGTCGAGGATGGAGATCTTCATGGTGGTCGCGTCTTGCGCGTCCTACGTCGGGAGAATGTTGACGTTGCGCCTGAAGAAGTTCTCCGGATCGTACTTCCTCTTGATCGCCCGCAGCCGCGCGAGATTCGGGCCGTAGGCGACCGCCGCGGCGTTGGGCGCGTCCTCTTCCAGGTAGTTGACGTATCGTGTTGCCGCAAGAAACGGAGTCAGTGAGGCGAAGGTGTCGCGGGCCCACTTGATGCCAAGTTCGGTCTCCTCCGCATCCATCCACTGCGAGGCGATCACCACATTGAAGCCGGTGACGCGCAGGGAACATGCCGTCGCGGCCACCGGAACCCGACTCGCTGCGCCGTGGAAATGCTCGATGATGATGTGGCTCATCGGCGACGGGCACTCCTGAAACGCCGCGATCAGCGTGCGAATCGCCTCATCGGTCAGGTCAGTCAGGAATTGCGCTTTCCAGTAGTTGCGCGCGGCTTTCGGGAAGGCGGGATCGATCATCCCATTGAGCGCCGTGTACTCCATCGGGCCCATCATCTCCATCACCGGCGGACCGAACGTCTTGAGGGCCCGAAAAGCGGCGTCGCCTTGCCGGAGCGGCCCGCAGTGGCAGCCCAGAATCCCGAGCAACTTGGCGTTGGTGGCGTCCGGCGCCGTCTGCAGCGCCGCGACCAGCATCGCCTCGTCAGGTAACGTCGCACACGTATCGCGGAAGAAACGCAACGCGTCGAAACTCCGGCGAAGCGAATGGGCCACGATCCCGCCAGTGATCAACGGCCCCACCTCGTGCAGGTTGTACTCCAGCGACGCGGCGATGCCAAAGTTTCCTCCACCGCCCCGAATCGCCCAGAAGAGATCGGGGTGCTCGTCGGCGCTCGCATGGACCACCCTGCCGTCGGCCAGCACCATGTCGGCGGCGCGCAGGTTGTCGAGCGCCAGGCCGTACTTCGGCATCAGCCAGCCGACTCCGCCGCCGAGTGTCAGTCCCGCGATCCCGGTGCTCCCGACCACGCCACCGGTCGTGGCCAGTCCATGCAACTGCGTTTCGCGATTGAGCTCTCTCCAGAGCACACCACCCTGGGCGCGCACCGTCCGTGTGCCTGGGTCGACGTCAACACCCCTCATCGGCGACAGATCGATCATCAGACCCCCGTCGATCGTCGCCCGGCCGGCGACGTTGTGACCCCCGCCGCGGATGGACACGTCGAGCTCGAGCTCACGCGCCAATCGCAGCGCATCCACAACGTCAGCGATGCCGCGACAGCGGGCGACAATGGCGGGATGCTTGTCGATCAGGCCGTTGTGTACACGTCGAACGGTGTCGTAGCCGTGGTCGGTCGGCCGCAGCAGTTGGCCCGTGAACGACAGCGCGGCGAGTGCAACGGACTCACTGATTGATGACATGACTGAGCCTCTCTGCTCGAATTGACCCGGCGTTCCGGGTCGCGGGGCTTCGATCTCGTGTTCGCCGGCGTCAGCGAACGACAACCGTGCCGACCATTCCTGGATGAATCGTGCAGTGGTACGGAAACGTTCCGGCCGTCTGGAACGCAAACGAAAACTGTCTGCCCGGTGCGATTGTTCCCGAATTCCACCCCGGCCCGTCCGAGGTCGACGTGTGCGAGGTCGAATCGGTGTTCATCCAGGTCACCGTCGTGCCCACCGTGATACTCAGGTCGCCCGGCACGAACGCGCGATTCCCCAGGAATTCGGCGCCCGCGGGAACGACAACCGGCGTCGACGGACCGCTAGGCGCTGGTGAAGTCGGGGATGAAGAGTCGGAGCCGCAGGCGATCGCGAACACCAAGATTGTCGATAGGACGGCGAGACGCAATGACGACATCAAACCTCCGGGCACGAAATCAATCGACGCGGCGACCGTCGTCCGTTCCGAGGACCGATCGCTCCGCGCTTACAAACGCAGCTAATCTGCCGGCCGCCTCGAATATTCCGGAGTGGATGAGCCCGGACCGACGGAGGCAGGCGCCCGGTTCCATGCCCGGTTCGTTCTATCGCCGCGTTGTACGGGTGCCGTACGAGTTCTGTGCGACCGTCGTGGGTGGTCGCCATCACGGCCGCACTTCACACTGCGCACATGGCAACCGACGCGGGCACGACGGCAGGGGACTTCAGCAAGTTCTCGGAGCGCTTTGTGGGCGACGGACGTGGCCGCCCCGCCACGACACAGGCGAGCCGTGGGAGTTTTGACGAGGTCGTTCTGCCCCATCTCGACGCCGCCCATCGGCTGGCGCGCTGGCTGATGCGGAATGAGCACGATGCGGAAGACGTCGTGCAGGACGCGTTGTTACGCGCCTTTCGATACTTTGCCACCTTTGCCGGCGGAGACGGCCGCGCGTGGTTCCTCCGAATTGTCCGTAACACGTCTTTCAGCTGGCGCGGCCACCGATCCGAAGCGCTGACGGACCCGTTCGATGAAGAGCAGCACCGTGGCGTCTGGCCCGCGGCCGATCCGGAAACGGTGTTGCTTCAGACCGACGACGCCACGCTGATCGCGCGCGCCCTGTGCAACCTGCCGGATCGTTTTCATCAATTGCTCGTCCTCCGCGAGCTCGAGGGTCTGTCCTACCGAGAGCTGGCGGACGTCGTCGGGATCCCCATTGGCACCGTGATGTCCAGACTGTCGCGCGCCCGTGAGGCGCTCCGCCATGCGCTGGACAGCGAGCTGAGACCGTCCCGTTCTTCGGCGAAGACGCCCTCGAGAACAGGAGGTAGACGCGGTCCTGGTGTGAACCGCGTTCGTACATCGCCCGTCACCTGGCCGTCAGGCCTCGACTCAAAATGCAAAAAGGAGACAGTATGGAGAACAGCAACACAATAGAGCGGCAGATTACCCGGAGCACCCTGCGCGTCGTGTCGTTCAGCGCGCTCGGAATGGCATTCATGTTCGCGCTCCCCCACGCGCACGCCCAGAGTGGCGCGCCGCCGCAGGTACCCACCAACCTTCAGGTGCCGGATGACAGCCAGCTATTCCTTGTGGGTCGCGGCGTCGGCACACAGAACTACGTGTGCCTGCCTTCGCCTTCCGTTGGACAGGTCGCCTGGACGTTGGTCACGCCGCAGGCCACCTTGTTCAGCGACGACGGAGATCAGCTCACGACGCACTTCTTCAGCCCCAACCCGTTCGAGGCCAGCTCCAACCCGTTCGAGCGTGGCATCGTACGCGCCACCTGGCAGGACTCCCGGGATACAAGCACCGTCTGGGCGCGGGCGATTGCTTCCTCTTTGGATCCGAAGTTCGTCGCGCCGGGGGCCATCCCCTGGGTCCTGCTACAGGTGGCTGGAGCCCAGGCGGGACCGACAGGAGGCAACACATTGTCGGAGACCACCTTCATCCAACGCGTGAATACCACCGGAGGCGCGGCTCCATCGACGGGCTGTGACCTGCCGACGGCCATCGGCAACAAAGCGTTCGTGCCCTACACCGCCGATTACGTGTTCTACAAGAACTAGCCACGGCGGAACGCAGCTCGGCTCGCACAACCTGCACGCAAAAACACGTGTGGCCGCCATGAATCGTCACACCGCATTCACGGCGCCACTCGTGTTCCGACCCAAGCGACGGCTTCATCCTGGAATACTCGCGGCCTTCCGGTGGTTAGGTGAAGTGGAGACCGCTCGTCCGCGCACGTGGAGAAGCGAGTCGACCAGGAGGCATAATCATGAGTGAGACCGTCGCCAACGCCGGGAAAACGAATCGAAACCCATCGCGATCCGCCAGCCGGCTCGATGTCATCAAGGCACGACGCCTGGCTGGTCTTGCCGCCGGCACCGTCCTCGCGCTGCTCGGGTTTGGCTCAACTGCGAGCGCGTCCACGTTCACCTTCAACACCGATCCGTTCGCGGGCACGACGGTGTTGACCACGCCCGGGCGGCAAGTCGTCGGGGGCGAATTCTTCATCTCGTTCAACATCGCGACCGACGTCTTTGCTCTCGACCCGACGGTGTTTGGCGTCGGCAATGACGTGCTCTTCGCCAACAATGTCGCCCCAGGCCTTCCCACCAGCAACGTGAACATCGTCGTCCTGGAAACCTTCGACGATGACAACAATCCGCTGACGCCATTTGGAGCTGGCAATGCCGCCAACCTGATCGCCGCGCAGGTCCAGACCCACGGTCCAGGTTTCTTCATCTACTTCAACCAGGCGCTCGACCTGCCGAGGTTGGTGTTTTCGACGGATCTCGCCGATAACACGGCCGATCTCAGAATCCTGTTCCGGATGCTGAACCTCACCGGTCAGGCTGGTCGTGACGCTCTACCCGGGTTCACTGCGGCGAACTTCACCCTCGCTTCTGAAACCGCCGCCGTCCCCGAACCCTCCACGCTGCTGATGCTGGGGACCGGCCTGCTCGGAGCCTCACGATACGCCCGACGGCGTTGGGCGAATCGCGGCTGACACTCATGTCTTTCGATGTGCCGAGGACCCGGGGCGGGTGGTTCGAACTCGTCCTCGGTCCGACGCGCATCCGGACGCGGTCGCCCGGGTGACAACGCGCCTGCCAGGACTCGCACGACGATCGTACACGCGGGGTATAAGATCAGGGCGTCATGGCACCTGGCCCTTCGGGGTCATTTGGCGCGCAGTTGAAGGCACTTCGCCAGGCCGCGGGCTACACACAGGAGGAGCTCGCGACGATCGCGGGCCTTTCGGTGCATGGCATCAGCGCGCTGGAACGCGGGGAACGACGCCGGCCGCAGGTCGAGACGGTGCGCGCGCTGTCTGCGGCACTTGACCTGACGGGCACCACTCGTGACGCGCTGCTGCGCAGCGCGCGGGCGCCTGCAGACCTGCCGGTCGTCGACCAGCTCAGCGGCGTCTCGCTGCCCCTGCCTCCGACCGCCCTTCTCGGCCGCGAGGCCGACGTGCAGACGCTGCGGCAATGGCTCGCTGATTCCACCGTACGCCTCATCACCCTCACCGGGCCGGGCGGAGCCGGGAAGACCCGTCTGGCGCTCGAGATCGCGCATGCACGCGCGGCAGAGCGCTCGACTCGTGTGGTGTTCGTGCCGTTGGCCACCACGCGGAATCCTGTGTTCGTCGCGTCCGCCATCGCTGAAGCACTCGGGCTGTCGGACGTCACCGCGGTCGATTTGCCGAAGCGCGCGCGCGTTGCGTGCGCCGGTCAGCCAACGTTGCTGGTGCTCGACAATTTTGAGCAGGTCCTGGGGGCGGCGCCGCTCGTCGCCGATCTGCTGTCGTCGGTCGGTTCGCTTCAAGTGCTGGCGACGAGCCGTGCCGCCCTCCACTTGCGCGGGGAGCGGGAGTACATCGTCGGCGCGCTCCCGCTGGACGTCGACGCGGACGCGCTGCCGCCCGCCGATCTCGCCCGCTGCCCGGCGGTGCGGCTCTTCGTGGAGCGGGTACGCGAGGGACAGCCGGACTTTCGGCTCACCGCGGCGAACGGGCCCACCGTCACGGCGATTTGTCGGCGGCTCGATGCGTTGCCGCTGGCCCTGGAGCTCGCCGCGCCGTGGATGAAGGTGCTGACGGCCGAGGAGCTGCTCCGAAGACTCACGTTCGATGTCCTGCTGTCAACCGCCGGACCGCGCGATCTCCCCGAACGCCAGCAGACGATCAATGCGACGGTCGCCTGGAGTTACCAGCTGCTCGCCCCCCACGAGCAGCGCGTGTTCCGTCGTCTCAGTGCGCTGCCGGGTCGATTTCCGATGGAGGCAGTCGCGGCGGTCCTTGCCGGTCCTGACCTGTCGTCCGCCACGAGCGACGACGCGTTCCGCGCAGTGGTCGGCCTGATCGACAAGAGCCTCCTGCTGCGAGCCGAGACGTCGGTGGCGACGCGTCCGCTCTACCAGATGCTCGAAACGGTGCGGGCATTCGCGGCGCTCGAGCTCGGCGCCGCTGGCGAGCGCGACGACGCTCTGGCGGGGCTGGCGCGTTATTGCACCAGTCAAGCCTCCATCGCCGCGGAGGAGCTGGTCGGTCCTGCGCAGGCCGAATGGTTGGATCGCCTGCGGGACGATCTCGAGAGCAACCGCGGCGCACTGTCGTGGCTCATCGAGCACGGCCGGCCCGCCGATGCGGCCAGCATCGCGTGGGGACTGCTGCAATTCTGGGTCATCCGGGGGCACGCGGCCGAAGGCCTCCAGTGGTATGAACAGATTCTGAACTTGCCTGCCCTTCCGCCCGGGTTCGAGTCGAAGGCGCTCGTCGGAGCGGCCATGATGTCGTACTCGCTGGGAGAACTCGGGCGGGCACGCACGGGACTGACGCGCGCGCTCGCGCTTGCCCACGCGACCGGCGACCTGGACATCGTCGCGCAGGCCGAGCATCTGCTCGGGCACGTCGAGCATGGCGCCGGCAACCTGACCGCCGCTCGCCATCGATTTACCCGCAGTGTCGAGGGGTTCCGGGCGCTGGCGATCCCGTGGGGGGTTGGGAATTCTCTGAACGGGATGGCGAAGGTCGCTCTGGCGATCGGCGACGCCGCCGAGGCGGAACGCCTGCTGGATGAGGCCGCCTCGGTGCTTTCGGAGTGCCCGTGGTACCTGGCGCTGGTGTCGTATCGTCGCGCCATTCTGGCGGTGCGGCGCGGGAACGCCGATGCCGCGATCGCGTTGGTGCGTGAAAGCCTCACGCTCTTCCAGCAGCTCCGTGAAAAATTCGCGATTGTCTACGTGATGATCCCTCTCGCCGCCGCGGCGGTCCTCAAAGGCAACGACCTGTGGGCGGCGCGGATCCTGGGCGCTCGGGACGCGGTGAGCGAACGCACAGGCGCGACGATCGTCGACAAATGGGTGCACGCTCTTGGAGAACAGGCAGAACGGGAGGTGCGCGCACGCCTCGGCCCGGAACAGTGGGCCGCGGCGTACGCGGCAGGGCGCACCACCTCGATCGATGCGTTGCTGAACGAGATCGATGACGCTCCCCGGAGGGGGCACCGCGCCGCGCTCCGTCGAGGTTGACGGCGAGTCACGCCGTTCTGATCAGCAGGGCCTCCAGCTTCTGGCAGAGACCGTCGTCGTGCGGACCCGTGAGGGCATCGCAGTAAGATCAGGGCATCATGAAGCCTGGCCCTCCGGGGTCATTTGGCGCACAGCTGAAGGCGCATCGGGAGGCGGCGGGCTTCACCCAGGAGGAACTGGCAACGATTGCCGGTCTGTCGGTGCATGCCGTGAGCGCGCTCGAGCGCGGCGAGCGACGGCGACCTCATCTCGACACCGTGCGCGCGCTCTCGGCCGCCCTCGATCTGACAGGCGCCAGCCGGGATGCGCTGCTCCGAAGCGCGCGCGCGCCCGTTCACAACACGGCGGTCGACGAACTGAGCCATGTCGCGCTGCCTTTACCGCCCACGTCCCTTCTCGGCCGCGACACCGACCTGCAGACGTTGAGCAAGTGGCTCGCCGATCCCGCCGTACGCCTGATTACGCTCACCGGACCAGGCGGCGCCGGAAAGACTCGCCTGGCGCTCGAGATCGCTCATGCGATCACCGAGGAACAGATCCCGCGCGTCGTATTCGTGTCGCTGGCCGCCGCGCGGAATCCCGCGTTCGTCGCACCGGCAATCGCCGAGGCGCTCGGGCTGTCGAACGTGACGGCGGTCGACTTGCCGATGCGGGCGCGCGTCGCGTGCAACAGTCGCCCCACGTTGCTGGTGCTGGACAACTTCGAGCAGGTGCTGGATGCCGCGCCGGTGATCGCGGACCTCCTCTCATCGGCCGCCACGCTGCGCCTGCTGGTGACCAGCCGGGCTCCGCTTCGCGTGCGGGGGGAGCGCGAGTACGCGGTCGGGCCGCTCGCATTGGAGATGGACGCCGAAGGGATGTCGCCCGCGGATCTGTCGCGCTCTCCGGCGGTGCGACTGTTCGTGGAACGCGCCCGGGATGTGCAGCCCGACTTTCGCTTGACCTCCGCGAACAGCGCCGAAGTGGCCGCGATCTGCCGGCGGCTGGATGCGCTGCCGCTCGCCCTCGAACTCGCCGCGCGGTGGATGAAGGGGCTGACCCCCGCGGATCTGCTGCGGCGCCTCGAAGACGACGTCCTGCTGTCGGCCGTCGGCCCGGGCGATCTTCCCGAACGGCAGCAGACGATGAATGCAACCGTCGCGTGGAGCTATCAGCTGCTCGATGTGGGCGAGCAGGGCGCCTTCCGGCGCTTCAGCGTGTTGCCGGACCTGTTCTCGATCGACGCGGCCGCGGCGGTGCTCGCCGGTCGCGACGGCGCCCCGAACGAGAGTAACGCGCTCCACGTGATGGCCGGCCTGATCGACAAGAGCCTGCTGGTGCGAGCCCAGTCCCCGCCGGTGGCGACCTGTCCGCACTACCAGATGCTCGAAACAGTGCGGGCGTATGCGGCACTGGAACTCGCCAAAAGCGGCGACCGTGACGACGCGCTGGAGGGGCTGGTGCGGTACTGCACCCGTGAGGCCACCCTCGCCGCCTCCGGGCTGATCGGGCTTGCGCAGGCGGAATGGCTGGATCGCGTGCGTCGAGATCTCGAGAGTTACCGGGTGGTCCTGGCCCGACTCATCGATCAGAACTCGGCCGTCGACGCGGCCCGCATCGCCTGGCGGCTCCGATATTTCTGGCTGATCCGCGGACACGCGTCCGAGGGCCTCCGATGGTTCGAGCAGATTCTGAGCCTGCCGTCTCTCCCGCCCGCGGCCGAGATCCGGGCGCTCTCGGGCGCGGCGGTGATGTGGTACACGCAAGGAGAGCTCGGGCGCGCTCGTGCTGCGCTCGACCGTGCGTTGGCGCTCCCCCACGGCGCCGACGACCTGGACGTGGTCGCGCAGGACCAGCATCTCTTCGGACACGTCGAACACGCGTCAGGCAACATGAGCGCGGCGCGTGATCACTTTACCCACAGCCTTCGAGAGTTCCGGACGCTGTCGATGCCGTCGGGGACCGCGAATGCGTTGAGCGGGATGGCCGTGCTCGCCCTTGCGACGGGCGATGCCAGCGCGGCGGAACGCCTGCTCGACGAGGCCATGTCCGTCGTGCGCCACGCAGGTCCGTGGTTCCTGACGTGGGCGCTGTACGCGCGCGCGCTCCTGGCGGTGCGGCGCGGGAACCCGGATGGAGCGATTGCCTTGGTGGGCGAGAGCTTGACACGCATCCGGGCGCTCCACGACAAGTTCGCGTTCGTCTACGCGCTCGTCCCCCTTGCCGCCGCGGCCGTACTCAAGAACGACGACCTGTGGGCGGCGCGGATTATGGGCACCCGAGACGCGGTCACCGAAAGTACGGGCGTGACGGTCGTCGACAAGTCGGTGCAGGACCTCCGCGAACAGGCAGAACGCGAGGCGCGCGCTCGCCTCGGACCTGATCGGTGGAACGTGGCGTACGCCGCAGGTCGCAGGAGCGCGATCGATGCGTTGCTGACGGAGATCGACAGCGCTTTACAGAAACGAGACCCGCCCGTGGAGCGATCCCGAGGGCCTCTGCGCTAGCCGACCAACCGCCGCCTTCGATCCGTTGATGTCGCGCTCCCACCCACCTCCAGGATGTGGCGATCACAGAGTCCTGCCGGACGCGATTGCCGCGGCGAAGCCGGGCAGCGCGCGCGTGACCATCTCGTCGCTGGCGGTGAGTGAGATGCGGAAATAGCCCGGCATCTCGAAGATCCCGCCCGGTCCGACGAACACGTCATGCGATGCGAGACGGTCGACGAACGCACGCTCGTCGGCGATGGGCGACCGGACCATCATGTAGAACGTCGCCTCGGGCGGCATCACGTCATACCCCATCTCCCTCAGCGCGACGGCCACCCGATCGCGCCGCCGCTCCAGCGCGCCAATGTCGATCGAGATTCGTTCCAGATCCGGTACGGCCCGTAGCAGGGTCGCGTTCGGAATCTGCCAGCCGCCGACAATCTGCGAGAAACGAATGCCGTCGCGCAGCGCGGCGCCTCCGTCGATCCGTGGCGAGATCGCGATGTATCCCACGCGCTCGCCAGGCGCCAGCAATTGCTTGCCGTAGGTGTAGAGAATCAAGGTGTGCGAATACGCGGCCGCCGGACTGACGAAAGTGCGGCCGTCGAACAGGATGCGGTTGTACGACTCGTCGGAGAGGAGCACGATGGGCCGCGGGCGGTTCGCCGACGCCTGGGTGAGGACGGCCGCCAGCGCATCCAGTTGCGCCCGATCGTAGACGCGTCCGGTCGGATTGTGCGGCGAGTTGACGATGAGGGCGCGGGTGCGCGGCGTGATCGCGGCACGGATCGCGTCGGCGTCGAGATCGTAGCGCGGCCCGCGCAGCGTCACGCGCACCGGCGTCGCGCCAAGCACGGCGATCATCGATTCGTAGAAGAACCATGGCGGCGACAGAAAGATGACCTCGTCGCCGTCGTCGACGAGCGCCCGGATCGCGGCGCTCAGCGCACCAAACGTCCCGGGCGCGAACCGCACGTCGTCCGGCTCGAACGCCAGACCGGTGCTCGCCGCGAGCGACGCCGCAACGGCCTCCGCGGCGGCCTGATTGTGCACGGTGTAGGCGAACCAGTTCTTGTCCTCGGGCACCGCATGATGCCGGATCGCCTCGACGAGCCCCGGCAGGGGCATCTCCTGCGGGTTGCCGAAGACAAAGTCGGCGATGGTCGGATCGCCGCCGCGGCGGGCGTACTCGGAGTGGTTCAGAAAGTCGAGCAGCGGCCGCAGGCGGTCTTGGAGCGCACTGAGGCGTGAAGAAATGAGGGATGAAGTTTGCGGCATCACTGGACCGGGGAGTCCGGAAGTAGTTACCATCGCGTTGTCAGCGTTCTAACGAATCCGAGCCCTTGATGACTACAGACCTTCGTCACGCGTTCCGTCTGCTGTGGAAGTCCAAGCGTATCACCGCCACCACGCTCATCACCCTGGCGCTTTGCATCGGTGCGACGACGGCGATCTTCTCCTCCGTCTATTCGCTGATGTTGAAGCCGCTGCCGTATCAGGAGCCGGAGCGGATTGTGGAGTTGTACACCTCCGCGGTGAAGGCCGGCTTGAACCACATGCCGGCCAACATTCCGTTCTACATGGACTACTCGCAGAACGGGACCTCCTACGAGAGCATCGGGCTGTGGACGTTCTTTTACAGCCTGGTCGGAGAAAAGGATTCTGTTGTCCGTCTCCCTGGCGCGCGGATGACCGCCGAAATCTTCAGCATCCTGCGGATACAGCCCGTGATCGGCAGCTTCTTCACAAAGGAGCAAAACAAGCCCGGTGCAGACAAGGTCATCGTGCTGACACAGTCCTACTGGCGGACGCAGTACCAGGAAAGCCCAGAGGTGCTGGGCAAGGAGGTGCGGCTGGACGATGAGGCGTACAAGGTGATCGGCGTGGCGCCGCGGGCGTTCGAAGCGTTTGACGCGCGTATGAAGTTCGTCGTGCCATTGAGCTGGCCCCAGCAGGCGGAGAATCCGCAGGGCCGCTACGGCGTGGGACTCCAGTTGTTTGGACGCCTCAAGCCAGGCGTCACGGCCGGCCAGGCGGACGCCGAGGCCAAGCTCCTGGAGAAGCGCTACGTCGATGCGGGACCACCGCCGTTGAAGGATTTCGTCGAGCGCTCGGGCATGACGATGAACGTCGGCGGGCTTCAGGAGCAGCGCGTCCAGCCGGTGCGGACGACCTTGCTGATGCTGCAGGGCGGCGTCGCGTTCGTGCTGCTCATCGGCTGCTTCAACGTCGCGAATCTCCTGCTGGTCCGTTCCAACGCCCGCCAGTCGGAGCTCGCCATTCGATCCGCGCTCGGGGCCGGACGCGCGACGATTGCCCGGCAGCTCCTGCTGGAAAGCCTGTTGTTGACGTCTCTCGGCGCGGTGCTGGGGCTGGGAGTGGCCTGGGGAGCGTTGCGGATCACGAATTTCTACCTGGCGAAGATGCTGCCCCAGTCGCTGCCGGCGTCGCTCGACTGGCGCGTGCTCGGATTCGCCATCGCGCTCAGCGTCGTGGTCGGGCTGCTCATCGGCCTGATCTCGGTGTTCCACATCCTGCGCACGAATCTGTCGGCGGTGATCCAGAGCAGCTCGCGGGGCGCGTCGTCGGGCCGCGGCGTGCGCGCGCTGAGCGGCGTCCTCGTCATTGCCCAGGTCGCGGTGGCATTGATGCTGCTGACCGGCGCCGGCCTGCTCATCCATAGCTTCGCTGAGGCCTTGCGCGTGGAGACGGGCATCGACGAGCGGAATGTCGTGACGGCGCGCATCGCGTTGACGCGGCAGTATCGGGCCAGCGACGAGGCCGCGAACAAGATTCGCGAACGCCTGTTCCAGGCGATGCGAGAGATTCCGGGCGTGACGTCCGTGGCGCTTTCGTTTGCCACGCCCTTCCAGGGTGGACTGCCGATCAACGCGTTCACCCTGGAGAACGACACGCTGCCGCCGGGTTCGCCGCAGCCGGGCGCCTACCGGGTGATCGTGACGCCGGGGTATCTCCAGACGCTGGGGCTGAAGCTGGTCGAAGGTCGCTTCTATGAGGAAGCGGATATGGCCCCCGATCGGCGCTTGTTCGTCGTCGATCAGAGCTTCGCGCGGAAGTTCTTCCCCAAGGGCTCTGCCATTGGTGGACGGTTCAGCTTTGGCGGCCGGCCGGCAAAACCTGAAGAGTGGCCCGTCATTATCGGCGTTGTAAAAGACGTGCCGCACAACGGTGTCGAGGAGAAGAGCGGCAATCCGTTCATCTATCAACTCTTTCAGGGAGGACGACCGGCTGGCTTGACGATGTTCATGCGAACCACCCGGCCGGCGGCTGACGTAGTGTCGGACTTGCGCAACAAGGTACGCGCGATCGATCCCTCGCTGCCACTGTTCGAGGCTGGCGGCCTCGCAGAGGCGGTGGGGTCCTCCTTCGACAACCGTCGTGCCGTGATGCTGCTGCTCGCGGCGTTTGCCGTGCTGGCCCTGTTCCTGTCGGCCCTCGGCATCTATGGCGTCCTGGCGTACGACGTGTCACAGCGCACGCGTGAGATTGGCGTGCGCAGCGCCATCGGCGCGTCGCGGGGACAGATTGCCGGCCTGATCCTGCGCCAGGGCTTGTGGAAAGGGGGCATCGGCGTCGTGCTGGGTTTGATTGGCGCCGCGCTCCTCAGCAGCTCCATGACGGCGCTGCTCTTCAACGTCCGGCCGACGGATCCCGCCGTGTATGCGGTGGTGTCGCTCGTGCTGATCGCCGTGGCGCTCCTCGCCAGCTATCTCCCGGCGCGCCGCGCGTCCCGGATCGATCCGCTCATTGCGTTGCGGGATGAGTGACCCGCCTTCGCGGCTGCGCCGCTCCGGCGCGGCAGGCCCGCTGTTCGCGGCTTTGCCGCTTCGGCGAGGCCGTGGGGCGCTGCTTCATGAGGACGGCACGCCGCACTACGTAAGGCGCTGGTCTAGCCGCCGCCTCCAGCGAGCGGGTGGCCAATGGGCACCCAGCCACCGCCGACGCAAACCCCGAACAATCCGGGGATGCCACCCACGTTGACGCAGGCTGTCCGGTGAGACAATTCACGGGTCCGGCGACCGGTGACGCCGGTGCGGGTGGCGTCGGCGGCGGCGCGGCGGGTTGCGCGAGTGGATGACCTGGAGGTACCCAGCCTCCGTTGATGCGGTTGCGCATGGCGTTCACCTCCGTCAGGACTCGCGTCTTCACTTCCAGGAAACGTCGCGCATGAAGAAACCGGACGGAGCGCGCCGTACAGGTGGCGCGTTTGTCCGGACACCTGCGGCGCAACGCAGTTCGTGAGCTGGAGGACGCGCTACCTCAGCCAGACGGCCGACCAATCGCCGTACGACGGCCGGGCCGGTGCGCTCGCGTCTGGGATCAGTTGCCGCTCGGTACCGCCGTCGCTGATGAAGATCCTGGACGGGCCACGAAATCGATCCCCTTTCGTGTAGATCAGCCGTCCATCCGGCGTCCAGTCCGGATCGAATGCGGGACCGGGCACTCGAAGACGCCGGCCGGAGCCATCCGCCCGGGCGACGTGGATGGAATTCCCTCTCGCATGATCGCTGACGAAAGCAATCTCCGAGCCGTCAGGCGACCAGGCTGGCAGCCAGCCGTCAGCAAGGGAGGCCACATTGCTGAAGCAATCATTTCCTTGGTCATAGGGACGACCAACGGCCGGCCCGCCGAGCTGCCGGGCACCGGAGCCATCGCCGTTCACGGTCCACAACCCAAAGCACCAGTCTTCATACGAGCCAATAGAGAACAAGATCCGCTGCCCGTCCGGTGACCATGTCGGACCCGACGAGCCGGCATCGCTGTCGTACAGAGAACGCCGGTTCGAGCCGTCGACGTTCACGACGTCGAGCTCGGAGTCGTCGCCCACACGCCAGTTGACGAACACGAGCGACCGGCCGTCTGGCGACCACGCCGGGTGGATCCCACCGACGGCAATGACGCGATCGCCGGAGCCGTCGACGCCAATCACATGGATGTTCAGCCCTGCCGAGAACGCAATCTGACGTCCGTCCTTCGCCCACGCGGGCGTGCTGCCCGCGACCAGCGGCGTGACCAGCGAGCCATCCTCGTTGGCGAGATAGATCCGGTCCGTGCCATCGCGGTCGCTCACGAAGGCGATCGGCCCGGTCGACCGCGGTTCCGTGTTACCCGGACCACTTGGCTGCGTCGGGACCGGCGCCTTGTCGCACGACACGAGCAGCAAGCCAGCCGCGGCGATGAGGCTCGCCACAGGAACCCGAAAAAGCAGTGGTTTCGACATCATCTGCTCCATTTGGCACCATTGCAGATTCCTTCACCTGCGCCGCAGCACGAAGTCATGGATGCCTGTGCACTGAATCGGGAATCGGGTGAGTGGATGTGTGGCCTTGTCGGCCACGAAGAACGCGCCGAAGAGCACGCCAGAGATTTCAGAGTCGGAGGTCGTGAGCGCGGCGGCGACGGTCCCGCTAATCACGAGCGCGGTATTGGCAGTGAGGCGCTCGACCAGATCGCACCGAAAGCAGTAGGGGCTGTCGGCGTAGTAAGTTGACTCGACGCCCATGATGAGGAATTGGACACGCCCGCTGGCATCGAGGAGCCCGCCGAACCGGTCGCCGTGGCCATCGGCGATCAGGAAGTCCGCGCCGGAGAGCACCACGGTGAGCCACCGCTGGTCCTGCGTCACGTTGGCCGAATAGGTCCGGCGCTTTGCGGCATCGGGGAGCGTGCCGACTGCCGTCCGGCATCCCGAGGTCACGGTGAACGTATAGGCTCCGGCGAGATTCGGCACGGGCCGTTCGGGCACGAGTTCGAAGTCATGAGCCGAGTGGGCGGACACTTCGATTTCCTGGATCGCATCGAGGTAGCCCTCTTTCCGCGCCCGGAGACGCACCCGCCCGCCGACGCCGTACAAGGAATAGGCCCCCCAATCTGCTCCTCCGGTCCCGGAGGCCAACCCTTCGCCGACCCCCGCGACGACAGTCACGATCACATTGGGAACGCCGAAGCCGTTCTCGGTGATCCGCCCCTTGAGGTGGAAGGTGCCGGTTGGCAGCACCATCAGGCGCGCCGACGCCGATCGCCCCTCGTAGTGGGCGATGATCTCCGTCTCACCCCTGATCGCGCCAGCGGTGGCGAGACCGCCGGCGCTGACCGTGACCAGTCTCAGACCGGTCGTCGAGCCCCACTGCACCTGGCTGGTCACGTCCTCGACGGAGCCGTTGGACTTGACGGCGTGTGCGGTCAATTGCACGGTGGCGCCTGGAGCGATCTCGGCGGGCGCGGTGACGGCGAGGCCGACGACGCCACCCGGGGCGCCTGGTGGCGATGACCCTGGCGGCTGTGGGCCGTTCGGATTCCGGCCACAAGACGCGAGCACGAGGGCCACGGCAACGACGGCGGTGATGGCGACGCGGAATCGCCAGGTCATCAGGTCCGCGAGGAACGGCTGCACGATCTGGAAACGAAGTGGCGCGCGTAAACCGGACAAGGCAAGAACGATGGGACGCCTTCTGATTTGAGCGCGCTTTCGGTAAGATGGCGTCGCACCCGCACCATGTCCGCCGACGCGCCGGATCGCATAGACGACACGGCCGTGTCTCAGTCCGGCCGTCTCGAATCGACAATCGACCTGATCGCGCGTGCCCGCGCCGGCGACGAGCGTGCCGTCGAGCGCCTGTTCCAGCTGCACTTCCATCCCCTTCGGCGATGGGCGAGCGGACGCCTCCCCAAGTGGGCGCGCAGTCTGGCCGACACGGACGATCTTGTCCAGGAGACCCTCATCCGGACGTTTAAGAGGATCGAGGAGTTCGAGCCTCGCCGGGTGGGTGCGCTGCAGGCGTACCTGCGCCAGGCCGTCCTCAACCGGATCCGGGACGAGTTGCGCCGGAAGGGCCGGGCACCCGAGGCTGGGGAACTCGACGACGTCGAGGCCGACAGCGCCGAGTCGCCGCTCGAACTGGCGATCGGACGTGAGGCGGTCGAGCGCTACGAAAAGGCGCTGGCCGCGCTTCGGCCTGAGGAGCGGGAAGTCATCATCGGGCGGGTCGAAATGGGCTACACCTATCAGGAACTCGCGGACGTGCTGGGCAAGCCCAGCTCCGAGGCCGCCAGAAAGGCCGCCGAGCGCGCGCTGATCCGTCTCGCCGAAGAGATGGGCCGTGCCGGCGACTGAACAGCTCGCCGACCTCGCCAGGAAAGTGCTCGACGGCGCGCCGGTCGATTGGGCCTCCGCCGAATCGAGCGCGGGCCAGGACGAGCGGCCGATCGTCCGTCAACTGCGCGTGATCGACGGCCTCGCGGCGGTGCATCGCCGCGAGCCGTCGCAGGCGCGGACAAAAACCTGGACCCCCGCCCTGTTCTCGACCGCACCGCCGGCGGGGGCGCCCGAGCAGTGGGGCCATCTGCGGATTCTCGAGCGGATTGGGCGCGGCGCGTTCGGCGCAGTCTATCGCGCCTGGGATTCACGGCTCGATCGCGAAGTCGCGTTGAAGCTTCTGCCGGCACCGCGCGCCCTCGACGACCGCTCATCCACGATCATCGAAGAAGGCCGGCTGCTCGCGCGGGTCCGCCACGCGAATGTCGTGACCATTCACGGCGCCGAGCGGATCGGCGATCAGATCGGCCTGTGGATGGAGCTCGTGCGCGGCCAGACGCTCGAGCAGCTGCTGCAGCGCGGCAGGACGTTCAGCGCCGCCGACACCATTGCGATCGGCCTGGAACTCTGCGGTGCGGTGTCCGCGGTGCACGCCGCGGGGCTGCTGCATCGCGACATCAAGGCGCACAACGTCACGCGCGCCGACGACGGCCGCGTCGTGCTGATGGACTTCGGCGCCGGCCGCGAGGTCGACGACAGCTCGTCCTCCGACTTGACCGGCACGCCGCTCTATCTGGCGCCCGAGGTGTTTCGCGGCGAAACGGCGACGGTGCAAAGCGATTTGTACTGCCTCGGCGTCCTGCTGTATCACCTGCTCACGGGCAAATACCCCGTGAAGGGGCAGACCATTCGAGACGTCCGTGCCGCGCACGAGAGGACCGAGCGGACGTCGCTGAAGGCGGCGCGGCCCGATCTGCCGTCCGCCCTCGCGCGCACGATCGACCGCGCGATCGATCCCGACCCGAACGCACGGTATCAGACCGCTCAAGCGCTGGCGGCTGACTTGAAAATGCTCGCGAATGGGTCCCGGGCCTGGCCGTTCAACTATGTCGCGGCTGCCGCTGCCGTGCTCGTGGTCGCCGATGGACTGCGCCAGGTCAGGCGCACACCCGTCCTGACGTTCGTGATCGCCGGGGTGCTGGCGATCGGGATCGCTGCGAACACCGCACTGCTCACGCTGCTGGACGCGCTGCTGTTGCGCGCCCCGGCTGGCGTGGAAGACGGGCGTGGTCTCGTGCGTGTCTCATCCCTGATCCGCATCAGCGAGAGCCGTGATCTGTTCTCAGGAGTTATGTCCTACTCCGACTTCCTCGCGTTTCGGGAACGCCGAGACGTCTTCGCCGGTCTGGCGGCTGAACGGAAGCTGCGGGTGGCGGTCGGGGGTGAACGAGGCACGACACCGCGCCGGGCGACGCTGGTAAGTTCCGAGTACTTCTCGGTGTTGCAACCGCGGCTTGCGATAGGCAGCGTGTTCGTGCCCGAAGACGACGAGCGCCCGCCGCCGCGCGCGCAGGCCGTGTTGAGTCATTCTTTTTGGACGCGCGAGCTGGGCGGCCGCGAGGACGTGGTCGGACGTGCAATCGACATCAACGGCGTGCCCGTGACGGTGATCGGCGTGACGGCGGATCATTTCGTCGGCGTCGGGGTGCCGGACGATGACGAGCTTCCCGACATGTGGCTGCCGGTATCGCTGCAATCGACGCTGTTCTCGGAAAGCCGCGGCGTGCTCGCCTCGCGCGACTCGACGGGGTTCCAAGTATACGGGCGGCTCGCGTCGGGGATGACGCTCGACGGCGCAACTGCCGCGGCAGCGACGATCGCGGCTCGCCTCGAGCCCATGAGCCCGCCGCGGGACGGTCCGCACCGGCGCGTCGGCGTCCGGGTCAGCCGGCTGCGCGCCGAAGAATCCGCAGGCGATGTCCTGGCTACGGTTGGCCTGGCAGGGGGTCTAATGAGCGGACTGCTGCTGTTGCTCAGCTGCGCCAACGCCAGCAATCTGCTTCTCGCGCAAATCACGGTCCGGCGCCAGGAGATCGGCGTCAAGCTCGCGCTCGGCGCGAGTCGGGGGCGCATCGTGCGCCAGCTCCTGACGGAAGCGCTGTTGATCGCATTGCTCGCCGCCGCGATCGGATTCGTGCTCCTGGTCTGGCTGCTTAACGTGTTCGAGGGCGTGCTCACGTTCTCGATCGATCTCTCGCCTCGGCCGGACGTGCTCCTCGTGACAGTCGGCATTGCCGTGCTGACCGGAGTCGCGTTCGGCCTTGTCCCGGCACTGCACGGGACGCAGGCGAGCGTGGCGGACACGCTGAAAACGGGTGGCGCCGGCATTGACCCGCGGACGTCACGGCTGTTGCGAGGCTTCGTCGTCGCGCAGGTCACACTCAGCCTGCCGCTGCTGATGACCGCGGCGTTGTTCGGCGCGACCATCGATTCGTGGAACCGGGCGGACCTCGGCTTCACGGCCAGCGACGACGTGCTGGGTGTGAAATTCGATTTCGATCTCGCCGGTTACGCGGCGGAGCGTGCGGACGCGTCGATCGAGGCGTTACGGGAACGCATCGCGACACTGCCCGGCGTGCGGGTAGTCGCAGTCGCGAGCTACTCGCCATTGTTCTATGGCACCCTGCGTCGCGTGGAGCCGCCGCCCGGAGAAACCACCAGGCACGACGTTTCGCGCTTGGGCATCGTCGAAGCGGATCCGGCGTACTTCACGGCATTGGGAATACCGATCGTGCGTGGACGCGGCTTCGATGACGGTGACGTCGAGGGCGCGCCGCTGGTTGCGGTGGTGGGCGAGGACTTCGCGCGCGCGGTGTGGCCGGGCGACGACCCGCTCGGCCGCACAGTGCACACGATTGTCGACACGACACGCACGCCTGTCGCGGTCACGGTGGTCGGCGTTGCGGGCGCCGTTCGCTCGTCGCCGGATGGATCCAGCGATTACCGCTATGCATACGTTGCAAGGAGGCAGATCCCCTACAGATCGGCGGGCCTGCTCATCCTGCGGACATCCGGTGATGCGGTCGGGCTCATACCAGCTCTTCGCGGGAGCATCATGCAGCTCGATTCCCGGCTACCGATCGCCTCACTTCAGACGTTCGAGCAGGCTCGGCGCGCAGGCCTGAGAGAATATCTGGGCGTCCTCGAGATCGCTCGCGCCGCGGCCTGGCTTGCGCTCGGGCTGGCGTGCCTCGGTGTCTACGCCATTGTCGCGTTCACTGTGGCGCAACGGGGTCGCGAAGTGGCGATTCGCATGGCACTCGGCGCACGGGCATCCACCGTTATCACGCTCTTCGTGCGACAAGGCGCCCAACTGTCGCTGTACGGCATCGTCCTCGGCGTACCATTCGGCTTGGCGGCACGGCTTGCGTTGAGCAACACGCTGGGTGCCGTCGGGTTCTCCACGGGGACGGTGCTGACACTCGCAGGGGTCGCGCTCATTCTGCTGCTGACGACGACGGCAGCCAGCCTCCTTCCGGCCCTGCGAGCCGCGCGCGTGCAACCGATCCACCTGCTGCGGGCGGAGTGATCCAGTTGAGGAGATTGAACACGTCGAGGAACACCGAGAACCCGCGGCCGTCCCTGGCTGGGATGCGCTTTTCCAGGCGGAGATTGCTGAAGATGGTCAGTGACGGCCCCTGCACGGCCGCGCTGCCGCCGACGTCGAAGCGGGCCATCTGCGCGGAGCGCCTGTCCGAAATCAAGAAGCTGGCGGCGTCGGCGTCGCTTCAAACGTCACGGTGGTCGAAGGCGGGGCGGCGCAGACGCATCTGCCGGACGCCTGCTGCGACGCGATCTTCATGCGTCTGGTCTACCACCATTTTGGCGACCCGTCCGTCATGAACACCAGCCTGCTGCGGTCCTTGAAGCCCGGTGGCCGGCTCGCGATCCTCGACTTCGCCCCCACCTCGAAGGTCAGCGCGCCGCCAGGCAAGCGCGGCGAGGGCGACTCACATGGCGTGATGCCCGCGACCGTGATTGAGGAGCTCAAGGCAGCCGGGTTCATCGACGTCCGCGAAGTGCCCTGGACGCAGCCGACCATTGCGGTGATTGGGCGTCGGCCGGAGAAGTAGCGGCGGTCATTCCGCCCGCAAGGCGACCACGGGATCCACACGCGAGGCGCGCCGGGCCGGGATGTAGCTCGCCAGCATCGCGACCGCCAGCATCACGGCAGACATTCCGGCAAACGCGATCAGATCCAGCCGCCCGACGCCGAACAACAGCGTCTGGATGTACTTCGTGAGGCCTGCCGCGGCCAGCGCTCCCCCGACCACCCCGAGCAGGGCGACCTGCCCGCCCTGCCTGACGAACATCCAGCGCACGGAGTTCGTCCTGGCGCCCAGAGCCATGCGGACGCCGATTTCCCGCGCGCGCTGTGCGACGCCGTACGACAGCACGCCATACAGGCCGACCGCGCCGAGGACGAGCGCCAGCAGCGCGGCGATGCTCACCATGAGCATCGTGAACGAGAGGCTGGCCATGGCGTTGCCGGCCAGGCGCTTCATGGTGAAGATGCGATACATCGGGGATGTGGGAATGACGTCGCGGATGACGGCGCGAACCTCCGGTTCGAGCTGCTCGGCACGGATCGACCTCATGACGTACGCCGGCGACGCGGACACGGCTGGCAGGTACACCATCGGATCCGGCGATCCGCGGCGGAGGTCGTCGACCAGGACGTCCTCGACGACGCCGATGACCGTGTACCACTGGGCGCTGTTGGCGGCGGCGGGCCGGACCTGCTTGGTGATCGGATCCTCGCCAGGAAACAACAGTGCTGCCGCCGACTCGCTGATGATCACATTGGGTGTGCCCTGTTGTTCCTCGATCCGGTCGAAGTAGCGACCACGACGGAGCTCGATCCCCATCGTCTGAAAGTACGCGCCGCCGGCGCCCGCGACGCGAACGAGCGGCGCTTCGGCGCCGCTGGCCACGATGCGGGGCGTGGTGATGTTCTGGGTCCCGGCGCCCTCATCGAGCGGCAGCGTGTTGATGTAGCCAACGGATTCGACGCCTGGGATGGCCTTCAGGCGATCCATGAACGTGTACTGAAACCTCGACATCGAGGCCCGGTCGTTCAGGTCGGGGCGGCTGGCGGCGATCTGAAATGTGAAGATGTCGTTCGTGTCGTACCCGGCGTTGACGTGACTGAGCTGCCAGAAGCTGCGCATGAGCAGCGCCGATCCGACCAGCAGGACGAGCGCGGACGCTGTCTGCAGGACGACCAGCGCGTCGCGCGTCAGCGTTCTGCTGCCGACGATGCCTCGCCCGACCTGCTGGAGGCTGCCCAGACGCGAGCCCGAGATGCGGAACGCGGGCCAGAGCCCGAACGCGCACGCCGCCAGCACCGAGAGGCCCGCGGTGAAGACCAGCGCGATCGGATCCAGGCGCGCCGTGGCGAGCCCGGGAATGGGAGCGCCGCCGAAACCGCCGGCGACCGCATCCGGCGCGGCACGGACCAGGAACGGAACGCCGGCCCAGGCGATGAGCGCGCCGGCCGCGCCTCCCGCGGCCGCCAGAAGCAATGCCTCAGTCACCTGCGAGCGCACCAGATCGCCTCGCCCGGCACCGAGAGCGCGGCGCACCACCAGGTCGCGGCGCCGATTCTCCGCTCGCACCGTGAACAGGTTGGCGACGTTCGCGCACGCGATCAGGAAGACGATGCCGACCGTGGCGAGCAGGATCCACAGCGCGGTCGAGATCCTGCCGACCAGGTGCTCGCGCAGCGGCTTCACCACCGGCCGGTGACGCTCCATGATCCGCACGTACGGCGCCGGACCGCCGAGCCGCTGCTGCACGCGACGCGCGAGCGGTTCGAGTTCGGCCACGACCGCTGCGCGATCCGTGCCCGGCGCCAGGCGTGCGACCGCGCGTGGCCCGAAACCTCCGGGTGTGACTTGTGCGGCGCGAAGCGGCATCACGACCCAGAACGCGACGCGCTCATCGGGGAAGCGGAATTCCGGCTTCATGACGCCGACGACCGACCGGGTCTCGCCGGCGAAGCTGTAGCTCCTGCCGATGACCGCCGGATCGGAATTGAACCAGCTCTGCCACAGCCAGTGGCTGAGGACGACGACGCGGTTGTCGTCCGCATCGGTGGGCAGCCGTCCGTGCAAGGGCTGTGCGCCCAGCGTCGTGAAGAACGACGGCGTGGCCTGGGTCAGGAAGAGCTGGTCGACGCGCCCGTCCACGCGTGTCGTCGACGAACCGGTGCCGTACAGCCCGATGTCCGCGAGGCCGCGGGCGGTGTCGCGGTACTCGAAGTACAGTTCGTCCGGCACGCCGAGCTCCTCCGGCTGATCCGTTCCGGGGGCCATCCCGCCGATATGGACGAGCCGATCCGCGTCCGGGAACGGCAGCCGCTCGAGGAGCACGACCTTGACGAGGCTGAAGATCGCCGTGCTGGCTCCGACGGGGAGCGCGAGCGTTGCCACGACGATGAGCGTGAAGCCCGGCGCGCGGGCAAGACTGCGCGCGGCATGCGCGAAGTCCCTGGTCCATCTTTCGAGCATTCCCTTCACCAGCTATCTCCTTGCACGTGCACGCCTTGGCTTTGGAGGACAAAGTCTTTTACGCTGTCCGGGTCTGAAAGTTCCGGCGGCATTACCGGACGAACGGCACCGAGGAGAATCCAGCCGTCGGTGGAAAACCGGTATTTCGTGCCCGGCTCGAATAGCAGCGGTTCGCCGGACTCAGGGCCGCCGATCCCGGCGTATTATTTCTGGGAGTGCGTTGCAAAACTCTGGCTCCAGGAGGGGCCGGCTTGAGCCGGCCCACAGGGGCGGGCTGAAGCCCGCCCCGCCTTGTGAGTTCTGAAACGCGATCTCATCCGAGAGCCGGGGGAACTCATGGGTCGCCGGAACCTGTTGACCATCCTCGTCAGCCTGAGCCTGGCCGCCGGATGCGGCGGATCGCCATCCTCCCCCTCATCGGGCTCGGTCACGTCGAGCCTGGCGGCGGAATCCGCGGTCATGTCCGCCATGGCCCAGGCGATGAGCCAGCTCGCCATCGTCGCGCCGACGAGCGGAGACGCGTTGAACACTCTCACCATGCCTTGCGCGGGTGGCGGAACTATCGTCCTGACGATGGGCACGACGCTGCCGCCGCAGCAGACCAACGTCTACCGTTCGTCGTCACGGGTCGAGTTCCGCGATTGCAAGAACCAGGCGGTCACCATCAACGGCGACCCTTACCTGGAGACGAGCGCCGAACACTCGTTTCCCGGCCTTCTCAGTGGCCCCGGCGGCGATTCCATCTCGACGCTCCGGACGACCGGCGGCATGCGAATCGACAGCGGCGGCGTCCAGGGCCGTGTGCAGTTCAACTGCACCATGACCGTGAGCGTCAACACGGCAACCAGGCCGCCCCAGGTGTCCATGACGTCGAGCGGCACCATCACGTTCGAGCAGCCGCTCGGAAGCACGCCCGTCGTGCGGCCGTGCGGACCGTCGTAGCTCGCAACCGCTAGTTCCGGCGCGTCGCATCGACCTTGATGGTCAGCTTCCCACCACCACCGACGTCCTTGTTCGGTGTCGCCTCGCCTTGCAAGTGACCATTCGCAAGTACCAACGCGAACTTCAATGAGCTGTCGGCATCGTTGTTCACGGTGAAGGTGAGCCTGGCGCTCTCGATGTGACCGTTGGCAATCGGCAAGGGGGATTGGGCTGTTTTCCCGTCCGCCTCGTACGGGGTGAACGTGCCGGTCAGGACGCTGCCCTTCTGCGTGAGCTGCAGGACGGCTTTCATGTCCGTCGACCGTCCATCGGCAGGACCGCCGGTGATGGAGAACTTCGCGGCGACATCCCAGATGCCGGTCACGTCTTCCGCGCGGCTACCGGAGATCGCGACCGCCAGCATCGGCACGAGGATGATTCCGAGCACCTGCACAGTCGTCAGCCAGGGGTAAGAGTTTATTCCGTTTCGGCGAGGTCGTCGCAAGCTCGACGGTTGTCCACTCTTGAACAGCCATCGAGTCAAGAAGCCGCCAGCATATGTCATGCCGCGGATCCATTCGGAATCCCCGCGGCCAGAAAAGGGAACTGACACCATGCCCGACTCACGATTCGCCGAGAATGTGGCGCGACCGGAGACGTGTCCATTCTGCAACGGCCGGATCATCGACACCCTGGCAAAGGCCATCACCGTGAATGCGGTCTGGCGTTGTCGCGTATGTGATCAGACGTGGACGATCGCGAGCTTGAAAGGATCTTCAACGCGCTCCAGGTGAGTCCGGCCGCAGATCTTTGCGCTAGCGCGCCAGATTCATCAACACGATGTCTGCGTGATTTCGCAATCGATCGAACACGATCCGCTTGCCGTCGGGCGAGATGTCGAAGTTCTGAATCGCCGAGCCGCTCTTGAGGTCGAAGCTGGTGAGCTGACGTTGCTCGCCGGTCTCGAGATCCAGGCGAAAAAAGTTCTGATTCGGAGCCGGGCCCTGAAGCGTGATGAGCGTCCTTCCGTCCGGCATGAAGCGATATGGCGTCCCAAACGCCACGGGGAAACGCGAACCCAACGACGCCACCGCGGGCACCACAACTGGAGCGCCATCAGGCGTCATCGTCTTGACGTCGAAGTTCCCGCTTGCGCGCTGCTCGGAATAGACGATGAACCGGTTATCGGGAGACCAGACAGGATTGAAGGACAGCGTATCCCGCAACCGGACCGGCGCCCCGCCGTCGAGCGGAATCTTGAACACGCGGGTCCCTTCGCCCTGATTCGCGGCGACGGCGACCCATTTGCCATCCGGCGACCAGGACGCGGCGCTTTGCACCTCGATGGATTTCGCCAATGTCGTGAGACCCGTGCCGTTGGCGTTGATCACGTACAGCTCGGCACGTCCCTGCTTGCGGTACGAAAAACAGATTCGATGTCCATCGGGTGAGATCGCCGGAGGCGCGACGACGCCGCCGTCGCCGCCCTTCCAGAGCTCCACGGCCATGCCGTCGTTGTTGAGCTTCCAGAGCCCGTCAGCGCCGCCCTTGGATGACAGGAACGCGAGATAGTCCCCGGCATACCGCGGACTCAACGCGCGCGTGTTGGCGGCCTGAATGGGCTTGACGGCACTTTCGGGCTGGACGTCATTCGCGATCGGCACGGTCCACAAGCCGGCTGTGGGATTGGCGACCGTCGCGACCACACGGTGCGGCCGAACCTGGTCGACCGCGACAGAAAGATACTGCTCGGCAATACCCGAGCTCACGCGGTGAGGGATGCGATGTTCGATGTCAATCGCGTACAACCACCGTCCCGATCCGTCGTCTGCCGTGGCCGAATAGATCAACGTCCGGGCGTCGAGCCACGCCGGGTAACCCACCCATGCGTGATAAAACGTGATCTGCTCCGCCTTCCCACCCCGGGCGGGGATTCGCCAGATATCCATGTCGGTCGTCGGCGTTCCCTTCACGAAATAGAGAAAGCGGCCGTCGGGCGACCAGGTCAGAAAGTGACAATGCACGCCCGGTTCTTCGACAAAGATTTTCTGGGGGTTATTCGCGTTTCTGTCCGCGATGAAGATCGGATCGCCGGGATCCGGCCTGTAAAACGCGAGCGTCTTCCCGTCCGGCGACCAGACCGGATTCGACCCATGATCGATGAAGAGCTTCGGACTGCCTCCCACCGTGGGTCCCATCTCCGTCGAACGGTCCGTCGTGAGTCCCCCGTGCGAGAACCAGACCTGTTCTCCGTCTCCAGAGAACCCGGTCTGCCGGACGATCGCCCACGTCGGCGGCCGAAATTCTCCTTTCGTCAGGTTGGTGAACGCTCCGCTGCCGATCTGGCTGACGAAGACGTCGAGCGGTCCGTCGCGGTTCGAGAGAAAGACCATGAACTTGCCATCCGGAGAGATCGCGGCGTCGAACTCCTCGCCTTCGAAGTCGGTCAGACGCACGGGCCGCGCGTCAGCGAGCGG
>Ga0111538_10000677_pt1 | contig 46688 bp, 32 predicted proteins | sample SoiMethybrSBSTD1_FD_79669 | JGI IMG/M metagenome (GOLD analysis project Ga0111538, IMG submission 79669) | Bulk soil microbial communities from a Populus tree surrounding site in Tennessee, USA - Soil MetaG P. TD hybrid SBSTD1 (version 2)... | ecosystem: Environmental > Terrestrial > Soil >...
GACCCTACGCATTAGTGCATGAGTACTTCGGCGACAAACCAATCAAAGCATGGGGTGGCCCGGCGGTTGGGATGATCCAGGTAAAGGGAACTGATTGGAGGCCATATTCTCCGGATACATTTTTATGCCCTCCGTTTCCAAGCTATGTTTCCGGTCATAGTTGCGTGAGCGGCGCATGTTCCGAGGCGTTACGCCTCTATACCGGTAGTGATGAATTTGGCGAAGAAGTTCGGCTCGTTCCGGGGTTGCTCACTGAACCGGAAAACCTTGGCGATACCGTTGTGCTGAAATTTTCTACTTTTACTGAAACGGCAAACATGGCAGGATTGTCGCGCGTGCTGGGCGGATATCACATCCAGTCGGATAACGTGGAGGGATTAACGCTGGGCCGTAATGTTGCCAAGACTGTATGGGAAAAATACCGGAAACATACGGGAGGTTAAATGAGTACGGGGACAAAATTGAATTTCATTAAAGCAGAAAAATATGATTGAATACCGATTTGTGATCAGAAAAAAAATATTTCGGTCACTATTCTATTTGCTGCTCGTGGCTTTGATATGGGGGTGCCACGAGAAAAAAGAAGTTGTTCAGCAAGTTGACGACATTGCTGTCGCTGACCCAGTATTCAAACGGTTAAGCTCGACGCACAGCGGGGTGGATTTTAAAAATGTCGTTGACGAAAATATCGAAAATTTTTTTGATGTTTTTGCGTATGTATACAATGGGGGTGGCGTTGGTCTAGGTGATATTAACAATGATGGCCGGGTGGATCTTTACTTTACAGGCAATGAAGTTCCGAACAAACTCTACCTGAATGAAGGCAATCTGAAATTTAAAGATATTACAAAATCTGCCGGTGTGGAGGGAAATGGTAAATGGAACAACGGTGTCACCATGGTGGATATCAATCAAGACGGCCTGCTGGACATATATGTATGCAAAGGGGGGTGGAAAGAAACAGATGAACAACGGAGGAACCTTCTATACATCAATCAAGGAAACCTTACTTTTAAAGAGCAGGCACATGAATTTGGACTCGATGAACCGGGCTATTCAATACACGCATCCTTTTTTGACCTGGAAAACGATAACGACCTGGATGTTTATATTACCAATCGTCCTGACACATTTGATCTCCCGCTAACGGAGATGATACGCCAGAAAAAACTCTCGCCGGCACAAAGCAGGGACAAATTGTACCTCAACGAGAATGGAAAGTTCCGGGAAATTGGATTGAAAGCCGGTATCACCAGCAATTTTGGTTATGCGTTAAGCGTGGTTACTTCAGATCTTAACAACGACGGGTATACTGATATTTTTGTCGCGAACGATTTTGCCGAAGGCGACTACATGTACATCAACCAAAAGAATGGCACTTTCAAAGAATCGATAAAAAATGCGACAAATCATATTTCCATGTATTCCATGGGAACTGACGTGGCCGATATTAACAACGATGGGTTGGAAGATATCATGGTGAGCGAAATGCTGCCGGAAGATTATAGGCGATCCAAGGTATCGATGCCTTCAATGGATGTACCGGGATTTTATGCCATTGTTAATGGTGGCATGCACAAACAGTATATGCACAATGCACTCCATTTGAATCAGGGGAATCTTTTCTTTAGCGAAATTTCCCAGTTGTCAGGCGTGGCCAAAACGGAATGGAGTTGGTCTTGCTTGATGTCCGATTTTGATAATGACGGCAAGCGCGACATTTTCGTGGCCAATGGATACAAGCGGGATGTCTTCGATGGTGATGCGAAGGAAAAGCTCAGTAGTTATGTCAGAAGCAATATGCATAAGTATAAATCTCCACAGGAAATGATGGAAAAAGGATTCAAGGAGTTTATCGAGGTTTATGCGCCCATTAAAGTCAAGAATTATTTATTCAGAAACAAAGGCGACTTACAGTTCGAAAACGTAAGCGATTTATGGGGTTTTGAAGCGCCAAGCTTTTCGAATGGTGCAGCCGTTGGCGATCTCGATAATGACGGTGACCTTGACCTTGTTATCAACAATATGGACGAGGAAGCTTTTATTTACGAAAATAATTCAGCGGCCAGGAATAATTATTTAAAAGTAAAATTATCTGGACCTTCGGGAAATTCCGATGGCATCGGTGCGAAACTAACAGTGTATAGCGACGGTGGGATTCAATATTTTGAGAACAAAACCGTTCGGGGGTATCTATCTTCCAATGATCCGGTAGTGCATTTTGGCTTGGGGAAAACCACTGAAGTTGACAGTGTAGTCATAAAATGGAATGACGGAAAGGAGTCCGTCGTAACAGCTGTCAAGGCAAATCAGTTGTTGGAAGTCAATTACGATAAGGCTGTACGCAGGGCAACAACAAAACGAAGTCGCCCGGCCACGCTATTCAACGAACAGACGGTTCAACTTATGGCAACACCGTTTAAACATCGGGAAAATGATTTTAATGAGTACCAAGAGCAAACATTGTTGCCGCACATGTTTTCGAAGAGCGGTCCTTTTATTTCGACCGGAGACGTTGATGGAGATGGTGAATCAGATTTTTATGTCGGCGGGGCTGCAGGACAGCCGGGTGCGTTGTATCTCCAGAAAAATGGAAGGTTCAACAAAAAGGAAAATAATGCCTTTGACTCCGATAAAAAGTATGAAGATATGGGATCATCATTGTTTGACGTCGAGCAAGATGGAGATCTGGACTTATTTGTTGTGAGTGGTGGGAGCCAATTTTCGGAGGGATCTGACTTGTACAATGATAGACTTTATATCAATGATGGAAAGGGTAATTTCAAGAAAGGAGAATTACCGAAAACGATTAGTAGCGGATCGTGTGCCGTTCCTTTTGATTTCGATGGCGATGGCGACCTTGATTTATTCAGAGGCGGGCAGGTTGTTGCAGGTGTTTACCCCAAGCCGCCGAGGAGTTATCTGTTCGTAAATGAGAAGGGAAAACTGTTTGACAAAACTAAAGAAATTTCACCCGCGCTAGCGGAAGTGGGGATGATCAATTCCGCCGTATGGGTAGACTTGAATGGCGATAAAAGTGGTGAGTTGGTAATTGTAGGGGAATGGACGCCAATTAAAATCTTTGAATACAGACAAGGAAAACTGGAAGACGCCTCCGCTGACTATGGGGTTGACAAAACGGAAGGCTGGTGGCAAAAAGTGGTAGCCGATGACCTGGATGGTGACGGTGACCAAGACTTGATTGTGGGAAATATTGGAGAAAACTATAAGTTCAAAGCAACTGGTGAAAAACCATTCCAGGTATTTGCCAAGGACTTCGATGGTAATGGTACCAATGATATTTTTCTCGCACGATATTATAAAAACGATTTGTTAGTTCCGATCCGCGGAAAGGAATGTACTTCACAGCAGATGCCCGTTATTGGCCAAAAGTTTCCAACCTATTTGTCATTTGCGGAATCTGATCTGCCGACAATTTTGGGAAAAGACATAGAGAATGCTATGCATTACAAGGCGCACACCTTTTCGAGTACGATTGGCATTAACCAGAATGGCCGGTTTGCCTTCAAAAGCTTGCCGGTCGATGCGCAGCTTTCCGCTGTAACCGGCATTATCGTGAATGATTTCGATAAAGATGGAAAGCGAGATATTTTATTGGCCGGAAATAAATTTGATGTTGAAGTTGAAACGACGCCAGCGGACGCATCCCCAGGGCTTTTTATGAAGGCAACGGGAGATTTTAATTTCAAATCTTTAAAGCATTTTGAGAGCGGATTTTTCGTGCCATACAACGTCAAGGACATACAACTTATCAAAGTAAAAGACGAGTGGGCTGTTATCGTTGGAATTAACAATGAGGGAATAAGAATATTTTCCACTGGTATTCGTGCCTCGGCCGTAAATGGAGTAGCGATGGCTAAGTAAACTTCGGGAAAATATAACTTTCATGGCACTTCGAGCTCAAGTCATGCTTGCCGTTTGTTTTCAGTTTGTTTTACTGACAAACTGCGGATCCCGCCATGGAGAAAATAATAGCAGTGAAATAAAAAATCGCCTTGCAGACGCAAGCAGCCCTTATCTGAAAGAGCATGCTGACAATCCGGTCGATTGGTACGAATGGGGAGAAGAAGCGTTAGAAAAAGCAAAAAAAGAAAACAAACCCCTGATCATTAGTATAGGGTACACTTCCTGCCACTGGTGTCACGTCATGGAACAGGAATCATTCATGGATACCGCGGTTGCAAGAATTATGAATGAGAACTTCGTGTCAATAAAAGTTGATCGTGAAGAACGTCCCGATGTTGATCAGATCTATTTAGAAGCGGCGCAATTAATTTCAGGGAATAGTGGGTGGCCACTAAATGCCTTCGCATTACCCGATGGAAAACCTTTTTATGCAGGCACCTATTTTCCAAAACAGCAATGGATAGATCTGCTTCGCCAGGTTGTTGCTACCTATCAAAAAGAAAATGCTAATGTTTTAAAACAAGCCGAAGCATTGACAAAAGCACTACAGGATTCTGAGGTATTGGCGATTCCAGCAAGCGAGAATCCAACGTTAAGCAAGGAGACATATCAAAATATTTTTTCGAAATGGCAAAAAAGTTTTGATTTTAAATCCGGGGGACTAATCGGGGCACCAAAATTTCCCATGCCTGTTGTTTGGGAATTCCTCCTGCAAAATTATTATCTGACTGATAATAAGATGGCTTTGGAAATAGTGACCACCACGCTCGATGAGATGGCGAAGGGCGGTATTTATGATCACCTCGGTGGTGGTTTTGCAAGATACTCCACCGACAAGGAATGGAAAGTTCCTCATTTCGAAAAGATGCTCTATGATAACGCTCAACTGGTTAGCCTATACGCCCACGCCTATCAAGTGACACACTCATCGCTGTATGAAGAAGTAGTCAGGGAAACGTTGGATTTCGTTCAACAGGAGATGATGTCACCTGAGGGAGGGTTCTGGGCTTCAATAAATGCTGATAGCGAAGGGGAGGAAGGAAAATACTATGACTGGACGAAGGCGGAAATTCATAATTCGCTCGATAAAACAAAAGCAGCAATCCTTACGGATTATTATCAGGTCACCGATTCTGGTAATTGGGAACACGGTAAGAATGTTTTACACGCAAAACTCACCAAGCAGGAGTTTGCTGCTGCCAGAAAGATTAGCGAAGAAGAGTGCGTTCGAATGCTCAACGAGGCCGAGAATTTGCTTTTGAAGGCAAGGGCAAAGCGTGTAAGACCATCAACAGATACGAAGATATTGCTTTCATGGAATGCACTCATGCTAAAAGGCTGCGTCGATGCCTATCTTGCGCTAAGTGCTCCTGAATACCTTCAGCTCGCTTTGGCCAATGCCCGTTTCCTTGAAAAAAATATGATTGAAAAGGACGGAAAGTTATGGCGCAATTTTAGCAACGGTAAAGCTAGTACCGATGCGTTTCTCGACGACTATGCGTTGTTGGCAAAAGCTTTCATCAGTCTTTACCAGGCGACGTTCGACATCCATTGGCTTGAAACCGCTCACACAGTTGTGAAGTATGCTTTGATTCATTTTCGTAATAAGCAAAGTGCAACATTTTATTACACATCGCACCAGGCGGAAGAGTTAATTGTCCGCAAAACGGAGTTGGCCGATAATGTAATTCCTTCGTCTAACTCGGTTTTTGCTGAGGTATTGTATATCCTTGGCGAATATTATGCGCAAGACTCTTTGATCCAGATGAGTACGTCCATGCTTAACCATGTGGCAAAGGAATTCGCAACGGATTTGCCATACTACGCAAATTGGGCAAATCTTCTTGGGCTAGTCACCTACCAACCGTATGAAGTTGCCGTAATGGGCAGCCAGTCATTAGATAAGAGCAGGAAAATGCAGGCGTATTACTTGCCTACCACACTTTTTATGGGCGGTGAGGAGGAAAATCTTCCGTTGCTAGAAAATAAGGGAGTATCGGAGGGAACCATGATTTATGTCTGCAGAAACAAGACCTGTAAATTGCCTCAGATGGAGGTCGCTCTTGCTATGAAACAATTAGTGGTTCGAGAAGAGAACCATTTGTAAAGCACCTGAGCAACTGATCGAATTCTTAATGGTTAGTTAGTTTTTAGGGAAGAGTTAGCAGGCCGCTGGTGAGTGGCCTTTTATTATACTAACATTTATTATTAGAACTGTTTTCGAAGAGCGAGTAATGTAGGGTGATCCCGAAATCAGATCACCCGTACATGCACTCTCTAAACCTAGTGTTGCCCCTCGGTTCAGATCTTTAGTAACCCGGATTTTGCGTTAACGTCGGCGTTTCCTGGATTTTACTGGCATCAATTTGAAGCAGCGGAATGGGGAAGTATTCATTTTTTCCGCCCTCAAAGAAATTCGCGTTGTTGAGCTGACTTGGTCTACGCAAACGTTCCTCGGTAATGTATTTATTGATATACTGTTCAGCAACTCCCCAACGAACCAGGTCAAAGAAACGATGACCTTCCATGGCTAGCTCCAATCTTCTTTCGAAGTAAACCGTCCGCCGCGCCTTTTCCTGAGTTGAGAATGCATCATGACCTGCTGGATATTCATTGACCAGATAGTTCGCCGCTGGTGTAACACCGTCTTCTTCCATTACAACTTTGCCGGTCTTTGCTCTGCTTCTCACTTTATTTACTAACTCGCGGGCTGTCGCAAAATCACCTTCTTCAACGGCAAGTTCTGCCCTTAATAAAACGATGTCTGCAAATCTGATGATGTTATAATTAAGAGCACTTGGTCCGGCTACCCAACCTGCGCCATTTTGACCCAGATCCATTTCGGTTTTGTTGAAGTTGTTTTTTCTGTTCGTGTATGGACCATAAAAACCTTCATCATGAATACCATTTACTCCAGGATGATCACCAAAACCAAGAAACGGAATTCCCCTTCTGCCAACGGTGAAGTCAAGGCGGGGGTCTAGGGTTCCTGTGTATTCGGTAAACGGTACAGTAGTTAGATCGTTGTTGATGTCTGTGTTGTTGTAAGTGTCAAACAACGGCAGCCCGTCTGCGCCAGTTTTGAAGGCATTTACAAGATTGAAACTAGGCTGATGAAGACCTGGAGAATTGTATGGAGCAAACGATGGATGGGCGAGGATATCCCCCCAGTTAGCATTCAAACTCGCATGATCGGCATCACGGGTTCCGTCATTTGCCGTAGATTGATAAGAGAAGATAGCTTCCTTTTGGTTCTCCGTAGAAATTCTGAAGTTGTCCTCATAGTTTGGTGCGAGTCCATACTTTGCAGTATTGGAAATTACAGCATCCAACAATGGTTTAGCAGCAGCATAATCCTTTTGGAACATATGAACCTTTCCAAGCAAAGCCTGTGCAGCGCCTTTGGTAGCACGACCTTTTTGTGTTGCCTGATCGACCGGCAGATTTTCAATAGCGTATTCAAGATCGGCTTCTATTTTTGGCCAGATATCCTCATCGTTTGGTAAGCGGTAGTCCAGGGTTTTTTCGTCCACGAAAGCAACACGTCCCCAGATCTTTTTGGCTTCAAAATGAAAGTACGCTCTGAGAAATCTTGCTTCACCTTCAAACGATAATTTTTTGTCGGCGGTGACTTCAGAACCGCGGATTCCGTTGATGGCGTCGTTCGAACGTGCAACCCCTTCGTACAGGGCTATCCACTTGTCATTGATGTGCGGAATTCCTGAACCAGACCATTTGTATTGCTCAACAAGATTGATCTCACCTTGATCACCAAAGCCTCCACCTTTTGCAGCATCACCTGATGCAATGTCCCCCCATATCCAGTTGCTTACACCAGTTCCCCAAGGCGTAGCCACGCCCCAACCAAACCAGCCATCGATGGCTGAATAGGCTGATACAATCAATCCTGTTACGGCGTCTTCGCTGGTTAAACCTTCGAAAGCAACAGCGCCTTGCGGTAGCACGTTAAGTTGATCCTCGCATGATTCAGCTATAATCAACGAGGTGGCTAACGTAAATACTATTATATATTTTTTCATTTTAGCAATTGTTTATATCGTTCCGTAAAAGATTAAAATGAAGCAGTTAATCCAACAGTGATGGTACGCGGAATAGGGTAGGCGCCCCGGTCGACTCCCAGCCCTCTGTTTCCTTTTGGATCAGTGAAGTTTTGTAAGTTCACTTCTGGATCAAGGCCACTATAGTTCGTAGCTGTAAATACATTTTGTCCCTGAACATAAACCTTAGCTGAGGAAAGTGCTTTCCCTAACCACACCTTCGGAAAATTGTAAGTCAACTGGACATTACGAACGCGCATGAACGACCCGTCTTCAATGTAATACGTCGATTCCTGCGATTCTCTTACGATCGTGTTGCTGTTCAATTGCGGAACATTTGTATTGGTGTTTTCCGGCGTCCATGCGTTTAACAGCCTGGTGCTACGGTTTCCATCCATTTTCCAAAAGTCAGTGAAGTAACGTGTGGCGTTAAATATTTCATTTCCCTGAACCCCAGTTCCCGTTAAGGTCAGCTCGAAATTTTTGTAGGCGAGGCTGATGTTAATGCCATACATGAAATCTGGGTGCGGGCTCCCGATGATTGTACGATCAAGGTCGTTGATAACCTTATCATTGTTGACATCTCTGAAACGAAATGTTCCAGGTCTCGCGCCATCCTGACTTACGTTTTCAAGGTAGCTGTCTACTTCGTCCTGGCTATTGAAAATACCATCAATAACAAATCCATAGAAGCTGGAAATGGCTTCGCCTTCTCTTGTGATCGTCATTTGCTGTAGGTCAAAGGCACGTGCTCCATAGAAGGGAGCGCTGTTCAACTTGATAACTTTGTTTTTATATGTAGAGAAATTTACACCGATAGAATAACGGAAATCTTTGGAAGGATCGCTGGAATAATCAAGGCCCAATTCGATACCCTTATTTTCAACATCACCGACGTTCAGGAAAGCATTTGCAGCAGCGCCACCGGCAGCAGGCTGCACAATGTCAACCAACATATCTTTGGTTTGCTTCTTATACCATTCGAAGCTGAACGATAGTCGATTTAAGAGCTCAGCATCTAATCCAACGTTAAGCGTTTCTGTTGTTTCCCATGTTACGTTTGGGTTACCGCGTTTGGTTTTATCAAAGCCCGGCGTTACGACATTGTTTACACCGTCAAGGGAGTAACTTGCATAGTTGACGTCAGCTGAGAAAAATGTATTGGCGGCATTCGGATCGGGTATATCTTGATTTCCTACCTGGCCCCATCCGGCCCTAAACTTAAGAGAGTTTAATGCTGAAACACTTTCTAGAAATGACTCTTCGCTGATCACCCAGCCCACACTCGCGGCAGGGAAAACGCCCCAACGATTGTCTTCTGGAAATCTGGATGATCCATCTCTCCGCAGCGTGAAACTTGCCAGGTACTTGTCAGATAATGAATAATCTATCTTACCGAAATAGCTCATCAAGCTATTTTGCGCTCCAATGCCGTTATTGGTTTGTGCGCCGATACCCGTTGATAAGTATCGTTCATTTACGTTTACATCAGAAATATAATTTTGACGTGAGCCTGCAGACTGACGGTAGACGTTGTTGATATATTCTGTACCGATAAATGCCTCGAAAGTATGTTTGCCGATATCTCTACCATAGCTTAATGTATTGGTCCAGATAACCGCTGAATTGAAGGAATTGAATTCTGTGAAAGAATTTGTCTGCGTCGATTGATAATCACCGGGGTTGAAAGGTGTGAATGATGTACTGTTGTTTGATGTGTAGTCGATACCGATCAAAGATTTAGCGCGCAGTCCTTTGGCCAGGTCCACTTCCAGGAATGCGTTTCCAAACGTTCTGAATATGCGCGATTTGTTTTCAGCGGCACGGGTTAATTCTGCCACTGGATTTCGGGCATCACCAATAGCCACTTGCTGATTACCGGCAAAATTCCCTGCTACATCATAGACAGGGATAATTCCAGGTATCCGGTATAATTGAGCCAGTACACCGTTTTCGTATTGATTTTGAAGTCCAACGCCTTCGGTATACGTGACGTTCAGGTTCTGACCGATGTGAAGCCAATCCTTCGCGTGCCCAACTGAATTAATTCTTGCGGAATAACGCTTGAAATTGGTGTGGATGGCTACTCCCTCCTGGTCAAAATATTCAGTGCCTATGTAGTAGGTTCCCTTTTCACTGCCACCGGAGTAGTTAACATTGACATTGGTAAAGTTAGCTTGATGGAATGTCTCATTGAACCAATCTGTTCCCTCTTTATTGGCGCGCATCAATTGATATACACCGTCCCCTCCTACGGGATCATTGTCATCGTTGTCATCATACTGGTTAACGTTCGCTATCACTTTACCCTGGAGGTCAACAATATCATTACCTTGTTGAAAACCGATTGGGTTGATAAAGTCAGGCAATACTGCATTATTTGGATCATTACCGTAGGCATTATGGGCAAATGTTCCTGTACCATTTACTTGACGAATGCGATGTGCGTCTGCTAACTGTTGAGGCGTCATCAAATCAGGATAGCGGCTTTTGTTCAGGCTTTGCACACCTCTGTTAATAGTAACATTAAGCGCTGAAGCTCCAGCACTTCCTTTTTTCGTCGTAACAACGATAACACCATTCGCCGCACGGCTTCCGTATATAGATGCGGCCGACGCGTCTTTCAACACTGTGATGCTTTCAATGTCTGACGGACTAAGGCTGGTGAGGTTTCCTTTTGTGGGAATTCCGTCGATAACGTATAGAGGATCGTTGTTATTCGTTGTACCAAACCCACGAATCCGAACCATTGTATTACCGCCAGGAACTCCTTCTGACGAGACGTATACACCGGATACTTTACCTTGTAGTGCGCGGTCCACGCTCACTTGTGGTACTTCTGTCAATTCTTTACCGCTGACGGACGAAACAGCACCTGTGATGGACCTCTTTGACTGCGATGAGTAACCTGTTACTACGACTTCATTAAGTGTTGAAGCGTTGGGCACCAGGGATATTGAGATTGGTGAGGCATCGTTCACGGTGACTTCATGCAGGTCGTACCCCACAAAACTGAACGCCAGGGTTGAGCCTTTTTCTGCCGTGAGCGTGAATTTGCCGTTGGCATCGGTAGCTGTTCCCCGCGTAGTACCTTTCACCAGGATGCTGACACCCGGCAATGGGTCATTATTTTCGTCGATGACTGATCCAGAAACTGTTATTTCTTCAGGACCCTGATCGGCAAAGAGTTCAGCTGGACAACATTGAAGGAGCAACCCCAATGCTATCAACTTAAACATACCAAGTAATCGTAGATTTTTTATTTTCATATAATATGGGTTTGGATGTTACTGCGTTAATGTATTGATGTGTTGAGGTTCTAAGTGTTGGTTTTTGTAATAGTATCGTTTCATAGGTGTTTGGTTTGGTTCTTAAGGTTTCACTTCATAAAATCTGATTGCAGTTCCTCCTCCGGCGGCAAGCTTTAGGGTAAGCGTTATGGAAGCATTTACATCAATTGTTTTAATTTCAATGGGTAATGGATTCGTCAACACATCTGCATCTTTCCCATCCTGATATATTTCAGCCCTGTATTTTTTTTGTGGATCAAGGAAACTCAGATTCACGTCCAGGGACCGAGCTACTTCATTGGTGATGCTTCCTAAATACCAATCATTTGAATTCCGGTCTTTGCGAATGGTGGTTATGTACTGACCGATTTTTGCATGCAGGATTTTTGTTTCGTCCCAGTCTGTAGGAACATCTTCAATAAATTTAAAGGCAGGATTTCCTTCGTAATTCTCGGGTAAGTCAGCAGCCATGTGCATCGGACTATAGATCACGACATACAGGGCAAGTTGTTTGGCGAGTGTTGTGTGGACACGAAATGCGCCCGTGCTCTTGAACATGATGTCAAAAATTCCTGGCGTATAGTCAATCGGACCAGCAAGGCCACGCGTAAAAGGAAGAATCGTTGTGTGCGATGGAGGATTGCCATCACTCCATGCTTCATACTCTGTTCCCCGGGCACCTTCACGCGTCATCATGTTCGGGTACGTGCGTCGGAGACCAGTATCTTTGACGGGCTCGTGCACATCCAGCATCACTTTGTATCGGGCTGCGGTCTCCATCACCTTGTGGTAATGACGAACCATGAATTGATTTTGGTGACGCTCACCGCTGGGCAACTTGTTTACATAACCTGTCTTAAGCCGATGAATACCGTAGTATTGGCATTGCTTGAATGCATCTTCCAACTGGTTTTCATAATTTTTAACATTGCCGCCGGTTTCATGATGCGCGATCAATCCGATGTTTTTTGATTTTGCATAACGACTTAGCGCATCAAGATCAAAGTCCGGATAAGGTTTCGTAAAGCTGAAGTTTCCCGAAACAGTCCAGTCGCCCTCCCAACCTTCGTTCCATCCCTCAGCCAGGACCGCAGAAAGGTTGTGTTTGCTGGCAAAATCAATCAATGTTTTTACATTTTCAGTAGTCGCACCGTGGTTTGGACCACCTTCCCACGTATTCTTACCCATGTGCATACCCCACCATATTCCATTGTATTTTCCGGGTTTGATCCAGGAGACATCTCCGAGTTTGTTTGGCTCATTAAGATTTAGAATCAAGTAGGAAGTAATTAAATCTCCCGGCTTGTCCGCAATTTGTACGGTTCGCCAGGGAGTTTTCATGGGCGCCTTTGTTTCGACGCGATTGCCATTTGACCAGGAAACAAGATCACATTTCAAACTAAAGTCAGGCTGAAGTGCGAGGGCCATTCCAGCGTAGTCAACCAGGGCTGCTTCATGGATGCTTACAAAAAGATTATCATTTGATTCCAGCGTGATAGGAGTAGAAACTTTTTCTTTGATCTCACTGAGCTTTGTGTTTTTGTACAGATATTCAGAATCCATTTCTGTCCCGTAGGCGGGGATCCACCAGCAGGAAAAATCCTGATTAAGCGAGAATTCCGTGAGCTCGTCCAGGATGACAAAATCTTTAAGCTTTGGTTGTTCAGGAACTTCATATCGGAAACCGATACCATCATCGTAAACCCTGAACATGACCGTCAGTTTTCGCTTTAGTCCCGTTTGTTCCTCCAGGTTAATGGTGATGCCATTGTAGTGATTTCGAATATTTTTAACCTCGCCCCAGGGTTGGGTCCAGGTTTCATCTGCGTCAGATTTGGTGGATGAGGTGATCTTAAAATCTTTGTCCAGCGCGGGCTGCTCTTTGAGAACAAAACCTAGTCGGGAATCTTTTACCAGGACTTTATTTTGGTATAGAACTTTATAAAATGGCCTTCCTTCCTTTAACAGGAATTGAATTTTAACGGACTTGTTGGGAGATTCCACCTCAATGGGTTTGTCTTTCGATTTCCCGAAGCCGACCTGAAAAGAAATAAATAAGAGTGCGATTAAGGCAGTAAAAAAACGCATCATAGTGTTAAGTGTGAATAAGAATTTTGTGCATCAAATAGCGTGGAGAGGTTTGCTATCGTTTGCATGACAAAGCACGACGGCTACAAGGAGAAGGTGAATTATCCCACTAAAAATGTAAAGAAAAGTAGAGTTGTATAAATGACATTAAATTAACAGTCAACGACTTAGATAAGAGGCGACCCTGGAAAAATATAAACCAATTATGGACTTTTTAAGGGTGAAAAACAGTGATGAAAAAATTGAAAGTAACACCAGATGCATAAGTGTATTTTACACACCTTGATGTTACAATATCAATAAACTTTTACGTACGCTTTCCAGTGGGTTATCCTTTGATTTCATCTTGCTCGTCTTCACCTGTGTCTTCGTCGTTTTTCTTTTGCACCAGTTCGATTCTGGTTTCTTTATTTATGAAGGATTCACGGAAGTTGACGCCAAAAACGCCTATTCCGAAAGAGGCGAGTATGATGAATAAGGAAATAATCAGGATACGTCCTAATTTTTTTAACAACTGCATGATTATGTGATTTAGGGGAAGCGCGTAACACAACGCGCGAAAAAATGTAAGGCCAACGATTTGGCCGGAGTGATTATCCCCTAAGGACGTAACTGTCGTTTGATTTCGAATTAATAAGTGTCAAGGCGAGCAGTTGCATTTTTAATTTCTTGCCTAATGCTTCTGGTTTTAAATTTTCAGAATGCTCGACCATGACTCGTCGATCATACAACAACAGCCTCCTAACAATCTCTTGACACGAAAGAAAAAATAGAAATGGAAAATGCTTTTTTAAAAATCTATAGACGACAATACGTCTTGGCGACGAAGAAGGCCTGGAAAACAATTCTGTCGGAGCAGATTGCCGTTCCTGATTGTAATTAAAGGGAGGAGGGGAAATAAATCCAACTAATAGCGTAAGACTCAACAACACCATGGGGCATATCCCCTTAAACTTAGGCGCCGAAATTTTTGGTGATGGAATAGTACTCAATCCTAAAATCTTTTAATCCTATAAATCCTAGATCATAAATCTAAAAGTAGTCACAATGCGTGTATTTCCATTACTTTTTTTTCGAACTCCTCATTTGGAATGAATGACTTGCTCTTCACCCGCGCTTTGTAGTTATAAATGGTATTGATCGAATAATCCAGGATCTTTGCGATCTTATCGGTATCGTGAATGCCCATCCTGATGAGGGCGAAAATCCGCAACTCAGTATTTAACAATTGGCCCTCCTTTAAAACAATTCGATCCTCTTCCTTGAAATACGAATTGAAAATGGGTACGAAATCAGGAAATAGTTTCAAAAATACTTTGTCGAAGCTGTGATACAATTCTTCACGCTCTTTCTTAGGATTAATATTGTTTACGATAAACTTGATATCGTCTAATTTTTTGGTCAGCAGTTTCATTTCGACTGACTTTTTAAAGTTTTCAATTTTACCCAGGTACTCCGAGTTGATATTGAAATAATACCCGATATATTCTTCTTTAATTTTATTTGCCTCCTGTAAGGCACGTTCTGCGATCTTGCGCTTTTTAAGTTGTTTGAAAATGATGACAGCAAATACCAACACCAGGATTGTAAGTGCAGTGATGATGCTGGAATAAATCAACCAAAGCTTCCGCTGCTCCTCTACATTGTTAACTTTTGCAGAAGCGATAACTGGTAAAATGGATCCAACTTGAACTTTGCGTTGCCGCGCTCCATAATATATGGCATCCGCCATGGCGTGTTGGATGTACGTGTATGCATTTCGGATATCGCCATTATTATAGAGCAATTCTGCCAGCGATGACATTGCCGCGGTTTCTTTGGTCGCAGATTTTATATCTGCAATGGCCGCTTGCGCTAACAACACAATTGCTTCATCTATCTCTTTCCTTGAAATGTAATAATAACTCAACGTGGATGCTGTAACAGCGATTTCATGGGGTGATAGCTTATACTTCGTCAATAGAGTATTAAGGTCAGCAAAAGCATCTTGAGTATTTTCATTCTTCAGATTCTTTAGACCGGTGAAGTATAAATAGTTGTAAGAGTTCGGTTTGCATAAATTTCTTGCCGAATCAATGTACTGCGTTCCGAGTTTATTGTACCGGGGTGTATAGTATCGATCCTTATCAAAATCCCCCAAATCGTAATAGGCTCGGGCTAACACAAAAAAATAATCCATTTTTATGCTATCGGGCATCCCAGACACACTGAGGTTGCTTAACGAGTCCAGGGTCTCTTTAAACATTCCTGAAGAAAGAAGGACAAAGCCAAGTTGCGTTTTTGCGTAAGCGATTTTTATTGGATCATTAAGACGATAGGCCAGTTGCTGCATTTTGGTGATGTTGCTAAAGGCAGAATCATAAATGAAGGTTTTGTACTCATTAGAAAGATTTTGAAGGATCTTGAATCGTGCGTCATTGTCCAAATTTTGATCACTATTTAATTCTTGGTGAAGGTGTTGAAGGCGCTCAAGCTTGGCGTCGACGTATTCCTGCTTGCGTGCGAGGGTTTGATTTAATTGGATAAATAGACTATCAGCCCTTGTCTTTGCCAGTACAGGAATAACCATGATTTGAAACAGCAATGCGGCGAGGTAGGACTTACTCATTAGAATCTTAACTGCGGAAATTAGATAAAATCCGCGAGAAGGGCCAAATCAATGGTAGAGTAAATGTTTAACAGACCATTTTGATTTTTATTGATACTCAAATATTTAGCTACTTAAAATTCAATTCTCGAAAAGGAAACAGGCCGCGCAGAACGCAGTCAAATGCGCGGCCTGATTTGCTGTTTTATAGAAGAAGGTTATTCGGCGGCAGCTACCTCATAATTGCTTGCCTCGTCATAAAAATTTATTTCATAAAAAAAATCTCCAAGTCTATTGCAGGTTATAAAATATAACATACTTTTGTCTATAGATATTATAGACTTTAAAAATCAATCCCACCAGTTGGTTTTATAATGTAGGAGGAGCGCGTGCTCCGGCCTTTGTGGTACCTGTTCCCACCAACGTAAGGTTCCACATCCAAGATACCCGGAAAATAAAATTGAATGGTGATGAAAACAAAAGTGATTCAAGTTCCCCAAAATTTCTTTGAGCGTATACCCTTACGTTACACCTTCCCTTGTTGTTGTAGATAATTTTCACAGACAAAATACCTGAATCACAGGTAGTCCGAATTGTTTTGGTATGTATGTCTCTTTAGTCATACGTTCTGGGCTATCCTATTGGAGGAATTCAAAATTCAACTTTTAAGTCAATCAAAAAGCAAAGTTATTTAACAATGAAAAAGATTTTACTGATAAGTAAATTGATGTTGTTGATCGCCAGTACTTCGCTGGCACAGACAGTAAACGGAATAATTAAAGATGATGCCGGGCAACCGTTAGTAGGAGCGACCATTGCAGTTAAGGGCGCCCAGGTATATGCAGTCACCGATATTCAGGGACAGTTCAGCATCAACATTCAAAAAGAATTGCCTGTGTTGTTACAGGTCAATTCGGTCGGATACAAACGCCACGAGATTGAAGTTTATGAGATCACCGACGAAACGCTTGAAGTAGTTTTGCAGAACGATAATGTTTTGAATGAGATTGTCGTGGTGGGGTACGGTGAGCAAAAGAAAATTGATCTTGTGGGATCGGTAACCAAAGTAGATCCATCCAATGTTAAGACTATACCCGAATCAACTTTTGACACACAGATTCAAGGTAATGTCGCGGGCGTTCAGATCAATGGAGGCACGGGGATTCCCGGTTCGAATACATTCATTCGCGTTCGCGGTGCAACGTCCATTAACTCCAGCAATGACCCCTTGTACATTGTGGATGGTGTTTTTGTCAATAATACATCGCTTCAAAGTGTTGGCGCGGACCGCACTACTTCTCCGCTGGCCGATTTGAACCCAAATGATATTCAAAGTATTGAAGTACTGAAGGACGCGGTAGCCGTTGCTATCTATGGTTCCAGAGGCGCCAATGGTGTAGTGATCGTAACCACCAAGCGTGGTGACTTTGATCAAAAACCGAAAATTGACTTTGACATATCCCAGGGTATCGCCTGGGCACCTGAGTCGAGGTGGTGGAAATTAACGACTGGGCCAGAGCACGCGGCGTTGGTAAATGAATACCGGGCCAATGAAGGGTTGTCACCTTATTATACGGAGACGAGCCATGGTCTGCCGGAGGATCAGCAAACTTATGATCGTCAATCGATTTTAAATCGAACTGGCACGTTGCAAAACTATAATGTATCCTTGAGCGGCGGTAGCAAAAACACGAGTTACTACCTCGGCGCTGGTTATTCAAACCAGGAGGGAATTTGGGATCCAATGGGATTTAGTAGATCAAGTCTAAAAGTTAATATCGATCAAAAGTTAAGTGAGAAAATAAAAATAGGAATTAGCAATACGCTTTCAAGGAGCACCAGAACCATCGGACGCGCCGTGGGTAGTGGTGGAACAGGTGCATTATATCAATCATCGATAGACATACCCACGTTGCTCCCCATTTTTGATGAAGAAGGAAAACCTTTGAGATGGTCAAACTTCGACAACATTGTTCAATTAATTGATAATTACGATGCTTCTGCCGTTAGCAACCACTACGTGGGAATTCTAAATGGCGAATTTAACCTCACAGATGATCTGACCTTCCGAAGCAGTTTCAGCCTTGACTATAATTTGTATGAAGAAGATGAATATTGGAATACCAATATACTTAGAGGACTAGCGACTAACGGAGAAGGTATTTCCAGCTTTACACAATCCAACTTCAGCGTTAGCGAACAAGTCCTCACATACAATAAATCTGTTAACAAGCATACCCTTGGGATCTTGCTGGGAAATCATATTCAAAGCAGTGAGATAAAAAATACCTACGCAAGAGGTACCAATTTCCCTAACAACCAATTCACGCTTATTTCTGCGGCCGCGAATCAAACCGTTGAGGAATCATGGGGAAAAAATAACCTGGTCTCATTTTTTACCCGACTCAATTACAGCTATGATGACCGCTATTTGATTGAAGCCACACTCCGTGCCGATGGGTCTTCGAAATTCAGCACCGATAACCGTTGGGGATATTTTCCCGCTGCAGGTTTAGGGTGGGTGATTAGCAATGAGGGCTTCCTTTCCAATAGCTCCGTCATCAGTAATTTAAAATTAAGAAGCAGTTATGGTATTGCCGGGAATCAGAATGGGATCAATGATTTTGCCTACCGGGGATTGTGGACAGCAGGTGCCGGTTATCCGGATGCGGGGACAGCCGAATTACCCGGTACAAAGCCGCTTCAGCTGGCGAATCCTGATTTGTCCTGGGAGAAAACTTCACAATTCAACATCGGTTTGGATCTGGAATTGTTTAGAAGCCGCTTAGGGTTTGAATTTAATTACTATGATAAATACACAACGGATGCATTACTGGAAATACCAGTTCCGGGTTATTCAGGGTTTAGTACCTATCTAAGCAATTTCGGAGAGTTAAGTAATAGGGGATTCGAGTTAACGGTCAATTCCTACAATATTCAACAGAACGACTTTGAATGGAAAACATCCTTTAATATTTCCAAAAACATCAACAAGATCGAAGTACTACCAAATCCAATTCCTTATGAGCGATTCTCCAGAATCGAAGAGGGTGTAGCACTGTATTCGTACTGGCTGTATAATGTTTTGGGTGTTGATTCTCAAACAGGCGATCTAATTTTGGAGGATGTAAACGAAGACGGGCAGATCACAACCGACGACAGAAAAGTTGTCGGTGACGCATGGCCAAAATTCTTCGGCGGAATTTCCAACAACTTGAGTTATAAGAACATCGATCTGAATTTTCTATTTACATTTTCGTACGGAAACAATTTGTGGAATCACAACCGTGCATTAAGCGAGCACGGTGGAAGGCTTTTGGATAGCCGGGCGTTATCAGCCTGTCAACTAGATCGGTGGCAGACTCCCGGGGACATAACCAATGTACCGAAATTGTCCCTGAATAATTACAATCGCCAGGAGCTAAGCAGATTTTTTGAAGACGCGTCTTTTATCAGGTTAAGAACATTAACACTGGGCTATACATTGCCGGTAGGGTTCACCAACAAATTTAAAGTTGAGAGACTGAGAGTTTATTTTACTGGAACAAATCTACTACTGTTCACCAGGTACACCGGCGCAGATCCGGAAACCCGAATTGAAAGAGGACAGGATCAAAATATTCAAGGGTATGATTTTGCGTCCCCACCCACGCCTAGAACCGTTCAATTCGGCCTTAGTGTATCATTATAATTTTCTTCAGCATTTAAAATCCACTACCATGGAAAATAATAGTCAAATAGTAATTAGAATACATAAAGCAGTAAAGGTTTCAACGAGGGGATGGCTCACTATCATAACAATACTATTTCTTAGCGCGTGCCAGGATTATTTGGACATCGAACCATTGGAAAGCGTTTCCGATGAACTGGCGATTGTAGATAAAGTATCATTGAATACCGCCCTACGGGGTGCCTATCGGTCACTTGGCAGCGGTGGATACTATGGCGGTAATTATGTATTGCTGGGATTTGTTCCAAGCGGGAATGTCGAGTATCAGGTTTTTAATAACATTCAGGATCTAAATTTTTTGCCGGAGGATGGTACATTCCAAAGCTCATGGTCGGCGATATACCAAACTATTAATATCACCAACCACATCATTACAAAAACGCCAGAAATAAAAGATGTAAGCTTGACTCCACTGGAGAGGAGTACTATTCTGGGTGAAGCTCATTTTATCCGTGCGCTTGCTTACTTTGATTTAGCCAGAGGATTTGGAGGAGTTCCTATCAAACTCACGCCGACAACGGATTTGCGACAGGAATCTTATATCCAAAGAAGCACTCTTGCAGAAACCTATGCACAGGTATTGAGTGATTTGGAGATAGCTGAGGACCAACTTCCAGCAGTTGCAAACAGGATACGAGCCAATAAAAATACCGTCCGTGCATTGCGAGCCAGGTATCATCTATACAACAGGCAATGGCAGGACGCGTTAAAATATTCCAGTGATGTCATCACGCTGTCTTCTAATTATAAACTTGTAACTCCTTTTGGTTTTTGGTTCAGGGGCGGTGTAACGCAAACCGAAGAATCGATTTTTGAAATTGCATTTTCGCCGCAGAATACAAATAGCCTGCGAACTCCAATGAGCCTTCAGAGCAAAGGTGGTGAGTATAGGTTCAGGCCTACCGATGGCGTTGTGAAAACATTAAAAACCCGTTCTAAAGGAGGTAACCGATTAGCGTTACTGGATAGCGTTATTCAGAGCGGCGTTACACGTTATGCTGGTGCACTCTATTACCGAAGCCCTGCTACGGATCCATCGTACATTTTGCGAATAGCGGAACAATATTTAATACGGTCTGAAGCTAAAGCCCAACTAGATGATCTTTCCGGAGCGATCGAAGATTTGAATCTTATTCGAAATCGCAGCAACCTTCAGAATACCACCGCGGGAACAAAAGAAGAAATTCTGGATGCTATTCTGGATGAAAGGCGCTTCGAGTTTCTATGGGAAACACACCGGTATTTTGACCTAACCAGAACAGACAAGCTCGAAGAAGAAATCGAAAGGCTCAAGCCTAATTTAACGATCACACCGAAGTTGAATTTATTTCCAATACCAAGTAACGAGGTGATTTTAGGGGGATTGGAACAAAATCCAGGATACTAATACGATCAGGTACAAAGCACAACGATCAAGAATTTCAATAGGGTTCATAAAAAAAATAATACCATGTACACCTACAACTTCAAGGACGATAAAAATGAGCAGATCATTTTACCTGGGACTGCAAAACATTTTTTATTTGATCAGCATGACCGAAGTAAAAATTTGAAGGAATGGTCTTCCATTGAGCTAGCGGGATTCCGTGTATTATTTGTTTTCTTTCTGATACAAATCGTTCCGTGGCATCCTGCGTTCTATCAACAGGTTTTTTCGATCAACTGGCTAGATCCGCACTTCAAAAGTTTGTTAGACTTAGTTACTTTTTTACCAGAGCTAGTGTCGACACCAAAGTGGGGAGCGTGGAGTTTTTCAAACTGGTTTATTTACCTGACAATCTCCGTTTTCTCCGCAATTGTTTGGGGACATTATGATAAATCGAGTAGGCAATATTATTTTCTTCATTATCTGTTACGAGCAGTTGTTCGTTACAAATTAGCATTTGGACTAATCGCATATGGATTTTATCTCTTGTTCCAGCAACATATGCCCTATCCGTCGCTGAGCAACCTGCACACGAACTATGGTGATTTGTTTGCGTGGAAACTATACTTTCAAACCACTGCTATTAATCCTGCCTACGAATCGTTTTTAGGGTTTGTTGAAATTCTCGCAGGCGTTCTGATATTATATCCAAAAACAGTAACGTTCGGTACCGGACTTGTTCTTGGATTTCTCGGAAACGTGGCGATGGTCAACCTGTTTTATAGCGTTGGAGACCATGTTTATGTGAACTTCTTGTTGCTGTCTTCTGCATTCTTGTTTTCTTATGACATTCCTAGATTGTATTCATTGTTGGTAAAAGGAACAAAAGCCGTAGGAGAAAAATTTTATCCTTTATGGGCAGCGAGCCGGCTCAGAAATGTCCGACGATTTCTTCGTGCATTTGCGTTTGTTGTCCTGGCGTTCATTGGATTCAGGGGTTATGCATTGGTGGATGCTCCCTATAAAGTGCCGCAAAGCGATGGCATCGAAGGTTCATATGGGTATTACATTCCAACAGAGTTCAAGCTTAATAACAATATTATTCCTTATTCCATTACGGACCCAAATCGCTGGCAAGATGTGATTTTTGAAAAATGGTCAACCATCAGCATTAAGATAAATAGACCTATAAAGCTGGATATTTCTAATGGTGATGGCGTTGAAACAAATGATCTGGATCGGAACTATGAGATCGCCGGCGCAGGGGGTAGACATTACTTTAGCTACACAAAGGACCCTTCAAAAGATATTATATACTTACAAAATAAGAATATCAATCATCGGACAGAGAAATGGAATCTCAGCTATTCCTTCCCAAGTGATTCAACCATGGTTTTAGAAGGGACGAATGAGAGAAACGACAAACTGTATGTTGAGCTCCTGCGAATCGATAAAAAATATTTCATGTACGAAGGAAGAAGGGGACGGATAAAACTTTAATCACTTACAATTCAAACCGCATTACGATGTCACGGATATCACACCTCAAGAGTTTTTTTACCACGAAACTGGTCTCCCCAATAGAAGGGGATACTGTCAGACCCTGGCAAAATTATCAGAAAATTGCTTTCAGAATTGCGTTCATATACATCGCAATAATGTGTATGCCGATGTATTGGAATTTTTACGATCACATTTTTTCGCTGAAGCTTTCTGACGTAACCTACCATGATGCACAGTCCATCGTGGCATTTTGGCCGCCGCAATTTCTACTGATAGAGTCCGAGGAAGGTGTTTTCGGTTTTCTTAACTACATCAATTTTATCGTTGTCTTGATCGTTGCGATACTGGGTGGAATTCTCTGGACAGCCTTGGATAAAAAGCGACCATCTTACAACACACTGTATTATTGGATAAGAGTTGTCGCCCGTTATCGCCTGGCCTATGGTATGATTGGGTGGGGATTAAAGAAAATTTTCATGATGCAAATGGTACTTCCGACAGTCGGCATGCTCAATACTAACTTTGCGGACATGGCGGAAAAGAAATTGTATTGGGGACATGTAGGTGTACAATTAGGCTACGAAGTTTTCCTGGGTTTTGGTGAATTTATACCAGGCGTTCTATTGCTGCACCGTAAAACCGCAGCACTTGGGGCCGCGTTGGCTGCTGTGGTTTGCTTCAATATTACCCTGGCCAATCATTTTTACGATGCAGGTGTGGCGGTTCCTTCGGCGTACTTTACCATCATTGGAATTTTCATCTTGTGGTATGATCTGCCACGCATCTGGAGACTTTTGGTAAAAGAACAAACCATAATACCAATCAATCATTATCCGCCCTTTTCTATCGCATGGCAAAGCTATGCCCGGACTGGATTAAAGCTGGTAGGCAATGGGTTATTCCTAGTATTGGCTACTTTGTTATGGGGCTATGGTTGGTATAACGAACACAATAATTACAATATTCCTAATACCCCTGGTATTGCCGGCACACAAGGATACTACAACGTGACAGAATACCGTGTGAATGGCAAAGTTATTCCCTATAACCCATTCGATACACTGCGCTGGCACGATGCGACATTTGAACGGTGGTCTTCACTCAGCTATAAAACCAACAGGGCAGCAGAAGTAGACCGGATGATTGGTTATAGTCCTTTGCGGGTGAGAGGTAACACCACAAACCGGGAACTGAACCAAACGTCCACGCAGGATTCAAACTTGCTTTCCCGTCAGAAGCGTAAAAGAGATTTAGGGGTAACGCGCTGGGAAGTGGGGGGAATGTCCGGTGACAGAAGGTATTTTTACTATGACGCTGACACCGTCAATCATATTTTGTACCTGCAAAATAAGAACCGTGCACATAAAAATGAAAAGCAGATTTTGCATTACACCAGGCCAAGTGAAAATAGAATTATTCTTTCGGGGACAAACGAATTCAACGATTCAATTTACGTTGTGTTGGATAAATGGGAAAAGGAATATCCGTTGCAGGTCGGAAGGAGGACATTGGCGGCTTTTTGACCATATTAAAGGGCCAAATATTCGAACACATAACAAGCATTGAATTTCAACAATCATTTGGAGTGAAAAAAATTGTCATCGCGGGTGGAACAGGGCACCTTGGTTCCTCGTTAGCGAATCGTTTGATTCAGGAAGGCCACAGTGTTCGTATGTTTACACGGAAGGTTCCTAAAAATAATTCTCGAATTTTATACAGCTATTGGGACGGTGAAACGCCAGGTCCGTGGATTCGAGATCTCGACGGAAGCGACGTGTTGATCAACCTTTGTGGAAAATCCGTCGACTGCAGATACACTGAAGCTAATAAATTAAAACTAATTGCATCCCGGGTCAAGAGCACAACACTGCTGGGCCAAGCTATTGGTAAGTGTAAGAAACCGCCGTCACTCTGGATCAATTCCAGCTCCTCTGCCTACTATGGTTTCTCAGAAAAAATTGTAAATGAATACTGCCAACCAGGAGATGATTTTCCGGCGACTATTTGCGTAAAATGGGAGCATGCATTTTTCTCAACGCAGACACCAGGCACCAGAAAGGTAGCGTGGAGACTGGGCGTTGTGTTGCAATCTGGAAAAGGTTTGATAGAACCATTTGTTCGATTGGCCAAGTCAGGCATTGGTGGAAAGCTGGGAACAGGAAAACAATACTTTACGTGGATCCACGAAAAGGATTTTCTGAACGCGGCCATGTGGACAATAAATCATCCATCGGTCGAGGGAGTCTACAATTTGACAAGTCCGGAGCCTGTGACGAACGCTGTCTTTATGAATGCGCTTCGAGGTGCCGTTGGTGTTCCCCTGGGGATTTCTTTACCGTCATGGCTTATTTACTTAGGCGGAAAAATAATAGGCACCGAACCTTACCTAGTCCTTGATGGCCGACGTGTTGTTCCCGATCGATTACTGGATTCCGGATTCGAATTTTCGTTTCCGGGAATCAACCATTGTCTGAGCGATTTATTTAAATCGGCTAGCGTTTGAGTGCTATATTTACCTGGAATGAGCAAAACTGAATACGATGTAATTGTGATAGGATCAGGACCCAACGGTTTGGCTGCTGCTATTGCAATTCAGCAAGAGGGGCTTTCAGTTTTGTTGCTTGAGGGGAAAGCGACCATTGGCGGCGGAATGCGTTCGGCGGAGCTTACAATGCCAGGGTTTAGACATGACATTTGTTCCGCGGTTCATCCCATGGCTGTGGGTTCACCCTTCTTCAATACCTTGCCGTTATCGGAATATGGTTTAGAATTTATTTATCCACCGCTGTCAGCGGCCCACCCCTTTGATGATGGCAGGGCAGCGACACTAAGCCGGTCCCCGACGGAAACTGCCAACAGTCTGGGTAAGGACGCCAAGAAATATCTTTCGTTGGTGGAGCCGGTACTTAAAGACTGGCCGACGATCGCTCCCGAACTTCTGGGCCCTTTCCGATTTCCAACACACCCTGTTCCCCTCGCACGTTTTGGACTTAAAGCTATTCAATCTGCATCCGCCATTGCAAATTCGTTTTCAAGCAAAGAAGCAAGAGGATTGTGGGCAGGTATGGCAGGTCATGCAATACAGCCTTTGACGAACGTGGCGACAGCCGCGATCGGCTTTGTACTACTTGCACAGGCGCATCTAAAAGGTTGGCCAATTGCTAAAGGTGGATCACAGTCCATAGCCAAAGCGTTGGAGTCACATTTTGTTTCAATGGGTGGAAAGATTGAGACGAATTCTTATATCCGATCACTGGATCAATTACCGAAACACCGCGCAGTGTTGTTTGATGTAACGCCGAAACAACTGTTAGAAATCGCTGGTCATAAATTTTCATCTTTGTACAAATGGCAACTCAACAACTATCGGTATGGTATGGGCGTGTTTAAAATTGATTGGGCATTGAGTGGACCCATTCCGTTTAAAGATGAGGCATGCAGGCTGGCCGGTACAGTACATTTAGGAAATACGTTTGAGGAAATTGCAAAAAGTGAACAACTTGCTTGGCAAGGCCAACACGTTGATCGACCGTTTGTGCTTTTAGCTCAGCAAAGTAATTTTGATATTTCCAGAGCACCCGCGGGGAAATATACAGCGTGGGCATATTGTCATGTTCCCAATGGCTCCACAAAAGACATGACGGCGGCTATTGAAGCACAGGTAGAACGTTTTGCGCCAGGATTTAAGGAAAACATCCTTGCACGGCATACCTTGAATACACAGCAAATGCAGACGTACAATCCCAATTACATCGGCGGTGATATCAACGGTGGCATTATCGATATTCGTCAACTTTTTACGCGACCGGCGTTGCGTTCTTCACCCTATCGGACTTCGGCAAAAGGTATTTATATTTGCTCATCCTCAACACCTCCAGGAGGTGGAGTTCATGGAATGTGCGGCTATTACGCCGCGAAACGGGCACTGGATGATATTTTTAAAATAAAGATCAAACCGCTGGTTCCATTAACAAGCGAAACATTTAACATAAAGCATGGCTGATTCAATTCAAGTTTCTACTTCTAAACGTATTTCCCTTCACGAAGACTGGACTGTAGTGATATTGGGATTTTTAATTATAATTCTCTCCATTGCGGGCTTCGTCATTCCTGTTCCTTCGTTCTCATGGAAAAATTCTGAGGAGTTGTTTGGTAAGGTATTATCTGCTGAAAACTTGGGGAAAGCTGCCTTACAGTTTGTTTTTGTTTTTGCGATCGCGCTGATGGCGGTCTACCTTATCAATAAGTCGGTTAAAAGTGCGTTGAAAACTTTTCCGCTATTATTTGCGCTTACATTTATCGCGTTGGTCCTATCGGGGAACAGTGAAGTAAAAGCTTTAAACCTTGAATCCGTGATTTTCAGCCTTTCGATTGGGCTTGTCGTTAGCAACGTATTCAAACTTCCTACCTGGATGCGCGAATCTTTGTCAGCGGAGCTGTTTGTAAAAATTGGACTTGTTCTGTTGGGAACCGGTGTGATTTTTTCAGACATTTTAAAGGCGGGAGGATTGGGATTGATACAGGCATTGGTGGTAGTCTTGAGTGTTTGGTATTTTGCTTTTTGGATTTGTAAAAAACTAAAGGTTGACGAAGAACTCACCATGATGATCAGCAGCGCTGTTTCTATTTGCGGTGTATCGGCCGCCATAGCAACGGCAGGGGCGATCAAAGGCGATACGAAAAAATTATCGTATGTAATCTCCCTGGTATTGATCACGGCCATTCCGATGATGATTTTTATGCCTTATATCGCGAGGTATTTTCACTTTCCCGAAGCAGTTACCGGCGCATGGCTGGGAGGCAGTATTGATACCACTGGTGCGGTAGTGGCGTCAGGTACATTGGTCGGCGAGACCGCACTGAAAATCAGTACGATCGTGAAATTTTCCCAAAATGTGTTGCTTGGACTTGCAGCCTTTGCGATCAGCATTTACTGGACGTATTCCAAGCGAACTAATGGTGACAAAAATAATGTTGCGAAACCAACGCTCGGACTTATCTGGGAGCGTTTTCCGAAATTCGTTCTGGGGTTTGTGGCAGCTTCCTTACTTTTTTCCTTTGTGGTGAATGCAGAAACGATCAGTACAGTGAAAGACAGTTTGAAGAGTGTTCAGGCATTATGGTTTGTTCTTGCGTTTACGAGTATTGGTTTGGAAACAAAATTCTCTGACCTGTTTAACTCAAACAGCAAAAAGCCCTTATACGGATTTCTTATAGCCCAGACTTTTAATATTCTGGTGACATTGGTGATTGCTTATTTTTTATTTGGATAGCATTTGCCAGACAACATTTACTCGGATGATAAACATCGCAATCCAGCAATCATTTTTTGAATAAATTCTTTTTCGACGTGAAAGGTTGTTTGACCATAAGCCTGTGTCAAAAACTCCTTTGCTTTACAGTCGTTTCCATCGAGGTGATGAAATTTTCCCAAGGTAATATTTAGCAGATAGTATTGACTTAAAAAGGGGTGGCGATGAAGTTCGTTTAGAATTATAAATGCGCGCTCTTTTTGACCTGCATAATATAAAGCGATCGCATAATTTAATTCAACAAAAGGATTTGGGCTGCCGTGAAGCAATTGTTCATACAACTTTTGGATGGTGTTCCAGTCAGTGGAGTTAAAGCTCTTAGCCGAGCAATGAATGAAGGCAATAGACGCTTCAAGATGGTAGCTGGAAAGTTTTTCATTTCTGGATTGCAGCAGGAACTCCGTCGCCAATAAAATTAGATCGCTGTTCCACAAGGAGCGATCTTGCATTTCCAAATCGAGTAGCTCGCCTGAAATTCCAAAGCGCGATTTGAACCGTGCACTATTGAATAACATAAGTGCATAGAGAGCAGTTGTTTCATGGTTCGCTAGACCGCTATCAATAAGCCCTTTCGTCATCAACAATGCGTCCTCGCAGAGTTCTTCTCGCAGAATTTCTTTTCCCCACGACGATTTGTATCCTTCGTTGAAAATGAGGTATAGAATCTTATGTACAATGGGCAGTCGTGGTTTTAAAGCAGTGGAGACGGGTTCCTCAAGCAGAATTTTTTCATCTTTTATTTTTTGTCTGGCGCGTAGAAGGATTTTATCAACTCCATCGATCGTCATCGCTAGAATTTTTGCAATGGCCTCTACCTTAAGATTCGCGACATATTTTAAGGTAATAACGACCTGCGTTTTGGGAGTCAGGTCGGGATGAGCGCAAGCAAATAGTAATTTCAGTTGTTGATCATCGAATGCAGTTTCTGCAAACTTGATTTCGACTGCTTGAAGATCCATATCTTCGGTATAACCCTGAGTTCTCTTATCCTTCCGGATCCTATTCAATGCTTTGTTTTTGCATACTTTATACAGCCATCCCGTTGCATTGATCGGAAGGCCATTTAGCTCCCAATCTTTTAACGCCGCAGAAAAGGCGTCGTGCACAATATCCTCTGCGGTTTCAAGGTTTATATCGCGGGAAGAGTAGAGGAGCGAGGCCACCATTTTACCAAAGTGGTCTTTATATAACCTGTCAACCTCCCCATGGACCGATTTCATCTCATTCAGATAATACCGACATTGGTCTCACCTCGATCACCGCCAGTCCCTGTACGACCAATGGGCAAGCTTGTGCAAAGGCGACAGCTTGTTCAAGATTTTCGGCTTTGATAATGTCAAATCCGCTTACGCCTTCTTTTGCCTCTATAAACGGGCCATCGGAAAGTACTTCGTTCTTCGATACATACCTGCCTTTGATGTCAAGCGGATTTCCCTCTATATAATTTCCGGATTCCGCAATTGATTCAATCCATTTTTGCATTATGGGCATATTGGAGAATCTCTCATCATCCGTGTAACGCCCGATCTTTTTCAGATCCTCCCGCATGATCAATAAGAATTTTTGCATAGTAAATATTTTGTTTGGTGAACTTAAAAAGAATATGCCAATACTGGATTTCATTTAAAGATGATTTCCGGAAAATCCGTCCAAAACACACAGACCTGTGAAATTAATTGACAACGGGACGAGTAATGCCCCGCATGAATTATCCCAAATGAGCAGTGGTTCTTTGGCGAACGTTGCAAGTGAATGACACACTCGATCCTTGAATCCGGACAGATTTGCAATTTTTATACAAAAAAAAAGCTTTGATATCCAAAGCTTTTCGTGTGACTTGAAATATTTAAATAAGAGAGAATATTCTTAATGACTATCCTTCAAATGTGGAAGGACTTTTTCCATAGGTTTTGGTTTGAGCTTCATAATGTCCGTTGGGGTGTGACAAACAATACCACAGCCATTGAATATCACGATAGGATATTTTATCAAATGACCATCATGTACAAGGACTTCAAGCCAGCCGTCCATGGTAAACATATTGGTCGAAACCATTGATTTATATTCTGGATGGGAATGGTCGAGCAGATCATTTGGATGGACGCCAGCCATATTTATGATTTCTTTCCAATAAGTAGGGGAGAGTTTTTCATGAACGACATCCACTTCATTGATGTGCGTACAAATATCATGGGCGATAGCCCGGGTTTGTTTGCCTACATTGGAGTGAGGATCATAGACTAAAAACAGCTCATTTGGGTGGAATTGCATGGCCGTTAGGGTTTTGTTAAATGGAATATACTACAAAAATAACTTAGTAACAATCGATTGCACAATTTGAGGTTTTAATTTATGGCAACAAGATTGCGAATCAGCGCCATGATCGCGCTTGGCTGTACACCGATCCAAATTAGTAACAGGGTTAGAATGGACATGGTGACGCCACTGATAATATAAATTGCAGGGTTCAATTGGTCTGTCTCTTCTCTCTCCACCTCATGCCGTTCCGCCATTGTCGCGATTATTTTGATATAATAATACAATCCGATCGCGCTGTTGACTGCAAGCATCACCACGAGCAACCATTGATTGGCATTTACGCCTGCAGCAACGATGTAGAATTTACCGATGAAGCCAGCGGTCAGCGGAATGCCTGCAAGTGAAAGAAGCATCGCGGCAAAAATCGTTGCGGTCAATGGTCGTGTCCAAAACAATCCGCGATAATCGTCCAATAATTCGGCGTCGCGATCTTTGTCCGACAGCGTGGCAAGTATACCGAAGGCGCCAGTGGTCGTTATAAAATAGGCGACCAAATAAAAACTAACGGCTTCGACACCTAGCTTACCGCCCGCTAAAAATGCCACAAGCAAATAACCTATATGAGCGATTGAAGAGTAAGCGAGGACGCGCTTTACATTGTTTTGCCTCAATGCGAGGAAATTTCCTATGAACATGGAGGCGATGGCAATGAAGGTGAAAACTAAAATCAATGTGTGGTATTTATAACCATTGATCTCGATAAAGAAGCGAACAAGCAGGGCCATCATGCCGCCCTTTGAGACAGTGGCAATAAAGGCAGTTACCGGTGCCGGTGCTCCTTCGTACACATCCGCAGTCCACATGTGGAATGGAACAACACCGAGTTTGAATCCTATTCCTGCTGTCATTAGACCGAAGCCAGCAAACACAATCAGCGGCATTTCAGATCCGGAAGACAGATGACGCGCAATGGCAGAGAATTCCATTGATCCAATTGCAGCATAGATTAATGCCATACCGAAAAGAAGGAATGCGGATGAGAATGCTGCAAGAATTAAATATTTGATACCGGCCTCGTCCGACCGTGCGCGCTTGCGCAGATATGCGATCATTGAATAAAGGGATACGCTTAGAATTTCCAACCCCAGGAAAAGTGAAATAAAATGTTTGCTGATCACCAATACAACTGCACCAAGTGTCGCGAGTATGAGCAAAATATAATACTCTTCCTTTCTTTCTTCACGCTGTTCAAAGTAGGCATAGGAGATCATGGTGACCGCCAATGCTGTTAACAATATCAATCCGGTGTTGAATGTGCCAAATCCATCGAAAATAAAAAGGGGTTCGATTACCCATTTTTGAGCCGCTTTGTAAACGGCCAGGTAACCAAAATCTGCCGCCAACGACACCGTTGTAATTACATAAATTACCTTGTGATTTCGCTTTACAGCTATTGAAAACAAAATAAGGATTGCGGCACTTGTTAATATAAACAGTGGAATGACGCTGAGAAAATCCGTTTTAGTCACTGATACCTCCTTCCTGGCTTTTGACCGACAATTGATCTTGTGACTTTGAAACGGAAATCTCCGATTTTTTCAATGACGGACTCGCGCTACTAAACGTGTTGAGAACCGGTTGCGGAAATACACCTAACCAAATAATAATTATTACTAAGGGTACCAAAATTATTTTTTCACGAATGCTGAGATCTTCCAGTTCACGAAGCTTTTGTTCGGTGCCGTAAAATACTTTCTGTACAATTCGCAGCGAATAGATCGTTCCGGCAATCAATCCTATTGCAGCTAAGATTGTGAGCTTGTGACTGGCCTGCCACGATCCGATAAGGGTCAGAAATTCAGCGATAAAATTTCCCAGGCCCGGTAAACCAAGTGATGCCATGGCAAACACGAGCCCTATGGTGCCCATAAAAGGCATCTTTTTCCAGAAGCCCCCCATCTGTTCAACATCCCGTGTATGAATCCGCTCGTAAATGGATCCCGCTAAAATGAAAAGGGCTCCTGTGCTGATACCGTGGGTTATCATTTGCATGACTACACCTTGCATAGCCAGGTCGTTAAATGCAAAAACGCCCAGCATTACAAATCCCATATGACTTACGCTGGTGTAGGCCACCAGTCGTTTTAAGTCCGTTTGAGAAAAAGCCAGCAACGCACCATAGAGAATTCCCACAACGCCCAATAACATGGCCCACGGCGCTAGCTCCCGTGCAGCCTCTGGAAATATCGGAATAACGATTCGCACCAAACCGTAGGCGCCTGTTTTTAACAGCAGACCTGCCAAGATCACACTTCCCGCGGTAGGCGCTTCGGAATGTGCATCCGGTAACCAGGAGTGAAATGGTACAACGGGTAATTTGACTATGAAGGCCGCGAGAAATCCCAACATTAACCATCGTCCCGTCTCTTGCGAAAATGAAGTATCTAATAATTGGAAATAGTCGAAGGTATAGTTGCCCGATTCATTTCCATGAACGAAATACAATCCCAGAATGGCCAGGAACATGAGAAGGCCGCTAGCTTGTGTGAAAATAAAAAATTTGTAGGCTGCATATCGTCTGTTTTCGTGTCCCCAGATGGCAATGAGAAAATACATTGGGATGAGCATGACCTCCCAAAAGAAATAAAACAAAAATAAATCCATGGTTAGAAACACACCCGTAATACCGGCCAATACCCATAACAAATTGAAGTGGAAGAACCCAATTTTGTATTGAATTTCCCGCCACGATGTAAGCAGCGCGAAAATACCCAGGAGGAATGTCAACAATAACATTAACAAGCTTAGTCCATCAAGTGCTAGATTGAAGCTGATTCCGAAAATGGGTATCCACGGTACTTCATACTTTGCGAGCCAGGAAGAGTGAGAGCGTTCAATAAGGTAGCCTTGTTCGGTCCAAAGGAGCAGGGCGGTTGCCAAATTGAATAGCAATGCCAGCAGTGAAATCCACCGGGACAGAATCGGATTCCACCGCTCTGCAATCCAGGCAAGAATCCCACCTGCCATTAGTATGATGATGAAGGCTGACAAGATCATAACAATAGCCCCAAGGTTAGGATTAGTATTGCACCAATAACGATGCTCATAACATACCACCGAAGAATACCGCCCTGTGTTTTTGCAAAAACGTCATGCAAGGCTTCTGAGACGGAAACCGTTAGCGCATAAAACTTATCGATTACATCTTGCTTGTTGATGATCGCAAGAAAGACGAACGGGCGAACGAAAATAGTATTATATAAAACATCAAATCCCCAGCCGGTAAACCAGAAACGATGAAGACTTCCAAGAGAGGTTTTTACTCGGCCAGACATTTCCGGTTTCTTCAAATAAAAGTAGTATGCGATGTAAACGCCCCCTAACGAAAGGACGATGGTAATGAGTTGAACAGTCCACTCAAGTCCAGTTGATGCGTTTGCCTTTAGTGTGATCGTTGGGAACACAGGTTCCAGATATTCAGAGAACAATTCAAAATGACCCATCGTGTGCGGCAGCTCAATGAAACCGCCAACCAGGGACAGCACCGCTAATATGACCATGGGGATGTTCATTAATTTTCCCGTATGATGTCCTACCGGCGTTTTAGCGTCTCCGAAAAAAGTAACGAACACCATCCGGAAAGTATAGATTGAAGTGATAAAAGCACCAATCAAGGCGGCGAGAAAAAACAATATGTTCCCTTTTTCTGAGGTCAGGGCGAGCCATAAAATGTTATCCTTACTATAAAATCCTGCAGTTATAAAAGGCAGCGCCGCCAGTGAGGCGGAGCCGATTAAAAACGTCCAATAGACTAATGGCACTTTGTTCTTTAATCCTCCCATCTTGAACATATCATGCTCATGGTGCAACATGAAAATGACAGCTCCCGCGCCTAAGAATAATAAAGCTTTAAAGAATGCGTGGATCATAAAATGAAAAATGGCCGCCGACCATGCACCGACGCCTAAGGCGAGGAACATGTATCCGATCTGACTGATGGTGGAATAGGCCAGCACACGTTTTAAGTCAAATTGCGTAAGCGCGCTAAACCCGGCCAGGAGAAGTGTCAACGCCCCCACTACACCAACACTAAGTTGGGCCACAGGAGCGAGTTCAAAGATGATATGTGTACGAGCGATGAGGTATACTCCGGCGGTAACCATAGTAGCTGCATGTATGAGAGCGCTTACAGGAGACGGTCCGGCCATCGCATCCGGCAGCCAGGTTTGCAATGGTAACTGTGCTGATTTTCCAACGGCGCCTCCTAACAGCAAAAATGCGATAATAGTGGCTGTTTGTGAACCCGCGGTCCAAACTTGAGGAGCTTGTGTCAAAATATCCTGGATGTTCAAGGTGCCGAAAGCGTCGAAGAGCATAAATAGACCAATAGCCATGGCGGTATCTCCGACGCGTGTAACAATAAACGCCTTTCTGGCAGCATCGCCATTTTTTTTCTCTTCATACCAAAAGCCAATGAGGAGGTAGCTGCACAAACCTACACCTTCCCATCCCAGATACATCAGTACAAGATTGTCGGCCAACACAAGAATCAACATGGAACAGACAAATAAATTCAGATATGCGAAGAATCTGGAGAACCCTTCGTCATCTGCCATAAATTCAATGGAATAAAGGTGTATAAGAAAGCCGACAAATGTGATGACAAAAATAAATACCAGTGAGAGCGCATCGAGGTGAAAAGCAAAGGAAGGATTGAGTCCTGCAACATCGATCCATTTCCACAAAACCTGATGGAACAACTCCGTTGAAGAAGAAATAAAGTTCAGTCCAATAAAAATTGTAATGAGTGCTGATAAGCCAATGCTTCCTGCACCAATCATTGAGACGATAGGTCGCGACAGTTTTGTTCCAATGGTGACCAGGAGAAATGCTCCGAGGAAGGGGAGGGCCGGTATAGTCCAAAGGAGTTCTTTCATTTCGTAATCCGTTATCCGTTAATCGTTATCCGTTGTTTAGTACTTATCGTTTTGTCTGTCAATCGTTCATTCGTCTGGCCTGATGCCGTAAATCGTAATCCGTTATTTGGTAGTGGTTCACCGCACCCCTATCCCTCTCTTCTTTATTCGCGATCCGCATTTTCCTTTATGTACTCACCCTTTTTTTTTGCACGCACCCACGGATAACGGATAACTGATAACGCCGCTATCCCTTCATCTTATTGGCAGCATCACTATCCAGTGTCTTAAGTTGATGATAGATCTGTAATATCAACGCAAGGCCGACTGAAACTTCTGCCGCTGCCATCGTCAGGATGAAGATGAACATCACCTGCCCGTCGGCTTGAGTCCAGCGAGAACCTGCAACGATGAAAGCGAGTCCCGCGGCATTTAACATGATCTCTACGGAAATAAGCATGAAAATGATGTTACGCCGGATCAACACGCTGACCAGGCCGAGCATAAAAAGTATGCCTGCCAGTATTAATCCAGATTCCATTGGTATTTCGTTCATTTCTTATCCGTTGTTCGTTAATAGTTATCCGTTAATCGTATTCCGTTATCCGTTCGAGGCTCCCACGATTAACGGATAACTGATACCGTTCCTAGTCTTCAATCCTCTCCAAAAATCGGTGAACAATCTTCTTCTTCTGTCGTCCCAGATGATATGCGCCCACAATCCCGGACATCAATAAGATTCCACTCAGCTCGACGCCAATCACGTAAGGCCCATACAACGCCATCCCTACTCCTTTAGCATCAACGGCCTGATAGTTATAGGTCGATGATCCTCCCGCTGTAATGATATAGATTAACTCTCCCAATAAAATAAGCGAGAGAATAAATGGTCCGATGAAAATTCCGCGCCCGAGCCACTGACGCTCCTGTTCAACGGCTTCGTCCTTGAGATTAAGCATCATGATTACGAAAATGATCAATACGACAATTGCGCCAGCATAAATGATCATTTCAAGCGCAGCCATAAAGGGAGCACCCAGAATGTAAAACACTACGGCAATGGCAATGAAAGAGACTACCAGATACAGCAACGCGTGAATAAGATTATGGCGGGTAATCACCATGAGGGTGGCGATTACTGCAATACCGGACGCTATGTAGAATGTTAGTTGCATATCAGTTATCAGTTAATCGTTATCCGTTACTCCGCCGACTAACGGATAACGGATAACGATATTTAAGGCAATAAGCTCTTTACGTCCACTGGAGGATCTTCATTGATCGCTTCTCCTTTACCCTTTCCACCAATGGCGAGCCCTGCTACGTTATAATAATTGTAGCCTGGATATTTCCCCTGTCCATTAATCAATAAGTCTTTTTTTTCATATACGAGATTTTGACGATCATACTCTGCCATTTCAAAATCTGGAATTAGTTGAATCGCGTATGTAGGACAAGCTTCTTCGCAATAGCCGCAGAAAATGCATCGTGAAAAATTAATTCGAAAAAACTCCGGATATCTTCTTCCATTTTCATCTTCCGTAGCTTGCAACGATATACAATCCACGGGACAGGCAGCCGCACACAGGTAACATCCGACACATCGTTCACCCATGTCGGGATCCCGTGTCAGCACAATTCGCCCGCGCCACCGCGTTGTAAGTTTATTTTTTTGTTCTGGATATTGAACCGTTTCACGTTTATGAAACATGTGCATAAACGTGATCCACATACTTCGCACAATACTGAACATAAATTCTTGTTTAGTTATTTAATCTCCAATCTTCCTATCTTCTAATCTTTTCATTTTCCAATCCTAAAATCCTATAATCCTAATCCTTCAATCCTAATACGATCGCCGCTGTCACCATCAGGTTGATCAACGTCAGCGGCAACAATATTTTCCATCCGAATTCCATCAACTGGTCGTATCGGGGCCTGGGTAACGATGCCCGGAGTAAAATGAACAAAGCGATAAATGCAAATGTCTTCAGGGTGAACCACACTAATGGGGGAAGAAAGTCTGGTCCGAGCCATCCACCGAAGAACAAACAAACTGTGATGGATGATATCAACGTTATGCCTAGATATTCTCCTACAAAAAACATTCCGAACTTCATTCCGGAATATTCGGAGTGAAATCCCGCCACGAGTTCGCTTTCAGCTTCCGGGATATCGAACGGTAGCCGATGGGTTTCCGCAATACCGGCGATAAAGAAAATAACAAAACCGACGAACTGGGGAACTACATACCACATACCTTTCTGCGCCTCTACGATGTCATGCAAGCTGAACGAACCGGACAACAGCACTGTGCCCATGAGCGCAAGGCCCATAAAGACTTCGTATGAAATCATTTGCGCGGCACCACGCATGGCACCCAGTAGAGAATACTTGTTGTTCGATGCCCAGCCGCCTAGTATAATACTGTAAGCACCCATGGATGACATTGCCAGAAAGAAAAGAATGCCAATGTTCAAATCCGTTACGATAATGCCAGGAGCGAATGGCACAATCACAAAACTTAAAAAGACGGAAACCATAACAATTGCCGGAGCAATGACGAAGACAACTTTATCAGCAAAGGGTGGAATCCAATCTTCCTTAAAGAAAAGTTTAATGGTGTCAGCCAGTACGATGAACACACCAAACGGACCGGCTCGATTGGGGCCATAGCGGTCCTGCCACAGCGCTAATAGTCTTCGCTCCAGCCAGATAAGACCAGGAGCAACAATGAGCAGTCCGCCGAGAACACCCCCAACAATTAGCAAATGATTTATGGTTGATTCTTCCATTGCTCAATCATTTTTAAAAGTTGCAAAAGCTGGCAAGTCAACAAAAGGCAAACCTTGTAAACCAAAGGGAAGTCCGGCTACACCTGTGGCCATTTCAGAGCATATCTTTACAGGCAGCTTGTAAGGCTGACCCGCAATATCAAAGTTTAGTAACTGATTTTCCGAGACTTTTAATTTATTAGCGTCCTCAGCATGTAATAAGATATATGGTTTGGGCGAACGTTCAGCAATTCCCGGTGCACGTTGGCTCAATTCTTCAGAGCCAAAGATATGGTGGACAAAAACCATTAGGAGCCGGCCATCTGCCGGCTTAAACAGTGCGGGCATCGATGTGAAATAGTTGGACTTTTGATTTTGAACAGGTGCTAAAAGTCTGATGCCTGGATCACCTCCATGCAACGGTCCGCCTATTTCTTGCTGATATTTATTGATCGACTGAACCGAATTCCATCCCGGGGACCAGAAGAAGGGTATCATCGTCGAAGGGGGTAGCCCCCGGAAGCCTTCCATAGTGTAGGACAAGGAAGAATCCGGATCCTCCGGTGGCTTGGGCTCACTCACGTTGACGTTTGCCAACATCGCGGTACGTCCACTAAACCGATGCGGCTCGCGGGGAACCCGTTGTCCATTGATCCGGTAGCTCGACGGCGGCGATACTTCGACAATATTTTTGAGTATGTCGACATCTTGCGCAATTGCCTGCGTGATGTCTCCAAAATTCTCCCATGCGCCCATAATTTTATTTCCAGTAGCCGTACCGATGTTTAATATCCATCGCCAGCTTTCCTGCACGCTGTTTCCCGGCTCATAAACCTGAAAGAAACGTTGTGCCCGACCTTCATTGTTTATGAGAATCCCATCGGATTCCGCAAAAGTCCCTGCAGGAAGCACGAAGTTCGCTTGTTGCGTGGTTGTAGTATTCGTGTGGTCCAATACAATCACATGCTTACACGATTTCAGAAAATCGTTGACTTCCGACCCCTTACCGTGCTGATACAGGTCGTCCTCCAGAATGAAAGCGGTATCGGCGTCTCCCTTTTTTATTCTTGCAAAAGCCTGCGAAAGCGACCTGCTTCCGATGATTGCAAGGCCGAGTGAATTGCATTCAGGAAGCGTCAGAACAATTCCTGTTTCGGAATTTTTTGTTGTCAATGCCCAGGAAATGTTTGCCGCAGCTTTGATAATATCTTGAGATCCTAAGGATGTTCCTGAAATGATAACCGGTCTCTTGGCCTTGGATAATGCATAAGCGATTTTGTTAGCCCGGGTCATTATCTCCGGACTCATGTTCGCTACGGTGGGAATGGCATTATCAAGGAGGTTTGCTATCGCGAAGCCTAGACGTGCAATATCATCTGGAGCGGCATGGAAAGTGTCTGTTGCTACATTGTCAAGTTTGGTAGTGTGAACACTGGCAATAAAGAGCGGACCGGTTTGATCCTGCATGAGCTCCCGAATGGCGGCATCATTCCATATCGGAATGTTTACTCTCGTTTGATCGTGCAGCGGCTGTTGCCTCGTGCTTTGTCGCACGGCAAGGGCTAGCATCGGTGCTGTATTGGTTAAATCTTCACCCAGGATTAACACAGCGTCCGCCGATTCTACTTCTTTTAACGAAGGCGTCCGCGTTGGTCCACCTTTCAGAATATCAAATACAAGTTTGGCGAGGGCTTGTTCCTGATCGGAAACACCGTTATAAAAATTTTCTTCTCCTACTAAAGTCTTCAAAGCAAAGTTAGATTCCAGCGAGGCACGGGGCGAGCCAATTCCAATGGCGTTGGAGGTTGACACCACACGTGTTACTTCTTCTAGAATTTTATCCTTGTTTACTTCCTCTTTATTGATAAGGGGTTTACGAATTCGTGAAGGTGCGTTGACGAATTCATAGCCAAAGCGACCCCGGTCACAAATAAAATAACCATTGACTTCGCTGTTGTACCGGCTGGTGATCGAACGGAGTGAACCGTAGCGTTCACCAGCAATTGTATTACAACCCAAGCTGCAATGTTGACAGATAGACGGCGCTGTAGTCAGGTCCCATTTTCGCGTATAATGCTGCTTAAGGGTTTTATCTGTGAATACTCCGGTGGGACAAACTTCCGTGAGATTTCCGCTAAATTCACTTTCAAGGGCGCCCTCTTCGTGGCGTCCGAAATATACGTTGCTCCGTGAAGCAAATACATCCAGATCGTCGCCGCCGGCATAATCTTTATAGAACCGGACACAACGGTAGCACTGAATGCAACGGTTCATTTCGTGGTTAATGAATGGGCCAAGGTATTGATTGGTATGCGTCCTTTTTTTGAACTGAAACCTTCTGTAAGCATGTCCTGTCATCACGGTCATGTCCTGAAGGTGACATGACCCGCCTTCATCGCAGACTGCACAATCGTGGGGATGATTGGTCATCAGCCATTCAATAACATGATCACGAAATTCATGTGCTTCCGGATCTTGAATTGAAATGCGTTGATTATTGGCCACGGGTTCCATACACGACATGATCAATCTTCCCTTTTTGTCGTCTTCATCTTTAAATACTTTCACAGCACATTGACGGCATGCACCTACGGAGCCCAACGCTGGGTGCCAGCAGAAATAGGGAAGATCAAACCCAAGGGTCAGACACGTCTCCAACAAATTTTTGCCGGGCTTTACTTCGTAAGGTTTGTTGTCGATGTAGAGTGTCATTTCCGTTATCCGTTAATTGTTATACACCTTTGTGAACCTTAGTGTCGTTGTCCCTTCGTGGCGAAGGGCTGCGTTACATTTTTGCCACAAAGACGCCAAGACACTAAGTTCACAAAGGGAGAGATAATTTGTTTTCATTGGCTTCATTTAATCGCGATTAGGCCATAACCGTCTGATACGTGCATACTTTTTCGTGAATATGTTTTTCAAAATCATCGCGGAAATATTTCAATGCACTTTGCAAAGGCTCCATAGCCCCGGGAGCAAAGGCGCAGAATGTATTTCCAGGTCCTAAATATTTTGTATGAAACTCCAGCAACTTCAAATCCTCCATCCGCCCTTCACCGCGATCAATGGCCGCAAGTATTTTCTCGACCCAGGGAAGTCCCTCGCGACAGGGAGTACAAAATCCGCAGGACTCCTGCGCGAAGAAATGTTCCAGGTTTTTCACAAACCCCACCGGACAAGTTTTGTCATCCAAAATAACCAGCGTCCCTGTACCCAGTCGACTTCCGGCGGCCGCGACAGAAGCATAATCCATCTTCACGTCTAAATGTTGTTCGACTAAAAAATCCGTGGAGGCGCCACCAGGCAAGGCACCTCTGAATTTCAAACCATCCTGCATTCCGCCAGCATGTTCCTCAATCAATTCCCGCATGGTCACGCCCATGGGCAACTCCCAGGCTCCTGGACGTTTTACCTTTCCGCTGACGCCGTATATTTTTGTGCCTGCATCGGTCGTCAAGCTCAAAGCCTTGAACCAATCCGAACCTTTATTAACGATGTGAGGCAAACAACAAAGTGTTTCTACATTATTTACAATCGTAGGTTTCCCAAACAAGCCACTCACTTGTGGAAATGGAGGCTTTGCTCTCGGTGTCGCCCGTTTACCTTCCAGTGAATTTAAGAGCGCAGTTTCCTCCCCACACATATATCTGCCGACTCCCGTGTGGAGATGCATGTCTAAATCGTATCCTGACCCGAGAATGTTCTTTCCCAGGTAGCCAGCTTCATAGGCTTCAGCAATTGCCGTTGTGATGGCTGTAGATGCTGTCTTATATGCCCATCTCAGGTAGACATAAGAAATGTCCGCTTGAATAGCAAAGGCTGCTACTATCATTCCTTCCAACAACTGGTGAGGTGTACACTCCAATAAAATTCTATCTTTAAATGTGCCTGGCTCCATCTCATCTGCATTGGCAATAAGGTATTTAGGGTTCGGTGCATCGAGCGACACAAAGCTCCATTTCATTCCAGTACCGAATCCGGCACCACCTCTACCTTTGAGGTTGGATTCCTTAACGAGATCAGTAACGGCTTTAGGTGTCATGCCCTTTAACATTTTACGCACGGCCTCATAGCCGCCCACTTTCTCGTACTCTTTCAGCGTAAGAGGTCGTTGATCAGCGCGTATGTGTTGGGTCAGTGGCCTTTCCATGTGAATTCAGAATTTAAACCGCATTGCTATTCATACTTTGCTAAAATTTCATCCAGTCGTTCCGTTGTAAGATTCCTATACAAATCATGGTCAATCATCAATGCGGGCGCGCAATCACAGGTTCCCAAACAACAATTGGGAAGCAGTGTAAAACGATCGTCTTTTGTCGTCTGTCCTAGTTTCACACCCAGGCGACTGCTTAAGTGTGCCAGAATATTTTCATATCCCATCACCCAACAGCTTATGCTATCACAAACCAGAATCACGTGCCTACCAACCGGCCTTCGGAAAATCATATTGTAAAATGTTGCTATCGAATCCAGTTCCTCCGGAGACATTCTCATATAAGCAGCAACTTCGCGTAAACTTTCATCGGATACCCATCTGCGATGCTCCTGAACAATTTTTAAAGCCTCGATACCTGCCGCCTTTCTTACCGGAACCAGGCTGATGGCTTTTTCTATTTCGTCTATTTCTTCCGTTGATAACATAACTTTTATCGATCGATGTCTGCGAGAACATAATCCATGGCGCCCAGTATACTTAACAAATCAGCAACAGTATATCCGTGGCTGATGTACGGTACCATCTGCATATGCGCAAAAGATGGTGTTCGAATTCTCACCCTATAGGGCGACGTATTACCATCGCTGATGGCATAATATCCATTCGCGCCTTTCGGAGCTTCGATACAGCTTAGCGATTCGCCCGGAGGAATAACGGGTCCCCAGCTCACACCAAGAAAATGTGTGATGAGCGTCTCAATATCCTGCATCGTATTTTTTTTAATGGGTGGTGTTGTGAGCGGGTGATCAGCTTTGTAGTTGCCTTCCGGCATATTTTTCCAACACTGCTCGATGATGCGAAGACTTTGCCGCATTTCTTCTACTCGAACTACGGCTCGGTCAAAACAATCTCCATTATTGCCCAGGGGAATTTCGAAATCAAACATGTCATAGCCGGAGTAGGGGCGTTTTTTTCTGAAGTCCCAATCAAAGCCGCAAGCACGCAGGTTCGCCCCGGTGGCTCCCCATTCAATTGCTTCATCAGCCGTAAAAATTCCGATGCCTTCTGTACGAGCTTTGAACAGACTATTTTTTAGGACAAGGTTGTCATACTCACGAAGTCGTGCTGGGAAATAATCAATAAATTTTTTCACCAATACTTCCCAGCCTTTCGGTAAATCCTGTGCAACACCACCGATGCGAAACCAGTTGGGATGCATGCGTCCGCCACAGACTGCTTCGACAATATCAAATACTCTTTCGCGATCCGTGAACATGTAAAACACGGGAGAAAGCTGACCGATGTCTTGCGCAAAAGTTCCATACCAAACCAGGTGACTGGCAATCCGAAAAAATTCGCACATCATCACGCGAATGACTTTCGCCCGATCGGGCACGGTAATGCCTGCCAGATTTTCGACCGACAATAAGTAAGCGAGATTGTTATTAACGCCACCCAAATAATCGATTCGATCAGTGTAAGGTATGTATGTGTGCCATGATTGGCGTTCTGCCATTTTTTCGGCGCCGCGATGGTGAAACCCAATGTCAGGCACCGCTTGCACGATGTCTTCGCCATCCAACTGTAGGATTATACGCAAGACACCATGCGTCCCCGGGTGTTGAGGTCCGATGTTCAGGAACATAAAATCGGAGTCCTCACTTTGAAGTTCCATACCCCATTCTTCAGGCCGGAATTGCAAGGCTGATTGCTCGCGATCTTGTTTTTCATCCCACAGGCGGAAAGGACCCATCTCAGTGGCGCGCGCGGGATGCTCTTTTCGCAAGGGATGTCCTTCCCACGTCAGCGGCATTAATATTCGTGTCAGGTGTGGATGGCCCGTGAAACGTATGCCGAACATGTCGTAAACTTCACGTTCATACCAGTTCACGTTCGACCAGATTGAAGTCGCACTGGGTACCGTGGGATATTCTCCGGCAAGGGCTACTTTAATTCGAATAAACGAATTGCTACTAAATGAAAAGAGATGATAAACCAGCGTAAAGTTCGTCGATGGATAATCAGGATCTTTCTTTCGACTTCGTTCATCAATAGCAGTTAGATCGAACAAAAAAGGGAAGGGGTGGGTAATTTCAGTTTTTAGATATTTGAGGACTTCAATAACACGTTCCAACGGTACCCAGAGGGTGAGGATCTCATCCTTTGTTGCTTGCTTAGTGAAACTGATTTCACCAAACCTTAACTTCAACGGTTCTGTTGGATCGAAGTTCTCCATACGTAAAGTGGCCTTTCACGGTCCACAGTTTATAAATCTATATCCCTTCAGTTCATACTTTCATTCCGAGATTATCGTCCGCATGCCAATCGGACTATGTTTTAGTTTTAAAGTTTGAAAACGCTTTTTTTCAAACTTCGTCCGGTGAGCGGAACGTTACCATCTCTTGCCGCTGTGCAAATCGTCTTTCTTTTACAGCAATCTTTTCTGGTTTAATGACCCCTTGTTCTCCGATGACCCAACTCAACGGACGTTGTTCTTTGCCCACTGACTCTGCCAGTAACATTAAGCCCTCCATAAAGGCGTCAGGTCGCGGAGGACAACCTGGCACATAAACATCAACGGGTAGAAATTTATCAACCCCTTGAACGACACTATATATATCATACATGCCACCAGAGTTCGCGCATGATCCCATGGAAATCACCCAACGTGGTTGCATCATTTGTTCATGTAGTCTTTTTATAATGGGAGCCATTTTTATAAAAACCGTTCCGGCAATGATCATGACGTCGGCCTCACGTGGCGTACCTCGTATAACCTCGGCACCAAACCTTGCTACATCGTATTTTGGCGTCATGCTGGTAGCCATTTCCACGAAGCAGCAGGATAATCCAAAGTGAAAGGGCCACATTGAATTTCGACGGCCCCAAGCCAACAGACTTTGGACGGAGGTGAGCATAATGCTTTGATTGACGGTTTCTTCAAAAGAGCCTGTGCCTTTCAATGCATTAACCGGTGTTTCGGGTTTACTTAGCCACCATTTCATTGCTGTTGCCTTTACGGGTTAATTTTTTATAAGCTTTCAAAATTTTCTTTCCATCGGGCCCGAAATCCAGCGCGCCATTTCTCCATTCATATATAAGTACGACGAAGAGAAGGATAACAAAAACACCAACACCGAAATAGCCGAACCAGCCGAGCTCCTTAAAGGCAATTGCCCACGAAAAAATGAAAATAGTTTCGACGTCAAAAATGACGAAGAGCATGGCGATAAGATAAAACTGAGATGAGAAGCGAAGGCGCGCAGAACCTGTACTCAGGATTCCGCCTTCATACGGCTCATTGGTGGCCCGTTCATTATGACGCTGCCCCAATACAAATGAAAGACCTAGCATTATGCATACCAGGCCCAACACGATGGCCCCATAGAGCAGGAGGGGCCATAAAGGAATAGTATTATCACCCGAAACTTCCAAAGCGATTTGCCTCCCGCAAATATTCTTTTAGGTTCGAAATTCTAAATACCAACCAAAATAAAAGTTGCTCAGGAACCTCCTGAGTGGGGAGGTTTATGTGGGCAACCGATGAAATATAAATTACTAACCAGATTGGGAGTGGTTAGTTTTTTTCGCTTTGAGATTTTGTCTTGCGATGAATTGAAGGTAAAAGATTTAACAAAAAAAACAAAGACAAACGATTGTTATATCTACAATCGTTAAAATAGTTTTTAGCACTGTGCTGACGTGTCCTGCAAACCAATGATCGCAAACACGTTGTAAGTGTTCTTGGGAAATTTATATCGGGATGTAATTCACCTTGTTACGGCGCGCTAATATTTTTCATGAAGCAAAAAAAGCAAATTACTTTTTACGTTTCCCCATTCATTTTCGATGATGCTATAAACAACAGTATCACGAATGGTTCCGTTTGAACTGATCCTGTGATTGCGTAAAATACCATCTTGCTGAGCTCCCAATCGCATAATAGCCTTGCGTGACTGTTCGTTGAATCGATGGGTTCGGAATTCAACAGCCAGGCATTTCAAATTTTCAAAAGCATGCTCTAGAAGGAGCAGTTTGCATTCAGTATTTAACATCGAGCGCTGGACACTCTTAGCGTACCAGGTTGTTCCAATTTCTAGACGCCGTACATCTTTTTCGATATTCATGTAACGGGTGGACCCAACGATCCGGTTATCGCTTTTTCTTGTGATTACAAATGGAAGTGAAACACCTTCACGTTGTTCCTCCAGTGCCTTTTTAATCCAGGCTTCCATTCCTTCCGGTGTAGGCACAAAAGTGTACCATAACTTCCATAGCTCTCCATCTTTGACTGCTTCTTGCAAACCTTCCAGGTACTGCATGTCTAACGGTAATAATGAAACGTGGTCGCCAGTAAGGGTGACAGAAGTAGGAGGGTAGTCAAATTGCATAGTTGGATAATAATTTTATGAAGATAATGCTTTCACGTTTACGTATCAGTGTGCGTGTTTCAAGGACATTAGACGTAAGTCCGGCCTTAAATGTTTTAATATCTCCACTCGTATTTTTTTTTAATAAATGATATGAAGAAATACGCTAACATTACTAGGTTTAAGAACCGCCCATAAAAACTAAACAGCACCGCAGATGATGGTCTCCAGCATTGCTATTCGTACTCGGACAAAACTTCCCGTATTTTTATTGCTCGTGTTTATATGTTGTTTTGTCGCACACGCACAAGAGCTCTCGATAATCCCAATTCCTGTCAGCCAACAGATCGGA
>Ga0111538_10000678_pt1 | contig 46659 bp, 44 predicted proteins | sample SoiMethybrSBSTD1_FD_79669 | JGI IMG/M metagenome (GOLD analysis project Ga0111538, IMG submission 79669) | Bulk soil microbial communities from a Populus tree surrounding site in Tennessee, USA - Soil MetaG P. TD hybrid SBSTD1 (version 2)... | ecosystem: Environmental > Terrestrial > Soil >...
CTGGCACAGCCGATCGGGATCGACGATGTGCTTGCGTATCTGGCAGCTGCCCGCGAGCTTCCGGACGGCGAGAGCCGTACGTTCGAAATCGGGGGAGCCGATCAGGCAAGCTACGGCGACGTGATGCGCGAGTACGCCCGACAGCGTGGGTTGAAGCGCGTGATGATCTCGGTGCCGTTGCTGACCCCTCGTTTGTCCAGCCTGTGGCTGGGACTCGTGACGCCCGTCTACGCTCGGGTCGGGCGCGAACTGATCGCAGGACTGAAGAACCCATCCGTCGTCACCGATCCCACGGCGCTGACGGCATTCGCGATCAGGCCGATCGGCCTGCGCGAAGCGATCACTCGCTCCATTCGCTACGAGAATCGAGCGTTCGCGCAGACGCGCTGGTCGGATGCGCGCTCCTCAGGAGGCGCGCCGCCGCCGGCCGACACGCGATTCGGTGGCAGGCTGCTCGAGCGGCGCCAGATCCACGTGGCAGTCGACGCGGACCGTGCGTTTGGTCCCATCGCCAGGATTGGGGGTGAGCGCGGCTGGTATTTCGGCACGTGGTTGTGGCGACTCAGGGGCGCAGTCGACCTGTTGATGGGCGGCGTGGGAATGCGCCGCGGGCGGCGCGACCCTGATGCGCCGGCCGTCGGAGACGCCCTCGACTTCTGGCGGGTCGAGGTGTACGAACCAGGCCGACGACTGAGACTTGCGGCGGAGATGAAATTGCCGGGCCGCGCCTGGCTCGAGTTCGACGTCGAGCCGGTTGCCGGTGGCGCCATCGTCCATCAGACCGCCGTGTTCGAGCCAGTCGGATTATCCGGGTTGCTCTACTGGTATGCGCTTCTTCCGGTCCACGCCGTAATCTTCGGCGGGATGCTCCGGGCGATTGCGCGGCGCGCCCAGGGCGGCGGCGACTAATCGCCCCGGCGCGGATTCACGTCGATCGACCTACGGGAGATGCAGGACCTGCCCAGGCTCGATCTTGTCGGGATCGGTTAACTGATCCTTGTTCAACTCGAAGATCTTCATGTAGGCGCCAGCGCTGCCCAGATGCTCTTTGGCAATCCCGCTGAGGGTGTCGCCAGCCTTCACCGTATAGCTCTTGCCGGCAGACGGCGCACCGGCAGCGGCCGGCGCGCTGGTCCCCGCTGCGGATCCGCCCGTCACTTTGATGTCTGCGACGATGTCCTTCTGCCAGGTCGGTATCGTCTTGATGGCCGTCCAGATCTCGTTCTTGTCGGCTTCGGTCGCGACCGTGCCCTTGAAATGCAGCTTGCCCTCGTGTTCCTCGGCGTTGCCGTGGAATTTGCCCTTCGCGGTCTGAATCGCGTATGCGTAGGTGTCTCTCATACCCATATCTCACCTCCACTACTGATTGAAGCTGCGCTGATTGCGGATACTTTGGCCACCGACATTGCATCCCCCTCTAGCTCGCGTCAGGCCGTTTACGATCGCTTCATGAAGCCGCCGATCATCGACGTCACGTCGTCGACGATCGACCCGTCACGATTCTGATCAAGAAAAGGCGTCAGCATGGCCCCGATGCCGCCGCCTGCGACCGCACGTGCCGCGGGCGTGGCGGATGCGTTGCCCGATTGCTTCGAGAACGCGCCCATCATCAACGTGGCGGCGAGCGGCAGCATGCGTTTCAGGACGTCGGCGCTCAGTCCGGTTTGGGCGGCCGCACGAGTGGCGACCTCGCGGCTCGCGTCCTTACTTCCCAACAGGTGCCCCAGAATGCCGTTTCCATCGGTCACTGCCGATGGTCCGGCGAGGCTCGTGGGGTTGTCGATGTACTGCGCATGGTTACCGGATGACAGAGCGGCCATGAGGCTCTCCAAGCCGCCCTCGCTCTGGATGTTCCGCTGGAATCCTCCGGCGAGCGCAGGCATCAGCGCGGAAAGCGCCGTGGTCGTCTGCTCGGGAGCGAGCCCGACCTGGGAACCGAGTTGCTGGACCGCCGCGCCGTTGCGCGCATTCACGATGGCGTCGAGAATATTCATGTGATCTCCTCAGGCTAACGCGCCAACCGCGTTGCGGCCGGCGTGTGCAGGGGCTGCGACTCAGACGAACGTGCTGGCCTTCATGATGCCGTTCGTGCCGACTTCGGCAGTCTGCCGATCGGCGAGTGCTTCGGCGGTGTCCATTCGTCCAGTCTCTCTCGTGCTGGCCGTATGCGCTGTGCGTTTGTGGACACACCGAGCTCGTGGGTGAGGTGACGGCCAGACCCAACTCTGCGCGGACACGCGCGCCTGCCTCAGATGGATGGGTCCAGGGGTCGCTCCACTACAAGCAGCGGCTGCAGCAGCTGTTCTTTCCGGAACGGATCGCGTTCGACGGAATTCGATTCAATCGAACCGCCGTAACGGCGCCACTCTTCAACTACTTGGCGCCGGATCAGAGTGCTGAGGAAATCTTGGTGAGCCGCGAAGGAATCGAACCTTCAACCCGCAGATTAAGAGTCTGCTGCTCTGCCAATTGAGCTAGCGGCCCACGATGGAGTGCGTCCGTGGACTCGGGCGTGCGTGCCCGCGTTCAGGACAAGCGAACACTCATTGTAAGTGGCGCGTCGACAGAGGCGCAAGGCACGGCCGAGTCTCTTCTTCTGCCGGACGCGCGGCAACATCGGCGTTACAGCAGCTGGACTAGACTGAACGCAACGCTCCGTGCAGATTCTGGTTGCCGAAGACGACCGCGACATCGCCAGCCTGATCGCCCATTACGTCCAGAAGTCCGGGTGGCACCCGCACATCGCCACCTCCGGCGACGAGGCGCTGGCGCACGCGCGGAAACAGCCCGTCGATGTCGCCATCCTCGACGTGATGCTCCCCGGCATCAGCGGCCTGGAAGTGTGCCGTCTGCTGCGCGCCGATCGCGCCACCGCCAGCCTGCCAATCATCATGGTGACGGCGCGCGCCGAGGAAACCGACCGCATCATGGGGCTGGAAATCGGCGCCGACGACTACATTTCCAAGCCGTTCAGCCCCAACGAGCTGGTCGCCCGCATCCGCGCGCTGATGCGACGAACCAAACGCGCTGAACCGGAGGACACGAAGCTGTCCCTCGGCAGCCTGACGGTGGATCTCTCGACGCATACGGTCAGCGAGGGCGGCAAGGAAGTAAAGCTTACGGCCAAGGAATTCATGCTGCTGCGCTATTTCCTGCAGCACCGGGGGCGCGTGCTGTCGCGCGATCTGCTGCTCGGCGACGTGTGGGGCTACCGCTATACCGGCGGTACGCGCACCGTCGACGTGCACGTCAGGCGCCTGCGTGAAAAGCTGCCCGTCCTCGTCGACCGGCTCGTCACCGTCAAGCAGTTTGGCTACAAGCTGACAGACGAGGCGACGGACCGGGAGTCCTGACGCGGGCGGCGTTCGTGCAAACGAGCTTTCGCACCAAGGTCTTCGTCGCGTCGGTGGCCGCCGCCGCGGCGTCTCTCGCGGTCGCGGCGCTGCTGGTCTCCTGGCAGGTGCGCGAGCGCCAGCGCGCTGCCATCACGCAACGGCTCACCGAAGAAGCACGCCTGATCGCAGACCTGCTCTCCTCGGCCACTGCGCTCGCTGAACCGGCGCTGGACGACGAAGCGGATCGCCTCGGGCAGCACAGCTCCAGCCGCGTCACTCTCATCGCCGAAGACGGGCGCGTCGTCGGCGACTCGACTCAGACCCCGCAGCAACTGCAGACGCTGGAAAACCACGCCTCGCGACCCGAAGTGATCGGAGCGCGCGAGACGGGACTCGGCATCAGTCAGCGCTTCAGCACGACGGTGAATACCGACATGCTGTACGTGGCGGTGCGGGCCACGAATCCGACCGTCCGCTACGTCCGCGTGGCGCTGCCGCTGACCGAGATCGACGCGCAGCTGGCAGCTATTCGCAACGTGACGCTCGTGGCGCTGGCCGCAGCGGTTCCACTTGCCCTCGTGATCGCCTGGGTTCTTTCAGCGCCGCTGGGCCGACGCGTGCAGGAGATCGCCGCGGTGGCCAATCGGTATTCGGCCGGCGCGCCGGCACGGACCAGCGTCGACTACGGCAGCGACGAGCTCGGTACGGTGGCGCGCGTCCTCGATTCGTCCATTCAGGAGCTCGGCGGCCGCGTCGAAGAGCTGTCGCGGGACCGCGCCCGCAGCGACGCCATCCTCACGGGCATGGTCGAGGGCGTGCTGGTCGTCAGCAGCGATGGGCGGCTGCAGCTCGCCAACCGCGCGGCGCAGCAGATGCTCCGCGTCGACGGCTCGGCGATCGGGCGTCACTATCTCGAAGTCATCCGCCATCCGGATATTTCCGCGCAGCTGACGACGGCGCTCCGCGGCGAGGAGGTCGACGCCCGCGAGCTGATGCTGACCAGAGATCCGGGGCGGACGTTCGTGGCACGCGCCGCGCCGGTGGCCGCAACGGGGGGCGGAGGTGCCGTGCTCGTACTCCACGACGTCACCGACCTGCGGCGTACCGACCAGATCCGTCGTGATTTCGTTGCCAACGTGTCACACGAACTGCGCACGCCGTTGACGGCTATCCGCGGCTATCTCGAGGCGCTGCGGGACGACCCTGCGGACACGGACAACGCCGAGAAATTCATCGACATCATCTGGCGCCAGACGACACGAATGGAGCGGCTGGTGTCGGATTTGCTGCGGCTCGCTCGGCTCGATGCGAAACAGGAAGTGCTCGAGCCGGCGCAATGCGACGTCCGCCAAATCTTTCAATCAGTGGTCATGGATCTGGCGCCGACGATCGAGTCGAAGCGTCAGCGGGTTACGGTCCACGTCCCGGACGAGGCGTGTCGCGTGGCAGCGGATCCCGCCAAGCTGCACGACGTCCTGCGCAACCTGGTTGAGAACGCCGTCAACTACTCACCGGATGCCGCAGAGATCACGCTCGCGGCCTCGCGCGCGGACAGCAACTGTCGAATCAGCGTGGCCGACTCGGGTCCCGGGCTGCCGGCGGGTGATCTGACGCGTGTCTTCGAGCGCTTCTATCGCGTGGACAAATCGCGCTCACGCCCAGGCACGGGGCTGGGCCTGGCGATCGTCAAGCATCTCGTCGAGCTGCACGGCGGCAGCGTCGTCGCCGCAAACCGGGCGGAAGGCGGCGCCGTGTTCACGGTTACGCTTCCGGCGCCGTCCTGAACCACGAAGAACGCAAGGTCACGCGGCGGCGGCAGCGCCCATGTTCGACCAATCGAACTCGTAGAAGATCCAGTTCGTCTTGTCGAACTCGACGGACAGGCCTGATGCCTTCGCCGTGAACGAGCCCGTACCGCACTCGCCCTTCTTCCAGATGAACCCGTCCGGCAGGTCGAGGTTCGCCTCATGTTCTTCGCCGGTCACGGGGTTCAGAAACGCCCGACCACGGCCTTCGCCGATCCCGTCCATCGTGAACGTGCTGCGACGTCCTTCACCCGTGATGCTGATTTTCGCCTTCTCCAGGCCGACGACGTCGAATGTCGGGCCGAGCAGTTCCCACGGCAGCCCGCCCAGCTTGCCGGTGAAGATCTGCGCGAGCTGCTCGATCTGCTTGTCGGTGGTGGCAGGGTCGACCACGAAAACAGCTTTGCCGTTTCCTTCGTGAATGGCTTTGGGCCATTCGACGATGGCGGCGCACTTCACGCCGGAGAGGTCGACCTCTCCGGCCTTCCCTTCGGTAATGTAACAACCAACCAGCGCCCGGCAACTGCCGTCCTTCGAGTTGGGGACACCGGCAAAATTGCACCCGCACCCGAACTGGCAATTGCAGAACTCGTAGCCCTTCCCACGCATGTACCACTGTGTGGACGCCGCTGCGGACATATGAATTCCTCCGAATAGCCGAAGGAGAAATTATAGTCGGCCGTTCAATGCTTCCGCCCTGAAGGCGGGATCCATTTAACGGAAGCCCTCAACTGAGGCGATCAGCACTGAGGGAACGCGCGGAGGTCATCGGATCGGCCGTTGACAGAACACGCCGTCTGTCTCGATCAGGAAGCGCACATCGACGAGCGCGGCCAGCAGTGACTCGCAAATCAGCTCGTCGAGGTCCCACAAGCGCTGCGCCTGCCTCGACGTCAGCCGCAGGCCCGGCATCTCCAGAAAGTCGCATTGAATGCGCCGCAGCAGGTGCTCCATACCGGTCGTCGCATCGCGCCTCGGTTGGGCGGTATTCAGCATGCTCCGACGATAGCGTGCGGCAATGACGGGCGCGTGGCGGCAGGAAGACAGTTATGTAAATAGTCAAACGCCCAACTCCCGCTTCCGGGAGTTAAGCGTTGGAGAGTGCGCGTGTACTCAGAACGTGAGGCGTGCGGCGAACTGGATCTGACGCGGCGTGCCGAGGCCGACGGTACGACCAACGGTGCTGGTCAGGCGACCAAACGTGCCGGCCGCGCCAGCGGTGTACGGCTGGCCGGGCTGAACCTTGTCCGCTTCGGTGAGCAGATTGTTCGGCAGGGCGTTAGGCAGCGTCCCGACCGGATTGGCGAAGTTGGTGATGTTGAAGATGTTGAAGAACTCCGAACGCAGCTCGATGTTGCGGCTCTGGCCCATCGGAATCCGCTTCGATACCACGAGGTCCACCTGGCGGAACCAGGGCCCATGGACCGAATTCCGCTCGAGGTTGCCGAACGTCCCCGGCGCCGGCGTGGAGAAGGCCGCTGGGTTCAGGAAGAGGAGTCCGCCCTCCTTGATAAAGGGATCGACACCGGGGACGACGTCCGGCCGGCGTGTGCTGCGAGACGCGCCGCCGCCAGGGGTGTTGATCACGGGTGTGCGGCCTGCGGCGGAGTTATTGAACACATTGCCCGCGGCATCAACCCACACGATATCTTGCCGCGCGATCAAGACAGGCACCGGGATGCCGCTGCGCCCGTTGAAGATTCCGCCGACTTCCCAGCCCCCGGTCAGCGGGCCCTGGCCGGGAATTGTGTAGAGCGCGCTGATGTTGAAGGTGTGCCGGACGTCGAAGTTGTTGTAGCCGTCCTCGAAATCGAAGTCGTCGATCGCGCGCGCGTTGTTGCTGGCGGTCGTGGCTTCATTCGAGCCGGCAGTGTTCCCCTTGCTGTAGCCGAGCGTGTACTGGCCGTTCAGCGTCAGTCCACGCGCGGAACGCTTCTGCACGGCAATTTGCAGGGCGTTGTAGCTGTCATGGCCGCCGCTGGTCTTGTAGTCAACCTCGGCGTACGGCGACTGCTTGCTCGCAGGCGTCGACCCGGGGCACAGACTCGCGCTGGTGTTCGGCCCCGTGCGTCCGTCCTGGACAGTGCCGTTCGCGCAGGTCACGATGTCGAATTCGCGGAGCGCCGTTCCGGTCGGCAACACGGCGACGATGCGGTTCGCAATACTGCGGAGGAACAGATTCCGCCCCTGGCTGCCGACGTAGGCGACCGTCGCCGTCGTCCGACCGGACAGCTCCTGCTGAATGGAGGCTGTGTACTGATACACGCGCTCGGGCAGCGTGTAATCGTTTGCGTAGGCGCGCGGCTGATAGCCGCGGTTATTCGGGTTGTTGATGAAGTTAGCGCGAATGGCATCCTCATTGACCGGATACAGGAACGCGCCGCCGCCGGCCGCGGTGGTGCTGATGCGTTCGGCTTCAACAGGCTGGATCTGATCTTCGGTCTGGCCCGGGCCGACGAAGATGCCTAACCCGCCACGCAGCACCGTTTTTTCGCTGACCGCATAGGTCGACGAGATGCGCGGCTGGAAGTTGTTCTTCTTCGACTGGTACAAGGGGGTCGTGTCCGGATCGAGGGCACCGGTTTCAATGTTGAACTTGACGATCCGGTTGTCGCGCTCCCTGAGCACCGTGTAGTAGTCGTAGCGCAGGCCGTAATTCAAGGTCATCTTCGGCGTCAGCTTCCATTCGTCCTGTGCAAACGCGACGAAGTACTCCTGCTCGATGTGCTTGGGCCCGGTGGCGCCGTTGTGGAAGGGGCTCGGTTCGCTCAGATCGCCGAAGTACTGAATCTGCTGCGGGATGTTGTTCAAAAAGTTGCCGATGTTCTGGTAGGTGTACGTACTGCCGCCGACCTGGTCGGTGCTCATGCGGATCAATCGCGCCTCGCCGCCGACCTTCATGTAGTGATTGCCGCTGATGTTGGCGAAGCTATCGGCAATGGTCAGCGAGTATGGGTCGTACGGCGCCGACTCGCCGTTGCCGGCGCTGTTCACGCGCACCAGACCGCCCGGGCTGGCGATGCCTGACGTGGCCCCCTGACCAGCGATGCCGTTGTTGGCGACAGAGCCGCTCAGGCTGATAGCGATTCCCTGGAACGTGCTGATACCGGGAACGCCGGCCTGGGTTGTCCTGGCGGCGTTGTACCCGATCTTGAAGTCGTTGATCTTCGAGCCGCCCATCACACCCTGGAGGTTCGCAACGAAGTTGGTCGGCTTCGACGTCGTCGCGAACCGCCGCCCGGTGACGCCCTGGGGCTCGTCGTTATCACCGTCATCACGGAAGAAGCGGTAATAACTGTTCCAGTTGCTACCCAATTTCAAATCGAAGCGGAAGCTGAACGCATCCTCACGAACCTGTTGGAGCGCCTGCAGCTGCGCAATGTCGAAGTCGGCAACGCCCGACGCGTCTGGCAGGACGATCGCTCCCGGCGAAAGGAACCCCGGCTGGAGCGCCGCAATGGGGGGCACGGCGCGCGCCCAGGCGGACGCGCTCGGCACGGCCTCGATGAAATTCAAGCCGGCGTCGAGACGATAGCCCTCGTAACTGCCGAAGAAGAAGGCTCGATCTTTGGCGATCGGTCCGCCGATGGAGCCACCGAACTGATTCTGCTTCAGCTTCGACTTGCCGAGGTCAGCGACTACGCTGCCGTCCAGGCTGCGCTGCTTGTCGAAGTAGTTCGGCGCATCGAGCTTGTCGCTGCGGTAGTACTCGAACAGCGCTCCGTGAAATGCGTTGCTTCCCGACTTGGTGACGACGCTAACCTGGCCCCCAGTGCCGGTGCCGTATTCGGCCGGATAGTTGTTCGATTCGACGCGGAACTCCTGAACGTTCTCGAGGCTCGCCTGCAGCTTGAACGGCGTGTTGTTCTCACCGTTCACGTTGCCGGGAGCGGAGTCGATGATGGCGGAGCCCTCGATACCGTCGTAGCGAATCACGTTCTGCTCGACCGCACGACCGGAGAAGCGGATGTCCTGCCATGTTCCCGTGCCGGCGTTCTGCGATCCAGGCGCCTGCAGGAGCAGCTGCGACATCTGACGACCGTTGACAGGCAGCGATGCGACCTCGCGCGTCGAGACGTTGACGCCGTTGCGCGCCGAGCTCAAATCCAGTGCCGACGCCGTCGCCTCCACCGTGACCGTTTCGACGACTCCTTTCGGCTGCAGCGTCAGATCCAGCGTGAATTCCTGCGCAGCGACCAGCGGCAGGCCCGTAAACTCCAACGCCGCGAAATCGCCGAACCTGGCGCGGATGGTGTAAATCGCAGGCTTCAAGTTCGGGACAACGTATCGCCCCTGCGGAGTTGAGGTAACCGTGCGCTCCTCTCCGGTCTGTTCGTTCTTGACCACGATCGTGGCGCCCGGCACCAGTGCGCCACTTGGGTCGATCACAGTTCCGGTGAATCGCGCGTCGCCCTGTGCGAACGCAACCGACGGGACAACAATAGCCGCCGCGACTACGATCGCAGGCAGCACTCTTCCTAACTTTGCGATGGTGTGCATGGGGCCCACGGTAGGCAACCCATGTAACGTCGAGGTGACGGGTCGGATGCGCCTTCGTTAAATAGCGCGGTGCTCGTGCACGCGTCGTTGCAGCTGCTGATAGATCTGCTGTTTGACGGCGGCAGGCCCGGCGTTACGGAAGACCCCGACGGTGATCTGAGAGCTGTCGTCGTCCCAACCCGCAGCGTTAATCAGGATCTCGACGTAACTCGTTCCACGATCGCCGGTCATGACGCCGGCGACTTTGAGATCAGGTGAGGCTTCGCGCGCCGCTTCGACGGCAATCTGTGCCACCGCACCTACGGCAAGACGGGTTTCAACCATGGAGGCGATCGTTATATGCGATCAGCGGGGCAGATGATCAGCCGCAACAAGAATTTACGCGGATGTTACGACAGGCAGATGACCTGTGGCGGCGCCGTTGTTACAAAGAATTTACATGAACGTCATATTCTCGACATGCCGTTCTGGGTCAGGCACAATCCGTTCACATGGTGGGACGGGTGGTGCGAGATGCGGCGACCGCTACGGCCGCGCTGGTGGCGGCGACTCTGCTGATGCCGATCGGCGTCGGCGCTGCGAATACACCTCCGCTTCCTGTGTTCTCTCTTGCTGCAGTACTTACAGTCGCGCCGGATCTGCCGGTCATGTCGAGGCGCGTGCTCGTCTCTGAAGCTGAACGGATCTGGCGGCGCGAGGGCATCGCGCTGCAGTGGCCGACGTCGACGACGTCCGATACCGCCGCAGCGTTGCGCGTGCTCGTCATCGACAGGCGCGAGGCGCTGCTCAGACCTGACCGAGACCGCTGGCGCGTCGGTGAGCTGTTGCCGCAGACCAATCGACGCGCGTTGGCGATCGCGTCGATTGCCGGGGCCGAACGGGTGCTGGCGGAGGCGACGGACCGTCGCCTGGCACTCCTCGAACCGCGCCAACTGGCCGAGTATCGCCTCGGTGTTGTCCTCGGACGAGCCGTCGCTCACGAAATCGGCCACTATCTCCTGGCAACCCCCACACACGCGACGCACGGCCTAATGCGCGCCGCGATCGAGGCGCGCGAGTTCGCCGACCCGGCGGCCAAGACCTTCGCGCTCGATGACACCGCCGGAATCTGGCTTCGGCACCGCCTGCACGATCAGCATCCAGCGGACACTCCGCTTCCCGCCAGCGGCTTCACGTACACGCGACCGACGGACGCCAGCGCCAACTGACGGCTCGGGCCGCTCGTCGCGGTGTATGTCGACCCCCGCTCGGAACCTCCCGCGCACACGCGCGGACTCCACGATCCGTTGCGGAACAACGTGATCGCGACGTCCACATTGCTCCGCAGTGCCTGCCTGATCGACGGCCAGGTCTTCGCGCAGCGCACCAGCGTTTTCCGCGAATAGAGATGCTTCGGTTTGGGGAAATCGATGCCTCCAGCGTAGGGGTCCAATGTTCCGCCGAGGTCACGGCGCGATCACGATCGGATAAATACCCTTCGTAACCTAGATTTAACCGTCCCGTGACGCGGCAGAAATGCGGGTGACTACGGTCGCTCTGTGGGTACTCGGGTTCTCGTCGTCGAAGACGAACAGGATATTGCCGGGCTGATCAAGCACGCTCTGGAACGAAAGGGCGACATCGAGGTGGACATCGCCGGGGCCGGTGATGCCGCGATTCGCGCCGTCAGTGAGGCCGTCCCTGATCTGATCGTCCTCGATCTCAACCTGCCGGTCCTCAGCGGCGTCGAGGTCTGCCGGATCGTCCGCGCACGGCCGAACACGTCGCACGTTCCGATCATCATGCTGACCGCGCGAGCTGGCGAAAGCGACCGTGTGGCGGGGCTCGAACTCGGAGCGGACGACTACATTACCAAGCCATTCGCGCTGCGTGAGCTCGTCGCCCGCGTGCGTGCGGTGTTGCGGCGCGGCGGCAAAGGCAATGAGCGGAAGAACCCCGCGACGCACTACTCTGGCGACCACCTGATTGCGGATTTCGACGCTGTATCAGTGCGCGTTGACGGGTCGCAGGTCCGGCTGACCCGACGGGAATTCGAGCTCCTCCGCTACCTGGTCGAAAACCGCAATCGCGTCATCTCTCGCGATAAGCTGCTCGAGCGGGTCTGGGGGTGGGACGACTCGGTGGAAACGCGGAGCGTGGACGTGCACATCGGGCGGCTGCGCTCCAAGCTCGGCATCGCCTCACGCCAGATCGAAACCGTCATCGGCCTCGGTTACCGGTTCATCGATTAGTCGAACCACCCCCGAACGATTCGAACGATTCGAACGACTCGAACGACTCGAACGACTCGAACGACTCGAACGTGTTACATGGATTTAACATCGCGGTAACGAGCGCGAAATTCCTGCCCAGTACCGTTGCTGCATGATGATTCGACGGTATGGGCTCGCCGCCTGCCTGATGGCGGCCGTCATGGTCGCCGCGTGCGGTGGCAATCAGCCGCAGACGAGCGAGCAGGGTGCGGCCGCACCGGGCTCGCCGGTGCAAATCAACGGCGCCGGCGCGACATTTCCGAACCCGATCTACTCCAAGTGGTTCGCTGAATATCACAAGCGTCATCCCGAGATTCAAATCAACTATCAGCCGATTGGATCGGGAGGCGGCATCCGTCAGCTGACGAGCCGAACCGTGTTCTTTGGCGCGAGCGACATGCCGATGAAGGACGACGACCTGAAGGCTGCGCCCGGACCAATCCTCCACTTCCCGACGGTCCTTGGCGCGGTTGTTCCGATCTACAACCTGATGGGGGTGACTGACCTGAAGTTCACCGGTCCGCTGCTCGCCGACATCTATCTCGGTAAGGTCAAGAAGTGGAACGACCCGGCCATTGCGAAGGCCAATCCCGGCGTCAAGCTGCCCTCCACCGACATCGCGGTCGTCCATCGGTCTGAAGGGTCCGGTACCACGTTCATCTTCGTGGACTATCTCGCGAAGGTCTCGCCGGAATTCAAGGACAAGGTGGGCGTCAACGCGTCGGTGAACTGGCCGACCGGCATCGGCGGCAAGGGGAACGAAGGCGTCGCGGGTCTCGTCTCGCAGACGCCTGGAGCGCTCGGCTACGTCGAGCTGATTTACGCCCTGCAGAACAACATTGCCTTCGGCGCCGTGCAGAATGCCGCCGGCGATTTCGTCAAAGCGTCGCCCGATGCGGTCACCAAGGCGGCCGCAGGCGCAAATATTCCTGAAGACTTCCGCGTGTCGATTACCAATGCGTCCGGCGCCGGCGCCTATCCGATCTCGTCGTTTACCTACCTGCTGCTGTATCAGGAACCGACGGACAAGGTACAGGGGAAGGCGATGGTGGACTTCGTCCGATGGGCGGCGGCGGACGGTCAGAAGTTTGCGACGGAGCTCGGCTACGCTCCGCTTCCGCAAAACGTGGCGGCGCAGGAGCTGAAGTCCCTCGAAAAGATCAAGGTGTCCTGAGTGGGCGATCGCGGCGATCTCGGCTTCCGCCTGGCGATCGGCGCGGTCGCATTGCTGGTCGTCGCCGTTGTGGTTGGCATCGGCGTCCTGCTGGTGCGCCAGTCGTGGCTGTCGATCCAGGAATTCGGCGTCCGCTTCTGGCTGACGCGCACCTGGGATCCGGTCGCTGGCGAGTTTGGCGCCCTGGCATTCGTCTGGGGCACACTCTACTCGTCGATCCTCGCGCTGTTAATCGCGACGCCCATCGCGCTCGGCATCGCCGTGTTCATCTCCGAGCTCAGTCCGGTGGTGCTGCGCGGACCACTGACGTTTTTGACGGAGCTGCTCGCGGCGATTCCCTCGATCGTCTACGGGCTGTGGGGCATCTTCGTACTGATCCCGCTCGTTCGCAGCCTGCAGGCCGCAACTCCGGAATCAATAAAGGCGCTGCCGTTCTTCTCGGGTCCGCCGTTCGGCGTCGGCATGCTCTCGGCGGGACTCATCCTTGCCGTGATGGTCATCCCGTTCACCTCGTCAGTCGCTCGTGAAGTGCTCAAGACCGTGCCGGTGGCCCAGCGCGAGGCGGCGTACGCGCTCGGCGCGACGCGCTTCGAAGCGATACGTGCGGCCATGTTTTTCGCCCGCACCGGTATTGTCGGCGCGGTGATGCTCGGGTTCGGCCGCGCACTCGGCGAGACCATGGCGGTGACGATGGTCATCGGGAACCGTCCGAATATCACCCTCTCGCTGTTCGAGCAGCAGCACACGATGGCGGCCGTGATCGCCAACGAGTTCACCGAGGCCACCGGCGATCTCTACCTCCACGCATTGATCGAGATCGGCCTCGTGCTGTTCGTCATCACGCTGATCGTCAACGCCGGCTCCCGGGTGCTGATCTGGGCCATGGGCCGCACGCGGACACCGCAGCTGGCGGCGGCGCCGGCGGCGGCAGGTGCCGCCGCATGACCTACGGCATGCGGCGGCGAATCGTGTCCGCGATGTTTGTCGGCGCCTGCGCGCTGTCGGTGCTGATTGCCCTGGTCCCGCTGGCGATGATTCTCTTCTTCGTCGTCCGCGAGGGTATTCAGTCTCTGAACGTTGCCCTGTTCACGCAGATGCCGAGGCCCGTCGGCGAAACGGGCGGCGGAATGCTGAACGCGTTCGTCGGCACGCTGATTCTCACCGCACTGGGCGCGTCGGCGGCCGTGCCCATCGGCATCGTCAGCGGCATCTTCATGTCGGAGTACAAAGGCAGCCGGTTCGCTGTGGCCGTCCGGTTTGCGGCCGACACGCTGAACGGCGTCCCCTCAATTGTCGTCGGCATCTTTGCCTACGGGATCGCCGTGCTGCCGTTCCGGCAGTTCAGCGCGCTGGCCGGCGGCGTTGCGCTCGGCATCATGATGATTCCCATCGTCGCCCGCACGACGGAGGAGCTGCTGCTGCTGGTACCTGGGGCGTTGCGAGAGGGAGCCCTGGCGCTCGGCGCGACGCGGGCGCGCGCCGTGTTCACCGTCATCGTGCCGGCGGCACTGCCGGGCATCGTCACCGGCATCCTCCTGGCCCTGGCGCGGATCGCCGGCGAGACGGCGCCGCTGCTCTTCACGTCGTTCAACAACCAGTTCTTCTCCACCAACCTGCGGCAGCCGATTTCCTCTGCAACGGTGCAGATCTACACCTATGCCACTTCGCCGTACGTGGATCAGCACCGGCAGGCGTGGGCCGCAGCGCTGGTGCTGGTCGCGTTCGTATTCGTGTGCTCGCTGGCGGCGCGATTCGTGACCGCACGAGTACAGAGGCTGCGGGGATGATGGCCGTCGTAAAACCGCCAATGCCGACCGTGCACGCTGACCAGCGTTCGGTCGAGGCCGCAACTGGGACTCCAAAGATTGACGTGCAGTCGCTGAACTTCTACTACGGCGCCAAGCGCGCCCTCGAAGACATCTCGCTGCACATCTACCCCAATGTCGTGACCGCGTTCATCGGACCCTCCGGCTGCGGAAAGAGCACCTTCATCCGCACGTTGAACCGCATGAACGACGTTATCCCGGGAACGCGGGTTGACGGCAAGGTGCTCATTGAGGCTCGAGACATCTACGCGCCAGGCGTCGACGTCGTGCAGCTGCGCCGGCGGGTCGGCATGGTGTTCCAGAAGTCGAACCCGTTTCCGAAATCGATCTTCGAGAACGTCGCCTATGGTCTGCGCATCAACCGGATGGCGCGGTCGCGATCGGAGCTGTCGGGACGCGTCGAGGAGAGCCTGAAGCAGGCAGCGCTCTGGGGAGAAGTGAAGGAGCGCCTGCACGAGTCGGCACTGGCGCTCTCCGGCGGACAGCAGCAGCGCCTCTGCATCGCCCGGGCGTTGGCCATCGAGCCCGACATCCTGCTGATGGACGAGCCCGCTTCGGCACTCGACCCGATCGCCACGCAACGGATCGAGGAGCTGGTCTATAACCTGAAACGACACTACACGGTCGTCATCGTCACCCACAACATGCAGCAGGCGGCACGTGTCTCGGACTTCACCGCCTTCTTCTGGCTCGGACGGCTCGTCGAGTACGACCGCACGGATAAAATCTTTACGGCACCGACCGAAAAGCTGACCGAGGATTACATCACCGGGAGATTCGGCTAGTGGAACAAGCCGTCCGTCATTTCACCGAGGAACTCGAGGCGCTGAAGAGCCGGCTGCTCGAAATGGGCGGCCTGGCGGAAGAGCGCGTTCGCGCCGCCCTCGAGGGTCTCGTCGCGCGCGACCACTCGCTGCTCGATACGGTTCTGACTGGTGACGAACCGGTCAACCGGCTGCACATCGACGTCGACAACCGCTGCTTCCGGCTGTTGGCGCTGTATCAGCCGATGGCCACCGACCTGCGCGCCATCGTCGCCGCCGTCAAGATCAACAGCGACCTCGAACGCGTCGGCGACCTTGCGGTGAACATCGCCGAGGCCGCAACACGTTACCTGGGTCATGCCCCGGTCAAGCAGCTCATTGACATTCCGCGCATGGGCACCATTGCGCAGACGATGCTGCGCGACGCACTCGATTCATTCGTGAAGCGCGACACCGAGCTCGCCCGCTCCGTGCTGAATTGTGACGACGAGCTCGATGCGTTGAAGACGCAGGTCTTTCGTGAGCTGCTGACATACATGCTGCAGGACGTGGAGACGATCGAGCCCGCACTCGATTTGATCCTCGTGTCGCGCCACCTCGAACGCATCGGCGATCACGCCACGAACATCGCCGAAGACGTCATCTTCATGGTCTCGGCGCAGGACGTGCGCCACCATCCGCCGGCGACCTCGTAACGCCGTGGTCCGCGGATGTTCGATACACGCTCCGACGGTCTTTGGGGCTTCTGCACACCCGCGAACAGTTTTGTGGCTTCCGCCGTCAGGCGGAAAACACAGCGCATCGCGCAATCGTTAACACACACGTAACGGATGCGTAACACGTGCGAAAACGCTGTGTCGTACAAGGAACCGCATATGACGACGCGTCTACTCGCTGCCACTGCCCTGGTCGTCCTTTCCGTCAGCTCCGCTGCTGCGCAACAGCCGCAGCCGCCGTCGGCGCCGCCCGCAGCCGCGCAAGCGCCGGCGCCGCCGCCGCAATACCCGATTGTCCGCGTCGGCGCGCTGTCGTACCTGCAGTACGACGCGGAGCTCGAAAACCGCGACGGTTTCAACAACTTCGACGTCACACGCGCGTATCTGAACATCAACGCGCAGATCTCCGACAACATCCGCTTCCGGTTCACCCCGGACATCCGCCGCGTCACCGATTCGAGCCTGTCGGGCAGCCTGGTTGTCCGCGTCAAGTACGCATTCGCGCAATTCGACAACATCACGCCACGAGCGTGGATCCGTCTCGGACTTCACCAGACACCGTGGCTCGACTTCGAGGAAAGCATCAACAGGTATCGCGTGCAGGGGACGATGTTCTCGGAGCGCGAAGGATTGATTCCCGGCTCAGCGGACTTCGGCGTCAGCTATTTCACGCCGCTGCCGAACGGCTATGGCGAAGTGCAGGGCGGAGTCTTCAATGGCGAGGGCTTTACGCAGCCCGAGGCGAACAAGTACAAGAGCGTGCAGGGCCGTCTCACCGTTCGCCCTTTCCCGAACGCATCGGTGGTGAAAGGTCTGCGTGTCTCGGCCTTCTATAACGCCGGGTGGTATGCGGCCGATCGTCCGCGCCGCCTCGGCATCGTCATGGGCAGCTTCGAGCACGACCACCTGGTCGCGACGGTCGAAGGCCTGCGCGCCACCGAAAACCCGCTGACCCTGACGGTGCCGCGCGACATCGACCGCAACGGGTGGTCCGTGTTTGTCGAGCCGCGTCAGGGGCCGGCGGGGCTCGCCGGCATCTTCCGCTACGACGCGTTCGTGCCAGACGATTCGCTCGTCGACAACGACCAGGACCGTTTCATTGCCGGCGGGGCCTACTGGTTCGTGTGGCCGCGTGCGAAGGTCGGATTCGTCGTCACCAATGAACAGGTGAAGTACGAGTCGCCGACGAGGCTGGACGAGAACCGCATCCTGGTCCAAACGCACATAGAGTTCTGAGCCGAGCCGCGGGGACGCTGCGACGCGGAGGGAAATGATGCTCCGAACTCCGCGTCTTCGCGCCGCGCGACCCGTTTCGTTGTTGGCAATCGGCAGTCGATTCAGTACAGTCAGCGCTGTTCCGAGGAGACGCCAATGAGAACGCTGCCTTTGGCTGCGCTGATGGTGGGAGCCCTTGCGGTGGCGAGAAGTGGTGCCCAGCAGGCGCCAGCTCCTGCTCCGTGTGCGGATACGCCGCAGGTGCAGTTCGTCTGCGGCCAGCAGGCGCCCGAGGACCTGGTGGTCCTGCCGGGCGGCCAGTGGGTGGTCGCCGGCGCGTTCTCGGGAGCCGGCGGCGTCAACCTCATTCGCGTCAGCGATCGCGTGAGCACACGTGCCTATCCGTCGCCGACCGTGCGCGAGATGCTCGACGCCAAGAGCTACAAGGCCTGTCCCGGCGCACCGGACGCCGCGATGAAAGCGAAATTCCAGACACACGGTCTCTCGCTCCGTCAAGGGCGCAATGGCGTGCACACGCTGTTCGCCGTCCAGCATGGCGCCCGCGAATCGATCGAGGTGTTCACGATCGACACGAAAACACCGACGCCGACGTTCACGTGGATCGGTTGCGCGGTCGCACCCGATCCAATAGGACTCAACTCCGTCCGCTGGCTGGACGACGGCGGGTTCATCGCCACGAACTTCAACCCACGTGGCGTTGCGAACGGCATGGCGGCGATGCAGAAGGGCGAAAAGAACGGCGAGCTGTGGGAATGGCATACGGCCTCGGGCTGGCAGAAGGTACCGGGCAGCGAGGCGTCGGGTGCGAACGGCATCGAAATCTCTCCCGACGGCCGCACGTTGTACGTGGCGGCGTGGGGCAGCCAATCGTTCTTCCGTTTGACGCGCGGCGCGAAGGAGCCCAAGCGAGACGAGATTCCACTCGGGTTCCGCGTGGACAACGTCCGCTGGGCACGCGACGGGTCGCTGCTCGCAACCGGCCAGGGCGGCGAGGGCCCGCAGCAGCAGACGATCGTCGTGAGAATCGATCCGAAGACGCTGAAGGCCGGCGAAGTGCTGCGGCGGCCGTCGATGCCCGGATTTGCCGCCGGAACCGTCGCCGTCGAGGTCGGCAAGCAGCTGTGGGTCGGATCGTACACGGGTGACCGGATCGCCATCTTTCCTGCACCCTGAGCCACTCCATTCCCGCCGGGGCCTGATGCCGATAAACTCGGTATAGGCCTTATGCAACTGCGGACTGCAAGACTGTGTCTCGACTGTGAGGAAGTGCACGACGGCCAGCAGTGCCCGATCTGCGCGTCAGAAACCTTTGCGTTCATTACGCGGTGGGTGCCCGCGCCGGAGCGGCGTGAGCGGCCGCGGCCGACGGAGGAACCGCCGCGTCCGGCGGAGCTGCAGGCATATCGAACGCTGCTCACTCCTGCACAGAAGCCGAATGGAGCCGGGTGGCGGATGGTGCGGCAGGGAGCGCTCGGCCTTGCGCTGGTAGGAGTGGCCGGGTGGCTGTGGAAAGCAGGCGGCACCAGCCGCACCGAGAAGGATCAGCGATAGTCGCGCAGCGGTTGAACGCGGAGCGGCTCGTCCTGCTTGGCTGGACACGCGCGATTCTCCTGCAGCTCGCTCATCCGCTGATCGCCGCCGGCGTCTACGATCACAGCAGCTTTCGCGCAACGCCATGGGCTGCCGCATCGCGGCTGCACGCGACCGTGCGCGCCATGCTCGCCCTCTCGTTCGGTACTGACGCTGAACGCGAACACGCCCTGCACGGCATCCGCACGATTCACACGCGCGTCAACGGGCGGCTGCCCGACGCCGTGGGTCCCTTTCCAGCGGGCACAAGGTATTCGGCCGAAGATCCTGCCCTCCTCCTCTGGGTGCACCTCACGCTCCTCGACTCCATTCCTCTGGCCTATGAACTGTTCGTCGGACCCATCGGCGACCAGGAGCGCGACAGCTACTGCGCCGAGTCGGCGTGGGCAGCCATTGCACTCGGCGCGCGGCCGGCGGAGGTGCCGGTGACGTGGGCGCACGCGAGCGAACAGTTGTCACGGATGTACGCGTCGGGGACGCTGTGCGTCGGCGAACAGGCACGGACCCTCGCCAAGGCGATCCTCACGCCCGGGCTCGCCCGGATGGTGCCGCCGCTTGCCTCCTGGAATCGCATCGTCGCCGTCGGACTGCTGCCGCCGGCGATTCGGGAACAGTACGGCCTGCAATGGACTGACGCTGATCAGCGTCGCTTTGATCGAACAGTGTCGCGCGTGCGCAGGCTCAGAAAGACGCTGCCGGATTTCGTCGCGCTGTGGCCCGAGGCGAGGGGTTGAATCGTTCGAGTCGTTCGAGTCGTTCGAGTCGTTCGAAACGTTCGGATCGTTCGAAACGTTCTAGCTTGCACCATCAATCATGCGAACCAGTTGTTCGACAAAGGCGACGCCGCGCGCGATCTGATCGGGGCGGGCCTTGTCGAGCGTATCGTTCGGCGTGTGGATGATGGTCAGAACCCGCGGGCCGGAACCGGGCTTCAGCCTGCCGGCGCCGATCGAGAGAATAGCCTCGACGTCCGCGGCGTCGATCAGTGCGATGCCGAGCGTGTCGATTCCCGCGTTCATCATCGTCAGGTGATCGCTGCTCGGGTAGCTGGTTCGCGGAACGTCGCGAACGGGCAGACCCGTGACTTCCCCTGTCGCGCGCAAGGACTCGAGCAGAAGGCCTGCCGGCTGTGAGGCGGTGGCGAAGATGGTGTCGCCGTAGGCGAAGACGTCCAGATTGAGCGCGTAGTCAGGCCGCCGCTTGGTCGCGGCAACGAACGCTCGTGAGCCGAGCAGCCCCGATTCCTCACGATCGAAGAACACCACCTGCAGCGTCACCCGCGAGAGCGGCGACGCTTTCAACGCGCCGACGAGCTCAATGAGCACGGCGCACGAGCCGCCGTTGTCGACGGCACCGCGCCCGACGTTGACGCGGTCGTAGTGCGCGCCGACGACGATCGTCTTTGTGCCGGTTCCCGGCAGTGTGGCCACGATGTTTGCGCCGGCTCCGCGACCCTCCCCGAATGAGTCAATCGCGGGCTCAACACCTGCCGCGCGCAGTTGCGTGACGATCGCTTCGCGCCGGGCAGTGCCGTCTTCTCCGGCCGTAATCGCCGTCAGCGACGCCAGCAGGCGTGCGGCGGTGTTTTGCGCTGCCTCCTGTGCCGACGCGAAGTGCGCGGCAAGCAATGCCGACAGACACGCAACCGCGATCGCTTTGCGATAACTCAGAAACTACTCCTGGCGGGAAGGATAACAGCTGTGTAGGCTTGTCTAGCCGTAGCTCACGTCGACGTAAGCGCTCGTGAGCGAAGGCTGGTGCGGAAGCGGGGACTCGAACCCCGATGGCCTTGCGGCCACTAGCTCCTGAGGCTAGCGCGTCTGCCAATTCCGCCACTTCCGCGTTGGTGTGCGAGGCAGGAACGTAAAAGTATAACAGGCGTCGCCGCGAATCCGCTGTGGTAGCGTCTGCACACTGTGGCTCGCCCCGCCAAGGACATCGTTCCGATCATCGGCCTGATCACTGGCGCAACGTTCGGCATCGGCGGGACCTTCGTCGCCAGTGACGCGCTGCGGCAGATCTTCTGGGGCATCGACGGCGTCGGCGTCATCATCGCCACGACGCTGCTCGCCATCCGATCCTTCCGCAACGGCGACGACATCGTCGCCGCCGGATTTCTGGTGTTCGCGCTCGGCGAGAGTCTGCTTGTTTCCGGCACGCCCGCGGGACTCGACGCGAGCGTGCCGTCGTTCGGCGGTGGCGTGGCGCTGTGGTCGGCGGGCCTGCTGCTGGTCAGTCTCCCGAACGTGCTGCCGCCGGCCGTCCGCGTTGTCGGTGTGACAGCGGCAGCGCTCTTCATGGTCGTCGCCGCGCGCATCTTCAGCGGCGAACACCTGGTGCCGACGTCCTCGCCGCTGCCGTTCTTCGCCTATCCGATTCTCGTCCTGACCTTCATCGGCTGGATCACGACACTACTTCGCAGGAATTGACGCCCTCTCCCGATCGAGGCGCATTCGCAGCTGCGCCTGCGACCGGTCAGCGTACCCCCGCAACGTGGGGGAGAACCGCCGGCGTGGTCGTAGTGCACGTGCGAATTGGTGATCAGCCTGACGTCTTCGATACGGAATCCAAAGCTGCGCGGATGTGATCGGCGATCACGTCAATCAACACGTGGCCCTCCGCCGAGGTGATGAAGATCGAGCTCAGCCCACGCCTACCGACGTACCAGGCATTCCCAAAAATACGTACTGGTGTCTGCGGTTGCCTCGATTCGGGCGGCTCGCTTTGCGCGCGGATGCCAATCTGCGCAATTCCTCCAACCAGTGCGGCTGCGCACAACCAACGCAGAATTACCGAAAAATAGTCATCCGAACCTCGACCGTAACCAACGGCTGAGTATCGCAGTTAATTTCGGCGCGATGTGTGCGTTCAATTCACAATACTAGGAGCGCTGATTTCCCCGACTCATCAGCGCGAAAGGATCGACGATGGCGACGACGAACGGCACGATCAAGCGGATCACCGACAAAGGGTTTGGGTTTATTGCGGCGTCTGACGGTACCGAGTACTTCTTCCACCAGTCGGCGTGCGTGGGCACGCGTTTCGACGAGCTGCGCGAGGGACAGCGCGTGACATTCACCCCAGGACAGGGACCGAAAGGACCGCGCGCGGAGGCGGTGAAACCCGAATAGATTCGTTAGATCAAATGGGTGATGTTCGGCTCGACGCCGAGCATTGCTTTGCCGTAGACCTCGAGGTTCACCTGCCACTCGGTGATGGCGTGATGACTGGCGACATGGACATCACGCCATAACCGTTGCAGGGGATTGCGATCGGCCAGACTCGACGTGCCGTGGGCCTGCACCAGCAGCTCGACGGCCTCGCGCGCGTACTTCGCCGCCAACGCGGTGTCCATGCGTACACGCGCACGCTCGCTGAGATCGGGGTGCCGGCCCGTACCCGCCGCGCGATCCAGATCGTCGGCCGCGCGCAACGCGTGCAGAAACGCCGTGTCGATCTTCATCGCCGCTTCCGCCACCAGCATCTGAAAACCGGAGGAGTCTGCCTGACGCTGAAACGTCGTGTGAGTGATACCGCGCGTCGTCGCCTTCGAGACGACGTAATCGAGCGCAGCACGCGCGACACCGAGCTGCGAGCCGGCAAGGATCAGGACCGTCACCGGCACCAGCGCCACGCGGTAGACCGGCTCGTCAACGTGTTCGGTTCGGTACTGGCCCTGAAACGCCGGCGGGTACGGCAGGAACCGATGCTCGGGCACGAACGCGTCGCTTGCCACAATCGTGTTGCTGCCGGTCCCCTTCATGCCGACCATGAACCACGTGTCCTCGATCGACACCTCCCCGATTGGCATCAGCGACAGGCCAAGGTTCACCATCTCGCCGCGCTCGTTCGCCATGTGTATGCCGCACGCGACCCACTGCGCGTGCATGCTGCCCGACGCCCAGGGCCATCGGCCGCTCACCCGCCAGCCTCCATCGACGGGAACGGCAACGCCGTTGGGAGCAAGCGATCCGGCTATCCATGCGTCTCGATCTCGCCCCCAGACATCCTGCTGCGCTCGATCGGGAAACAGTCCGGCAAGCCATTCGCAGACGTTGATGAGGCTCGCCACCCACGCCGCCGATCCGCAGCCACGGCCGATTTCGGCCATGACTTCGATGTAGGTGCGAACGCTCGTCTGATATCCACCGAACCGCTTCGGTACCATCAGTCGGCACAATCCGTTGTCACGCAGCGCCGACACGACCTCGTCTGGCAGCCGGCGCGACGAGTCGGTCTGTGCAGCGTTTCGTTCGAGCAGCGGTCGGACCGCCTGCGCACGGGCAAGCAACATGTCGCGATCGGTGGAGTCAGTCATCATTGACGAATCGACGAACTTACGGATTCACGAATTTGAATTGAGCAATTGCCATTCGTCAATTCGTAAGTTCGTAAGTTGGTAAATCTACTGCACGACCCGTCCGCCCGTCAGGAACCGCCGGTAATCCGTCAACGTCACCGTCGTGCGCACGCGGGGCACGGCGGAATTACGGATTACCGTCAACGATTCCACGCGCGAGGGCAGCAGTACTGTCTCGTCCGGATCGGTAAAGGCGAACCGCTTGTAGTCGATCAAGGTATCGTCGCGCTCCATGCGGAAGGAACGAGGCGCCTGCTGTCCGTCCGGACCCGGCGGACCGGGGAGGTTGACCGCTCGAGCGAGATGCTCGTCGAACCGGACGATCTCGCCGCTGCCCGGATCGACCCAGACGAATCCGCGCGTCTGGCTGGGCGTGCGGATTGTGCCGCACTTGCCCTGCCAGTCCACTCGCAACGGCTCGCGCGTCAGCGCTTCGTAAGAAATCCGCCGCGCGGGCACGCCATCCACCACGTCGGTACGCCCGACGCTGAATCGGAACTTGTGGCGGTTGGCCGGCAGCAGAAAAGCGAGCGGTTCCGGCGAAAGCGAGCGCGGGTCGAAACAGTCAGGCTTGTCCGGCGGGCCGAGCCACGGCCCCTTCGTACTCATCACTTGGCGCATGGTGCGCGGTGCGCGGCTGCTGCCCGACTGCCATTCGATCCGCAGCTCGTTGACGACACGCCGGGCGGGGCCGAAATCGCTCATATCGGGAGCGAGCGGCTGGATGACGACGGTTTCGGTCGCGACGAGCGTCTGCGTCCGCTGGTAGTACCGCTCGACATAGCCGCTCACCCGATCAAGCAACCCGCCATCGTCCGACACCGCGGCGAACACGGGCGAACGAGAAAAAGGGAACAAGACGACCGCGCCCACCGCCGCGACACCGGCGAACAGCGAACCGAACTCGAACACGAACCGAGCAGTGAGCACGCGAAACGTGGAACGGCCGTGGCCGGCTACTTCCACGTCACTTCCATGCCGAAGAAGTGCATGAACACTTCGCGGTTCGGGGTGTTCTTCGGGTTCTGCTGCGGGCTGCGGATGTAGAAGTCGATCTGCTGGGTTGCCGGGTTCACCTCGCCGGCTGGGCCCTTCTTGTTCGGCAGCGGATAATTCACCTTCAGCGTCTGCCGGTCGCGAATCCCCTGCGTGACCATGAAATGCATCTCGTAGTTGTCGTAGAGCGGCTTGCCGTTGAGCGTCGCGTGGCCGAAGCCCCATCCCGCAAGGTAGACGAACGTCTTCGGCCAGTTGTTGTCGCCGCACCCTGAGTCGGTGCCGTGCTCGTGCAGGGCGGCGACGATGCCCCCGTTCTGGCACGGTGCAAACTCGTTGAATTTGTCGATGGCGAGGACGAGATCGCCTTCGGGAATCTTCAGCCGCGCCTCGAACTTGCCTGTGTTCTTGATCTCGTCGACGTCGATCTCCGCCGTGCCCGACGCCGGCCGCAGGCTGCGCGCCGCGTTGTCCATGTGGTCCCACCCGGCCGGATCGTTCAGGCCGCCGACCATGTAGATGCGGTTTGCCGACAACACGAAATGACCGTCGTAGAGGTCGTGCTGTTCAGGAGCGAAAACGGTGATCGGCGCGCCTGGTTGCTGGCGCGGATTCGGCTTCGCCGTGGCTGCGGGTGCCTGCGGTGCCGCCGCTGGCTGTTGCGCGGCAACGAACGATGCCGCGGCAATGAGCCAAAGGGATAGGAAAAGCACAACAGTAGAAAATCGAGTACGCATGCGGCGATCATACGCTCCGATGAAACGAGCCGGCGCGGGCCGTCGTAATTCCGACAGTTCGAAATCTCCGTCAAAGAGAGGTCACAGATGCACAGACTAAGGCACGTGACAGCGGCGATCGGGTTCGTGGCGATTGGGTCTCTGGTGGTGTTCGCCCAGGCGCAACAGCAGCCACAGCCGCCGGCGCAGGCTCCGGCGGCACAGCAGCCGCCGGCGGGAGGACAGGGCGGCCGCGGCGGACGCGGGGGCGGCGGCGGCGCACAGAACCCGACGTCGTTCTTCGTCACCAGCGTCGGCAAGGGCGATGGTGCCAATTATGGCGGTCTGGCCGGGGCCGATGCGTATTGCGCGGAACGAGCCAAGACGGCGAACATCCCGACGCCGCAGGGACGCACATGGCGCGCCTATCTCAGCGCGACGGCGCAGGGGGGGCAGCCGGCCGTCAATGCACGCGATCGTATCGGCGCGGGGCCGTGGCACAACGCACGTGGGGCGCTCATCGCCAACAACGTTGCCGATTTGCACGGCGACATCGAACGCGATCGCAATCAGATCAACAAGCAGAATGCGCTGAGCGAAGCAGGCATGCCGATTAACGGCGTCGGCGACACGCCGAACCAGCACGACATCATCACCGGTTCGGATTCGCTCGGCCGCGCGCGTGCCAGCGAGACGGTGGACACCACCTGCAGCAATTACACAAGCAACCAGGATCCTCCCGCCGGCACGGCGCGCGGGCAGGGCGCCGGCGTGTGGCTCGGCCACGTCGATCGGACTGGCGGGGGGAATACGTCGTGGAACGCCGCGCACAAGTCGGCTGGCTGCAGTCAGCAGGCGCTGGTCGGGACCGGCGGAGCGGGTTTGCTCTACTGCTTCGCGGCGAACTGAACGTTCGGACCGCGACTCGTTCGGATCGTTCGGGTCGTTCGACAAGCTGAACGATTCGAACGGTTCGAACGAGTCGAAGAGTTTATTCTTCCTTCTCTTCGACCTGCCAGTCGGCCAGGGGTTGCGGGCCGAGCTTGATGTGGGCGATGTCGGGATCTTCGCCGCCGGTAGCCGCCGCACCCACCTGGTGCTTCTTTTCCTTCGCGTCCTGCCGCCGCGCAGCCTTCTGCTGGCGCCGCTCGAGCAGCGCCTTCTCACGTTCACGTTTAGCAGCAGTCGGTCTGGCGTTACGAGCCATGGGGCTGTGTCAGCATACACGATCCTGCTACGATGCGAGCTTCGCATGCGGGAAATTCCGCTCCGCGACATTCGGTCCGCGGCAGCCGCAGTCTATGGTGTCGTCACTCGCACACCGCTCATCCGTCTGGACGTGCCCGACGCGCTCGCCTCTCGGCTCGACGGATCGGAGCTCTTCCTCAAACTCGAAACGCTTCAGCCGATCGGTTCGTTCAAGATTCGCGGCGCGTGGAACACGGTGCGGCAGGTGAGCCGCGACCAACTGCGCGACGGCGTCTGGACCGTCAGCGCGGGTAACGCCGCGCAAGGCGTCGCGCTCGCAGCGCGCCACGCCGGAGTTTCCTGCTCCGTGATGGTGATGGACACGGCCCCACAGGCAAAGCTCGACGCAATCAGACGGTTGGGCGCGTCAATCGTACCCGTCACTTATGACGAGTGCTGGGCGACCGCGCAATCGCATTCCTCATCGCGGATGCGCGGCTATTTCGTCCATCCGTTTGACGATGATCGGTTCATTGCCGGCAACGCAACGCTGGGACTGGAGATCGTGGAGGATTTACCCGATCTCACCGCCGTCGTCGCATCCGTCGGCGGCGGTGGGTTGATTAGTGGTGTCGCGTCGGCGGTGCGCGCGTTGAAACCGGACGTCCAGATCTTTGCCGCTGAACCTGAGACAGCCTCGCCGCTGGCGGTGTCGCTGCGGAAAGGGGCGCCCAGCACCTTCGATGCGTGGGAGCCGACCTTCGTCGACGGCGCCGGCACGAAATCCGTTCTGCCGACAATGTGGCCATTACTCTCGCGCCTGGTCACCGGGTCAATCGTCGTTCCGCTCACGGAGATCCAGAAAGCCATGCGTTTGGTAGCCGAGCGTGCTCGCGTGATCTGCGAGGGCGCTGCCGCGTGCGCCGTGGCCGCGGCACTGAGTGGACGGGCAAAAGGCCGAATCGTCGCGGTGGTGTCAGGCGGGAACATCGACCTGGCAAAGTTCTGTTCCTTGATCCAGGTCTTTTGACCTGACATCCTCACCATGCAGAATGCAGAGTTCCGTGCATTCCCTATATGTCTATCCAATTACCCGATCGCATCAAACGTCTCGAAGAGCTCGCCTACGACCTGTGGTGGAGCTGGAATACCGACGCGCGGCGCGTCTTCCGCGGCCTCGACTACACGCTGTGGCGGCAGACCGCCCACAACCCTGTTCGCATGCTGCAACTGGTTCCGCGCGAGACGCTCGAACGAGTCGCCGGCGACGGGGAATGGCTGACCAGCTACGACCGCAGCATCGCGCGCCTCGATGCCGCGCGCGCCGCCCAGCACACCTGGTGCGAGCGCGAGTGTCCCGAGCTGCGCGGCAAATCGATCGCCTACTTCTCTGCTGAATTCGCCCTTCACCAGTCGCTGCCCATTTACGCCGGTGGCCTTGGCGTCCTCGCCGGCGATCACTGCAAGGAAGCAAGCGACCTGGGCGTTCCGCTGATCGGCATCGGCTTCATGTACCCGCAGGGGTATTTCCATCAGGGCCTCTCACCCGACGGGTGGCAGCAGGAAATCTACGAACGACTGAACTGGCATGAAGCGGCGATCGAGCCGGCGATCACGCACGAGGGGAAGCCGGCGATCACCGCCGTCCCGCTGGGGAATCGCACGGTACTGGCCGCGGTGTGGCGCGTGCGTCTTGGACGCGTGAAGCTGTATCTGCTCGATACCGACCTCGAAGAAAACGCGCCGTGGGATCGCGAACTGTCGGCTCGCCTCTACGGAGGCGACCGCGAGACGCGGATCCAGCAGGAAATCATCCTCGGCATCGGCGGCGTGCGCGTGTTGAAAGCGATCGGTCATCAGCCGGCCGTCTATCACCTCAATGAAGGTCACGCCGCCTTTGTCGTGCTGCAGCGCATCCGCGACCTCTGTGAAACCGGGTGGAGCTTTGACGAGGCCCTCGACGAGGTCCGGCGCACCACGGTGTTCACCACGCATACGCCGGTTCCGGCCGGACACGACGCGTTCCCGTTTCACCTCGTCGAAACGCACCTCGCCGGCGCGTGGGGCGACCTCGGCGGCTACCGTGAGAAGTTCCTCGCGCTCGGGCACTACGACAACGGCGGCGGTCCGATGTTCAACATGACGGCGCTGGCATTGCGGACGAGCGGCGCCGTCAACGGCGTCAGCAAGCTGCACGGCGAGGTGACGAAGCAGATGTGGCGACCGATCTGGCCGGATCGGTCTGCCGACGATCTGCCGGTCCAGTCGATTACCAACGGCGTCCACGTGCCGACGTGGATGGCGTCGGACATGGCGACGCTGCTCGAAAAATATCTCGGTACGGACTGGCTCGATCGTCACGATGACCCCGATGTCGCCGATCGCGTGCTGCAGATCCCGGACGAGGAGCTGTGGGCGACCAGGCACGCGCTGCGCGCGTTCCTGTTCAACTTCATCCGCGAACGGGCGCGGCTCCGCTTCACCACCGAAGGGGTTCCCACCGCGCGCATCGCCGCCGCCGCCACGATGTTCGACAGCAACACGCTGACGATCGGCTTCGCGCGCCGCTTCACCGGTTACAAACGCCCCGAGCTGATCTTCTCCGATCCCGATCGTCTGGCGCGCATCCTGACGACACCTGGACGTGCCGTGCAGCTCGTGTTCGCCGGTAAGGCGCACCCGGCAGACGACGGTGGCAAGCATCATCTGCAGCACATCTATCGACGTGCGCTCGACCCGAAGTTCGGCGGGCGCATCGGCTTCGTCGACGATTACGACCTGCACGTCGCCCACTTCCTCGTGCAGGGCTGCGACGTGTGGCTGAACAACCCGCGCAAACCGCTCGAGGCGAGCGGGACGAGCGGGATGAAGGCGGCGATCAACGGAACGCCGCACATGTCGATCGGCGACGGCTGGTGGGCGGAGGGGTTCACCGGCGGGAACGGATGGCTCATTGAAGGGCAGGCCGACCCGAACGACCACGGCGCGCAGGACTGGGCCGACGCGCAGGCAATCTACGCCCTGCTCGAGAATGAACTCGTGCCGGCGTTTTACGAGTGCGGTGCCGACGGAATCCCCCGGCGCTGGCTGCAGATCATGAAACAGTCGATTCGTACCGTGCTCCCCCGCTTCAGCGCCCGCCGCATGGTGAAGGAATACGTCCGCGGAATGTATCTGCCGGCGGTCAGGGAGACGGTGGTCCGCTAGCGCGAACTTCGGTTGACATAATTTCTTCACAACCCCGGATATCCCCGAACAACCTCTATCCCGTCTAAGCTGTAGGTGGCCAGTCGGCCCGTTCAAGGGAGGATGCGAATTGAGAGCCGATTTTCGCCGGGCAATAGCTCTACTGACGGTCCTCGTTGCGTTGGCGGGCCTGCAGAACCGTGCACCGCTGGCCGCCGCGGACATTCCCAATGACACCGGTGCGATCGAACACGCGCTGAACCGGCTGACCTTTGGTCCGCGCCCCGGCCAGGTCGAAGAAGTGCAGAAGCTCGGTCTCGCCCGCTGGCTCGATCGACAGTTGAACCCTTCATCGATCGACGACAGCGCCGCGCTGGCGAAGCTGACGCCGCTCCCCCAGGAACCTGAGGTCACTGATCGCCGCGCCCTGCGCAACGCGTCCGAACAGGAGCGGATGCAGATGCAACGGCAGGTCCGCCAGTACGGACGCCAGTCGGTGCAGGCGCTCGCCGCGCAGAAGGTCACGCGCGCCGTCTTCAGCGAACGGCAGCTCGAAGAAGTGCTCGTCGACTTCTGGTTCAACCACTTCAACGTCTTCGCCGGGAAGGGGCGCACCTCGAGCTTCATCCCCGACTACGAACGCGAAGCCATCCGGCCGCACGTCTGGGGCAGTTTCCGCGAACTGCTCGGCGCCACGGCCAAGAGCCCGGCGATGCTCTTCTACCTGGACAACTGGCTGAGCGCCGATCCGAAAGCGGCCGAGCAGGTCCAGCGCGCGGCAAACCGTCTGCGCGGACGACGGGGCGGGGCCGGCAGCAACATGCCGCCGCCGGCACAGCAGGCACCCCGTCGCAACGGGCTGAATGAAAACTACGCGCGCGAACTGATGGAACTCCATACCCTCGGCGTCGATGGCGGCTACACGCAGCAGGACATCATCGAGGTCGCGCGCGCGCTGACGGGGTGGACGCTCGACAACGGGCGCAACGGGGATTTCCGTTTCATGCCGGCGCTCCACGATCGCGGCGAGAAGAAGGTGCTCGGCCACATCATCCGCGCCGGCGGCGGCATCGACGACGGCGAGCGCGTGCTGGACATCGTCGCCGAACACCCGTCAACGGCTAAACACATCGCCACGAAGCTGGTGCGCCGCTTCGTCAACGACGAGCCGCCACCGGCGCTCGTCGCGAAAGTCGCCGCGACGTTCACGGCGACGAAGGGGGACCTGCGCGAAGTCGTGCGGACGCTGGTGACCGCCCCCGAGTTCTACGCGACCGAGAATCGAAACGCCAAGGTCAAGACGCCCCTCGTGTTCGTCGTCAGCGGCGTGCGTGCCACCGGCCGCGAGTCGGTACAACCGCGGCAGATGCTGAACGCGCTCCAGCAACTCGGAATGATGCCGTATATGTGTCAGCCGCCGACGGGATATGACGACACCGCGGACACATGGGTGTCCGCTGGCGCCCTGGTCACGCGGATGAACATCGCGCAGCAGTTGACGCCGACGCGCGCGGCGCAAATCGGCGGCCCGGACTTCCAGAGGTACTAGTCATGACCAGCCGCAGATTCTTCCTGAAGTCCGGCGCGATGACGATGCTCTCGCTCGGCTTTGCGCCGTCGTTCCTGGCGCGTACGGCGGCGGCGGCATCTGGTCGCCGCCGCCTGCTGATCGCCATCTTCCAGCGCGGCGCGGTGGACGGCCTCAATATGATCGTCCCCTATGGCGAGGCGGAGTACTACCGGCTGCGGCCAACGATTGGCGTGCCACGGCCTGGCTCGCCGGACGGCGCGATCGCCCTCGACGACTTCTTCGGGCTGCATCCACGGATGGGTGCGCTGAAACCACTCTGGGACAACAAGTCGCTCGCCATCGTGCATGCGAGCGGATCGCCGGATCGAACCCGGTCGCACTTCGACGCCCAGGACTACATGGAGAGCGGCACGCCAGGCGTGAAGAGCACGCGCGACGGCTGGCTGAACCGCTACCTGCAGGTGTCGGGCTCCGATGCGAGCCCGCTGCGTGGCATCGCCATCGCCCGGCAGATGCCGCGGTCGATGCAGGGGCGCGCGCCGTCGCTCGCCTTCGGTGGCGTTGATGCGTTCGACGTCCGCGGCGGCATGGACTCGCAGCGGTCGTTCGAACAGGCGTTCGAGCAGGCCGATAACCCGCTGCTTCGGGGCACGGCCAAGGACGCGTTCGAGGCGATGCGGACGCTGCGGACCATCGGCACCCCATACCGGCCGACCGCGGACTACCCGCGGTCACCGTTCGGACAGGCGCTGCAGGAAATCGCCCGCGTCGCCAAGGCGGACATTGGCCTCGAGGTCGCGTTTGCCGAGTCGAGCAACTGGGACCATCACGTCAACGAAGGAAGCACGCAGGGGCAGATTGCCCAGCGTCTCGACGATCTCGCCAGCGGCCTGGCGGCGTTAGCGACCGATCTCGGGGAACGGATGTCCGACACCGTCATCCTGACGATGTCGGAGTTCGGACGTGCCGCGGCGGAGAACGGCAACCGCGGCACCGACCACGGTCATGGCAACGCGATGCTGATCGTCGGCGGGCCCGTGAAGGGCGGCCGCGTCTATGGCAAGTGGCCGGGATTGAAAGCGGATCAGCGTTTCGAAGGGCGCGACCTCGCCATCACGACCGACTTCCGCGATGTGTTCAGCGAGATCGTCACCGCGCACCTGGCGCTGACGAAAGACGGAATCAGCCGCGTGCTCCCTGGTTACGCGGCGAGTCAAACGCTCGGCTTGATCCGCGCCTGATAGTCGGCGGGTCCGCCGCGATGGATTCGGTGCGCGGCGGAACCCGCCCTACAACGATCCATTAGCAGCACCCTGCAACGCGGTGCGCGGCGGAACCCGCCCTACAACGATCCATTAGCAGCACGCCTGCAACCGCGTGTAGGGCGGGTTCCGCCGAGTCCGGGAACGAACCAAGGCGGACCCGCCGACTTATAATGTCGGCAATGGCCCGCAAGGCGACGGTGGCGAAATCAAAGTGCGCGCTGTGCGGCGCGAAGGAAGTGTCCGAGCCGCGCGGCGAAGAGCGCTACTGCCGCGACTGCTGGGAAAAGAAGATCGCCGTCGAGGAGATCGTCGCCCGCGAGTTCGCGCTGAAGCGGTACATCCGCGCGCACAGCGCCGAGAAATACCTGATTTACCACTCCACCATCAAACGTCCGTGCGGCCAGATCATCGTCGTCGACGATGGCTACGACCTGTTTCTGTCGATGATCCTGTATCCGAACTTCGGCTGGGACGACGCGGCCTATCATCTCGAAGGCGACCCGGAAGGACGGACGTTCGCGGAGATTCTGGTGGACGTCGTCGCCACGGAAGTCATCGAGCCGTGGGGCGGGGGCAAATGGCACCTGGAGATCTTCCGCTCGGCCAACCCCGAACCTGAGGACTGGAACGGCGAAATGTAAACGCGCCTATAATGGGCGCGGTCTGGAGGGCCCCTACATGATGGGTCACAGAGTGACGCTCGTCGCCGTCGTCGGCGTGCTACTTCTTGCCTCCGCGAGTGCCGCACAGGCGCCGCCCACCAAGTTCATCACCCCGGTCAAGGGAGAAGCAGCGGTCGAGTTCCTGCCACCGCAGCCGAAATGGGAAGGGAACATTCTCGTGACCAGACTGAAGGTGAAGAACGTGTCGAAGGCCCCCATCGCGGGCCTCAAGATCGACGAATTCTGGTACAACCAGAAGGGCGACCCGGTCACTGGATCGCAGACGGCGCGCGCGCCCAAGCCCGTGATGCCCGGGGAGATCGTCGAACTCACGTTACGGGTTCCGAGAAACCCCGACATGAAAACGAACGCCTATCTGTTCGGACACGCCAATGGCAAGGTAAAGCCGAAGCGGGTGACGAAGTTTACCGAGACGAAGGACTCCTAGCCCTACACCATTCGATCGGCGAGATCAGCGGCGACCGGGATGCGCCACGCTTCTCCGGCCGCCGCTTTCCACATAGCGACGAGCCAGATCAGCACGCCACCCACCCAGGTCAGACCGGCCGCCCAGACAAAGAGGGTGAACGCTGATGGCAGGAACGAGAGCGAAGCGAGCGCCAGCGCGCCAAACGCCGCAATCAGCACGGCGATCGTCCCGAATGCGGCCACCGACTGTGCGGCGTGGAAACGGATGCGGCGATCCCGTCGTTCGACCAGCCACAGGATCGCGCCCGTGATCCACCAGCCCGCGTAGGCCAGGGGGACGGCAACGCGCACCGACAAACCCGTGGAACTGGTGTCGGTCACGGCCGGCTGCATCGACGCCTCATCCTGCAATGTCTGGTCCTCTTATACTGATGTCATGCCGTTGGATGTGGCTGCGGTTCAGCGCGTCCTTACCCGGGAGCGCCTTGACGGCTGGCTCCTGTACGATTTTCACGGCTCCAATCCGATCGCGCAGCAGTTGACCGGGCTGGCCAACGGCGCGCACATGACGACGCGCCGCTGGTATTACCTGATTCCGGCGTCGGGCGAACCCCGCGCGCTCGTGCACGCCATCGAACGGGGAAACCTCGATCATCTGCCCGGAACCAAGTCGGTCTACGCCGGCCGGCAACAACTCGAGACGGGTCTCACCGCCCTGCTCGGTCCGGCACGTCGCGTAGCGATGGAATACTCGCCTGAATGCGCCATTCCATACATATCCCGGGTGGACGCGGGAACGGTTGAGGCGGTCCGGAAGCGCGGCGTTGAAATCGTTTCGTCCGGAGATCTCGTCCAACAGTTCGAGGCCACCTGGTCCGTGGAACAGCTGGCCCAGCACCGGCAGGCGTCGGCGGCTCTGTACCGCATCAAGGACAGGGCGTTCGAGCAGGCCTCGCAAGCGCTTGCAGGCGGCCGCCGGCAGACGGAATACGATCTGCAACAACTGATGGTTCAGTGGTTTCGAGAGGAAGGGCTCGTCAGCGATGCTCCGCCGGTTGTGGCGATGGGAAGAAATGCCGGGAATCCGCACTACCTGCCAACCGCTGAACGCCATCTGGAGATTGTCCGCGACGACGTCCTCCTGCTCGACTTGTGGGGCAAGATGCCACAGCCCGGCGCCGTGTTTGCCGATATCACCTGGGTGGGAGTGATTTCGCGGCAGGCATCGGCGGAGCAGAGCGCCGCCTTCGGCGCAATCGTCAAGGCGCGCGACGCGGCGGTTCGGCTGGTGCAGGAGCGGGCGGCGGCAGGACAGGATTTACGCGGCTGGGAGGTCGATCGAACGGCGCGGCAGGTGCTCGAGGATGCAGGGTTCGGCAAGTATGTGCTCCATCGTACCGGCCATAGCCTCGGCGAGAACGTCCATGGTAATGGGACCCATCTGGACGACTACGAAACACACGATGAGCGGCGAATCATGCCGCACACCGGTTTCACGATCGAACCAGGACTTTACTTCGACACCTTCGGCGTGCGCACGGAGATCAACGTGTATCGCGGCGAGCGGGACGCGGTGGTGACGGGTGAGCGCCAGTCGGAACTCGTGACGCTACTGTGAAGGGATTGAACGGATACGAGGTAACAAATGTTAAACCGTAACAAATCAACGATCTTTTATCTTCTGCTCGTTGTCGTGGCCAGCGTCATGGTCGGCATGGTGCTGGCCTCGCGCCTGGATCTGGCTCCACAGAGCTCGGCACAGACGCTGAACCTGCCGCCGGTGAACAGCGCACCGATTACCGGGCCGCTCACCGCGACGACGTTCCGCGAGGTGGCGAAGAACGTGACGCCGGCCGTGGTCAACATCCGCGCTGATTCGATGCAGCCGCAGCAGGCGGATCTCAACGACTTCTTCGGCGGCGGGGGCGGCGGCTCCGATGACTTCTTCGACCGGTTCTTCGGCGGCGGGGGCAGCGGCCCGCAGCAGCGGAGCCCGAGAGGTGAGAATCAGCAGCAGCCGCGCCGTCAGCAGCCGCGCGATGAGCTGGTCAGCGCGCGCGGCACCGGTTTCATCATCGACAAATCAGGTTTGATCCTCACCAACAACCATGTCGTCGAAGGCGCGACGAAGATTCTCGTCTCGCTGTACGGCGAAGACGAAGACCATCAGTACCCGGCGCGGGTCATCGGGCGCGACCAGCTGACCGACAGCGCGCTGATCGAGCTGACCGAGAAACCAAATCACGAGCTGCCGATCGCGAAGCTTGGTGATTCGTCGCAGATGCAGCCGGGCGACTGGGTCATGGCCATCGGCAACCCGTTCGGCCTTGCCCACAGCGTCAGCGTCGGCGTGATCAGTGCAAACCGGCCCGGCGGCCTGCCGGTCGCGGATCGGCGCAACGCCGACGTGCTGCAGACCGACGCGGCGATCAACCCGGGCAACTCCGGCGGACCGCTCATCAACCTGCGCGGTGAAGTGATCGGCGTCAACACGGCCATTGCAACGACCGGTTTCTCGCAGGGAAATATGGGCGTCGGCTACGCGATTCCAAGCAACACGATTCGCGAAGTCCTGCCGCAGCTGCGCAGCGGCAAGATCGTGCGCGGCCGCATTGGCGTCGTCGTCCAGCAGATCCAGCGCAGTCAGCTGGACGCGCTTGGGTTGAAGAATCGCACCGGTGCGCTGGTGCGGTCCGTGGAAGACGACAGCCCGGCTGAGAAGGCCGGTCTCGAACCAGGCGACGTCATTCTCCAGTGGAACGGAACGCCGGTCGCCAACAATGACGAGCTCGTATCGAAGGTCACAAAGACGAAGCCCGGCACGACGGTGCCGCTGCGGGTGCTGCGTGACAAGCAGGAAAAGACGCTCAACGTCACCGTCGAGGAGCTGAATCTCGACAGCGAGGGCAGCAATCGCCGTGACCGCACCAGCGGCAGCGTCGAGCAGTCGGAAACCCCGAAGGGCTTCGGCATGACGATCGACGATGTGACGCCCGATTGGGCACGCCGCCTGCGCCTGAACGACGGGCAGCGCGGCGCGGTGGTCACCGACGTCGATCAGGGTAGCCCGGCGTGGGAAGCGGGACTGCGGCCCGGTCATGTGATCGTTCGCGTGGGCTCCACGCGAGTCGCGAGCGCGGCGGATGCGCAGCGCGAGTTGAACCGCGTCGCCTCGGGCGGCACCGCAACGCTGCGCGCGATTGAAAACGGTCAGGAAGTGTTCATGACCGTCACCAAGCGGTAGGTAACGTACAGACGTCGACCCTTCGGCCTCAGGAGCCCGCGATAAGATGGGCGCCTGAGGCCGATTCTTTTGCTCGAACGCGAAGTCAAACTCGCCTACCCCACTGCCGACGCCGCGCGCGCCGCACTCGCCGCCGCCGGCGCCGTCCCGATGCGTCCTCGGCGACTCGAAGACGACTCGCTCTTCGACACAACCGACGAGCTGCTGCGCAAGAAAGGGTGTCTGGTGCGCGTGCGCACCGACCATTGGAGCAGCGGCGCAACGACCACGCTCACCGCGAAAGGGCCAGTGCAGCCAGGTCGATTGAAAGTGCGCGAGGAGCACGAAACGCGTGTTGAAAGCGGCGGCGCACTGCTGCAGGTTCTGGCGCTGCTGGAGCTGCGGCCGACGTTCCGGTATCAGAAATATCGTGAGGAGTTTTCAGTTCCGGATGTCGTGATTGCCATCGACGAAACACCCGTTGGCACGTTCGTCGAACTCGAGGGCAGCGAGGACGCGATCGTGTCGTTGACGAGGGCGCTCGGCCGCACGCCCGCGGACTTCATCCTCGATTCCTACTACCGCCTGTTTCAAAATCGTCGCGAGCAGTCCGGTCTTGCCGGACCTCACATGCTGTTTCCATCTTCGCCACGGGCTGCGGCGGACAAGCCCCAGCGATGATTCCGGCCCTGGTCCTGACGGCGGGTCTTGGCACCAGACTCCGTCCGCTCTCGTACGTGCGTGCCAAAGGCGCCCTGCCGCTGGCCGGCGAACCACTGGCACGGCGCATCCTCCGCTGGCTGCAGGGCGCAGGCGTGACCGACGCGGTGTTGAATCTTCATTACCTGCCCGAAACGCTGACGCGCGGTATCGGCGACGGCAGCGACATCGGGGTACGTGTTCGCTATTCGTGGGAAATGCCGGTGCTCGGCTCGGCCGGCGGGCCGCGTCGTGCGGTGCCGCTGCTGCAGTCGACGGTGCACGGCTCCCAGCCACGCGCCCTCATCGTCAACGGCGACACGCTGACGGACGTTCACATCCCGGCACTGATTGACCAGCACAGCGCATCCGACGCGCTCGTAACGATGGCGGTGATTCCGAACACCGAACCGCACAAGTACAGCGGCATTGCGGCCGACGATGACGGCCGTTTTGCCGGGTTCGTGCCACGCGGCGCGGCGCAGCCTTCGTTTCATTTCATCGGCGTGCAAGTGGCTGAGCTTGAAGGGTTCGCCTCGGTTCCTGCCGATATACCGTTTGAGGTCAGGACGCTTTATCCTGCGCTGTGCCACGCGCGACCAGGAGCGGTCCGCGTGTTTCAGACGAACGCTGAGTTTCTCGACATCGGCACACCGGCCGACTATTTGAGTACCGCGCTGCTCATCGCGGAGCGTGATGGTGGTACACCGACAGGCGCACGTGTGCAGATTGCCGCCGACGCACGCGTCGAGCGCTCGGTGCTCTGGGACGATGTGGTGGTCGAGGCGGGCGCAATGCTCAAGGAGTGTGTTGTCGCGGATCGCGTCGTCGTCCCGGCGGACACGTCATGGCATGGAGTGACACTGCGCGTGCCCGATAGTCAGCTCGCACCGGGCGAGCGAATCGTTAACGGGCTGGCGGTGTGCTCGCTCGATGGATGATGCCGAAGGCCTAGGGACGAGGGCCAGAGGGCCGGTCCAGGGATCCGGGGTACGGCGATAGGGCCAAAGGGGGGCATGGTTGAAGAGCAAGGGATCTGGAATGAGCACGGTGTCGGAACGACGCACAGACGACGGCGTGGATATCCGGGAGCGGATCGATCGGTTCGTCGTGGCCAACGGCCTCGGCGACGCGCGCGTGGTGCCGCTGACCGGCGACGCGTCCGACCGTCGATACTTCCGACTCCTGGTTCCCGACGGCCAATCACAAGTGCTGGCGGTTCATCCCGGCGAGATCGACTTCGAGGCAATGCCGTTCGTGAAGGTCGCTCGTCTTCTCAGCCAGTTTCCGGTGCCGGTGCCGGCGATCCTCGCGCATTCGGATGCGCTGGGCATCATCGCGCTCGAAGATCTCGGCGATGTCACGCTGCAGGCGCATCTCGGCGCCGCGTCACCGGCGGAACACAAGGCGTTGTACCGGCAGTCGGTCGCGCTGGTTGAAGCACTGCAGCGGCGTGGCGCGGAGATGGAGTCGTCAGACTATCCGCCCTACCGCATCGCCTTCGACGTCGAGAAACTGACGTGGGAGCTGGAGTTCTTTGCCAAGCATTTTCTCGAAGGCTACCGCGGTGCGATGCTGACGGCCAGCGCCCGTGACGGGCTGCGGAAGGAATTCACCGCCATCGTCGAGGAGCTTGCCGCCGAGCCGCGCGTGCTCTGTCATCGTGACTATCACAGCCGGAATCTGATGCTGCACGGGGGCAACCTGTACATCATCGACTTCCAGGATGCGCGGATGGGACCGGACACCTACGACCTCGTTTCGCTGCTGCGCGATTCGTACGTCGATTTGACGGAACACGAGGTGGACGATCTCATTGCATTCTTCCTTGCCCTGCGACGAGGTCCGGCGGCGCCTGCCCGCGCGGAAGATGACGAGGAGTTCCGCCGGCGGTTCGATCTGATGGCGGTGCAGCGGAACCTGAAGGCACTGGGGACGTTCGGCTTCCAGACGATTTCACGGGGGAACCCGGTCTACATCCAATACATTCCCCGTACGCTCAATTACGTGCGTGAGAACCTGGAGCGGTATCCGCGATTCGGGCGCCTGCGCGAACTGCTCGCCGCGCATCTGGAAGAACTGCGACAATAGGGCGTGAGCGACTTGACGCGCGACCCTGGCGACGCCGCGAAGGCGGAGCGGCGGTTCGGCGTTTCGACCCACCTGTTTCACGAGCATCGGCTCAGCCGCGAACACCTGGTCCACATCGCCGCGCACGGGTTCGACGCCGTGGAGTTGTTCGCGACGCGCGCGCACTTCGACTATCACGACGCGACTGCCTGCGACCAACTGGCGGAATGGCTGTCGGACACAAGCCTCGAACTGCACTCGGTCCACGCACCGGCATTCGCAGCGCTTCGTCTTGGCAAGTGGGTCGGCGCCCTGTCGAACGCCACCGGTGACGAAGCGCGGCGAAAGGCGACAATCGGCGAAGCGGACGCCGCGCTCGCGCTCGCCCGTCACGTGCCGTTCCGGTTTCTGGTGACGCACCTCGGCGTGCCGGCCGCCGAGGCGATCGGTCCCGACAATCGCCGCGATGCAGCGCAACGCAGCGTTGAGGAACTTGTCGCGCTGGCCGCCGCCGTCAACGTGCGCGTCGCCATCGAAGTGATTCCGAACCCGCTGTCCAGCGCTGCGGCGTTGAGTCGGATGATCGAAGAGGACCTCGAAGGAGCCGACGTCGGCGTGTGTCTCGATTACGGGCATGCACACCTGATGGGTGATCTGGGCGAAGCGATCGAAGCGCTCTCGGGCCACCTGTGGACGACACACGTGCACGACAACAGCGGCACGCGCGACGATCATCTGGTGCCGTTCGCGGGCGGCATCGACTGGGAGGCCGCGATGATGTCCACGCAGAAGATCGGCTACGACGGGTTGTTCATGCTGGAAGTCGGCGACACCGGCGATCCGATTGACGTGCTGCGGCGATCGGTGAAGGCGCGCGAGCGGCTCGAGAAGACTTTGGTGATTTTCTAGAAGGCCGCATGGCCTGGAGTTCTCGGGAACGGAATCACATCGCGGATATTCGCCATGCCCGTGGCGTAGATGATCGCCCGCTCCAGCCCGAGGCCAAATCCGGCATGCGGCACCGTCCCGAACCGCCGCAGATCGCGATACCACCAGTACGCCTTTGGATCGAGTTCCAGTTCCGCGAGTCGGCGATCGAGATAGTCGAGCCGTTCCTCTCGTTGTGATCCGCCGATGATCTCGCCGATTCCCGGCGCCAGCACATCCATCGCCGCCACGGTCTTCCCGTCGTCGTTCATGCGCATGTAGAAGGCTTTGATGTCCTTCGGGTAGTTCATGACGATAATCGGCGCCTTGACGTGGTCTTCGGTCAGCCAGCGTTCGTGCTCGGACTGCAGATCCATCCCCCAGCCGACGGGAAACTCGAACTTCTTCCCGCTTTTTTCCAGCACGGCGATCACGTCCGTGTAGGTCATGCGCTCGAAGCTCGATTCGACGAACGCCTCGACGCGCGCGATGCATGTCTTGTCGATGCGATCGGCGAAAAACTTCATGTCGTCGCCGCGCTCGTTCAGCAGTGTGGTGAGGATCGACTTGAGGAACGATTCCGCGAGATCGGCGTTCGCTGTGAGGTCGGCGAACGCAATTTCAGGCTCGACCATCCAGAACTCGGCGAGGTGGCGACTGGTGTTGCTGTTTTCGGCGCGGAAGGTCGGGCCGAACGTATAAACCTTCGACATGGCCAGGCAGTACGTTTCGACGTTGAGCTGGCCACTGACGGTCAGAAACGCTTCCTTCCCGAAGAAATCCTGGCCGAAGTCGGTGCGTCCTTCCGCGGTGCGCGGGACGGCGTCAAGGTTGGCGATGTCGAGCGTACTCACACGGAACATCTCGCCGGCACCTTCCGCGTCGCTGGCGGTGATGATCGGCGTGTGAATCCAGAAGAACCCATGGTCGTGGAAGTAGCGGTGGATGGCCGCACTCAGACAGTGGCGGACGCGCGCGATGGCGCCAAGTGTGTTCGTGCGCGGCCGCAGGTGAGCGACCTCGCGCAGGTACTCGAACGAGGTCTTTTTCGGCTGAATTGGGTAGGCCTCAGGATCGTCGACCCAGCCGACGACCTCAATCGCGTCTGCGTGCAGCTCGACCGCCTGACCCTGGCCCTGACTCTGCGTCAACGTGCCGCTGGCAATCACCGAGCAGCCCGAGGTGAGCCTCAGAATCTCGCTCTGGTAGTTCCCCAGATGTGCCGGCGCGACCACCTGGATCGGGTCGAAGCACGAGCCGTCGTGGACGTGGACAAAGGACAATCCCGCTTTCGAGTCACGGCGCGTCCGCACCCACCCGCGGACGGTGACGCGGCTTCCAATCGGAGGTTCGCCTTTGAGGATCGCTGAGATGTCGGCGTGGTCGGCGGTCGGCATGTCCGTACCTGTATCCTAGATCTCAACTCCCGACTTCCAATTCCCGATTCCCCAGGACGGCAGCTCTTGCCCCGGGCGTTGGAGATTGGCAGTCGGGCGTTTGGAGTTGTCATGAAGATTGGAATGGTGTCCCTCGGCTGCCCGAAGAACCTCGTCGACTCCGAGGTGATGCTCGGGCTCGCCCAGCAGCAGGGTCACCAGCTCACAGCCGATGCCGCCGAGGCCGAGGTCCTCATCGTCAACACCTGCGCGTTCATCGACAAGGCGAAGCAGGAGTCGATCGACACTATCCTCGAAATGGCCGAGCACAAGAAGGCCGGATCGTGCCGCCGGCTGATTGTCACCGGCTGTCTGGCCGAACGCTACCGGGACGAGCTGCGGACGGAGATTCCAGAGATAGATGCGGTACTGGGGACCGGTCAGGTGCCTGAGATCGTCAGCGCGCTCGGCCAGCCCCGACGACAGTTTGTTCCCGTGCTGCGAACGAACGGTATACCGGTGGGACAGCCGGTGCTCCCCACCTACATCTACGACGCCGACACGCCGCGGCTGCTTGCCACTCCCCGTCATTACGCCTACGTGAAGATCGCGGAAGGCTGTGATTACAAGTGTGCCTTCTGCATCATTCCGAAGCTGCGCGGCAATTATCGAAGCCGACCGCACGAGTCGATCGTTCGCGAGGCCGAGAGGCTGGCCGCTCAAGGCGTCAAAGAACTGCTGCTCATCTCGCAGGATACGAGCTTCTACGGGATCGACCGGGGCGAGCGTGGCGCGCTGGCGCGACTGCTGCGCGCGTTGAACCGCGTCGACGGCCTCGAGTGGATCCGCATGTTGTACCTGTATCCGACCACGATCGGAGACGACGTGCTGGACGCGATGGCGGAAAGCGAGAAGGTCTGCAAGTACATCGACCTCCCGCTGCAGCACGCATCGGATGCCGTTCTGAAACGGATGAAGCGCCCGGGAACGCGCGCGTCGTACGAGAAGCTTCTCGACCGCATTCGCGCCCGCGTAGCCGGCGTCAGCCTGCGGACAACGTTCATCGTCGGTTTTCCGGGAGAGACAGGCGACGACTACGCCGAGCTCGAGAGTTTCGTCCGGACGATCGGATTCGACCATGTGGGCGTGTTCACCTACTCGCACGAGGAAGGCACGTCTGCGCATGGGCTCGCCGACGATGTCGGTGCCCGAACAAAGTCGACACGTCGGAACAGCTTGATGAAACTGCAACAACGACTCGTCAACCGTGCCCAGAAACGGCGCCTGGGGCAGACGGTTCGTATCGTCGTGGACGGGCCGGCGGCCGAGCACGACCTCGTGTTACGCGGGCGTCTGGAGGGCCAGGCACCGGACAACATTGACCCGCTGGTCTACCTGACCGAGTGTGATCCGGCCGGCCTTTCCCCCGGACAGTTCATCCAGGCCGAAATCGTCGGAAGTCGCGGTTACGACCTGCTCGCACGGCCGATCGATGCAGCCGAACTCAGCCGCGATGACGCCGTGGTGGTAACTTCGTCTGCGTGATAGACTTGAGCGTTACCTAGGCGGAGAAAGTCCTAGTGGGCTCGTGCCCACTTTTTTTGTTTTGGCCGACATGCGGCCGCCTGAACCGACGGCCGAATGGCAGAGGCCGAGCTCGAGGTCGGCGTCGCGAATGCAGCCGCTGGAACAGATTCGGGCAATAGCCGAACGTGTCGCGGCATCGCGAGGGCTGACGGTCTGGGAGATTCAGAGCCGGCGTGAGGCGTCCGGCCACGTGGTGCGCGTGTTCATCGATCGGCCGGGGCCGGCGGCGACAGCGGAGGACAGCGTCAGCATAGAAGATTGTGAGCAGGTCAACCGCGAGATGAGCACGATTCTCGACATTGAGGACCCGCTCCCCTTTGCCTACACGCTGGAAGTTTCCTCGCCGGGGTTGAACCGGCCGCTGCGCGGCGAGGACGACTACCGTCGCTTCACCGGTCGGCTGGCCAAGGTGGTGGTCAGCGAGGCGGTTGACAACCAGAAGGCGTTCGAAGGGCGCCTGCGCGGGCTCGAGGACGGCAACGTGCTGCTCGAAGCACCCAACGGGCGCATGCATCGGCTGCCACTGCAGCTGATCACGCGCGGCAGGCTCGAAGTGGAGTTCTAGGGATATATGCAAAACCCGTTGATGCAGACGATCGAGGCACTGGCCAAGGAAAAAGGCATCGAGCCCGACACCATCATCACCGCGATCGAGGACGCCGTCCTGACCGCGTCGCGCAAGTACTACAAGACCAATGAGAACCTGAAGACCCGTTTCAACCAGGAAACGGGACAGGTCGATCTGTTCGCGACGAAACACATCGTGCAGGAAGTCGCGGATCCAGCGACCGAGATTTCGCTCCAGGAAGCGCAGGAACTCTATGGCGACGAGGCGGAAGTCGACATGGAGATCGAGTTCCCGAAACGAACGGACGTGCTCGGGCGGATCGCGGCACAGACAGCCAAGCAGGTCATCTTTCAGAAGGTCCGTGAAGCGGAGCGCGAGAACATCTTCGCGGAGTACAACGACCGGGTCGGCGAAGTCATCAACAGCACGGTCAAGCGCTTCGAGAACGGCGACCTGATCGTGGAGATCGGCCGCGTCGAGGCGGTCCTGCCGCGCAAGGAGCAGTCGCGCGCGGAAAGCTACACCCCCGGAGAACGGATCCGCGCGGTCATCAAAGGCGTCAATCGAAGTGCAAAGGGACCCCAGATCGTGCTGTCGCGCACGGACCCGGCGCTCCTCATCAAGCTGTTCGAGCAGGAAGTCCCCGAGATTTACGACGGCACCGTGATGATTCGCGGCGCCGTCCGTGAGGCGGGCGACCGCGCCAAGGTCGCCGTCTACTCGCGGGAACGCGACGTCGATCCGGTCGGCGCGTGCGTCGGCATGAAGGGCACGCGCGTACAGGCGATCATCCGCGAGCTGCGCGGCGAAAAGATCGACATCGTCGAGTGGTCCGACGACCCGGTGGTGTTCGTGACGAACGGCCTCAGCCCGGCCAAGGTGCAGCGCGTCACTATCGTCGACGACGCCGAGCGCGTGATGGAAGTCGTCGTCGAGGACAAGCAGCTGTCGCTGGCCATCGGCAAGAAGGGGCAGAACGTCAGGCTGGCGGCGAAGCTCACCGGCTGGCGCATCGACATCAAGAGCGAGGAAGAGAAGCGCCGCGAGGTCGAAGAGCAGTTCGGTGCCCTCGGCGGCGACGAGCCGTTAGCGGAGGAGGCGCCAGCTGAGGAGGCGATCAGCGCCCAGCCCGAGCAAGCGGGCGGCGGCGACACCGACGAAACCGGTGAGGCGATCAGCGCCCAGCCCGAGCAGCCGGGCGGCAGCGGCGACGCAGTAGAAGAACCGGGCGTCGAAGCCGCCGAGATGGAAACGGAAAAGAGTTAAGGCGAAGGAATTAATTTGGCAACGGTCCGGATTTACAAGGTCGCGGAACTGCTCGGCACCACGAGCCAGGAAGTGCTGTCGCTGCTCAAGCGCGATCACGGCATTGAGCTGAAGAGCGCGTCGAGCACGATCGAAGAGGTGGTCGCGCGTTCCTTCGTCGAACGCGTGGCGCGACAGCGCAACGTCTCGCTGCCTGGCGGCGATATGTTCGCGGAGCACCCGGTGCCGGCGAAGGGCGGGAAGAAGGCACCCGTCGCAAAGAAAGCCGAACCACCGAAGCCGACGGCGCCTGTTCTTGGACCTCCGCGTCTGGTGAAAGTCGTCAAGCCAGCGGCGACCGCTGTCGCTCACACGGAGGTCGCGGAGGCGCCGCCACCTCACGAGGCGATCGTCCCGGAGACTCCGCTCGTCGAGCTCGAACCGCCAGCGCCGGCACAGGTTGTCGCCGAGCCGGTGGCGCCGGTGCAGGTTCTACCCGTCGTCGAGGAGCCGCCGCAGATCGCCGCGCCGCCGCCGGTTGAAGAACCGGCTCCGGTTGCCGAACCAGAACCGCAGGCGGCCGAACCGGCGGCTGTCGCGCCCGCTGCACCTGCGGGCCGGTTCGTGCCGCCGACGATCCGTCTTCGCATCGAAGAGCCAGGCAAAACGCCGCAGCCGGCACGTCCGCTCGCGCCGGCGAAGCGGCCGCAGGTGTCGCAGCCTCGCATCGTCCAGCCGCCGGCAGCGCAACCGCCTGCAGGCGCACGTCCCGCGCCGCCAGGTGCCACGGCGCGTCCCGGCGCACCGCGCCCGGGTGGCGCCGGCGCTGCTCGACCAGGATTTCCGCCGCCGCCGCGGCCGACGACGCCAGGCATGCTCGGCGGACCGCGCCCGCTCCCGTCGCAGCCGGTGCGCCCGCAGACGCCACAGCAGGCGCGGCCTGGAATGCCTGGCCAGCCAGGGATGCGCCCCCCGTTCGGCCAGCGTCCGCCGATGGGCCAACAGCGGCCCGGCCAGCGGCCGGTGCAGACCAGACGCGAACGTCCATCCGCCCCAGCGATGCCGGCGGCGCCCGTCGCGCCGCCGCCGATCACGCGCACCATCACCCTTGCGGAAGGCATGACGGTGAAGGACCTCGCCGACAAGCTGGATGTGCGCGTCAAGGACGTGATCCAAAAGCTGTTCATGAAGCGCCAGATGGTGACCATCAACAGCACGCTCGACATCGAGACCGCCAAGGATGTCGCCCGCGAGTTCGGCGCCGAAATCGAGATGCGGAGCTTCGAAGAGGAGCTGGTCTCAGCCCAGGGCGAGGAGTCGAAGGCCGAAGACCTCAAATCGCGCGCGCCGGTCGTGACGGTCATGGGTCACGTCGACCACGGCAAGACGTCGCTGCTCGACGCCATTCGTGAAACGAAGGTCGCCGAACGCGA
>Ga0111538_10000680_pt1 | contig 46601 bp, 40 predicted proteins | sample SoiMethybrSBSTD1_FD_79669 | JGI IMG/M metagenome (GOLD analysis project Ga0111538, IMG submission 79669) | Bulk soil microbial communities from a Populus tree surrounding site in Tennessee, USA - Soil MetaG P. TD hybrid SBSTD1 (version 2)... | ecosystem: Environmental > Terrestrial > Soil >...
CCGTCCGCGTCCGCTTCGCAGCCGCTGTGCTGCTGCCGGTCGAGCCGCTAGCGTCCCGGCGTGGCGAGCCCGTTCATCGAGCTCGACGTCGGGGAGCGCGTCGTCAAGCTGACGAACCCCGACAAGGTCCTGTTCCCGAAGGCGCGCAAGACGAAGCGCGATCTGGCCGAGTACTACCTCGCGGTCGGGGAGGGCATCGTCCGCGCGCTGTACGAGCGCCCGACGCAGCTCCGCCGCTTCCCCGACGGCGTCACGGGCGAGGTCATCTACCAGAAGCGCGTCCCGAAGCACCACCCCGAGTGGGTGGAGACGGCGCGCGTCACGTTCCCCTCGGGGCGGCATGCCGACGAGCTCTGCGTCACCGAGCTCGCGCAGGTGGTCTGGGCGGCGAACCTCGCCGTCGTCGACTTCCACCCGTGGCCGTCGCGCCGGCGCGACACCGAGCACCCCGACGAGCTGCGGATCGACATCGACCCGCAGCCGGGGACGTCGTTCAGGGACGCCAAGAGGGTGGCCGCGCTCGTTCGCGAGGTGCTGGCCGAGATCGGGTACACCGGCTGGCCGAAGACCTCGGGCAACCGGGGGATCCACGTCTTCTGCCGGATCGAGCCGCAGTGGGAGTTCCCCGTCGTGCGCCGGGCGGCGCTCGCCTTCGCGCGCGAGGTCGAGCGGCGGCTGCCGCGGAAGGTCACGACCGCGTGGTGGAAGGAGGAGCGTGGGAAGCGCGTGTTCATCGACTACAACCAGAACGCGCGCGACCGCACCGTCGCCTCTGCGTACTCCGTGCGGGGGAGGTCGGACGCGACCGTCTCGGCGCCCGTGACGTGGGAGGAACTCCCCGACGTCGAGACCCAGGACTTCACGATGACGACGATGCCGACGCGGTTCGCGAAGCTCGGGGACCTGCACGCGGGGATCGACGACGCCGTCTGCGACCTCCGCGTCCTCCTCGACTGGGTCGCGCGGGAGGAGAGCGAAGGCATCGGCGAGGCGCCCTATCCGCCGAACTTCCCGAAGATGCCGGGCGAGCCCGCGCGTGTGCAGCCGTCGCGGGCGCGGGAGCCCGTCGAGGACTGACCGTGCCGACGGTGGCCGACAACGTGGCGATGTGGGATCGCTGGTACGACTGGCCCGCGGGCGGGGAGGAGTGGTCGGCCGCGTGGGGCGGCTCGGAGGCCCAGTGGCGCGGCACGATCCTCCCGCGCATCGACCCGCTCCTGCCAGCCTCGACGATCCTCGAGATCGCGCCCGGGTTCGGCCGCTGGACGCACTACCTCCGCGGGCACTGCGACCGGCTCGTGCTCGTCGATCTCTCGCCCAGGTGCATCGACGCCTGCCGCGAGCGGTTCGCCGGCGACGACCGGATCGAATACCACGTGAACGACGGGCGCTCGCTCCGCGCGGTCGAGGACGCCTCGGTCGACTTCGTCTTCTCGTACGACTCCCTCGTGCACGCGGAGGCGGACGTGCTCGCGAGCTACGTGCGCGAGCTCGCACGCGTCCTCGCCGCCTCGGGCGCCGCGTTCGTCCACCACTCGAACGCGGGTGAGTACCGCCGCACGTACGAGGCGGTGCGCCGCGGCCCGCGTGCGCTGCGCGCCCGGCTCGTCGAGCGAGGCTGGCTCGATCGCCTCCACCGCCGCGCGCTGAGCGTGAGCGCCGAGAGCTTCCGAGCGTCGTGCGAACGTGCCGGCCTCCGCTGCCTGACGCAGGAGCTCGTGAACTGGGGCGGGCGTCGCCTGATCGACTGCTTCTCGACCGTCGTCCCTGCGGCGGCCGCCGCGCGCCCGACGACGGTCGTCCGGAACCCGCGCTTCATGGACGAGGCCGCGAGCGTACGAGCGCGGCACGAACCTGTGAACGCAGAGACGTCCGGCTAGGCACGGTGATGGCGGCCGACGACGCGAAGCCGGTCTTCGAGGCCGTCGCCTGCACCCGCACGCTCCTCGCCTGGCGCAGGGTCGCCGTCCCCTTCGCGGACGTCCGCGGCGTCCGCCCGCCCGCTCTCACGGTCGCCGCGGCGACCGGATCGCCCGCGTCGAGCACCCGGAAGGTGACGACGCGTCCCTTGCCCGACGTCCGGCTCGAGCCGACGAGCTGGAGCCGCGGCAGCACCTGCTGGTGCCAGAAGCCCTGCAGGCCGCCGGCGTTCACGTTCGCGACGAGGTCGAGCGGGCCGGCGGAGCCCTCGTCGTTAAGCCGGCCACTGGCCCGGCGGCCCAGCCGAGGACGACGCTGCGAGGGCGAGCAGGGCAATCACGGAAGCAGCGACCCTCCGCGCGGCTTCATGGCGCGAGCTTGGTCCTCCGCCGGGGCGAGAGCTACTCGAGGAGCGAGGCGACCGTGAGCCCGCGCGGCCGCCTGGGACGGAGCTCGCGCCAGGTGCACTGCGCGGAATCCTTGTCGTCGCGGAAGCGGATCAGCTTCGTCCCGTGGCGGAAGCGGTTCGACTGCACCTTGTCGTAGCGCACCTCGACGACGAGCTCCGGCCGCACGGGTGACTCCTCGAGCTCCCCGCCGCCCCAGCGGTTCGGCTCCGAGAAGCGGCGCTCGGGGGCATTCTCGAGCAACGGCAGCACGCGCCGCGCGATCTCGTCGTGGCGCGCCGGCGCGACCGCGGCCGAGCCGACGTAGTCGATCTCGCCGTCGTCGCGGTAGAGGCCGAGCAGGAGGGTCGCGATGCGGTCCGGCTTCGACTTCCAGCGGACCCCGACGACGACGCAGTCCGCGGTCTTCTCCGGCTTCACCTTGACGACGGCCTCGCGCGAGCCCGGCAGGTACGCCGCGTCCCTCCGCTTCGCCACGACGCCGTCGAGGCCGAGCGCGTCGAAGCGGTCGAGCCACGCGAGCGCCTCGTCGCGCTCTCGGGTGGCGGGGGAGAGGCCGAAGCGCTTCGCGCTGCGCTCGAGGCGCGCGCGTCTCTTGGACAGCGGCTCGCGCCACACCTCTTCGCCCTTCCAGATGAGGACGTCGAACACGACGAAGCGGGCCGGGATCTCCGCCGAGAGCTTGCGGACGCGGCTCTCCGCGGGATGCAGGCGCATCTGCATCGAGTCGAAGTCGAGGACGCCGCCCCGCTCGATGACGATCTCACCGTCGAGCGCCGAGCGTGGCGGGAGAGGCGCGCCGAGCTCCTCGAGCTCCGGGAAGTAGCGGAGCAGTGGCCTCGCGTTGCGGGACCACAGCCGGAGCTCGCCGGAGCCGTTTTCGAGCAGGCCGCGGAAACCGTCCCACTTCGGCTCGTACTGCCAGCCGTCGCCTTCCGGGAGCTCGCGCACGAGCTCCGCCTCCATCGGCGGGAAGGGGATGGCGGGATCGAGGTCCGGTGGGCGCTCGACGTGCTCGCCGGCGGAGACGCGTCGACGCGAGCGCGGCATTGGGGAACCGTACTTGCCGGGCCTCTGGCCCCCGCGATGGTTCGGTAGGGTCACCGCTCGTGAAGGTGGTGCTCCTCGCCGGCGGATTCGGGACGCGACTCAGCGAGGAGACGACGGTGCGGCCCAAGCCGATGGTCGAGATCGGCGATCAGCCCATCCTCTGGCACATCATGAAGCTCTACGCCGCTCACGGTATGACCGACTTCGTCATCTGCTGCGGCTACAAGGGCGAGGTCATCAAGGAGTACTTCGAGTCGTACGCCCTGCGCATGGCGGACGTCACCTTCGATCTCGGCGCGAGCTCCGTCGAGTTCCACGGACGGCGGGCCGAGCCGTGGCGCGTGACGCTCGTGGACACGGGGGTCGACACCATGACCGGCGGTCGTCTCCTGAAGGTGCGCGATCACGTCGGCGACGGGACCTTCTGCGCGACCTACGGCGACGGGGTCGCCGACGTCGACATCACCAGGCTCGTGGCGTTCCACCGTGAGCAGAAGACCCTGGCGACTCTGACGGCCGTCCAGCCAGAGGGTCGCTTCGGCGCGGTGCTGCTGCAGAAGGGGCAGACCCTGATCGAGCATTTCCGGGAGAAGCCCGAAGGAGACGGAGCCTGGATCAACGGGGGATTCTTCGTCCTCGAGCCGCAGGCGCTCGACTACATCGAGGACGACATGACCGTCTTCGAGTTGGAGCCGCTCCGCAACCTTGCCCGCGACCGTCAGCTCGCGGGGTACCGGCACGACGGCTTCTGGCACCCGATGGACACGATCCGGGATCGCGAGCATCTCCACGAGATGTGGGAGCGCGGCTCTCCGCCCTGGAAGGTCTGGGAATGACGGTTCGGGCAGGCGGGATGCGCCGCGGTCAGCGGTCGTTGTACCGCCGGTAGACAGGCTTCACGGCAGGGCCGACCAGGTACCGGTCCACCCCGTCCTCGAGCGCCCGGCGGTAGACCTCGAGTGCCTCGTCGACCGCTTCGACGGTGGCGTCAATCGCCGCTTCGTCGTGGGAGTAGTTGACGACGAAGGAGGGTGCCAGGACGCCGCGCCGGACGAGCTCCTGCATGAATAGCGTCCGGTAGGGCTGGGACGGGACACCGTCGGGGTCTCTCGTCTCGAACACGAGGTTGCAGTCGCGGCCTACCACGCGGACGAAGTCGCCCACGCCGCGGCGGGTGGCAGCCGACTCCACGCCCTCCCGCAGCCGGCGGCCAGCTTCGTGCAGTGCGTCGACAACGTCGTTCTCTTCGTAGACCTCCATCGTCGCAATCGCCGCGGCCAGGGAGTGCACCTCGGCGCCGTGCGTCGTGGACAGCAGGAAGACTCGCTCCTCGTCGTGTCTCAGTCCCCCTCGCTCCATGAGCTCGCGGCGCCCGACGAGCGCGGAGACCGAGAATCCGTTCGCCATCCCCTTCCCGAAGGTCGAGAGGTCGGGCGTGACCCCGTAGACCGCCTGCGCGCCGCCCGTGTGCCAACGGAACCCCGTGATCATCTCGTCGAGGACGAAGACCGAGGACTCCCGTCGGCAGAGGTCCTGGACGCGCGTCAGGAAGCCGTCGTGCGGTGGCTCGCCCTTCTCCGGCTCGAGGACGACCGCGGCGATCTCGCCGGGATGCTCCGCGAAGAGACGCTCGAGGCTCTCGATGTCGTTGTACCGGAAGGTGAGCGAGAGGTCCGCGACGCCTCGCGGGATCCCGGCGTCCATCGGGATCGTCGCGAAGAACCAGTCGTCGTACGAGAAGAAAGGATGGTCGGCGCAGAGCGCCACGAAGTCGCGGCCGGTGTACGCCCGCGCGAGCTTCACCGCCGCCGTGGTCGCTGACGAGCCGTCTTTCGTGAACTTGACCATGTCCGCTGCGGCGACGAGGCTCACGAGCTTCTCCGCGCACTCGAGCTCGACGAGGCTCGGGCGCACGAAGTTCGCGCCGTCGGCGAGCGCCCGGGTCGCCTCCTCCGTGACCGCGGGGAACGCGTGGCCGAGCGTGACGGCCCGGAGCCCGGAGCCGTACTCGATGAACTCGTTGCCGTCGACGTCCCAGACGCGGCAGCCGGCGCCGCGGGCGATGGCGACGGGTGCCTCGACCGGGTACTGGTCGTCGCCCTTGGCGTACGTGTGTGCGCCTCCCGGGATGACGCGATGCAGCCGCTCTCGCAGTGACGCCTGGTGCGCGCTCGGAAGCAGGCTGAGGTCCTGCTCGACGCTGTGCTCGCTCGGTGCCATCTCCCCACTGCCCATGCTAGTCAGGCGCGGCCGGACGGCAACGTCGCCACGCCCCGGAGCACCGTCCGGCCCCGAGTAAGGTGTGAGCGTGGGTGGGTCTCCTTCCAGCGAGAACGGCCGACCGCTGTGCCGTTTCTGCGCGTCTCCGCTGCGGCTGACGGTCGTCGACCTGGGCATGTCCCCGCCGTGTCAGAGCTTCCTGCCGGCGTCGCAGATCCGCGAGATGGAGCGTTTCTATCCGCTCCACGTCTTCGCCTGTGAGCGCTGCTTCCTCGTACAGCTCGAGGTCTTCGTCCAGCCGGCGGACATCTTCACCGACTACGCCTACTACTCCGCGTACGCGAGCTCGTGGGTCGAGCACGCCCGCGAGTACGTCGAGATGATCCGCGAGCGCCTTTCGCTCGGCATGGACGACCTCGTCGTCGAGCTCGCCTCGAACGACGGGTACCTCCTCCAGCACTTCGTCGGCACGGGCGTGCCCATCCTGGGCATCGATCCGGCCGCGAACGTCGCTCAGGACGCGGAGGCGCGCGGCGTGCCGACGCTCGTGGCGTTCTTCGGCAGGGACGCCGCCGAGCGCCTCGTCGCCGAGGGCAGGCGCGCGAGCCTCGTCGTGGGGAACAACGTCCTCGCCCAGGTGCCCGATCTGAACGACTTCGTCGCCGGCGTGCGGGTGCTGCTGCGCGACGATGGCACGGCGACCTTCGAGTTCCCCCACCTGCTGCACCTGCTCGACCGCCTCGAGTACGACACGATCTACCACGAGCACTTCTCGTACTTCTCGCTCGCGACGTTCGTCGAGATCCTGCGCGCCCACGGGCTCGACGCATACGACGTCGAGGAGCTGTGGACGCACGGCGGGTCCCTGCGGGTGTACGTCCAGCACGCGGGTGGCCCGCACGAGCTGCGGGGATCGGTTGCCGCGCTGCTCGAGCGCGAGGAGGAGGCCGGCCTGCGCACCCCCGAGCGGTACACGCGGTTCGCCGAGGAGGTCAAGGAGTCGAAGCGAGCACTGCTCGACCTCCTGATCCGGCTGCGCCGCGAGGGCAAGCAGGTCGTCGGCTACGGCGCGCCGGGCAAGGGCAACACGCTTCTGAACTACTGCGGAATCCGGACCGACCTCCTGGACTACACGGTCGACCGGAACCCTCACCGGCACGGGCTGTACACGCCCGGCACGCACATCCCGATCCACGCTCCCGAGCGGATCGCCGAGACGCGTCCCGACTACATCGTCGTCCTGCCCTGGAACCTGATCGACGAGATCTCGCACCAGCTCGAGTACGTGCGTGAGTGGGGAGCGCAGCTGATCGTCCCCATCCCGTATGCGACCATCGTGTAGTGGTTGACAGGCCGCCCACGGATGGGGAACGTGTGTCGGTAGCAGGTGAAACGCGGGGAAGGGTGGGGATGAAGGTAGTGATCTTCTGCGGCGGTCTCGGCGTTCGCATGGGCGAGGCGACCGAGCGCATCCCGAAGCCGATGATCACGGTCGGCAACCAGCCGATCCTCTGGCACATCATGAAGTGGTACGCGTCCTGGGGGCACAAGGAGTTCATCCTCTGTCTCGGGTATCGCGCGGATGTGGTGAAGCGGTACTTCCTCGCCTACAACGAGGCCTACGGGAACGACTTCGTGCTCGCGGGCGGGGAGGTCGAGCTCCTCGGCAGCGACATGGACGACTGGCACGTCACGTTCCTCGACACCGGAATCCAGACGTCGATCGGAGACCGGCTGCGGAAGGCGCGGCCACACATCGGCGACGACGACGTCTTCCTCTGCACGTACGGGGACGGCCTCACGGACGCGCCGTTGAACGAGATGGTCGACAAGCTCGTGGAGAGCGGCAAGATGGGCCTCTTCATGTCGGTCCGGCCGCGCCTGAGCTACCACGTCGTCGATGCGGCTCCCGACGGGACGATCCGCTCGATCGACCCGATGGGCTCCGCAAACGTGCGCATCAACGGCGGTTTCCTGGTCCTCCGTACGCGCATCTTCGACGAGCTGCAGGACGGCGAGGACATCATGGACGAGGCCGCGCGCCTCGCCGGTCGAGGTGACATGCTCGCGTACCCCTACGACGGGTTCTGGGCGCCGATGGACACGATGAAGGACAAACAGGATCTCGACGCGATCGTCGAGACCGGCGACATCCCGTGGCTCGCCCGCGCGAACGGCCGCGCGCCGCACTAGATGCTCGGGCTCACGCTGGCGCCGGAAGCGGTGGGGGCCCGGCGCGTCCTCGCGATCGGCTGCCACCCCGACGACATCGAGATCGGCTGTGGCGGCACGCTCCTCGCACTGAGCCGCGCACAGCCAGGGCTCGAGGTCACGTGGGTCGTCCTGTCGGCCCATGGCGCCCGGGCGGACGAGGCGCGCTCCAGCGCGGCGGCCTTCCTCGCCGCCGCGGGCGCGGCCGACGTGCGCCTGTTCGACCATCCCGACGCGTTCATGCCGCATGTCGCCGCAGCGGTCAAGGAGACGTTCGAGACCCTGAAGGAGCTCGAGCCGGACCTCGTCCTGACGCACGCGGGCGCGGACCTGCATCAGGATCACCGCCTTGCGTCCGAGCTCACGTGGCAGACGTTTCGCGATCACCTGATCCTCGAATTCGAGATCCCGAAGTACGATGGTGATCGCGGCTCTCCCAACGTGTTCGTCCCGCTGTCCGACGAAATCGTCGACGAGAAGCTGACCCTCATGGGCGAGCATCACGCGAGCCAGACGACGAAGCACTGGTTCGACGAGGAGCTGTTCCGCGGCCTGCTGAGACTCAGGGGGATGGAGTCCGCGACACGCTACGCGGAGTCCTTCTTCGCCAAGAAGCTCACCCTGCTACCGGGATGACGTTCCGCAAGACGGAGATACCAGGGGTCTGGATCGTGGAGCCCGAGCGCTTCGAGGACGAGCGTGGCTTCTTCGCGCGCACATGGGATAGGGAGGATTTCAGCGAGCGTGGGCTCAGCGACCGGTTCGTCCAGGCGAGCATCTCGTTCAACCGTCGGCGCGGCACGCTCAGGGGGATGCACTACCAGGCTGCCCCGCACGAGGAGGCGAAGCTCGTCCGCTGCACGGCCGGTGCGATCTTCGACGTCGCAATCGACCTCAGGCCCGAGTCGAAGACCTGCACCCGCTGGGCCGGGATCGAGCTCTCGGCGGAGAACCGACTCGCCCTCTATGTCCCCGAGGGCTGCGCACACGGGTTCCTGACGCTGACCGACGACGTCGAGGTCGCGTACCAGATCTCGGTCCCGCACGTTCCCGACGCCGCGCGCGGCGTCCGCTTCGACGACCCCGCGTTCGGCGTCGCCTGGCCGGGCGAGGTCCTCGTCGTCAACGAGCGCGACCGGACGTACCCGGACTTCCAGGTCGGGGTGGGAGCGGGGGCGTGACGGACGCCGCGGTCGAGACGCGCGTCGGCGAGCGGATGCACGCCTTCGCCGCCGAGCTCTTCCCGCACTGTCGCAGCATCACGGGCGAGGGGCTGCGCACGACGCTGCGCGCGATCGGCGAGCGCCTCCCGCTCGAGCTGCACGAGGTGCCGAGCGGCACGCAGGTCCTCGACTGGACGGTGCCGGACGAGTGGAACATCCGCGGCGCGCACATCCTCGGGCCGGACGGCCGGAAGGTGGTCGACTTCGAGGATTCGAACCTCCACGTGGTCGGCTACAGCGAGCCCGTCCGCGCGACGCTCTCCCTCGCCGAGCTACGGCCGCGCCTGCACACGCACGCGCACAACCCGGCCTGGATTCCGTACCGCACCTCCTACTACACGAGAACCTGGGGCTTCTGCCTCCCTCAGGAGCGGCTCGACACGCTCGCCGAAGGCACCTACGAGGTCGTCGTCGACAGCACGCTCGAGCCGGGGTCGCTGACGTACGGCGAGGCGCTCCTCCCGGGTGACTCCGACGACGAGGTCCTGCTGACGACGCACGTCTGCCACCCGTCCCTCGCGAACGACAACCTCTCGGGCATCGTCGTCCTGACGCAGCTCGCCGAGGCGCTCGCGAGCATGCGGCGGCGCCTCTCGTATCGCATCCTCTTCATCCCGGGCACGATCGGCTCGATCGCGTGGCTGGCGCGCAACGAGGCGACGGCGTCCCGCGTCGTCGCGGGGCTCGTGCTCGCCTGCGTCGGCGATGCCGGTCCGCTGACCTACAAGCGAAGCCGTGCCGGCGACGCCGCGGTGGACCGGGCCTCCGAGCACGTGATCGGGCGCCGCGAGGGCCGCGTGCTCGACTTCGTGCCCTGGGGATGGGACGAGCGACAGTTCAACTCGCCCGGCTTCGCACTGCCGGTCGGCTGCGTCACGCGCTCGCACGAGAGCGAGTTCCCCGAGTACCACTCGTCGGCGGACGACCTCGACCTGATCCGCCCCGAGCATCTCGAAGGGTCGCTCGAGGCGCTGCTCGAGGTCGTCGAGGTGCTGGAGCACGATCGCGCATACGTGAACCTCTTCCCCAAAGGCGAGCCGCAGCTCGGCAGGCGCGGGCTGTACCGCGACATCGGCGGCGGCCATGCGGCCACCGACCAGCTCGCGCTCCTGTGGGTGCTCAACCAGTCGGACGGGAGCGCCTCGCTGCTCGACGTCGCGCACCGGTCGGGCCTCTCGTTCTCCGATGTCCGGCGGGCCGCCGAGAGGCTCGTCGACGCCGGGGTGCTCGCGAGCGCCCCGGGGGAGGCCGCGCGGTGAAGATCCTCGTCACCGGCCACCACGGCTACATCGGGTCCGTGCTCGCACCACTCCTTCGGGAGGACGGCCACGACGTCGTCGGGCTCGACACCTTCTACTACCGCGGATGCGGCCTCGAGGGCGGCGCCGCGTTCGCACCTGCGCTCGAGCGGGACGTGCGGGACGTCTCTCCGGACGATCTGACCGGCTTCGACGCGATCGTCCACCTTGCGGCGCTGTCGAACGACCCGCTCGGAGACCTGGACTCCGGGTGGACGTACGACATCAACCTCCACGGCACCGTGGCTCTCGCCCGCGCGGCCAAGGACGCGGGAGTCGAGCGCTTCGTCTTCGCGTCGTCGTGCAGCATGTACGGCGCCGCCCAGGGCGACGAGCTCGTGCGGGAGGACGCTCCGCTCCGTCCGCTCACGCCGTACGCCGAGTCCAAGGTTCGCGCCGAGGAGGGGCTGCGCGAGCTGGCAGGCGACGGCTTCTCCCCGGTCTCGATGCGGAACGCGACCGCCTACGGCGTCTCAGCACGGCTCCGGCTCGACATCGTGCTCAACAATCTCGTCGCCTGGGCGCACACGACCGGCTCGATCCGCCTTCTGAGCGACGGCAGGTCGTGGCGCCCACTCGTGCACATCCGCGACATCGCGCGCGCGACGTCGGCGCTGCTCGCAGCCCCGGCCGACGAGATCGCCGGGGACGCGTTCAACATCGGCTCGGCGGAGCAGAACTACCGGGTCCGCGAGCTCGCGGAGATCGTCCACGAGCGCCTTCCGGAGTGTGAGGTGAGCTTCGCGGGAGACGCGTCGCCCGACCCGCGGAGCTACCGCGTGGATTTCTCGAAGTTCGCGGCGCGCTTCCCGGATTGTCGCTTCGAGTGGACGGCCCAGCGGGGCGCGGACGAGCTCACCGTCGCGTACGAACGCGCCGGCCTCACGCTCGCCGACTTCGAGGGCGAGCGCTACGTCCGTCTCAACCGCCTGAAGGCGCTCCTGGACGCGGCCGAGCTGGACGAGGGACTGCGCTGGGCCCGATCGAGGTCGTCCGACGCGGCCTGACTAGGCCTGCGCGGCTTCGGGCGACTGGTAGATCCGGACGACGAAGGGCCTGACGACGCGACGGTCGACGAAGCCGCGCGGAGGCGGGAGCTCGTGGCCGCGCAGGAACGGGACCGCGTCGAGCAGCTCGAAGTTCCGCAAGTCGTGACCCGGGAGCTCCTTCCGCATCCGCTGGTACACGACGACGATCGGCCGTGGCGTGCGCGCGTAGGACGACGACAGGTTGTCGAGCACCGGGGCCATGACCTTCTCGGTGAACGGGTTGTTGAAGTGGACGACGAGCGGCTCGTCCGGGAACTCGAATGTCGTCGCGTCACCGAGGATGGGCTCGATGACGAGCCCGTGGCGCGCCGCCGCGGCTGCGTTCTCGACGGCGCTCGCGTGCAGCTCCTCGGCGAACTCGACTCCCATCGAACGCGCGAAGCCGGCCTCCGCGGCGAAGAGGAGGACGCGTCCCTTCCCGGACCCCATGTCGATGAACGTGAATCGCCCGTGGTCGGGCGGGAGCGCGCTCATCCACCAGCGCGCGAGCCGTGGCTGCGTTCCCACGTACGTCGTGCCCTCCGCGGGGTCGCCGGACGCCACCGTCAGCGCGGCCGGCTCGAGCCGGCCGCCCGTGTCGACGCCGAGCCGGCGGTCGAAGCGCCGTTCCTCCCGGTCGTTCAGCCGTCGCTCCCAGCGCACCGTCGCCTCGATCCGGCCGACTGCCTTTCTCGCGACGAGGCGCGGGTCGCGGGGGACCGTCACGCGTCCAGGGACCCCTCGCCGCCGGAGGTCACGTCGGGGCCGACCCGTGCGCCGTGGGTCCGTGCCGGAAGGCTCGGAGGAGGCGGGATGCGACCCTGGAGCCGCGTGTGCCGAGGAGCGAGTGGCCGAGGAGCGAGAGCGACGTCGGGTCGAAGATCACAGGCGGATACTGGCGCAGCGCGCTGCGGTAGAGCCCGCCCGACTTCCTCCAGCCGCCGGCGCGGTGCGCGTCGCCGGCGATGTGAAGCAGGACCTGAGACCGGTTGCGCGCCCGTTCCGCGCGCGAAAGCTCGATCCCGAGCTCGCGCTCGTAGAGGGCCTCGAGGCTCTCGATCATGGACAGGATGTGCCCCGCTGTCTCACGCTCGGAGAACGTGTACGCCTCCTCGTGCCTGCGCCAGTCGCAGTCCGGCTCGGCGAAGTAGTACGCAGGGAAGCGCGACGCGAGCCGTGCCCACAGGTCCCAGTCGCAGTACTGCCATCGGTCGTCGAAATACGCCCCGACGGCCTCGCAGGCCGACCGTCGCATGACGATCGCGGGAGGAACGACGAGGTTCTGGCGCATGAACCAGCGAGCCAGGACCTCCCGCGACACCACGCCTTCTGCGAACTTCGGGGGCACGTGCGTCGTCACCGCCCCACCGTCGTCGATGCCGATCCACTCCGAGTAGGCGAACCCGCAGTCCGGGTTCGCTTCGAGCGCCTCCACCCGACGCTTCAGGAATCCGGGGTGATATCGGTCGTCATCGTTCAGCACCGCGACGTACGGCGTGCTGCCCATCCTCAGAGCGGTCGTCCAGTTCCGCGAGAGCGGCAGCTCCCGCCCCGTCGGGACGTAGGCGACGCGCGGATCGGAGAGGTACGGCTGGACTGCGAGCTCGATCTCGCCTCCGCCGGGGCCGTTGTCGCAGACGGTCAGCTGCCAGTGCTCGAACGACTGGGCGAGGACCGACTCGACCGCCTCGCGGATGTACGTCGTTCGCCGGTACGCGGTGACGCCGACGTGGACCAACGGCTGCTGGTCGCTCCCGATGCTCCCCCCATCGGACACGCTCTCACTCTACTGACGTCACGTGCTCTGGCTACCCGTCCCGACCAGGCCGGCGACGAGCCGGGTGACGAGCTCCTCGATCTCGCGCGCGGTCCGGAGCATCACACCATTTGGCTGTCCGAGCGGATCCGGGATCGACGCGGCCGGATCGGGACGCGTCCTCATGCGGCGGCGATCCGCGTCCGCGATCGCCTCGTCCACGGACTGCGGCTCTCTGCTGCGCTCCGGCGCCTCGAGCAACATCACGAGCTCGCGGAGCAGGAAGGTCCGGCCCGGGTCGGATCCGCCGTCGACGACCGCCGTCGACACGTGGAATGGCTCGAAGCCCAAGACCAGGGACGACGAGCGCAGGCTTCCGGCCCTGAGCGCCCGGGCGCGATGGGCCGAGAGATCGACCCCGAGGAGCCTGCCCGCCTCGATCGCCTCGGGGAGCGCCGGGAGCGGGCCGACGTCCAGCGTCCCGAACGACGTGGCAGGCCCGCCGGGCTCCGTGTGCGCGCGACGGAACAGCATCTCCGCGAGCGGGCTGCGGGCGCGATTGCCGGTGCACAGGAAGACGACGGGCGATGCGACCTCGTTCGGCCCCGCAGCGGTCATTGCGTCTTTGTAGCGCATGCGCCTGTCCGGGAGTCGCGCCACTATCCTGTGTGCGATGTCGAAGGACAACCTGGGGCTGGCGGGGCGCGGTCCGACCGTCGACGGTGCCCGCGCGGAGCCGTCGGCGAGGCAGCGGACCTTCGGCGACTACGTCGCCATCCTCCGGCGGCGGAAGTGGGCCGCGATCCTGCCGATCGTCCTCGTTCCGCTCGTCGCGTACGTGTACTCGGCCCAGCAGCCAGCCGTCTACGCGGCGTCGTCCGGGGTGTTGCTGTCGCGTGACAGCCTCTCGGCCGCGCTCGCGGGGCGGACGAGCTCGGACGTGTTCACCGACGCGGACCGCTTCGCTCAGACGCAGGCGCAGCTCGCACGTGTCCCCGAGGTCTTCAGCCGGGCCGTCGAACGCGCGGACACGAACGTGACTCCGACCGAGTTGTTCCAGAGCTCGAGCGTGACTGCCCTCGGGAACGCCGACCTGCTCTCGTTCACGGTCTCGAGCCCGGACCCGCCGACGGCCGTGGAGCTCGCGACCGCATATGCCCAGGCCTTCACGCAGTACCGGCTCGAGCTCGATACCGCCTCGCTGACGAAGGCGCGCAAGGACCTCGAGTCGCGCCTCCGGACTCTGAGGCAAGCCGGGGCGACCGGAACGCAGGAGTACCGGGAGCTCAGCCGTAACGCGCAGGAGCTGAAGACGATGGAGCTGCTGCAGACGCCGGCGGCGGTCGTGAAGGTGCCGACCAGCGCGGCGCAGATTGCGCCCACGCCCAGGCGTGAGGCGATGCTCGGCCTCGCCGTCGGCCTGCTGCTCGGGCTCGGGGCCGCGCTCCTCTGGGAGGCGCTCGACAAGCGGGTCCGCGACGAGGAGGAGATCCAACGCGGCCTCGGTCTCTCCCTGCTGGGTCGGCTCGGCGAGCCGCGGCAGGTCAACGGCCGGCCACGGCTCGCGATGCTCGACGACCCGTCCGATGCCGAGTCGGAGGCGATCCGGCGTCTCCGCTCCAACATCGAGTTCGCCAACCTCGACGTGAACGCGAAGACGATCATGGTGACGAGCTCGGTTTCCGGCGAGGGGAAGTCGATGACGGTCGCCAACCTCGCCATCGCGCTGGCTCGATCCGGCCGACGGGTCGTTCTCGTCGACCTCGACCTGCGCAAGCCGTCGATCGGGCCTCTCCTCGGCATGTCGTACCGCCCCGGCATCACGGACGTTGCGATCGAGCGCATCGAGCTGTCGAAGGCGCTCGTCCCGGTGCGCCTCGACACTCCGGCTCCGATTGCCCTCTCGCGTCGCGGTCGGGCGCGTCGCGCCGCACCCGAGGACCAGCTGCCCGAGGACTCGGCCGCGCCCGGGCAGCTGCTGGTGCTCCCTGCAGGCTTCCTACCTGCCAGCCCCGGTGAGCTGGTCGGCACGCAGGCCGTTGCGCGCACGCTCGCGGAGCTCGAGGAGAGCGCGGACTTCGTTCTCGTCGATGCGCCGCCGCTGCTCGCCGTCAGCGACGGGATCACCCTGTCTACGCGCGTCGACGCCGTGCTGGTCGTCGTCCGGCTCGGCGTCGTGAACCGCCCGATGCTGCGCGAGCTCGCGCGCCAGCTGGAGGCGAGCCCGGCCCGCAAGCTCGGGTTCGTCCTGGCAGGAGCGGACCTCGCGGAGCTCTACGGGAGCGGCGCGTACGGCTACGGTCGTCCCGAGGCCGACAGCGGCCGGCGCGCGCCGAGGGAGAGCCTGGACGACCAGGACCGCGGAGCATTGCCCGAGGGCTATGGGGAGCTTCCCACGCCGCAGCACGGCAGATGAGCACGCCGAAGATCAGCGTCGTCACCCCGACCTACAACCGGGCATACGTTCTGGGGCGCGTGTACGACTCGCTCCTCGCCCAGACGTTTGACGACTTCGAGTGGATCGTGGTCGACGACGGCTCGAGCGACGGGACGGAGGAGCTCGTGCAGAGCTGGGCCGCCGAGGGCAAGCTCGACATCCACTTCAAGTGGCAGGAGAACACCGGCCAGTACGCCGCGGTGAACCGCGGGGTCGAGATCGCGAGAGGCGAGTACATCACGCTGCTCGACTCCGACGACTGGTTCCTGCCCGACACCCTCGAGGCGCTGCTCGAGATCTGGTACAGCATTCCCGAGTCCGAGCGGCCTGGGTTCTCCGGCGCGGTCGGCCTGTGCGCCTACGAGGACGGTCGCATCGTCGGCGACCGGTATCCGGAGGACCCGCTTGATTGCGACCAGGCCGAGCTCTACTACCTGCACGGCGTCCAGGGCGACAAGCACAGCCTGTTGCGCACCGAAGTCTTGAAGGCGTACCCGTTTCCCTTCGAGGGCGAGGTCGTATGGCCCGGGATCGTCTGGAACCGAATGGCGCTCACCTACCGTGAGCGCCACGTCAACCGGGTCGTGAAGATCCTCGACTACCAGGAGACGGGCCTGTCGAACCGCGCGTTGGAGATCCAGGTCGGCTCTCCGCTCCCGATGAAGCAGTACTACCTCGAGGAGCTCCGGCTACCGCATCGCCTCCCGCTCAGACGCCGTCTGCGCACCACCGCCAACTACTCGCGGTGGTCGTTCCATTGCGGGATCCCGCTCCGGAGGCAGTTCACGGACGCGCCGTCGAAACTCGGTTGGCTTGCGCTCCTGCCGCTCGGGTTCGCCGTCTACCTGAACGACCGTCGGCGCTTCCCCGAGGCGTTCGCAGCGCACCGTGCGAGGCTCCGAGCGGCCGCGGCGAAGGCGACGTAGAGACGATCACAGAACCGCGGTCGCCGGGGTTGCGGCGCCTGTGCCATCGAGAACGGTCTCGAGCGACGGCGGCTCGACCGAGACGTCGTCGACGTTCACGCGCGCCCAAAGCTCGAATGACGCGAGCGCGAAGAGGCCGGCGCTCGGAATGCGGGACCCGCCGGGTCCGGTGAGGGCGGCGCGAATCGCGTCCGGCTCGAAGATGCCTCGGTCGGCACAGCGCTCGGACAGCAGGAGATGCTCGGTAAGCCGCCTTCCGTCCTCGGCGAGGAACTCCGCCACCGGGACCGGGAAGCCGCGTTTCGTTCCTCCCTGAAGAGGTGCGGGCACGATGTTCTGCACGGCCTCGCGCAGCACACGCTTCCCGCGCAGGAGCGAGGAACGCGACCCCGCCGGGGCCGAAGACACACGCTGGACGAGCTCGGCGTCGAGCAGCGGCATGCGACCTTCCACCGACCCTCCCATGAGCACCTTGTCGGACCGCAGGAGCATGTTGTCCGGGAGGTACGTGAACAGATCGCCGAGCAGCATGCGCCGCCCGTCGTCGAGCGCGCTGTACGGACCGAGGCGCTCCTCCAGCGCGGTCGCGAGGCGCTCGGCCACGGGCTCGCGGACGAGCGACGGAGCAAGCAGCGAGTCGATGGTCGCCCGCTCCATCGTTCGGAACCACGAGACCCACCGGAGCTCCGGATCGCGGATCGAGACCGTCTCCGCGGCGCGTGCGAGCCGGCTGTGCGTCCGCCTCAGAGACCGGACGGCGATCGCGGCGCGGAGCGCGAGGGCAGCGCCGCGGCCGCCGAGGCGGAGCGCCGCGTCCGCCCGGTACTTCGGGTAGCCACCGAAGACCTCGTCGCCCCCGTCGCCCGAGAGCACGACCCGGACGTGGCGTCCCGCGAACTCGGACAGGAGCAGGAGCGGGATCTCGGACGCCTCCGCGATCGGCTCGTCGCGGTACCAGGCGAGCCTCGGCCACGCCTCCAGGAACGCACTGCGGTCGATCCCGAGCTCGTGGTGCTCGGTCCGGAAGTGCTGTGCCGCTCGGCGTGCCCTGCCTCGCTCGTCGTACACGGGATCGTCGAACCCCACCGTGAACGTCGCCAGTGTCTCCGCACCTCCCTGCCGCGCGAGCGCCAGCACGGCGGTCGAGTCGACGCCTCCGCTCAGCAGCACTCCGATGGGCACGTCGCTCATCAGCCGCTTCTCGGTCGCGGTGCGCAGGAGCTCGGCGAGCTCCTGCGCCTCGAGGTCCTCCGCCTGAGCGCGCGCGGCAAGCTCCCAGTAGCGTCCTCTCCGCACCGACCGCCGGTCGTACTGGACGGCGTGTCCCGGCTCCACGCGCTCGACGCCGGCGAACATCGTGCTCGGAGACACGACGTAACGCTGGAAGAGGTACTCCGCAACGCGGTCCGCCGCGATCTGTGGCCTCGTACCCGAGACGAGGAACACGGAGCGGGCGTCCGAGCCGAAAGCGAGCCCCCGGTCGGTCACCAGGACGTACAGCGGCTTCTTCCCGAGACGGTCGCGCGCGAGCAATAGCTGCTCGCTCCCCGTGTCCCACACGGCGAACGCGTACATGCCGTCGAGGTGCTCGGGAAGCTGTGCACCCCACTCCTCGTACCCGTGCACGAGGACCTCGGTGTCCGAGCCCGTGACGAACTCGTGACCGAGATCGGCGAGACGCTCCCGCAGCGCGCGGTAGTTCCAGATCTCGCCGTTGTAGACGACCACCACGGAGCGATCCTCGTTCCAGATCGGCTGGCTCCCACCGAGGAGGTCGATGATGCTCAGCCGCGTGTTCCCGAGCAGCACTCCGTCGTCGACGTGCGTGCCGGACTCGTTCGGACCCCGGTGACGAAGGGCGCGCACGGCGGCGTCCAGCCCGGATCGCTCCGGGGCTGCGACACCGCGCGCGGCGACGAATCCGACGATTCCACACATCCGCAGGCTTCCCCCGTCACACAGTAGACGTTGCCGGCCGTCCGTCACCGGTGCCTGCGCGTTCCTCCGCGCTTCCGGAGTACGTTTGGCCTGATCCGAGTCGACGATGCCGATGGCAACCTGGTCCGCACAGCTCACGTGGTATGCGCGGCGTCTGCGCGCGATGTCGTCGCGCGAGGTCGCGGACCGCGTCGCCAGATCGGCCCGGCATGCGGTCGATGCCGCGTCGTTCCACGCGACGCCCTCTGCCTGGCGCGCTCGGTGGGAGCCGCCGGTGGAGGAGCTCGTGCGCAGGCCGTTTCCGGAGGGCGCCGTCGGGTTCCTGCGGGCGGACCGTGCAGCCGAACTTCAGGCTCGTCTCCCCGACGAGGCGGCGCGGCTCGTCGAGCGGGCCGACCGGTTGCTCGACGGGAGATATCGATTCTTCGGCTATCCGGAGGTGCGCGTGGGGCCGGATCGGAGCGCGGACGTGGACCCGTTCACCGGTTATCGGTGGCCGCGACGGCACGCCAAGCGGGCGGGGTATCGCGGCACGCCGCCGGCCGATCCGAAGTGGATCTGGGAGCTGAACCGCTGCCAGGACCTGCCGCTTCTCGTCGCGGCCTCGCTCGTCAGCGGAGAGGACCGGTACGCGAGAGCCGCAGTCGACCGCCTGACGTCCTGGATCTCGGGGCATCCTCCTGGCAGGGGGATCGCGTGGAGCAACGGGTACGAGGCTGCGCTGCGCGCGATCTCCTTGGCGGTGGCGATCGACGGGCTTCGCGAGACGGACGTCGTCTCGGCTGCCGTGCACGAGCGCGCGCTGCTGTCCCTGTGGCAGCACGCGCGCTGGATCGAGCGAGATCCTTCAACCGGTAGCTCCGCGAACAACCACCGAATCGGGGAGCTCGTCGGCCTCGTGGTCATCGGGTCGCTGGCCCCGGAGCTCGTAGAAGCGCCGCGCTGGCTCGACGACGGGGTGTTGGGGCTCGAGACGGAGGCGCGCGCGCAGATCCGCGGTGACGGCACGAGCGTCGAGCAGGCATTCGCGTACCACGTCCTCGTGCTGGACCTCTTGCTGGTCGCGGCCGCGGCGATCGACTGTGCAGGTCGTGAGCTGCCGAGTGAGCTTCGCGCAGCCCTCGACCGGTCGGCGGACGCGCTCTGGGCGCAACTCGGAGACGGCGAGCCGGACCCGACGTACGGAGACGGTGACGACGGCCGAGCGCTGCGTCTCGACGGCTCGGACCTCCGCATCGCCCGGGGGATTGCATCCGGGATCGCGGCGCGACTGGGGTCCGCGAGGGCGGCGCGCGTGGCCGAGGGCCTCGACGCGATGGCGTGGTGGCTCTTCGGCCAGGGCGGTGCCGACCGCTTCGACGCTGCTCCACCGGCACCGGGGCCGCGCAGCATTACCCTGCCGGGCGGGGGTCTGACGATCCTCCGTTCGGGCCGGTCGCGCGTGACGATCGACCACGGGCCGCACGGCTATCTCGGGATCGCTGCGCACGCGCACGCGGACGCGCTCCGGCTCGATCTCGCGTTCGACGGGTCCGACCTCGTCGTCGACCCGGGCGTCGGCAGCTACTTCGGTCGACCGGAGCTCCGCGAAGCATTCCGGGGAACGGGGTTCCATGCGACGGTTCTCGCCGACGACGTCTGGAGCTCGACGCCCGGCGGGCCGTTCATGTGGACGCAGCATGCGCGATCGAGGCTGCTCCTCGTCGACCTGGATCGCGGTCAGCTGCTCGCCGACCACGACGGCTACGACCGGCTCGCCGACCCGGTGACGCACGCTCGTGCGGTCGTGCGGCTCGTCGACGAGTCCTGGCTCGTGCTGGACCGGCTCGGCGCGAGAGACGCACACGGCTACGCCCAGCGCTGGCCCTTGCACCCCCGGGTCGAGCTCGAGCGAAGGGCGCACGACCTCGTCGCGCGAGGTGAAGGCGCCGGCCTTCAGCTCGCGTTCGCCGCGTCCCACGAGCTGGACGTGCGCGCACTGCGCGGGGAGAACGACCCGCCAGCGGGCTGGTGGTCGAGCAGGCTCGAGTCGTACGTGCCGAGCTGGCTCGTGTCGGTCGACGTGACCGGGCGTGCCGAGACGTTCGTCGCCGCGCTCCTCGCCCCCTACGAGGGTGCGGACCCCCCGGCGGCCACACTCGAGCTCGCGAGTCTCGGGGGGGACGCCGCACGGGTGCAGGTCGTTCGTGGCGGTGGCAGCGTGGCCGTGGAGGTGTCGTTCGCGACGCCGTCGATCGTCGTCAGCGACGCCGAAGCGTGAGCAACTCCCTGCCGACCAGGTACACGAACCGCGTGTTCGTCGTCGCGTACCGCCCGGCGAGACGCCGTGGCTCCTGGATCAAACGGTAGAGCCACTCGAGGCCCACACGCTGCATCCATGCCGGAGCGCGACGCGTCAGCCCGGCGAGGACGTCGATCGACCCTCCAACCCCCATCAGGAAGGGCACCTCGAGCTGCGTCGCATGTTGGGCGAGCCAGTACTCCTTCCTGGGAGAGGGCATCGCGACGAAGAGGATGTGCGGCTGGGCCGACCGGATGGCATCGCACACCTCGCCGCTCTCGGCATCCGAGAAGTAGCCGTGATGGGAGCCGGCGATGTGCAGGTCCGGGTGGCGCGCGCGCAGCTCGGCGAGGGCTCGGGCGAGCACCTCCTCTCGCGCGCCGAGGACGAAGACGCGATAGGCCTTCCGCTCGGCGAGCGCGAACAACCCGCTCATCAGGTCGATGCCGGCAACTCGGGCCGGCAGGGGGTCGCCGAGGAGCCTCGACGCCCACACGACCGACTGCCCGTCGGCATTGACGAGCCCGCACGCGGCGATGATCTCGCGCAGGCGGGGGTCGTCGCGGAGCATCACGAGCTTCGCGGCGTTGACGACCACGTGCTGGACCGGCTCGCCCGCGTCGATCAGCTCCTCGCACCGGCGCAGGGTCGCATCGAGGTCGAGTCGGTCGATCAGGCAGCCGAGAACCTGCGCCTGATCGCGCGTGCCCTCCTGTCGTGAGGGTTGCCCCACCGACGTCGTCTCAGGCGACGACCCGGGCATCCCTCGGCTCCACGGAGGCGAGCGCCGCGACGATGACCTCGGCCGTCCGCGCGCCAGCGTGCCCGTCCCAGAGGGGAATCGTGCACGCCTCCCGCGGCCCGACCGCGAGGGGGATGCCCACGATCGCCGCCGGATCGTCGCCGAGGAGCACGTTGGTCCCGAGCTCGAGCGTGATCGGCCGCTCCGTGTTGGCGCGCAGTGTGAAGCAGGGCACGCCGAGCGCTGCGGCTTCCTCCTGGATCCCGCCCGAGTCGGTGACGATGGCGGTCGAGCCGATCTGGGCGGAGAGGAAGTCGATGTAGCCGAGCGGCTCGGTGCACGTCACCCCGGCAGCAAGGAGGCGTGGCATCCCGCCCGTCGCCACGAGCCGCGCAGCGGTTCGCGGGTGGATCGGGAACAGGACCGGTGTCCGCGCGGCGAGGTCGACGAGAGCGTCGACGACCGCGTCGAGGCGCTCAGGGGCGTCCACGTTGGAAGGACGGTGGAGCGTCACCAGCACGTACTCGGCACGCTGAAGGCCCCGGCGCTCCCAGGCGCGAGCCTGCTCGGCGGCTGGCTCGAATCGCCGAAGGGTGTCGATCATCGTGTTGCCGACGTAGTGCACGCGCTCCGACGGTATGCCCTCGGTCTCGAGGTTGAGCGCCGCCTCGGGGCTGTGGGTGAAGAGCAGCTGCGACAGTCGGTCGGTCAGGACCCGGTTGATCTCCTCCGGCATCGTCCAGTCGAACGAGCGCAGCCCTGATTCGACGTGGGCGACGGGAATTCCGAGCTTCGCCGCGCCCAGCGCACACGCAAGGGTGGAGTTGACGTCCCCGCCGACGACAACGAGATCGGGGAGCTCACTCCGGAGGACCCGTTCGAACCTGATGAGCGCGTTTCCGGTCTGCTCGCCGTGCGTACCGCTTCCGACCTCGAGGAAGTGGTCGGGAGCCGGGAACTCGAGGTCTCCGAGGATCTCTCGTGACATCCGCTCGTCGTAGTGCTGGCCCGTGTGGACGACGAGGCGGCGCATCCCCGCCTCCCGGTCGAGTGCGCTGACGACCGGCGCCATCTTGACGAAGTTCGGACGGGCGCCGACCGCGAAGACGACGGTCTTCACGCGCTCGCCGCCCGCTCGACCCACACGACGTTCATCGGACTTTGGCTCCGGCCCTTCCCACGGTCAGCGCTGCCGGCGGCAGCGCGGTCGCAGTGTGCTCGCGCAGCGTGCCGAACGCAACGGACGCGAGTCGCGCCTACGGTGCTGCCACGTCACGGGCTGCCGTCGAGGACGCTTCGGATCACGATTGCCACGCGCTCGGCTCCCACTTCGATGGCGAATTCCCGCGGCGCACGCTCGCGCACGCGCTTGGACATGCGCCGACGCATCTCTTCGTCCTCGAGAAGTCGGTTGATGCGGTCCGCGAGGGCGCGGGGATCGCGAGGCGCGACGAGAAAGCCGTCCTCGCCGTCGACGACGAAGTCGGGGATCGCGCCGACGGCGGTCGACACGACCGGCAGTCCAGCCGCCAACGCTTCCGGGATCACGAGGGGAAACGCCTCGGTCCACGACGGGACGACGATCAGGTCGGAGGTGCCGTAGGCGAGCGTCTTCGCGGCGCCCTCGACGTGGCCCAGGAACGTCACGTGATCCCCGACTCCGCGTTTCGCCGCCTCCGCGCGCAGCACAGGCTCCATCGTGTCGGTCTCGGCCACGCCCGCGAGGACGAAGCGCACACGGGGGTGACGCTCGACCACGAGCGGCACAGCGTCGAGGAGGTCGTAGACGCCCTTGGGTGCGGACAGCCGGCCGACGAACAGCACGGCCCGTTCGTCCGCCGCCAGCCACGGGGCAGCGTGCGGCGGCGGCGCGCTGTACACCTCGACCTCGCAGGTGTTCGGCGACCACTCGAGCCGGCGTCGCCAGGCAGCTCCCATCTGTCGTTGGTACGTGGGCCCGAGCACGATCACACGGTGCGCGGCTCGCATCAGGAACCTGCCGATCGTGCGGCCGGTCGGCGTCTCGCACGAAGGGAAGCGGGTGTGCGTCGTGCCGTGGTAATGGCAGACGACCTTGGCGCCGGCCACCCGTGCAGTCGACATCAGCAACCAGTCCCGGACGAAGGACGGGCTGGACGAGGCATGCACGAGGACGACGCGTGGCCGAAAGCGGACGAGGGCGCGCACGAGCCTGGAGAGGTCGCGGACGGCACGGAAGGGCGTGCTCCAGGTCGGGCTCTCGACCGCCCAGCGGAGCGTGCCCCTCGAGGTGTCGACCGTCGCGAGCTCGAACTCGCGGCCGAGGCTCGACTCGAGCTGCATCCCGATCATGCGCTGGACACCGCCGAACGGTGGAGGGAGCGGGCCTACGACGAGAACCCGTGGACGCGCGTCCATCAGCCGATCGCGAAGGGAAACCGCGGCTCCACGCTCACGATGCGGCCCTCGACGATCGAGCGGCGCGCAGAGAGGAGTGCCTGAGCCGACGAGACGAAGGTCTCCGTGAAGTCCGTCGCGCCGGCCGACCGCGAGAACTGCGCCAGCATCGCCTCGAGCATCGGCTTCTGGCCGAGGTCGGGTTGGAGCAGCTGCTTCGCCGGCCGCCTCGAGCCGTCGAGGAACAGCTTTCGGAATCCGGCGATCCGCGCCGATCGACCACCGCCCTGCACGTCGACGGTCTCGCGATCCCAGCCCTTCTGGCTCCCGCAGACGTATTGCACGACGCCGAGCCCTCCGTTCGCGAAGCGCAGGGTGATCGCCCAGCTCTCCTCCCGATGGCTCGGATCGGGCGTCACGAAGGCGCTCACCTCAACGGGCGCGCTCTGCTGCAGCCAGATGCAGAGATCGATGAAGTGGCACGCGTCACCGAAGAGCGTGCCTCCGCCCTCGATCGCATCCTGGAACCAGCTGTCCGCCGGGGCTCCCGCGGCGCGGACCGAGCACGTGACCTGTCGGGCAGCCACACCCCGGAAATGGTGCAGCACGCGCCGTGTGAGCGGGCTGAACCGGCGGTTGTGGCCGACCCAGAGACTCGGGCCGTCGTCCCCTCGTGCAGCGAGGGCTGCGACCACGGGGGCGAGCTGCTCTCCCGTGAGGGCGAGTGGCTTCTCGACGAACACGTCCTTGCCCGCCTGCAGCGCCGCTGCCGCGTACTCCGCGTGGCTGTCGTGACGAGTCGCGACCAGAATCGCGGTCAGGTCCGGGTCGAGGAGCAGCTCCTCGGGATCGGTCGTCGCCCGCCGAAAGCCGTACCGGCGCGCAATCGCCTCGGCGTTCGCGCCCTTCGTCGTGCAGATCGCCTCGAGGGTAAGGCCCCTCAGGCCCTGGAAGTGGGGCATCAGCATCGACTTCGCGTAGTTGCCCGCGCCGATCTGGCCCAGCCGAACGGGGCCGGGTGAGCGCTTGCCAGGGAAGGTCAACGTGCGCAAGCGGGTATCGGTCTCGTCTTGTTCGCCCTCGGCGTACGCGAACGTGATGCCGACCGCACGGTCGAGGTCTCCGCTCGCCATGCGGTCGAAGACGTCGGTCGCGTCGGCGAACGAGAAGCGATGCGTGATCAGCGCGGGCACGTCGACCTTGCCTTGCTCGATCAGCCCGAGAAACGCGCGCATGTTCCGGTTGGCGGTCCAGCGGACGTAGCCGGTCGGGTAGTCGGCGTCGCGACGGAAGTACGCCGGGTCGTAGATCCCGGCGCCCATCGCGCGGCTGAAGCGGAAGTCGATCTCCTTCGCGAACCACGTTCGGTAGTCGAGCTCGATCGCCGTCGCCCCCAGACAGACGACGCGGCCTCGATCGCGGACGAGCGCGGCCGCGAGCTGGACTGGAGCGACATCCTTCGTCGAGACCGTGAGCACGACCGCATCGACGCCTTCGCCACCAGTCAAGCGATGCGCGTGGTGGAGCGCGTCCTCGGTGTCTGGTGCGCACGCAGCTTCCGCTCCGCTTCGCCGTGCGAGGTCGCATTTGTCGGGGTCGGGGTCGACTCCGAGGACACGGCACCCGTTCGCGAGGCACACCTGCACGAGGAACTGCCCGACGAGACCCAGCCCGACGACTGCCACCGTCTCGCCGAGCTCGAGCCGCGCCTGCCGCAGCGCGTGGATCGCAATTGCACCGATCGCCGTCGAGCTGGCCGCCTCGAGATCGACGCCGTCGGGAAGCGGCGCCACGAGGTTGCGCGGCACCGCGTTGTACTCGGCGTGCGTTGCGGCGCCCTCGCCGATCGCCGCGACGAGGTCCCCCACCCGGAAGCCGTCGACGCGGTCACCGACTCCGGCGACGGTCCCGGAGCAGCTGTAACCGAGCGTGCTCGGGCTCTTCAGCCGTTCCTGGACCTTGCGAATCGTCGGGGTGAGACCCTGCTCGCGCACGGTGTCGAGCACCTGCCGGACCTGATCCGGACGCTCGCGTGCCTTTGCCGCGAGGCCCATCCTCGCCTGCGAGACCTTCATGCGCTCTGTTCCGAGGCTTACGAACGAGTACCTCGTCCGAACGAGGACGTCGTGCGGCCCGACCGCGGGCATCGGGACGTCCCCGACCTCGAGCGAGCCGTCGCGTAGATGTTGGCGGACCTGCTTCACGGATCGTGGGACGAGCTGACGCGGTGCCGGGCCTAGAATGCCTTGCGCGGGCGGAGCAGCGCGGGGATCGTGAGGAGGATCAGACGGATGTCCTCCTTCAGCGACCAGCTCGTGACGTACATGTAGTCGAGCTTCGTCATGTCCTCGAACGGGATGTCGCTGCGCCCGAGGACCTGCCAGAGCCCCGTCATGCCGGGCTTCAGCTCGAGGCGCTTGCGCGCCCAGCGCTCGACGTGCCTGTCCTCCTCGAGGATCAACGGACGCGGCCCGACGAGCGACATCTCGCCGCGCAGGACGTTGAAGAGCTGCGGCAGCTCGTCGAGGGACGACCTGCGCAGGAAGGCGCCGACGCGAGTCGTGCGCGGGTCCGACGGGATCTTGAACATGCGGGAGTCCTCTCCCTCGTGCATGTTCAGGTGCGCGACGTCGGCCTTCCGATCCTCGGCGTCGTCGACCATCGTCCGGAACTTGAAGATCCGGAACGTGCGTCCGAACTCGCCGCGCCGGACCTGGCGGAAGAACACTGGGCCACGCGAGTCGAGCTTGATCGCGAGCGCGAGAACGAGGAAGACGGGTGCGAGGAGGATGAGCCCGAGGACGGCGCCGACGAGGTCGAGGCTGCGCTTGAGCAGCCGCGCGGACGCGGAGAGGCTGAGCGGGGGCAGGCCGACGAGCGGGATGCCCTCCAGCATGTGCACGCTGCTGTTCGTGCCGACGACCTCGAAGAGGCGGGGCACGATGTCGACCTGGATGTCGAGATCGCGGACGGTCCGGACGACGTCCAGCGTGTGCTCGTGCGAGTCGGGCGTGAAGGCGACGATGACGCGCTCGATGTCGAGCGCCGCGACGAGGTCGTGGAGCTCTTCCGGCGAGCCGAGGACGGGGAGCCCGCCGAGCGACCCGGAGTCGCTCACGGGAGACCCGTCCACGAAGCCGACGAGGTTGATGCCGTACTCCGGGTGGCCCAGCAGCTTTCGGGCGACGAGCCGCCCGACGGGGCCGGTGCCGACGATGACGGCGTTCTGGATGTAGGCGACCGAGCGCCGGCAGGCCGCTCGCGTCGCGACGCGAAAGGCCGTCACCGCGACGATGCCGGCCAGCCAGAAGATGACCAGGCGGTCGAGCGGCAACACCAGGACGTCGGTCGCCTGGACGATGACGAAGAACACCCAGGAGCCGATCGTCAGGACCTGGAACACCTTCGTCACCTCGTCCACCGTGGAGTGGTCCGCACGCGCACCGTCCCGGTCGTAGAGGCCGTGCAGTTTCATGAGGAGGACCCACACGGGGAGGGAGAGGGCGACGAGCAGCGCCTCGCCCGGCGTCCCGAGGGTGCTCCCGCTCGCACCCGTGAAGTGGCTCGCGACGACGAACGCAAAGGTGATCCCGAGCAGGTCCGCGAGCATCAGCGCACGCCGGAGCAGCCAGCTCCTGCGCACCGGGTGACGCCAGGCTTCGCGGTGATTCAGGATCGCCCGTGTACGCTCGTCGACCGCGTACGTCCCGTCAACCGAGATCCGCGAGCGTGCGTTCGCAGCCGAGCTCATCCGTCGCACCTCGTGCGCGGACGACACGACGACAAGGTCCTCCCGAACCGTTCGTTCCTCCCCAAGACCACCGATTCCCTCCCCCAGACGTGCGGTGCTCCCTGGATCAGACAGTACCACCGAACCCGCGGGATTGAAACAACCCGATGGGCGAGTCCGGACCTAGCCCTCTCGGCCTCGCCAAGACGCGTCCGGATCAGACGGAAACGGTGCCGGAGGCGACGAGGCGGTCGAACCGGGCCCGCGTCCCCGGCAGCGCCGGGTACACGAACCAGCGATAGGTGCCGGGCTCGAGGTCGCGCCCGGCGAGGGTCACGGTCGTCCGTCTCGGCCAGAGGTCGAGCACGCGCTCTCCCTCCCGCCAGAGGATCACGTTGTAGAACGGGGCTCCGGGACGTGAGCGCCAGCGCAGCTCCAGCCCGCTCGCCTTCCCGTGCGCAGGCAAGCCCGACGGGGATGCGTGCGCCGCAGCCCGGCTCGGAGAGCTCGAGAGATCATCTCGGCCGCCCTGCAGCGCGACCAGCGCTGACGAGGCGACGACGACGGCCGCCGCCGCGGCAACGCGGAGGCCGACGAGCCTTCCCGGGTACTCGCCCGTCGCTGACGGAGCGGGACGAGCGCGGCGGGGAGGAACCCGTGGCGGCGCCGCGGCCGGGAGCCTCGGCCTGGAGACCGGGCTGACGACGAGGACGTCCGGAGACATGGCGAGCGACGCTCGCAGGGCGTGGTCGACGAGCACGAGCTCCGGGCTGATGGTGTGCGACGTCATCTGGTGCGGTAGCGCGAGCTCCGGGTGCCGGGCGGGAGCCCGGCACCCGGAGCGATGCTCAGCGGCCGTCGCCCCCCGACTGGCGGGGCATCGGCGCAGCCGGCGCCGGAGCGACGACCTCGGTGTTGTCGGTCCGGGCGTAGGCGACGCCGCCGTCGTTCGAGCTGGCGACGACGACCCGGAGCGTGAGCCCGACGTCCGCGGTGTCGGGCCGATATTCGGCCCGCGTGGCGCCTGCCACGTTCACGCAGGCACCGCCCGACGCGTTGCAGCGGCGCCACTGGAACGTGTAGTAGGCCGGCGAGTTCGACCAGTCACCCGTGGTCGCGACGAGGGTCTGCCCCTGCTGCGCCTGGCCGGTGATCTTCGGACGCACCGCGATCTTCGGCGCGCGCGCCGACGGTGCCACGACGGCCGTGGACGCACTCGTCGCGGAGTCGGACCCGGCCGCGTTCGATGCGGTCACCGTGACGCGGATCGTCTTCCCGACGGCGTAGTTGCCGAGCTTGTGCTCTGGGCCGGTGGCTCCGGGGATGGAGATGCAGTCACCGCCGGAGGCATCGCACCGCTTCCACTGGTAGGCGAAGGACGTAGGAGCGTTCGTCCATGTGCCCAGCGTGGCCTTCAGCGTGGAGCCCCGCTCCGGGGTGCCGCTGATCGTCGGTGGGGCCGTGCTCGCCGGCGGTTTCGCCGTTGGCGGAGGCGGCGGCGGCGGAGGCGGCGGCGGCGGAGGCGGAGGCGGCGGTGACGCCGCGGACACGACGGCGGTGGCGTTGCTCGTCGCCCCGCTCGAGCCGGCGGCGTTCGTGGCCGTCACCGTCACGCGGATCGTCTTGCCGACCGCGAAGCTGCCGAGCGCGAGCTGCGTGCCGGTGCCGCCCGAGACGGAGGCGCAGTTCGCTCCCGCCGTGTCGCAGCGCTTCCACTGGTACGCGTAGGCCGTCGGGGTGTTCGTCCACGACCCGGACGTCGCTGTCAGCGTTGCGCCCTCCTGGGCCGCGCCGCTGATCGCCGGTAGCGCGGTGTTCGCGGGCGGCGACGGCGGAGGCGGAGGAGGCGGCGGGGGAGGCGGAGGCGGAGCTCCGCCCTGGCTCTTGAGGACGAGCGCCGACGTCGGACCGAGCGTCACCGACGTGACCGCCGTCCCATCCGCCTTCGTGTAGGTGCCCCCGAGCGCGAACGTCTGGCTCTGCGACGTGTCCGGGTTGAGGATCACCGTGCCGCCGGTGTAGTCGCGGCGCCAGCCGGCCCCGACGACGTAGCGCGCGCCCGTCGGCTGTCCGATGTCGGTGGTCCACTCGGGATGCCAGGGATCGGTCTGCGGGTGGTAGATGAACGCTCCGCCGGAGCCGTCCCAGCCGAGAAGGAAGCTCGCCTTGCCGTAGCGCATGTACTCGTAGTTCGAGATCGTCCCGTACATGAGCCCGAAGAAATCGGCTCCCGCGTTCTGCGTCCGCGTCTGGACGTCCATCCAGCCGTCCCAGTGGTGGTACCAGGCCGCGCTTCCGCGCGAGCGCAGATGCGCCTCGTCGGAGGACTGCATCCAGTACTCGACCTCGAGGCCGTTGAGGTGCGGGGCGAGGCGCTCGAAGAATCGCGCGTAGCTCTCGCCGGTGTCGCTGGCGGGATCCCCTCCGATGTAGGAGCCCGCGTTCGCCATCACGTAGTAGCCACGATTGCGAAGCGCGCCGCCGACGGTAGAGATGAAGCTGACCATCGCGTTCTCCCACGACGCATGCGTCGGGTACTTCGAGCTGAAAGCGCCGAAGACGTTCCCACTGGCGGTGACGTCGTCGATGAAGACGCCTTCGTTCCCGTTGGCACTGAGCACCTCGGCGACGTTCTCGACCCACCGGGCCTGGTAGCCGGGGCTACCGATGTCACCGACGTACGCCCCGTAGGGGGTGCGCATCAGCTGCCCGCTCGAGTCACGTAGGAGCCAGCCGTTCGCCAGTGCTTCGTCGTATCCGACTCCGGTGAGGTACGTCGTCTGCACGCTCGGCGCGTTCATGTACACGAGCGACTTCGTCGCCAGCGTGCCGGCGGGCTGGGCGTCACGCAGTCCGACGATGACGTACGGGTACCGGTCGTAGCCGGTCGATCCGTCGTAGAGATCGCCGAAGCGGATGATCCCGATGCCCTGGGTCTGGGTCGCCCCCTGGGCGCCGGTTGTTCCCTTCAGGGCGACGAGAACGAAGAGGGCGAGCACGCCGAGCAGGACGGCGTGGACGACGAGAAGCGGCTGTCGGGAGCGTCGTAGGTGCGCTCCTGCGAGCGTGGGGGAAGGTGATCGCATAGGAGTTTGCGGCCTCCTGTGTTGGCGGCGCGCAGCCAGTTGGCTGCGCCGGATCACTTCCGTCCCTCGGCTGTGGACGGCCGTCACCGATCCCCCGATCGGGGAGGAAGGCCCCTTTTTCCCTCTTTTGCGGCACCTTTCCGGCGACGCGGAGGGAGGTCGCGGCGTTCGGTGCCGTCAGGCGGTGCGCTTCGTCACGAGACGGCCGAGGAGCCCGCCGTAGCGCGCGATCATCTGGTCAGCGTGGTAGTTCGCTCGGAAGCGCTCCCTCGCGTGCGCGCCGAGCTCCGAGCGGAGCGAGGGGTCGTCGGCCAGCTCGAGCACGGCCTCGGACAAGGCTCGAAAGTCGTTCGGCGGGACGAGCAGCCCGGTCCGTCCGGGCACGACGATCTCGCGGAGCCCGCCGACGGCCGTCGCCACGAGCGGGCAACCGAGCGCCATCGCTTCGAGCGCGGCGAGAGGGACGCCCTCGACGTCGCTCGACAGGCAGACGACGTCGGCGGCGGACATCAGGTCTGCGATGTCCGCGCGCTCGCCGAGGACGAGGACGGCATCCCCTGCCGAGCCTGCCTGGCGCCTGATGTCGCCGAGCAGCGGCCCACCCCCGGCGACGACGCCGCGAACATCCGGGTTCCGGTCGCGCGCAAGCGTGAGCGCGTCGACGAAGACGTCGGCGCGTTTCTCGGGCCGCAGGGCCGCCGCCAGCAGCACGACCACGTCGCGCTCTCCGAGGCCGAGCTCCTGACGCACGACTGCGCGCGTCCGTGCCGGCACGGGCTCGTCCGAGGCGTTCGCGATGACGTGGATCACGTCCGGGCGGTACCCGAGCTCACGGAGCTCCGCCTCCTGGCTCGAGGAGACGGCGACCACGGCATCGACCCGAGGGGCGACGAGTCGCAGCAACAGTCGGCGCTCGCGGCTGCGTGGGAGCCCCGGCCCTCCCTGTTCGATCGCGACATGGGCCGCACGTGCCCGGCGAGCGACGGCATGCCCCAGCACGTGCGCGTCGAGACCCTGCGTGAGAACGATGTCCGGTCGACGGCGCCAGAGCCGATACGCGCGGACGGAGCCGCGCACGTCGAGGCGCGAGCGCAGGCCGAGATGCGTCGTCTCGACGCCGGCGCGTCGGATCTCGTCGAAGAAGCGGCCGCGCTCCTTGAGCGTCGCAACCTCGACGTCGAACCCCCGCGACGTCAGACCGGGCGCCAGGAACGAGATCTGCCGCTCGGCCCCTCCGACTGCGAGCGTGGGGCAGATCACGAGCACGCGTGCGGCCGTCACGACTCGTGCCAGGCTCCGGTTAGCTCCACGTGGGAGCCGTCGCCCGCCGCAGGAGCGCGAGGAGGAGCCAGGGCAACATCTGCACGATCGAGAAGAAGCGGAAGTCCACCGTCAGCGCGGTCATGACGATCACGAGGAGGGATCCGAGGCAGGCGACGAAGAGCCACTGGTCGGCCGACGGGAGGCGGGCTCGGGCGAGCGCCTGGAGCCCGACGACGACGAACGGCGTGGCGAAGAGCAGGAAGCCCACTGCTCCGAGCTCGACCAGGATCGTGAGATACGAGTTGTGGCTCGTGTACGCCCGAACGATCCTCGTCGAGATCTTCCCGGCGGAGAACTGCGTCGCGTTCTTGACCTCGTCGAACGAGTCCCAGCCGAACCCGAGGATTGGCTTCTCCTTCCAGAGCCGGATCGACCAGTCCTGCAGGCTCGACCGCGCGAGGATGGACTTGCTCTCACCCACGCGCCGCTCATACAGGGACGAGTGCTGGATCGTGGGAAGAAGCGTGACGAGCGCGATCGCCCCCGACAGCGCGACCACGATCGCCACGTAGCGCGCCCTGCTCACGAGCAGGATCAACAGCACCGCGACGAGCGTTGCGAAGATAGGCGCTCGCGTCAGGGTGGTGAGGATCGCCGGGACGGCCAGGACGAGCGTCACGATCGACAGGCGGCGGAGGGCGGGCGGACCGTTGCAGGCCAGGACCGCGACCGCCGTGACGATCGCGGAGCCGATGTAGGCGGCAGTGACGGCAGGGTTGGCGAGGGTTCCCGAGACGCGGCCGAACTCGTTGCCGCCGAGATCCTGCCAACCGGTCGACGGCCACAACGTCCAGAGCGTCGCGAACTCGGTCAATGCGAACAGTGCCTGGAGGATCCCGCCGGCGAGCAGGACGCGCAGGATCCGCTCTCCCGAGATCGCGCGCCCGGGGCCGAGCGTGAGGAAGTAGTAGATGACCACCCCGATCGCCACGGTGAGAAACACGGCCCGGAGCACGCCGAAGGTCCGCGACTGGAAGTCCTCGGAGGTCAGGACGACCGAGCCGAGCACGAACACGACGTAGCCGAGCGGGATCAGCTCGAGCCAGGAGATCGTCGCCGAGGACAGGCGACCGAGCGTCATGACGACGAACAGCAGAGCCGGCGCTGTGTACAGCCCCCAGACCCCCGCCAGGCCGAGCGCGCTCTCCTCGGCAGCGACCTGGAAGATGGGGGCGAGGAAGAACCAGCCGAGGAACAGGGTCGACGTCGGGAGGCTCAGCATCACGGCCAGGCCGCAGAGCCCCACGATCACGAGCAGGACGAGGGAGATCCCGTGCTCGCTCCGGGCGACGAGCAGCCCCGCAGGCAGGCTGAGCGTCGCCGCAGCGACGAGGACCAGAGGCGTCTGATGGCGCTGCCAGACCGCAGTCGACACTGTGATCCAGTATAGGAACGGCGCTCGCGCGCTCAGGGCGCGCCGCTCTGCTAGCGCGTGCGCGGTGGTCGCGCGAACAGCGCGTCCGTCGCGGCGATCGTGAACGGCTTCCCGCCGACGCGCACCGTCACCGGCCCGGTCGTCGCGTTGACGACGACGAGCGCCTTCTCGTAACGCCTCTGCCACACGCCGGGAGCGATCTGCGACTTCGGGTGGAGAGGAAGGCCGACCTGCTTCACCCACATCGGGTGGTAGGGGTCCGCGCGGTCGGTCGGCTCGTACATCAGCGCGCCGCCCCGACCGTTCCAGTCGAGGAGGAAGGCGCCGCGCGCGTAGCGCATGACCGGGACGTCCGTGCCTGCCGCGTAGAAGAGCGCGAAGAAGTCCCTTCCTGCGGACTGGGCGACGCGCTGGAGCGACTGCCAGCCTTGCCAGTTCTCGTACCACGCAGGCCCGATCGCGCGCTGCTGGGTGATGTCGACGGCGTTCTGCATCCAGTACTCGCTCATGAATCCGTCGACGTTGGGGGCGAGGCGGCGCCACCACCCGGTCATCAGCTCGGCCGTGTCGCTGCGCCCGTCGCCGGAGATGAACTTGCTCGGATTCACGAGGAAGTAGTAGCCGCGGGAGCGGAGGCCCTTGCCCACCGTGGAGACGAACGACAGCATCGCATCCTCCCACGCCTCCGGGCTCGGATACCGCACCGGAAGCCGGCCGCCCGTGAACGACACGGGCGCCGCGACGACGTCGTCCAGGAAGATGCCGTCGTTCTTCGTCCGCTTGAGGAACGCGACGACGTTCTGCACGAACCGCTCCTGATAGGCGCGGTTGCCGAAGTCGCCGACCACGTGGTCGTAGTCCACGTTGACGATGTTCGCCCCGTTCGCGTCCTTGAGCACCCAGTCCTTGGCCACGGCTTCCGCGAGGTCTACGCCGGTGAAGTAGTTGTCCGGGAGGCTCGTGCCGTTCATGTACACGAGCGTCGTGCCCGGGTACTTCCGGACCCCGGCGGCGAGTGCGTCGTTCACGTCGACGACGATGTACGAGTAGCGGTCGTAGCCGCCGGCGGCGTGGAACGTGGAGCCGAGGCGGATGATCGCGGTGCCTTTCAGCGCCACCTTGGGCGCCGGCTTCGCCTGCCGCTGCGCGGGCGCTCGCTCCTCGGTGGGTCCGAGCGCGGCGTAGACGACCCCCGCGAGCACGAGTGCGATCGACACAACGAGCGTCGCGGGCACTGCCATCGCGCCTAGGCGGCTACGTCCTCGCACGGTTGCTCGTCCCCTCCCCAGCTGAGCAGATTCACGGCTTCACCCGTGCAGCCCAAGCATCTTGCCCGGTCCGGCCGGGCGGCGCAACGCCGAACCGGCGCCGTCAGGAGTCGCGGCCCCGTCGGCGCGCGAGCCTGATCGCGTCCTTCGCCTCGTCGCGAAGGCTCGGGGAGAAGGCCCAGACCAGTGCGACGTAGAAGGTCACGACGCTCGGGGCGACGACGAGAAGCCGTAGCGCGGCAGGCAGGCCGGCCTCCACGAGGAGGAAGCGGAGCAGGAGTGCCGCTCCGGTCGCCGCCGCAGCGAAGGGCAGCGAGGCGCAGGCTGCGGCGAGTGCCGTCGGGAGCCTGATCGCCGCTCCGCGCGTGCTGATCCAGGTGTCGGGGAGCACGACGGCCCAGCGCGCGATCGCGTAGGTCGTGGCCACGCCGACGACGCCCCAGGTGAGGCCGACGGCGATCGCGCCGAGCATGAACGAGGTGACGAACGTGCTCCAGCGCAGGAGCGTCCTCATCTCGTTCCGCACGAGCAGGAGGGTCGGGTTCTGCGTGAGGAGCGCGTACGCGACCCCGGCGACACAGAGCAGTTGCAGCACCGGGATCGCGTCCTCCCACTTCGACCCGAAGACGACCGGCACGAGGTCCGGGGCGATGACGAGGGCAGTCAGGAAGAGCGGCGCGAGCGCCGCGACGGCGAGTCGCTTGCCCCGCAGCCACGCAGCGCGCAGCCGGTCCTCGTCGTCCTGGATCGTGGAGTACGCGGGGAAGAGGACGTTCTGGATCGGGAACGCGATGTTCACGATGGGCGTGAACATGAGGTTGAAGGACAACGCGTACGTGCCGAGGGACGCTGCGCCGAGGTATCGCCCGACGAGCACCTTGTCCCCGCTGAGCTGGGCGAACGTGAGCGCCTGCGCCCCGAACATCCGCAGCCCGTAGGCGCCGAGGCTCGTGAAGCTCGCCCGGGAGAAGACGAAGCTCGGCCGCCATTTGACGAACACCCACAGCAGGGTGACCGAGGTCGTCACGAACGCGAGGGCGTTGCCGACGATCGCCCACGCGCCGGCGCCCGAGAATGCGAGGGTGAGCGCAACGCCCGCGCCGACGAAGGTCGCCGTCATGTGCCGGAGCTCGAGACTGCGGTAGTCGAGGTCGCGCATCAGAAGGGACTCGGGGACGACGCCCAGCGACGTGATCGCGAGGCCGACGGACACCGCGGCGATGAGCTCCTGGGCGTCGGGCTCGCCGAAGAAGGCCGCGATCGTGCCCGAGGCGGCGATCCCGAGGAGCGCAACGCCGATCCCGAGCCCCAGCGCGGTCCAGAAGATCGTCGACCGATCGCGTTCGCTGATGCGGGAGCGTTGGACGAGGCCTCCGGAGACCGCGTCCGGTACGAGCTCGAGGAGGGCGGCCACGACGAGCGCCATCGACGCGAGCCCCCACTCGCCCGGCGTGAGGATGCGCGCAAGGATGATGGCGACGGTGAGCCGGGTCGTCTCCCTGACGATCTGGGAGCCGAACTTCCACTTCAGGCTCGTGACGACGCTGCCGGCGAGGCTCTCGGGCGCCTCGTAGGCCACCTCGTCGGCGGCGAGCGGCTTCGACGAGGATGGGGTCGAGGCGTTCATCGGGATCGAGCGACGATATCGGCGGGGTAAGCTCCGTCGGTGAGCGGTTGCTCCGTATCCAGACCGTTCAGCCGCTCCCGCGCGTAGTGCGCGTCGCCCTCGTAGGCCCGTTTCCCGTCGACCCGAGCCGTGTCGGCGGGGGTGTGGAGACCGCGTTCACGGCCTTCGTGGAGGGCCTCTCGAGCCTGCCGGACGTCGAGCCGCACGTGCTCACGTTCGTCCCTGGCCAGGCGGATCCCGTGCTCAGGGAGGTCGGGGGCGTGCCGGTGCACTACCTCCCGGGAACGACCCGCCTCGGCAGCCTCACGCTGCACGTGCGCGAGCGGCGGACGCTCGCTCGCGCGCTCGCTGCACTCGGCCCGCACGTCCTGCACGGGCAGGAGACGGCGCGGTACGGGTACGTGTCGCTGAAGAGCGAGCGGTTCGCGCCGGTTGTCCTGAACGTGCACGGCATCGTGCGTGAGGAGGTGCGGTTCCTGTCGGGGGTCTCGCGTCTCCGGCAGCGGACGGCCGGCATCGCGCTCGAGCGCTACTGCATCCGCCACGGCCGGTACTTCGTGCAGTCGACCTCGTACCCCGAGCGTGTCTTCCGGGGCGAGACACGTGGCGTCTTCGTCGACGTCCGGAATCCGATCACGGGCCGCTTCTTCGACGTCGAGCGGGCGCCGGAGCCCGGGCGCATCGTGTACGCGGGCTCCGTCATCGCGCGGAAGCGGCTTCTCGACCTGGTCGAGGCGATGCCGCGCATCCTCACGGCCTACCCCGGCGCTCGCCTGCGGGTCGCGGGAGGCGAGCCGGAGCCGGACTTCGCCCGCCAGGTACGGGAGCGCGTGCGCGAGCTCGGGCTCGACGAGCGTGTGGAGCTCCTCGGGCCGCGGTCCCCGGAGCAGATCCTCACCGAGTACCGGCTCGCGAGCGTCTTCGTCCTTCCCTCGGGTCAGGAGACGAGCCCGCTCTCGATCGGCGAGGCGATGGCCGCGGGCCTCCCCGTGGTCGCCACGGACGTCGGAGGCGTGGCGCAGCTCGTCGAAGACGGGGTCACCGGGTACGTCGTGCCCGTCGGGGCGACCGGTGTGCTGGCGGATCGCATCGCCGCAGTCCTCGGCCGACCGACCGAGGCAAGCGCTCTCGCCACCGCCGCGCGGGAGCGGGCCGAGCGCGACTTCCGTCCGCAGGTCGCTGCCGCCCGGATGCGCGCGGTGTACGAGCGGGCGATCGCCGAGCGCGGCCGACCCTAGGACGCGATCTTGCGAAACACCGCGACGTGGTCGCTCGCACCTGGATCCCATCTGCCGAGCGTGACGAGGCGTCCGAGGACGAGTGCGAGCGACCACACGCGGTCGAGCCCGCGCGGCAGCCCGCTGCCGAGGGCGTACGTCTCCGCGTGGATCCGCTCGAGGCCGAGGCTCGCCGCGAGGCGCTCGAGGCCGGACGGCGACGCATCGAGCCGGAGGTACGTGCGGTAGGGCCCGAAGCCCGGCGTCCCCGCGCCCGGATAACGGAGCAGGTGCCGGTACACCCACACGTGGAAGCGGTGTGGTGTGAGCTTCGTGACGAGCCCCTTGAGCGACCAGACGTTCGGGACCCCGACGATCAGCAGCCCGCCGGGTCGCAGCGACCGCGCCATGTTGGCCATCGCGGCGCGGGGACGCGCGAGATGCTCGAGGACCGTCCAGCACAGAACGGCGTCCCACTCCTCCGCGGGCAGCGGGTAGCTCTCGACGTCCCCGACGATCGCCGAGTCGATGTACGTGTTCTTCGCGAGCGCCTCGGCCGACGCGTCGAGGCCCGTGAAACGAAGGCCCGGCGGGAACTCGAACGGGAGGCTGAACCCGCACCCTGCGTCGAGGACCGCGCGGACGCCGCCCTTCTCGAACTCCGACGCGACGAGCCGCCGGAGGCGTGCGATCGCCTCGGGGTCGGCTACACCGTCTGACTCCCGCTCCGACACCGACGCAATCTACCCGGGAGGACAACGGAAGCCAGTACGCTCTTCGACTCGATGCGTCGCGTCGCCGTCACGGGCCTGGGAGCGGTGACGCCGCTCGGTCTGGACGCGCGCTCGACGTGGGAGAACGCAGTCGCCGGGCGCAGCGGTGTCGACTTCATCCGCTCGTTCGACGCCAGCGAGTACCCGGTCCGGATCGCCTCCGAGGTGAAGGGGTTCGAGGCGGAGAGCGTCGTCGGGCCGAAGGAGGCGCGGCGGCTCGAGCGGAACGTCGTGCTCGCCGTCGCCGCGGCGCGCGAAGCCTGGGCCGATGCGGATGTCGGCGAGATCGACCCCGCCCGCGCGGGAATCCTCGTCGGCTCCGCGATCGGAGGCGTCACGGGCGTCCTCGTCCAGCAGGACGTGCTCCGGGAGCGCGGCCATGCGCGGGTCTCTCCCTGGTTCATCCCCAACGTGCTCGTCGACTCGGCGAGCGGCCAGATCGCGATCGACCTCGGGCTGCGCGGCCCCAACTACGCGCCGGTCTCCGCCTGTGCGACCGGGTCCCATGCCGTCGGCGAGGGTGCGGAGCTGATCCGGCGGGGGGATGCCGACGTCGTGCTCGCGGGAGGCACGGAGTCGTGTATCCACCCGGTGATCCTCGCGGGGTTCTGCGCGATGCGCGGCCTCGTCGCGGAGGACGAGGACCCGACGAGGGCATCGAGGCCGTTCGACTCGACCCGCGCCGGCTTCGTCATGGGTGAGGGCGCGTGCGTGCTCCTGCTCGAGGACCTGGAGCGGGCGCGAGCACGCGGCGCGCGGGTGTATGCGGAGGTGCTCGGCTACGGGACCTCGAACGACGCGCATCACATGGCGCAGCCGGACCCCGAGTCGGTCGGTGTGGAGGAGATGATGCGCGCGGCGCTCGTGCGCGCCGGCGTCCAGCCCGCCCGCGTCGGGTACGTCAATGCCCACGGGACCTCGACTCCGCAGGGCGATCTCGCCGAGACGAAGGCGATCAAGTCGGTGTTCGGCGACCACGCGTACGAGCTCGCGATCTCCTCGACCAAGTCGGTGCTCGGGCACCTGTTCGGCGCCGCGGGCGCGCTCGAGGCGATGATGTGCGTCCTCGCGCTGCACGAGGGCGTGCTCCCACCGACGATCAACTACCGGAGCCCGGATCCCGAGTGCGACCTCGACTACGTGCCGAACGAGGCGCGAATCGCGCAGGTCGACGTCGCGCTCTCGAACGCGATGGGCCTCGGCGGGCACAACGCGTGCGTCTTACTCGGTCGCGCCTCTGCCTCGGACTAGCACAAAGACACCCCAGCAGCGGCCCGGGCGAGGGGCCTCGTTCGGGGATCCCCTCGCCCGAGCACGAACTCAGACTGCTGGGCCCGCTACTTCTTCTCGCAGTCGTCCTCCGAGAAGTCCTTGGCGCTGAGCCCGACGCCAAACGCGATCAGGACGTCGTCGTTGCCGTTCTGCGGCGGATGGGCTGGGTCGACGCCGGTGATGTGCGCCTCGGCCCAGGCGGCATCATCCGTTCCGATCACCACGAACGGGTTCGACGCAGATCCGGTCCGATGGCAGTAGACGTAGGTGATGTGCTCACCCGCTGCCTTCGGATCAGGATCGTTCGGAGCTGCGTACGTCGCCGGCACCACGATGAACCCGGCCGCCGCGACGAGTGCAGCCAACGAGCCGATGACGACTCGAATCCCCTTCATACTCCTCCCCCTTCGTCCGACTATGGATACGACGAGGGGCCGACGCCTCGACTTCCACCCAGTGCGACTCCCCTCGCCGACGCACCTTGACACCCTTCGCACGCAGTGTCAACGGCCCGGAACGGCAGGGAGGCTGACGGGGTGGACAGCCTCCTCCGATCGTGTTACAAGGCTCTGAGGATGGTTGTTGTGGTCGTGGCGCGCTCGCTGCGTTGCCGCGGCCGTCGGGGAGGCGCGGCAAGGGGGGAAGATGAACAGACGAAGGTGGATCGCGATCGGCGTGGCGCTGCCACTCGTCCTGGGGGCCGGGGCCGGCCTCCTCGCCGCACCGGCGGCGCGCACTGCGGGCCCGCTTCAGTACCCGGATCTGCGCATGGCGCAGATAGCGGACGTCTCCATCGTCAACACCGGGTCACAGCTTCAGCTGCGCTTCTCCGCGACGATCGTCAACGTCGGCGCCGGAGCGATGGAGCTGTCGGCGTCGCGGCCCGACGCCGCATCCGCCTTCAGCGTTTCCCAGCGCGTGTACGAAGGAAGCGGAGGGTCCGCCGACCTTGCGGTGTCGGGCGCGAGCCTCGTGTGGGGAGGCGACGGTCACAGCCACTGGCACGTACGCGACCTGGAGAGCTACGAACTCGATCGTCTCGACAACGGCGCGAAGGTCGGCACGGGGATGAAGAGCGGCTTCTGCTTCTTCGACACCACGGCCTTCAGGCTCACGCTTCCGGGCGCCCCGTCGACGCGGGTCTACGCGCCTGGGACGGTCTGCGGCCAGGACAACTTTTCGACCACGAACCTGAGGATGGGGATCTCCGTTGGCTGGGGTGACAGGTACGGGTCGGGCCTGCCCGATCAGTACATCGACGTCACGAACCTCACGTCGGGCAACTACCGGCTCGTTGCAACGGCTGACGCCGCGAACCGGTTCGGGGAGGTCGACGAAGCGAACAACACCACGTGGGTCGATCTCAAGCTGACGCTCGGCTCCAAAGGGAAGGGCGGCAACAAGGTCAGGGTCATCGGGTACGGCCCGCTGCCGTAGCGACGCTGAGCTCGAAGACGTTTCACCGGGACGCGACAGCAGCCGCGTCGAGGCCGGTGAGTGACTCGAGCGTCACGTTCGTCAGGGCGAGCACCCCATCGGGGGGCGGATAGCGGCGGTTCGGGATCGCGATCACGCGCATCCCGGCGGCGTGTGCCGAGCGGATGCCGTTGGCCGAATCCTCGATCGCGACGCAGCGCTCGGGCTCGACCCCGAGTCGGCGGGCCGTCTCGAGGTAGACGTCCGGCGCCGGCTTCCCCCGGGCGACCTCCTCCGAGGACACCACAGCCTCGAAGAGCAAGGCGATGCCTGCCGCGTCGAGCACCGTGTCGATGATCGGCCGGTTCGAGGACGACGCGAGCCCGAGCCTGAAGTCTGCCGCGAGCCGCCGCACGGCCTCGACGCCTCCCTCGACGAGGGGCAGCTCCTCCGCGTAGCGCGCCCGCATACGCCGCACGACCTCGGCGTCGATCTCCTCGGGCGAGTCGGCGAGCCCGATGACGTCGTGCATGTAGCGCGACCACTCGATCGAGCTCATGCCCATCATGTCCGCCTGCGCGCGGTCGTGCCAGCGGCCGCCGCGCTCGCGCGCGAGCTCCTCCCGTACCTCGTCCCAGACGTGCTCCGAGTCGACGAGCACGCCGTCGAGGTCGAAGATCACGGCGGCGATCGTCATCCGCCGCGGTACTCACCGCGGACGCGCACGAGCGGCGGAGCATCCTCGCCGAGCTCGACCTTCCGAACGGCGCAGACGAAGAACGTGTGCGTGCCCGCCGGAACCTCCTGCTCGAGCGAGCACTCGAGCCAACCGAGCGCACCCACGAGGAGGGGTGCGCCGCCCGCGCCCTCCTCGGCGGTCCCGACGCCGTGCCACATCGCGATCGGGGGTACGCCGCGCGCGAAGTGCTGGGCGAGCCACTCCTGGCCGGCGGCGAGGAGCGAGATCGCGCAGCCGCCCGCCTCTCGCAGGAGCTCGTGCAGCGCGGCGTCGCGCGAGACTGCGAACCCGACGAGCGGCGGGTCGAGCGACAGCGAGACGAGTGACCCGAGGGTGAGCCCGAGCTTCTGCCCCTCGGCGTCGACCGTGACGACGCACACCCCGGTCGGGTAGCGGCCGAGCAGCGATCTCGTTGCGTCGGCCCCGACCATGACCGGACCCTAGTGCGTCCATCGGCACGTGACGGCGGCGACGTGGTCCGTACACTGCGACTGGTTCGAGGACGACTGGGGAGCATCGATGACGGTCATCAGGTCTGCGGGTTGGGTAGCGGTCGCGCTGGGCGCGGTCGTCGTGCTCTTCGTCGGTGCGGGCACCGCGGCGGCGCTGTGCAAGTACCAGTTCGACTGCCATCTGCGGCCGACGGAGCCGGCGCCGACCGGGATCGAGGACTTCGAGGGCAGCGGCGGGGGAGCTTTCGAGCTCGCGGACGGCTTCATCGGAACGACCGTGGTGACGGGCCTGAAGAGCCCGACGGATCTGGTCTTCCTCCCCGACGGGCGAATGCTCGTCTCGGAGAAGGCAGGAGTCATTCGCAGCGTCGCCGACGGTGCCCTGGAGGCTCGGCCGTTCCTCGACATCCGTCCCCGGGTGAACGACTACTACTTCCGCGGCATCGTCGACATCGCCGTCGACCCGGACTTCGCGGAGAAGCCGTACGTGTACGTGACGTACGCCGTGCAGGGCCCTGGCGGCGACCAGTCGAAGGAGCCGATCGCCGTGCGGATCAGCCGGTTCACGGTCCGGAACGGCGTGGCCGACGGATCGAGCGAGGAAGTCCTCATCGGGAAGGAGGGCAAGCCCGGAACGTCGTGCCGGGCGCTCCCGAAGGGCGCGGACTGTCTGCCCGCGGACGGCGACCACATCGGCTCGGAGCTCGTCTTCGCCCCGGACGGCACGATTTTCGTCTCGACGGGCGACGGTGGCGGGCTCGAGGTCGTCGAGCCAATGGCGTTCCTCTCTCACGACCTGGAGACGCTCGGGGGCAAGATCCTGCACGTCGATCGGGAGGGAAGGGGCCTCTCGAGCAACCCGTGGTGGACCGGCGACCCGACTGCGAACCGCTCGAAGATCTGGGCCGTTGGCTTCCGGAACCCGTTTCGCATGAGCCTGCTGCCCGGAGACCCGGATCGGCTCCTCGTCGGTGACGTCGGCTGGAACTCGTTCGAGGAGCTCGACGTCGCGGAGCGCGGCTCCGACTACGGTTGGCCCTGCTTCGAAGGGCCGGAGCGTACGCCCGACTACCAGGACACCACCCAGTGCGCTGCCTACTACGCGGATGCGGGCGAGGACGCGGCACAGCCGTGGCTCTCGACCCCGCAGCCCGACGCGCTGTCGTTCACGGCAGGCTTGTCGCTTGCCGATGCTCGCGACTGGCCCGAGGAGTACCGCGACCGATACCTCTACGGCGACTGGCTGAAGAGCGAGCTGTACACGGTGCCGCTCGACCCCGACGTGCCGGCGGAGGACCCGGCGCGGTTCGCGACGAACGCCGCGGGGCCGGTGTCCTTCGTGCTGAGCCCGGAGGGGGTCCTCTACTTCGTGGCGGTCAACACCGGCGAGATCCGGACGATCGAGCCCCGGTAGTCACACGTGCTGCACGGAGTCGCGCGCGATGTCCGCGAGCGACGCGCAGCCCGCGAGGCCCAGCGTGAGATCGAAGTCCGCGCGGAGGTTGCGGATCACCTCGCGCACGCCGGCCTCGCCCGCGGCGGCGAGCCCCCAGACGTAGGGCCGCCCGAGCCCGACGGCGTCGGCGCCGAGCGCGAGCGCCCTGAAGACGTCCGCTCCCGAGCGTACGCCGCTGTCGAGCAGCACCGGGACACGGCCGCGCACCGCCTCGACGATCGCGGGCAGCACGTCCATCGTCCCGACCGCCCCGTCGACCTGCCGGCCGCCATGGTTGGAGACGACGATCCCGTCCATGCCGTGCGCGATCGCGGCCGCGGCGTCCCCCGGGTGGAGGATCCCCTTCAGCAGGATCGGTAGCCTCGTCCGCTCGCGGAGGAAGACGAGGTCGTCCCACGAGAGCGACGGGCGCGAGTAGGTCTCGACGAACCGCCGGACCGCGGCGCGCGCGAGGCCCGAGCGCAAGCCCTGGACGCGCGCGCCGGGAAACGCCCCGGCGAGCTCCCACAGTGTCCCGAGTGCCGCGAGAGAGATCCGCCCCGTCGGCGGCGCCTCCTCGCGGAGCGTCTGCTGCAGCGCCTCCAGGAAGACCGGGTCGCTCGTGTACTGCGCAATCCCCTTGCCGCGCAGGAACGGGAGGTAGGCGAGGTCGAGGTCGCGGACGCGCCAGCCGAGCATCGTCGTGTCCAGCGTGAGCACGATGGCGCTGCAGCCGCACGCCTCCGCGCGCGCGACGAGGCTCTCGACGAGCGCGTCGTGCGTCGACCAGTAGAGCTGGAACCAGCGCGGCGCGTCACCGGCCGCGCGCGCACACTCCTCCATCGGCCGTGAGGCCTGGTTGGAGATGATGAGCGGGATCCCCTCGGCCGCGGCCGCGCGGGCGACGCCGAGGTCGGCATCCCGGTGGGCCATCTCGAGCACGCCGATCGGGCAGAGGGCGAACGGAGAGGAGAACGGCGTGCCGAGCAGCTCGACGCTGGTGTCACGCCGCGAGACGTCGCGCAGCATGCGGGGCACGATCCGCCAGCGCTCGAACGCCGCGCGGTTCTCGCGGATCGTCTCCTCGGCACCGGCGCCGCCCGCCACGTAGGCGAAGCCCTCCGGAGACATCGCCTTCCTGCCCCGGGCCTCGAGCCGCTCGTACGAGGCGGGCACGTTCGGGTACGCGCCGCGCGCACCGTCCACGTAGACCTCGAACTGGCGCTCGCGCCCGATGCCGGGAGGCGGCCGCTCGTCGGTCACGTGCGGACCCTAGTGCAGGCCGGAGAGGGAGAGCGGAGAATCGTCCCGCATGGGCGTCGAGAACGTTCCCTATCCCCTCGCGAAGCGGCTCCTCGACAAGGGAATGGCCGTCGGCCTCGGCGTCGTCCTCGCGCCCGCCTTCGCGGTCGCCCTCGGCGCCATGGGGCTCGATCAGCTCCGCGACCGTCGCGACCGTGGTCCCGTGCTCTACCGCGAGCGCCGCGTCTCGTGCGGGCGCGAGTTCGACCTCCTGAAGTTCCGCACGCTTCGGAACGACATCCTCGCGCAACACGCGGGCGAGGCTCACGCGCGCCTCCTCGAGGCCGACGAGTCGAACCTCACCTGGGCCGGACGGCGGGTGCTCAAGCCCTGGTACCTGGACGAGCTTCCCCAGCTCCTCAACGTGCTGCGGGGCGAGATGAGCCTCGTCGGGCCGCGTCCGTGGCCGCCCTCGATGGTCGCGCGCCAGGTTGCGAAGGGCCACGACTACCGGAACCGCGTGGTCGCGGGGTGGACCGGCCCTGCGCAGGTGCAGAAGGGCATCACCGAGCCGGCCGGGTACACGGAGCTCGATCTCGCGTACGTCGACGCGTGCGCGACCTGGCCCGCCGGCAGGCTCGTCCGCCACGACCTCGGGATCCTGTGGCGCACCGTCCAGGTCCTCGCGCGCGGCGAGGGGCTTCGCTTCTAGTGGGCGCTTTCCGCCCCACGGCTCGTTGAGCGGATCTTGAGCGCCGCGCGAGAGCATGGGGGCGAAGATGTGCCGACCAGCCATCGAGGCCGTTTCCCTCGATGGCGACCGAGGAGGTGAGGGGGATGAAGCTCGCGAGGTTCGCGGTGCCGCTCGCGATCGTCGGGCTGCTCGCGTCGAGCAGCGCCGCGCCGGCCAAGACGAAGCCGGCGCGGGTGTTCGTGAACGTCGTCGCCGAGCAGGTGTGGATCTCGGCGCCCAACAACCCGTTCTTCCAGGAGCCGTTCCGGATGGCGTCCGTCCACGTGAAGCTGACCGCCTACGACGTGGACCCGACGCCCAGCACGTGCACCGGATGCCAGACGGCCGACATCGGGACCCTCGAGGTCACGAAGATCGACCCGAACGACCCACGACAAGTGATCGAGTTCACGCGTGAGATCAACGCGGTGTGGGTGGTCGCGCCGGGAAGGGCCACGGTCGACGTGGACGACGAAATGTGGTCCTTCGTCGACGGCGGCAGCCCCGGGAACGAGGCCGTCGGCCCGGCCCTGCCCACCGGGCTAGACACGACGCGTGACGGGTACAGCTGGACCTCGATGTCGAGCCCGCGCTTCCGCGTGTGGGGATCGGTCGTCGGCGGGACGGTCGACATCGGCTGACGCCGACTCGGGGCGCCGGCCTCGGCGCCGGCGCCCCGACGCAGACGGCGGGGGTGGGATTCGAACCCACGTGAGGTTGCCCCCAAACGGCTTTCAAGGCCGCCCCGTTCGACCGCTCCGGCACCCCGCCGGAGGGCATTGTGACCGAGACTAGGCGTGGATCTCCGCGGGCGCGCCGTACTGCCCGAGCACATCGGGGATGCCGCCCTGGAGGTTCTCGAGGATCGCGAGCAGGGCGCGGTCCGTGACCATCGTCCCGTTGAGCGTGTGCGGGTGCTCCAGGCCGCGCTCGCCGCGATAGCGGATGCCGAGCCGGCGCGCCTGGTAGTCCGTCGTGTTCGAGCAGGAGGTCACCTCGCGATACCGCTCCTGCGCGGGGAACCACGCCTCGATGTCGTACTTCTTCGCGGCCGAGGCGCCGAGGTCGCCGGCGGCGACGTTCATCACGCGGTAGGGGAG
>Ga0111538_10000681_pt1 | contig 46599 bp, 43 predicted proteins | sample SoiMethybrSBSTD1_FD_79669 | JGI IMG/M metagenome (GOLD analysis project Ga0111538, IMG submission 79669) | Bulk soil microbial communities from a Populus tree surrounding site in Tennessee, USA - Soil MetaG P. TD hybrid SBSTD1 (version 2)... | ecosystem: Environmental > Terrestrial > Soil >...
GACGGCGATCGCGCCGAGCTCGCCATCATCGAGCTCGTCGACAATCCTCGTGAAGTCGAGGCGGCTGAAGCTGCCAAGAAACGTGCGAAGGCGGCCAGCTCGAAGAAGAAGAAGTCAGGTCGCGCCAAGGAAGCTAAGGAAGAAGCTGCGGAAAACGAAGCCAGCGAGGGCTAGCAAAGGATCGCTACAGGGAAGCACAAAAAGCACAAATGCTGAATTTGTGTCGTATGTGCTTTTTTGTGGCCTAATGAATGTCAGCACCTAAAGAAAACGGCGAAACCGGAGGCAAGCGCAATCGCTCCGCACAACGCCCGGCGGCTTCTGTAAACATGGAAGAGTTGCGCGAGCTGATCGCGCTTCTGCGTGAGAATGGACTCGCCGAGCTCGAGCTCGAAAACTCAGGCTTTCGTGTTCGTTTGCGTCGCGAATCGGCTGCGTCTGAGTCGTCAGGTTACGCGCCGCCTCCGGCGCCGGTTCCGGCGCCTGCAGCTCCTGCACCAGCTCCGGTTCACGCACCCGCACATCCCGGCACGCAAGCGACGACGGCGGCTGCTCAGGATCAGGACTTACACATCATTCCGTCACCCATTGTCGGCACGTTCTATCGATCCGCGTCTCCTACTGCCGATCCGTTTGTGAAGATCGGCAGCAACGTCGAGCCGGAATCCGTCGTCTGCATTATTGAAGCCATGAAGCTAATGAATGAGATTCAGGCGGAAGCGACTGGTGAGGTTGTTAAGATTTACGTCGAGAATGGTCAGCCGGTTGAATACGGCCAGCCCCTCTTTGGAATTCGCAGTTAGGCCACAAAAAAGCACAAAAGGCACAAAGAAGAATTTGTGCTTTTTGTGCTTTTTTGTGGCGAGTTTATATGGCATTTAATCCGCGCAAATTCAAGAAAATCCTGATCGCCAACCGGGGCGAGATTGCCTGTCGCATCATCTGGACCTGCAAAGAGATGGGCATCAAAACGGTCGCCGTTCACAGTGACGTCGATCGCGATTCACTTCACGTCCGCTTCGCAGATGAAGCAGCGTGTATTGGACCGGCACCTTCGGCCCAAAGCTATCTCAATATTCCCGCCATCATCAGCACCGCCGAGATCTTTAATGTCGATGCTATTCATCCGGGTTACGGGTTTCTCGCCGAGTCCGCTTACTTCGCTGAGATCTGCGAAGCGTGCAACATCAAGTTCATTGGACCACCGGCAAGTGTGATTCGCATGATGGGCGACAAGATCGAAGCGCGTCGCGTCATGCACGAAGCTGGTTTGCCGATTGTTCCGGGTAGTCCCGGTGAGGTTACTTCGGAAGAGGAAGGCGTCAAGCTCGCTCGTGAGATTGGTTATCCCGTCATCGTCAAAGCCTCAGCGGGTGGCGGCGGTCGCGGTATGCGCATCGTTCGTGCTGAAGAGGAACTCGGCAAGGCACTCGAGACGGCGTCGACTGAAGCTGCCGCAGCTTTCAATGATGGAAGCGTCTACATCGAGAAATATATCGAGCGGCCACGACACATCGAGATCCAGGTGCTGGCGGACGAGTTTGGTGAGTGCATCCATCTCGGCGAACGCGAGTGCTCGATTCAACGTCGACATCAGAAGTTGATGGAGGAGGCGCCCTCGACTGTTCTCACGCCTGAAATGCGCAAGACGATGGGCGATGCCGCTGTGGCCGCGTGCAAGAAGCTCGGGTACTCGAGCGCAGGCACGTGTGAGTTTCTGTTGGACGTGCACGGCAACTTCTACTTCATGGAGATGAACACGCGTATCCAGGTGGAGCATCCCGTGACTGAGATGGTGACGCTTGCCGACATCGTGCGCAATCAGATCCGGATTGCCGAAGGTGAGCCGCTGGGATATTCGCAGGACGACCTGCTGATTGTTGGTCATGCGATCGAGTGTCGAATCAATGCTGAAAATCCGGAAACATTTGCGCCCTCGCCCGGGACCATTTCGGCGTTCAACCTGCCTGGGGGACCGGGCGTGCGTGTCGACACGTTTGTTTACTCGGGTTATCAGGTGACCCCGTTTTACGATTCGATGATTGCCAAGGTGATCGTGCACGCGAGGACGCGCGAACTGGCGATAGCGCGCATGAAGCGGGCACTGGAAGCGATGGTGATCGAGGGTATCCAGACGACCGTCCCGCTGCACCTGAAAATCATGGACGACCCGCGTTTCCGGGCCGGGGATATCGGGACGGATTTTATGGAGTACTTTTTGGCCAAGAACGGCAAGAAAGCCGCGGCGCCATAGACAGGATTGACAGCATTTTCTCAGGATTTACAGGATAATCTTGTAAATCCTGAACAATCCTGTAAATCCTGTCCAAGCCGTCCAGCGGTTGCCGAGCGCGTCCGAATTACCCTATAATGTCCGACTTTTCTACGACGACTTGACTCGTCTGAGAGGTGAATTAAATGTCGCACGCAGTTATAAAAGCCGGTGGAAAACAGTTCCTTGTCGAGGAAGGCCAGACGATTCGTGTGCCTTCGATCCAGGCGGACGCGGGAAGCTCAGTCGAGCTCGAGGCGCTGCTCAGCACTGGATCCGAGAACAAGATTTCGGCGACGGTTGTCGCCCACGGCAAAGATCAAAAAATTGTTGTCTTCAAGAAAAAGCGTCGCAAACAATACAAACGCACGCGTGGTCACCGGCAGGGTTACACCACTTTGAAGATCGAATCGATTGGGTAAAGACAATGGCACACAAAAAAGGCGTTGGTTCATCTCGTAACGGTCGCGACTCACAGTCGCAGCGGCTCGGTCTCAAGAAGTTTGGCGGCGAGAGAGTTCTCGGCGGCAACATCATAGCGCGTCAGCGTGGCACAAAGTGGAAACCCGGCAACAACGTCGGCCGCGGCAAGGATGATACGTTGTTCGCATTGATTGATGGCGTCGTCAAGTTTGAGGACAAGGGCCGGTCCGGAAAGTTCGTCAGCGTTTATCCACTGGAGCAAACTGCTGCTTAGAAAAGTTTCTGAGAAAGTTCGCGACGCCTGAGCAGCAATACTGCGCGCCCAGGCGTCGTTTTCGATTTTTAGGATGTTCATCGATCGCGCCAAGATTCACGTACAAGGGGGAAACGGAGGTAACGGTGTTACAGCTTTCCGGCGCGAAAAGTTTGTCCCGCGCGGTGGTCCATCCGGCGGTGATGGCGGGCGCGGCGGCGATGTAATCGTGTTGGCCGATGATTCGCTCAACACGCTGTTGCACCTTCGTTATAACCCGCACCACACCGCGCAGCGCGGTTTGCATGGTGAAGGTTCGAATCGGTCCGGACGCGAGGGCGAGGACCTCGTAATTCGAGTTCCAGTTGGAACACAGATCTTTGACGCTGCGACAGGTGACTTGCTTCACGACCTGAATCATGACGGCGATCGGTGGCTCGCTGCGCGTGGGGGGCGAGGTGGTTTTGGAAACGCGCACTTCACGACTTCAACCAATCGCGCACCTCGTTACCATCAGAGTGGAAGCCCTGGCGAAGAGTTGGACCTCCAACTCGAGCTCAAGCTACTCGCCGATGTTGGTCTGGTCGGGTTTCCGAACGCAGGAAAGTCGACATTCATTTCTACGGTTTCCGCTGCGCGTCCGAAGATTGCCGACTACCCGTTCACGACGCTTGAACCGCATCTCGGCGTAGTTGATCTCGGCGATTTTCGTACCTTCGTGATCGCCGACATACCGGGCCTGATCGAAGGCGCACACACAGGCGCAGGTTTAGGGGATCGGTTTCTAAGGCACATCGAGCGCACGAAGTTGTTGTTGCACCTCGTGGATGTTTCGTCGTTTTCGGGACGAGATGCGGTCAGTGATTATGAAACGGTGAACCGCGAGCTGGCTTCGTACAATGAGGAGTTAGCGACGAGGCCACAGTTCGTGGTTGCCACGAAGATCGACTCACTCGATGAACCCGAGCGGTTGGAATCATTGAAGCAGAAAGCGATTGCAGATCAGAAACCGTTCTTTGCGATCTCCTCGGCAACCGGCGACGGTGTTCGTGAGCTTGTGAATGCAATGGCAGCGAAGCTCGAAGAATTGAGTGCCGAGACCGACAGCTCGGACACGGTGGAACTGAGTTTCTAGAAATGAACGCGCCGAGGCGGATAGGTTTGTATGGCGGAACATTTGACCCTGTTCATTTAGGCCATCTCGAAGTCGCACTCAGAGTTTCACAGTTATTTGAGATTGAGAAAGTCGTTTTTATTCCGGCTCAGATGGCGCCGCACAAGGTCGGGCGTCCTGTAACCGAGCCGCTACATCGCTATGCGATGCTGGCGTTGGCGACGCAGAACCACCCGCAGCTATGGATTTCGAGTTTTGAGCTCGACGATCCGGCTCGTCGCTACACGGTAGATACGGTCGCGCATTTTCAGAGCGGGTGGGATGAAGTGACCGAGTTCTTTTTCATAATGGGCGCTGATTCGTGGGCGGAGATTACGACCTGGCGTGAGTGGGAACGCTTGTTGACGATGACTAATCATATCGTCGTCACTCGGCCGGGCTTTGAACCCACCGCTACTCACGTTGGCGCAATTAGTGAGCGCGTTGTCGATTTACGAACCACCTTGGAGTGCGGCGGCCGGGCGCCGCTTTCACCTCGGTCAGGCGTGTCCGAGAACAAAGCGGCGCCAGGCCGCCGCACTCCAAAGATTTACTTCACCGATGTGGTGATGAAAGACGTGTCGGCAACGAGGATTCGAAGACTGGCGAGTGAAGGTCGCAGCGAAGAGTTAAGACATCTTTTACCCGCGGTCGTGGTTGATTACATAAAGAAGTACGGAATTTACGAAACTGAATGAAGCAAAACTCAACAGTTAAGGAACAGTCGCTAAATCCGCAACCTAGTGTGCGGTCCACTCCTCAATCTGCGCCGGCTGAAGCCCTGGACGAGCGCGTGCTCGCTGCACTTCACGCTGCGGGGGAGAAGAAGGCCATCGAACCCGTGGTGTTGGATCTGCGTGAGATCGCCAGCTTCACCGATTACTTCCTGATCGTAAGTGGCGCAAACGAACGTCAGGTGCAGGCAATTGCGGATGAGGTATACGAAAGTTTGAAGAAGTCTGGCCATGCGGCGGCGCGTATGGAGGGCTACAAGACCGCCGAATGGATTCTTTTGGATTACGGCGATTTCGTCGTGCACGTGTTTGAGCAGAAAGCGCGGCAGTTCTACGACCTCGAACGTCTCTGGCGCGAGTCGAAGCGAGTCGAGTTGCCGGCGGAATTTACCGGCGGTAGCGGCAGTTCTTTGAGAAGAGAATCGTGATCGAAATATTTGCGCGCTCTCAGGGAATGCGCGAGGCTGTCAGTCTCGCGGAGCGCGTGAGTTCAACCGATGCGAACGTTCTGATCACAGGTGAGTCGGGAGCGGGAAAGGACCTCCTCGCGTCGTTTATTCACTTGAAGTCAAAACGTTCCGCGCACAGGCTCGTGAAGATCGATTGTGCGACGCTGCCGGGCGAACTGCTCGAAGCCGAGCTCTTCGGTTTCGAACGCGGAGCATTTACCGGGGCGGTTGAGGCCAAGGCAGGTCGCTTTGAGGCTGCGGATAAAGGCACGGTAGTTCTCGATGAAATTGCGCATCTTTCAACTGACGCACAGGCGAAACTGCTGCGCGTAATTGAGCGCCGTGAATTCGAGCGTCTCGGCGGACGTAAAACCATCAAGCTCGACGCGCGTTTGATTGCCCTGACCAACGTGGATCTTGATGCGGCGGTGAAAGTTGGACGATTTAGAGAAGACCTTTTTTATCGTCTCAACGTAATAAACATTCGCGTCCCGCCGTTACGTGAACGGAAGGAAGATCTTTCTCAACTGGTTGAGCATTTTCTGAAGCACTATTCCGCCAAGCACGGGCGAAATGTTCAGCGTTCCGCAGCGAATGCGCGTGCGTTGCTAAAGGCTTACGACTATCCCGGAAATGCTCGCGAGCTGGCGAACATCATCGAGCGTGCTGTGATCGTTGCCGAGGGAAAGAAGCTTGAAGAGCACGACCTTCCGGCGGGATTGAGCGCGGCTGTGAGCGCGCAGCAGTTCAAGGAGCAGCCTCGCAGTCTGGCACAGGTCGAGGCGGCCTACATTTCGGAGATTCTGGCCGCAACCGGCGGTAACAAGACCGAGTGCGCGCGCATACTCGGAATCAGTCGCAAGAATCTTTACGAGAAGATTGCGCGCTACGGGATTAGCTAATCTGCGTAATCTGTGGACTGATGCGGCTGCGGATCATCTGGATAGGGAAAACTCGTGATGCAAGGCTGCGCGCGCTGATTGACGATTACGCCGAGCGCCTTGGTCATTTTACCCGCTGCGAAATAACTGAGCTACGGGAACTTGGACGTACAGACAAGGCGGGCATCGATAAGGAGACGAAACGCATCTCAGACGGACTCCGATCCGGCTCGCTGACGGTGCTTTTGGATCCGGACGGTGTTGAATGGACTTCTCAACAGCTAGCTGCCCAGGTGCGTAGCTGGGAGGGAAGTGGGATCAAAGAAGTTGCTTTCGTCATTGGCGGACCGAATGGCGTTGCCGATGACTTCAAGGCGCGCGTTGACAAGCGCTGGTCCCTGTCGCGGTTGACGCTGACGCACGAAATGGCGCGCGTCCTGTTGGTTGAGCAGTTGTATCGAGCGTACACGATCATTCATGGTTTGCCATATCAGAAATGATCGCGAGAGACAGCTAACATCAAGTAGGGTGGAGGGTTGAGATAGATAATGGATAAGAGGCGCACAAAAGTTTTCAGAGACAAATTATTGGACCGTCGTGAAGGTCTGGTCGGACAGGTGCAGGCGGCGGAGCTTTATAGTCGCGAACGTGATGCGGAAGCTACGCAGGATCCGGCAGACATGGCGGCTAATGCCTATACAAAAGAATTACTAGTGTCGATGTCTGACAACGATCGTCAGTTGTTGAACCTGATCGATGAAGCGCTCGAGCGAATCGAAACATCCGGTTATGGGAAGTGTGTTCACTGTGGTGAAGCACTGCCGGAGAAACGTCTCGACGCGGTGCCTTGGGCGCGACACTGCGTTCGCTGCCAGGACTTGCAGGAGCGCGGGTTGCTCGGCGACGACGAAGACTAACCGGCTCTTACGGTTTCAGATAATTTGCGGCCTCCTCGATTCGGGGAGGCCGTTTTGTTTTAGCCACACAAACGAATGTTTAGGGATGCTTTGTTGACTTTGGCGTATCCGCAAGCTTGTGCGATCTGTGCCAGTAGTGTTGAAGAACAAAGGTTTGGCGTTGCGTGTGAGTCGTGTTGGAAGGGAACACGGATCTTCGCGGATGATGAAGAGATCTGTTGGAAGTGCGGATTGCCAGGGCCTCCTTGCGGGCGTTGTGAACCGCTGGCGCTCACGATGGCACGTGCGGTGGGGCTTTACAAAGGTGCGTTGCGCGAGTCGGTCTTGATGCTGAAGCGGCGGCCGTACGTACCGCGTCACGTCGAGGATTTACTGGTCGCCGCGGCGGCGCGTGAGCCGCTGAATTGCTGCACGAAGATCATGCCCGTTCCGCTGCATCCGAAACGGCTCCGTGTGAGAGGTTTTAATCAGGCTTCAGTCCTCGCCAACGCGCTCTCGAGGAGCCTGCGGTTACCGCTGGACGAAGTCAGTCTGGTGCGGGTTTCGGAGTCGGAGAAGTACCGCGCGGGCATGGATGTGAAAGGACGCCGGGACACCGTCGCCGAGGCGTTCAAAGTTATCCATCCGAGGCTGGTTGCCGGCGAGGATGTGCTGCTGGTTGACGATGTTTTTACTACCGGGGCAACCGTGTCTGCCTGCGCCGAAGTGCTGATTGCGGCTGGCGCCGGGAGCGTGTTCGTCTTGACCTTAGCCAGGGCCTGAGTGGCCGGCCAGGTCGGGCGATAAACCACATAATTTTGACACCTTCTTCCGCGCTCGCGTAATATCGCGGTAATGAATGGCAGGGTTTTAGTTCTTAATACTTCCTTTGAGCCCATCAATGTGTGCACCGAAAGGCGCGCCGTCGTGATGATCTTTAAGGGAGTAGCGCGGGTAGAGGAGCACAATGGTCACATCCTCCATTCGCAGAAACTCACCATTCACGCACCTTCTGTTATTCGCTTGACTGAGTACATCCACATTCCTTTTGAACGTCGATCGCTGTCGCGGAAGAACATTCTTCTGCGTGACCACTCGACCTGCCAGTATTGCGGCACGCAGTATCCGCCCTCGGAGCTGACGCTCGATCATGTGCTGCCACGCTCGCGTGGAGGGGAGTCCGCGTGGGATAATCTGGTTGCCTGCTGCAAGCGTTGTAATCATCGAAAGGGAAACCGGACTCCGGAGGAATCCGGGATGCATCTGTTGCGCAGGCCTCGTGGGTTCTCGCTGCATGTAAACCGTCAAATCATGCGGTACCTTGGGAGAGCTGACGAGACGTGGAGAAAGTATCTGTTCTACGAATCAGACGGTCGAGAATAGTTGGCATCAAACCGGCGCGGCCCCACACATAGAAAGAGGAATCATGAATCAAACAATTTTGGCGATCGCGGGACTCGGCACTCCTGAACTTATAGTCATCGTGCTCGTGATCTTTTTGCTTTTCGGCGCCACCAGGCTGCCTCAATTGGCGAAAGCCCTGGGCCAGAGTAAGAAGGCGTTTCGCGAAGGGATCGAAGAAGGAGAACGGGAACCTCCTCGTAAGGAAGTGAAGGAGTAGCGCTTGCCCGGACGGGCTGGCTACTGAAATATGCAGGAGCAAAAAACAGGAGTAGATACTTCTCACCTGCTCCTGTTTGCTGCTCCTGGCTCCCGATTTTTAGTGGCTGTGAGTTTTTTGTCCGACGATCAGAGTCGCTTTTACGGAAAGCGCGAACTCCGCCTCATGCCTCTCTTCGTTTATTAATCGAGAGATCTCGCTGAACAAGTCGGCCCTCTTATCAACGGGTACGAGGGCCAGCCAATCCTGCATGAGAAACTCTGCGACGAGCGGAGAGTTTAGAAACTGTTCGCCTGATTCGAAATCAAACTCCTCGATTCGGGTCCAGGATTGAACGTCTCTCAGTCCTTCATCCTCGGCCAGTTGTTCGATGTCAGAAATGGTGGGCAGTTCTGTGATCAACTGCTCCACGTCGGATTCGTGATCGAGGAGACCGTTGTTGTGCAGTGCCTCCCAGTAAATCGAAAAGAACTCGCCAAAGCTCGAAGCGGTCGGCAGTGTTAGAGCGACGTTTGCGCCCGGCGCGGCGACGCGCACTAGTTCCGAAAACATCGTCCTTACTCTTTGACGCGAGACGAGTGACGCGTTTCCGATAACCAAATCGAAGCTGTTGTCCTGCAAGTTGAGTTTGTCGGGCGGCGCGGTGTCGAAACTGATCTGTTCGTTTGTGGCGGTTGCTTTTGCCCGCGCCAACTCGATGCATTCCGAGTTCTCGTCAACGCACAGCAGTTCCAGCTTTTCGCCGCCACGGTCGAGCAGCGCCAACGCGTGTCCGCCGGTTCCTGCAGCAACGTAAAGCGCCTTTCCTTCCTTGGGAAGCTCGACGTGTTCGTCGATTAACTCCGCGAAACGTTCGCCCCAATCGGGCGCGATGAACAAGTCATGAAGGAATGCGAGTTCCTTGTCCGACTTCCTGTTACTGGTCACTCTCAATATCCTCACCCTGCGGTTGTTCTGGTAGTCCTTCGTCTGAAAAATATTTTCTGCCGCGTAGTTGTTCAGGCAAACATTCCATCTCTTGTTCGGCTGACGGGTCGCTGTGAACATACCGGTAGTCTTTGCCGTAGCCAATCTGCTTCATCAACGGCGTCGCGGCATTTCTCAGATGAAGCGGAACCGGTATACGTGCCGTTTCTTCCGCATCTACCAACGCCGCATGATATGCGTTCTTCACTGCGTTCGACTTGGGGGCGCGCGCGAGATAAATCGTCGCCTGCGACAAGGGAAACAGTGCTTCGGGCAGGCCAATCAATTGCACGATGTCGGCGGCAGCGGCAGCCTGGACCATTGCTTGTGGATCTGCAAGGCCGATGTCTTCCGACGCGAGAATACACAAACGCCGCGCGATGAAAACGGGATCGGCGCCACCTTCAATCATTCTCGCGAGCCAGTAAAGACCTGCATCGACGTCTGAGTTTCGCAACGACTTAATGAGCGCGGAGATAAGGTTGTAGTGTTCCTCACCGCCTTTGTCGTAAGCGTAGTGAGCACGGCCGAGCGCCTCGATCACCGTCTGCTCTGAGACTGTTCTGACGGCGTTCGCATCAGGTGCCGTCGATTCAACGGCTGCGTCCAGTGCTGTGAGTGCTACTCGCGCGTCGCCGCTGGCGGAGTGCGCGATTCGTTCGAGCAGTTCGTCTGAAACTGACGGATTAAAACTGGCAAGACCACGCTCTTCGTTACGGAGCGCGTTTGTGAGAACGATTTTGATCTCGTCATCGGAAAGCTGGTTGAGCACCAAAACTCTGGAGCGTGACAGGAGTGCCCCCGTGACTTCGAAAGACGGATTTTCGGTGGTCGCGCCGATGAGCGTGATTGTGCCGTTTTCGACAGCGTGTAACAGTGCGTCCTGCTGTGACTTGTTGAAACGATGGATCTCGTCGATAAAAAGAACGGTGCGTTTGCCATATCGTTTCTCGGCCTTCGCGCGATCGATGGCTTCGCGCAGATCCTTCACGCCAGAGAAGACCGCGGAGAGGGCAATAAAGTTTAAGCCGCTACTGTCAGCCAGCAAGCGCGCGAGCGTCGTTTTTCCGGTGCCCGGTGCGCCCCACAGAATCAACGATGGCAGCGCGCCGCCGCCCGCGAGCAGTCGTCGCAGGATACGGCCTTCGCCCACGAGGTGCGTCTGGCCGACAAATTCCGTCAACGAGCGCGGTCGCATACGCTCGGCCAGAGGCGTGCCCTCGAGGGGTGGGGCGACGTCAGGGGCGTCGCTAAACAGACTTCTTGAATTCCATCGGTCCATGGCGCAAAAACGATGTATAATTATCGCCGAAAAGAATTAAACACGCGACCAGCGGGGATTGCCTGACGACACCTTAGCCCGAGTAAAAAGGTTCTAAAAACGCAATTTTTTCGGGTAAAGTATCCAGAATCTTCATTGGAACGCGACTACAGATATCTGCGTATAGTTGGCTGCGGACGATAAACCCCGCGATTTTAGGGGCCGCAAGGCGATTGGAGAGCAGACCATGAGGAATGGAAGAGACATTTTGAGAATTGCGGGCATGATTGTCCTGGGACTTATTGTTTTCTTTATTGTGCTCCCGCTGGCATTGAAGGTAGTGGGAATTACATTGGGCATCATAACTGGACTGGCAGTGCTATTGATCCAGGTGGCAGTAACCCTGGCGGTTGCGTACCTCGTTCTAGTCGGAATACGTGCCCTGCTACGCTAGCTGTCTAGCCACAAAAAGCACAAGAGGCACAAAAGGGAGATTTATCCTGTTTGTGCCTCTTGTGCTTTTTTGTGGCTAAACGTTGAAGCGGAAGTTAACTATATCGCCTTCCTGCATGATGTAGTCTTTTCCCTCGAGTCGAAGTAGCCCCTTCTCACGCGCCGTGGCGTAGGAGCCTGCTGACATCAGTTCCTCATAGCTCACGATCTCGGCGCGAATGAAACCACGTTCAATGTCTGAGTGAATGGTGCCCGCGGCTGTTTGTGCGCGAGTGCCCTGGGGGATCGTCCAGGCGCGTACTTCCTTCTCACCGGCAGTCAAGAACGACATCAAGCCCAGCAGGCGATAGGCGCTCTTGATCAATTGATCTACTCCACTCGTCTTCACATTGAGACTGTGCAAATAGTCGACACGCTCTTCCGGTGGCAGCGCTACAAGATCTGCTTCGAGCTGTGCACAGATGACCACGCTCTCCGCAGCTTCCCTGGCCGCGACCTCACGAACAGAGTTCACCATTGAATTGTGATCGAGATCAGCGAGCGCCGACTCCTCAACGTTGGCGGCATAGATGGTCGGTTTAGCCGTTAAGAGAAAGAAGTTGCGCGCGACAGCACGCTCATCATCGGGGAGTGTGACGGTTCGTGCAGATCGACCTTCTTCCAGCGCCGGCTGGATCTTGTCGAGCACGTCCAACTCCTGACGCGCTACCTTATCTCCACTCTTGAGATTCTTTTGTGCTTTCTCGCGTCGACGCTCCACGGTGGCAAGATCTGCCAAAGCCAGCTCGATCTGGATAGTCTCGATATCGCGTAGCGGGTCGACTGCCCCTTCCACGTGGACGATGTTTTCATCCTCAAAGCAGCGGACAACCTGGACCACGGTATCGGTTTCTCTGATGTTAGCCAGAAACTGATTTCCAAGACCTTCGCCTTTGGACGCCCCGCGCACGAGTCCGGCGATGTCGAGAAATTCAACTGTTGCCGGCACGATCTTTTCTGTCTTGACTAACCGAGCAAGCGGTTCGAGTCGTTCATCAGGCACGGAAACCACGCCGACATTCGGCTCGATAGTGGCGAAGGGATAATTCGCCGCGAGGGCGGACGATTGCGCTGTGAGCGCGTTGAATAGAGTCGATTTGCCCACGTTGGGCAGTCCCACAATACCTGCTCTTAACATTCATTTGCCTCGTGCAGAAAACTAACCGATTACAAACACGGATGCAAAAGCGGGTATAATCCCAAACTGACTGGCGACACCAAACAATAGGCGGCAACTCTCAGCTCCGATAGATGATCGCGTCTCTGTTACTGGCCTTATTAGTCACGTTTAGCGGCACCATTGCGACTTATCTCTACGACGAAAACGCGTCGTTGGGTGCACGACTATGCGCCGGAGGCGCGATTGGATTAGCCGCGCTCGGGCTGATCGGGTTTGTGGTTGCTTCACTGGTGGGCCTCAGTGGAGCTGCAGTGTTGTTTAGCGCCCTTATCTGTTGCAGCCCGCTCGCACTCCTGACAGATGGAGCGATCGCTGCGCACCTGAAAAGAGATCTGGATGCGGTTTCGATCGGCGCTCGAAGGCTCGTTACAAAAACCGATGCAACTTCGATCGGATACGTTTTGTTCTACGCGGTCGTTGCAGTGGTGCTGTGGAGAGTTTTCACCCGGGCGGTGATTGAAGACAGTAGCGGAATGAGTACCGGCCTGCTGAATAACTTCGGCGATCTTCCATTTCACATCAGCGTCATCACGAGTTTTGTTTTCGGAAACAATTTCCCGCCTGAAGATCCCACGTACGCCGGAGTTCGATTCACGTATCCGTTTATCTCCGACTTCGTTTCAGCGATGTTTGTGCGCTGTGGCGCAGACCTTCGCGAATCGATGTTCATCGAGAACTACATTCTCGGGCTTTCTTTCGTCGGCCTGGTCCATCGCTGGGCCCTCGTGATGTTGCGCGACAAGCTGGCCGCCATCATCACGCCGTTACTCGTGATATTGAATGGCGGTCTCGGCTGGACACAACTGTTTGCGAAAGCCGGAACGAACGAAGGAGGCTTGTGGGGCGTCTTGATGGACATGCCGCCTTCATTCACTGTTGTTCCGGACACGACCTGGCGTTGGGGTAACGCCATTTCCGCGCTTCTGATACCGCAACGTGGATTTTTGATGGGCCTGCCTCTGGCAACTATCGCTTTCACATACTGGTGGATCGCCAACGACAAGAAGCGGACACCCGAAGCGGCTGAAACCGGGAAAAAGACACGAGCAGGCGAAAAGCAGAAGAGCGTCCGGCAGCAGCAGGAAGCGACGCGTGTCGCTTTCGCCAATCGAGCCATGATTGCGGCCGGCGTCGCAGCAGGATTGTTGCCCCTCGTCCATGCTCACAGTTTTGTTGTCGTAATGGGGATGGCGGCATGTCTGGTGTTGATTCAACGGCGCTGGCGCGAGTGGTTCATATTCTTTGCCGTAGCGTCTGTGATCGCGATTCCGCAACTGCTCTGGTCGACGATCCACAGTTCAGTGGATGCCGGCAGTTTCTTTGCGTGGGAAGTAGGTTGGGACCACGGGCAGGAAAATCCGATCCTGTTCTGGTTTATGAATACGGGGTTCTTCATACCTCTCCTGCTCATTGCAGTTCTTATGCGAGGCGCGGGATACCTGGTGCCAAAACGGCTCCTGCTTTTCTATCTGCCGTTCACGCTGTGCTTCATCGTTCCCAACCTGATCAAGATGGCTCCGTGGATCTGGGACAACATTAAAGTCCTCTACTACTGGTGGCTTGCATCTGCGCCTCTGGTAGCGTTGCTGCTGGCGAGACTCTGGCATCAGGGAGGAACGCGGCGATTACTCGCCGTCGTTCTGTTTGTTTGCGTCACACTCGCAGGCGCGCTCGACGTTGCGGGTATTTCTCTGCGTTCAGTCCGATACCAGGTTTTCGATGCGGCGGGACTTCGCTTTGCCGAGTTGGTGAAAGCTCAAACAGCACCTCGCGCACTGATCGTGCATGCTCCAGTTCATAACACTCCGGTGTTCCTTACCGGTCGTCGTTCACTGATGGGATATCCGGGCCACATCTGGACGCACGGACTTCAATTTGTGCAGCGAGAAGGGGAGATCAAACGCATTTACCTCGGCGCGCCCGACGCCGAGCAGTTAATCAGGAAGTACGGCATCGAGTATCTTGTAGTTGGACCTCAGGAGCGAGTTGTCACTCCAGTCAACGAAGTATTCCTTACTCGCTTTCAGAAAGTTGGAGAAGTTGGTGAGTACAAACTCTACAAAATCAGATAGCAGTCCGAAGTCGCGTGCGAAGAGCCGGGGCTCGGAGAGTGAGGTTCCGGTTCCAGGTATACAGGACGTGCCGGAGCAGGTCTGGCGCATCGGAGTGATCGTAATCTTCCTGATCGCGGCTGTATTACGGTTCTATGACCTGAACCTCGTGCCGCTGCATCACGATGAAGGCGTAAACGGAAACTTTCTGGTGCGGCTCGTCCGGGAGGGTTTTTATCAGTACGATCCGGCAAACTATCACGGCCCAACTCTCTACTACTTTTCAGCCGTGATCCCATGGATCACGAAACTCTTATTTGGGTCAACTGCTCGCGACAATTACGGTCTTACTACATTCAATATCAGACTGATACCGGTACTCTTCGGGTTGGGCACGATCGTTTTAGTGTTCTTGTTGCGCCGGCGATTGGGAACGGTCGCCACACTCTCTGCGGCTCTCTTGCTGGCTGTTTCTCCGGGGGCTGTCTATCTCTCGCGCTATTACATACACGAATCACTATTTGTCTTTTTTACGCTCGGAATCGTGGTGGCTTGCGTGTGGGCCTACGACACGCGGAGGCCCGGTCATTTGATTTGGGCAGGGGCTTGCGATGCGCTTCTTTTTGCAACGAAAGAGACGGCGATGATCTCCGCCGGAGTGCTCATCATTGCGTTGGTATTAACGCTCATTTATTTGTACTTCAATCGTAAGCCGGCTGTTCAAGGGAGCAAGCGAAACCAACCGCTCGGCCATTGGGATCGCATCAAGCACGAGCTCAGTCGCATGATTGATCAAATGAGTGGTGCCGGCAGTCTCATACCGGCTCTTCTTACGACACTCTTTGTTTACTTCGCGGTGTACCTGCTCTTCTACTCATCGTTCCTCACCAACAATAAAGGCATCATGGATTCGCTGCAGACGTTTGCTATTTGGAAAAAGACCGGCGCCGAAGCGCACGTGCATGCAGCGGAACAGTATGTCAAATGGCTCATTAGCATAGAGTCGCCGCTATTACTTCTTGGCGCTGCCGGAGCGGTGATTGTTGTCTTGAAGCCAAAAAACTGGTTCGCGCTCTTTTGTGCCTTGTGGGCCTTTGGTCTCATTGCAGCCTACTCGCTCATTCCTTATAAGACGCCGTGGTTGATGCTGAATTTCCTCGTACCACTCGCGCTGATTTCCGGTTATACGATCCAAGCGATTTACGACCTGGATCATGGTCAATTGAGATTGGCCTCCGCCGTCTTGCTCGTGACAGTAGCCGTGGCGACTTATCAGTCCATTGACCTGAATTTTGTTAACTACGATAACGACGATACGAAGTATGTCTACGTTTATGCGCACACTCGGCGAGGCACTCTGGACCTCGTCAACCAGGTCGAACAGATTGCTAAGGAAAACTCCGGAAACCTGACCGGAATAACGATCGTGAGCCCGGACTACTGGCCGTTACCGTGGTATTTCCGAAACTTCAGTCGCGTCGGATATTTCGGGCGGATGGCTGCCTCCAGTGAACCAATGATCATCGGCAATGAAAATCAGAAACAGGAACTCGACGCCAATTTCGGCCAGTTGTACCGGCAGGTGCCATCGAAAGAGGCCGGCGGCAGTTTTGAATTGCGACCGGGCGTGAAGTTGCTCCTGTATGTGCGTCGCCCCGAAGCGCCACAGTCCGTGCCTCCCTCGATTCTGAAGCCCTGAAGTTCTAGCCGTGGATAGGCGGGGTGCTTAACTGTGGTCCTCACTTCAGTTAAGGACATCTTACTTTAAGTTGTGGTTGACTTTCTAAGCACTCCCACTTATAGTGGCTCACCCGTAATGTTCAAACTCCAGCGCCTGGAAATTACTGGCTTCAAATCCTTCGCCGACTACACCGAAATAATCTTCACAGGGGACGGAATCACCGCCATCGTTGGGCCTAACGGCTGCGGCAAGAGCAATGTCGCGGACGCGATCGCCTGGGTTTTGGGCGAGCAGCGCGTCAAACATCTGCGCGGCGGTGAAATGAAGGACGTCATCTTTCAGGGCTCGCGAGACCGTCAGCCCAGCGGCATGGCCGAAGTAGTCATGCACATGGTGCGCGACTAAGTGCTGGAATCTGAGCCTGACATTGAAGACATCGATTCAACACTCGAGAAGATCGACGATCGACTCGTCAACCTCGATGAGATCCTGCCGCAGGAGCAACAGCAGGCAGTTGAAACCGAGCCGGTGCAGGTCACCGAGGCCGACGTGGTGCCTGAAGTCGCTGCTTCAGAAGCGACTACTTCCGAGCCGGCTGCGGTACACAAGGCGACATACAAGCGACACTGGCGCCGCCGCAATCTCGCGCTCGAGTTTGCGCCCGGTGAAGCCGTTTCAGTTACGCGCCGGCTTTATCGATCGGGTGAGAGTGAATATTTACTGAACGGCAGGATTTGTCGCCTGCGCGATATTCAGGATCTCTTTTCGGGGACCGGTTTGGCTGGTGGTCACTACGCCATCATCGAGCAGGGGCGCATCGGCCAGATTCTTTCCGCGAAGCCGATGGACCGGCGCACGATCATTGAAGAGGCGGCCGGCATCACCAAGTTTCGCGTTCGCCAGAGAGCAACCGAAGCACGCCTCGAATCGGCGCGCACTAATCTTTCGCGCATTTCCGATATCGTTTCTGAAATCGATCGCCAGGTAAACAGTCTGCGACGGCAAGCCGCGAAGGCGCGCCGATATGGCGTATTGCGCGAAGAACTGCGCGGGTTGTTACGGCAGGTTTACGTCGCGGAGGATCAGAAGCTCGCCACAGTCCTCGAAGAAACAAAAACCAGGCTCACAGAGATTACCGATCTGGAACAGGCCATTGCTGACGATCTCGGCAAACGAGAAGAAGCTGCGCGGGCCGCAACGCAGGAAGCGCGCCATCTTGAGGACGAGTTATCCAACGCTCGTGCCGCAGCGGCTGAAGCCGTGCTGCTGCGAGACAGGCAGGCTCGTGAGTGCGTCTACCAGCAGGAGCAGTTGACTGAGATTGAAAAGCGCAAGGGCGAAGTCACTGCCGAAATCGCAGGACTGACATCGCGCCTGGTGTTGATCGAAGGCGAGTGCCGTCGCTTGCAGGAAGAAGACGCGAGGCTCCGAGCCGAGTTTGATCAGAGTGCGTTGCTGTTGCGCACGGCTGAAGAGTCGTACGCCGAGAAGCTGGCTGGCGCAAATGCGGCAGAAGTCGAGATCGAGAGTTCGCGCGCTGAGTTGCTGGCGCAAACCGCGATTGCGGAAAGAGTGCGGGAGATTGCACGACAACTCGAAACCACGCTTGAACGGCTGTCACAACAAGCCGAGGGCCTCGCGCGCGAAGGCGATCGTGCGGCTACGCAGCATGCCGAGAGAAGACTCGAAGCAGAAAGATTTGCGCTCGAACTGGCCGATGCCCGAGCTCGTGTAGCGAAGCTGCATGCCGAACGTGAAATTGCCGTCGATGCTGTGGTTCGCGGTCACGAAGCTGTCAGCGACACGGAAGCCGAACTGACGAGAGTCCGCGACGAATATTCACGTGCAAGTCATCGGCTGGAAAGTCTAAAAGAACTTGATCAGCGGCGCGCTTATTACTCTCCGGCGGTCCAACTTATCTTCTCTCCGAGTGAAACACCGCGTGATTTTCATTTCATCGGCACTCTTGCTGACGCTTTGAACGTTGATGCGAAGTGGGAACGTGCCGTCGAGGGTGTACTCGGGTCGTCGCTGCAGTCGATCGTGGTGCCGACGCCCGACGACGCCGTTCGCGCCGCTCAATGGCTCCGCGAGAACAACGGCGGTCGCGCGAGTTTCCTCGTGGCCGGTTTGCATGGTGGCAGCGATGAAATCGAGACCAACACAGTCACCGCACTCGCTTGCAGGTTAGAAGAGCGACCGCTCCTTTCAAACGGATCCGGCGAAGGCATTCGTGAAGATCTGCGTATCTGCGATTTACTGGGTGCTCCACAACAACTGCTAACCGTTCTTAAACGAACCCTGCCTCAGAAAGTAAACGCGCGGCTGGCCGCGAATCTCGAGGAAGCGATGGTCAAATCCATCGCGACCGGCGAGATGTACGTGACGCTGAACGGCGACTGGATCGCAAGTGGACAATTCGTCAACGCAGGCGACGCCCGGGATCTTGAAGAAGGAGCGGGCCTGCTCGCGTTCAAACGAGAGTTACGGGAACTCGAAACGCGTGCGGAAGCACTCGCGCGCGAAGTTGACGTGACCGGCAGAACCGCGAAAGACGCTCGCGCCCGTCTCGTTGAGCTCGAAGATGCAGTGCTAACCCTCAACGAGGCAATTGGGCGCGAAGAACGCGAAGCACTCGCGCGCGAACACTCGACGACATCGCTCGAGCAGGAAGTTGAACGGACCGAACGTCACATGCGTGTCGTCGGACAGGATTCCATGCGTGTCGAGGAAGAGCGGCTGGAAGTGCAGAGCCGCCGGGCACAGGCGTTGTTGGAGGCTGAAGCTGCTGAGACAGCGCGTGAAACCGCTGCTGACAACGTAATTAAAGCTTCTGCGTTATTGACTGACTTGCGACGCGAGTTGGAAACCGAAAGCGAATCGCTCACGCAGCAACGAGCCGCTGCGGCTGCTGCTTCCGAACGCCGGCGCGCCACTACCGCGGAGTTGAGAAGAACTGAAGGCGAGCTCGCTGATTTTGCCGCGCGCGTCAGTCGCTACCGAATGGATCTCGCAGAGATGGCCGGCCGCAGTGACGAGTTGAGTCTTTCGATCGCGGATCTGGAACTCGCCGCGAGTACGGTTGAAACTGATCGCGCTCGTGAAGAAGAGCAGATCGCAGATCTTGCCAACAAGCTGCAGGAAGCTCGCAGGCAGGCTGACGAGTACTCTGCGGAGTTGTCTGAATTGAATCGTCGAGCGGCTGAAGTGCGAGATTCTCGCGGTTCACTGGAGGTGCAGCGAGCCGAGGCGCAGGCACGCCAGACGTTCGTTCATGAGAACTGCCAGACGGAGCTCGGCCAGTCGTTGGAAGATCTTGCGCGCGAGCTTACGTTCCCGGAAGACTTCGATCTCGACGCCAGCCATGCGCGTGTTGAAGAGTTGCGCAACCGGCTGGAAGGCTTTGGCGGCGTGAACATGATGGCGCTCGAGGAGCTTGCGGAAGCCGAGCAACGTTTACTCTTCCTCACTGTTCAGCGTCAGGACATCGTCGAAGGTATTTCCGCAACCGAAGAAGCTTTGCGCGAGATCAAACGCCGCTCGCGTGAGCGCTTCCGCCAGGCGTTTGAGCAGATCAACAGGAACTTCAGCGCGTTATTCCAGGAGTTGTTTGGTGGCGGACGAGGCGAGATGAGTCTCATCGATGCGGACGATGTGCTCGAATCCGGTATCGACGTGGTTGCTCAGCCGCCGGGTAAACGCCTGCAGAACGTGCTGCTGTTGTCCGGTGGTGAGAAAGCAATGGCTGCGCTTGCACTCGTGCTGGGAATCTTCCATTATCGCCCGGCGCCGTTCTGTCTGCTGGACGAAGTCGACGCTCCACTTGACGAAGCAAACGTGGGGCGCTTTACTGATAAGGTCGTCCAGATGTCGGTTGACACGCAGTTCATTGTTATCACGCATAACAAGAGGACGATGGAGATGGCTCGTGCCCTTTACGGCGTGACCATGGAGGAGGCAGGTGTCTCGAAGTTAGTGTCGGTAAAATTTGAGTGAGTAAGAAAAGTTTACTGCTGCAAGGTCTCCCCGCCGCGCTGATAGTTTTGAGCGCGGCGATTTCCATTTGTGCGCAGAATCAGAGCAGTGCCAAGCATAACTCACGACCGCAGCAGGGTGGGGATGCTTCGTCGATCAGCGCGACGACAAAGACTGATCCGGTTAAATACACCTACGAGTTTTCGCAGCCCAAGTTTTACGTCAAACACATCGTGATCGAGCACGATCAGAATGGACGAGGCACGGTTACGTTTGAACGGTTGAATGAAGATACACCGATAAGTGAGCCGATTGAGCTTTCGACAGACGCTCTCGCTCGTATCAACGCGTCGTGGCAAGCGTTGCAGTTTCTTGACACCGATACAAACTACCAGTCAAACAAACAGTTTCCTCATCTTGGCACGATGCGTATCGGGATGCAGCGTGGCGAGCGCAAACGCGTCGCTGAATTCAATTGGACGAATAACTCGGACGCTTCGAAGCTTATCACTGAATATCGCAAGGCTGCGGATCAGGCGATTCTTGTTTTCGATATCTCCATCGCGCGCGAGAATCAGCCACTCAATGCGCCAAAGCTGATGGAGCTTTTCGAATCGCTGTTGAAGCGAGATGGGTTGTCCGATCCGCGCCAGCTCCTCAAACTGCTTCAAGACATGAGCACGGACGAACACATCCCGCTGATCGCCCGCAACCACGCCCTGCGCTTGATCAAACAGATCGAGAAGCAATAAATATCTTGCCAATCCTGTAAATCCTGTAAATCCTGTGACAGGATTTTGCATGATGTACAAGATTGACAAGATTAAAATGCTGACCAAAGAGCAATTCATTCTTGAAGTGTGGGAAGGCATGGGGCAGGAGGTTGTGGGCGTCTCCGAACTCGATCTCATTGGCGATGCTCTGGTGGCGCGTTTTGGATCTGCCGCCAGTCCAGCTTCAATCGCTCGCGTGCTTGCCGATCATGGGGCGCCACTCAGACATCCCGAGATTCTTCAAGCCGACGCAAGCTGGCGTCAAAAACAGTTGCTCTTCACCGCCGAAGACCTCGAATTCAACAGTATTGAAGCCGCCCTCAGATTGATCAATAAAGTTGAGCATTTGCGACAGCAGTCTGAAGGCGATGGGCCAATGTGGGAACACCTGCGCCAGGCGGTTCGATCGCTTAAAACCGAACTCGATTCAATCTCCGCAAGAGACCCGCTAGCGGCTGAGGTCGCCGAGTGGCTGACAGTTTGGCTGCAGAACCCGCCGATCTTCGCGGAATGGCTCAATTTGCGGCAGAATACAGCCGAGTTTCGCTACCGCTTTTTATCCTGAGTTCGTCACCAAGATTCTGGAACTTTCCCACGTTCCTGAACGAATACCAATGACCGGCGGGCTCAAGCAGGCTTAATGAACCTAAAAAACGACCTTAGCGATACCGAATTATTACGGTCGATGCTGGCCGGCGACGATGAAGCGCTAACCCTCCTCTATCGTCGCCGCCAAGCCGGGGTGTATCGGTTTGCGCTCCAGATGAGCGGGTCAAAGTCTATCGCCGAGGACGTCACCCAGGAAGTTTTCCTGTTCCTGATGCGTGAGGGAAATGTCTTCGATCCTGCGCGCGGGTCCGTGAGTGCATTTCTCTTCGGTGTCGCCCGGAATTATGTGCTACGCCGATTGAGAGTCGAACAACTGCTGGCGCCGCTCAATGACGAATCTGACGATGACACACCTCTACTGCAAACCGGCACGGACTTGTGTCCGCTTGAAGATCTGACGCGGGCGGAGACGATTGAATCAGTGCGGAAAGCAGTGTTGAGTTTGCCGGCGAAGTATCGCGAAGTGGTCGTGTTGTGTGAGCTTCAGGACGTCAGTTATGGTGAGACGGCGGAGATTTTGGGTTGCGCGATCGGAACAGTCCGTTCGCGTTTACACAGGGCACGGGCGCTTCTGCTTAACAAGCTGAGGCCGGTGGGGGAGTTTGAAGAGGCGAGTTCGGCGACTGTGAAGTCAGCGAGGTGTTTCGCATGAACTGTCAAAAATTTGAGAGTGTGGTGAGTGAGCTGGCTCGTGGTCAGATGATGGCCGCGGAGTTGCGCGGTGAAGCGCTGGCTCACGTTGACGCATGCGAGGATTGTGCTATGCGGCTTCGTGACGAAGCGATGTTAACGCGCGGATTGCACTCGCTCGCCGCAGAGATGGAATCGTTGGAAGCGCCCCCGAATATCGAAGGCAACTTGCTTACGGCCTTTCGTGCACGCCAGGCGGTTTCTGCTGTTCCAGCGGCACGAAGATCACACGTTGCATATTGGGTAGCGGCAGTGGCGGCGATGTTGTTGATCGCTATCAGCGTGTTTGTGTTTCGTTGGACCAACCGGCCGGTGGACGATCCTCGCCAGGCCAATCGTCAGGAGGAGCCGCAAGGGACACCTCAAGTCGTCGAAAGCCCTGCTCCACAGTTTGCTAATAACAGCCCAGTTCCGGATGATGATGTTTTGCCGGCATATCCAAAGCCACGCCGTAATCGTCCGTTTAATCCGCGTCGCATCCCGAACACACAAGTCGCAAATCACGTGTCGAACGAGATCGCGACGGACTTTATTCCGCTCAGTTACATGAGTACTGCGGGTCTCCAGGACGGCGGGCAGATAGTTCGCGTGCAGTTGCCGCGTTCGGCGCTGGCAAACTTCGGATTTCCGGTCAACATGGACCGTTACAATGAAAAAGTTAAGGCTGACGTTTTATTCGGGGTCGATGGGACGGCCCGCGCCATACGTTTTGTTCAGTAGCATTGAAAGGACAGAGAGATGAAACGAATATCGGGATTTCTGATCGCAGCGGCCCTTGTGTCGCTCGCCTTCGCAAGTGTTGCCTTTGGGCAGCAAGCCGGAGCGGAAGGTAACATCATTATCAGACAGCGAGTGATGCAGGGACCGGAAGGTGGACCACCGCCTCCGCCCGACGCGAACATCGTGTTCATGGCGTCCGAGAGTTTTGGCGGAAAGGTTGTGAAAGGCGCTCCGTACTCAGGTGAGGCTGTTACGGAAACGATTCAGACACTTTCCGACGGAAATCGCATCATCAACCGCATGACCAGTTCGGTCTATCGTGACAGTGAAGGCCGCACGCGCCGTGAGCAGAGTTTGAAGGGCCTCGGCATTTTCGGCGCCGGAGAAGAGCCGTTCCAGACGATCTTTATCAATGATCCCGTCGCGGGAGTGACGTTCACACTTGATTCAAACACGAAGACGGCGAATAAGAGCGTGCCGTTCACATTCGAGTTCCAAAAGAAACTCGATAAGGCGGGAGCCGTAGTTTCTGCTGTCGAAGGTCAGCACTTTGAGTTCAAAGTGGAACGGGGAACAGCATCCGCCGACAAAATGATCGTGACCGCACCGCTTGGTGAGGGCGTCAAGATCCAACATCCGGATCTGGACCAGTTGCGCGCTGAAGCAGGAGCGACTGGAACGTTTGTTTACAAGACCAAGCCGGGCCCTAACGCCAACGAAGTTAAGGAGCAACTCGGCAAGCAAACTATCGAGGGTGTTGAAGCCGAAGGCACGCGTACGACGGTGACGATTCCCGCCGGTGAGATCGGCAACGAGCGACCGATTGTAATTGTCAGTGAGCGCTGGTATTCACCGGAGTTGCAACTCGTGGTGATGACTCGCCACAGTGATCCTCGTTTTGGGGAGACGACTTACAAGCTCACGAATGTCAATCGCGCCGAACCCGCGAAGTCGCTTTTCGAAGTACCGTCCGACTACACGATCAAGGAAGGCCACAGCATTGGACCAAAGTTCGCGCCAATGAAACCCAGGAAGACCAATCCCGAGTAAAGCAGCCAAGCCATCCACAGATTACACAGAGCAATTTCTGTGTAATCTGTGGATGGTTTTTATTCCTCGTCTTCGCCGCCCTTGATGCGTCCCTCAGCGCGTGACTGTTCGACGATCTTCTGAGCTAGTTGGCCGGGAACCGGATCGTAGTGGGAAAACTGCATGTGGAAAGAACCACGTGCGGCGGTGATGGAGTTGAGGGTCGACTGGTAGTTGAGCATTTCGGCCATGGGCACCTGAGCTTTGATGACCTGTTGCTTGCCGCTCGTCTCCATTCCCTGAACGCGACCCCTGCGCGAGTTGAGATCACCCATGATGTCGCCGGCGTACTCCTGCGGCGCAGCAATCTCGACGTCCATCACCGGCTCGAGTAGCGATGGTTTAACTTTCTCCATCGCCGCGCGGAATGCCTTTCGACCGGCGGCTCTGAACGAATGTTCGTCAGAATCGACCGGGTGATACGAACCGTCAATTAACTGCACCTTGAAATCCACGAGCGGATAGCCGGCAATCGCGCCGGATTTCGCAGCCTCGATGATTCCTTTTTCAATCGCCGGACGAAACTGTTGCGGTACGGATCCACCAAAGATCTTGTCTTCGAAAATAAATCCACCACCGCGCGGCATGGGCTCAAACACACACTTGCAATCGCCGAACTGTCCGCGCCCGCCGGTCTGTTTCTTGTGCCGGCCCTGGACCTCTGCGCGCTGTGTAATGGTCTCCTTGTACGGAACCTTGGGCGGATGAAGAGCTACTTCGACACCGTAGCGTTTCTTCAACTTCTCCACGACGGTCTCGACGTGCAATTGTCCCGAACCCGCCAGCAGAAACTCTTTAGTCTGTGCGTCGCGGCTGAAGTGAAGCGCCTGGTCCTCTTCGAGAATTTTGTGCAGTGCCACACTGATCTTCTCTTCGTCCTGCCGCGATTTAGGTTCAATCGCGAAGGCGATGGCGGCTTCAGGATACTCCACCGCGTCGTAGACGATCGGCGACTGTTTATCGCAAAGCGTGTCGCCGGTTTGAGTCTCTTTCAATTTCACACACGCGACGATATCGCCGGCGTGTGCTTCCGTAACCTTGTCGAGTTGTTTGCCCTGTATTACGTGCAGGGCGCCGAGACGTTCTGCAAGCCCGCGAGAGGAATTGAACGCGTTGGCATCTGTCTGTAAGTGACCACTAATGACCTTGAAGATGTTGATACGGCCGGCAAAAGGATCGGCAACGGTGCGGAAGCAATAAGCTGAGAATGGTTCGCTGTCGCTGTACTTGCGACCGATTCGTTCAGCGTCCGGACCTGCATCGACCGGCTTACCCCACTCACTTTCGTGGTGCGCGGGATCGGGAGCAAATTCAACCAGGCCGTTCAGCAAAGCACGCAGACCGACTTGCGTGATACTCGAGACGGCGAACACCGGACAGAGTTTGCTTTGCGCGATGGCGTTGTTGATGTTTGGAAGAATGTCTTCCTCGTCCAGCGTTCCCTGCTCGAAGTACTTCTCCATCAACTGATCGTTCGACTCAGCAACGAGTTCGACTAATCGTTCGCGAGTCTTGTCGACGATGTCGTGACCTTCGCTCGGAATATCAATCTCTTTTGCCTGACCATCGGCGCCCAGCTCGTAAGCTTTCATGTGGACCACGTCCACTACACCACGAAAATCCTTTTCTTTTCCGATGGGCAATGTGAAAGGAATAATGGCTCTGCTAAATGTCTTTTGTGCGCTCTCCAGTGCGGCGCCAAAATCGGCGTGCTCTTTGTCGAGTTTGGTGATCACCATGACGCGCGGGACCATGAACTCGTTGGCGTAGGCCCACGTCTTTTCCGTTTGCACTTCAACGCCCTTAACACCGTCGACCACGACGATGGCGCAATCGGCGACGCGCAGCGCAGGTCGCGCGTGCGCAACAAAGGCGGCGTATCCGGGAGTGTCTATAAAATTAAGCTTGGTATCGCGATGTTCGAGATGTGCGAGTGCGGTATTTAATGTGATTTTGCGGGCAATGGAATCTTCTTCAAAGTCGGTTACCGTGGTTCCTTCATCGACCTTCCCCCAGCGCGGTGTGGCTCCGGCGACGTAGAGAAGCGAGCTTACAAGCTGCGTCTTCCCTGCGTCGCCATGTCCAATGACAGAGAGATTTCTGATGGCTTCGGTCGGATAGACTTTCATATGTTTGATTCCTTTCAGGCATGCGAAATTTTAGGCGAAGGTGATGAGCCAGTAATTTATCTGACGGTGAAAGTTAAGGCAAGTTGAGCCACAGATTACACAGAATGAAGCAGATCTGATTGCAAATCTGTGTTCATCGGTGGCGAACCCTATTCAGCCATCTTTTGGCCTGGTGATTGCATCTGAAGTCGCGGAATAGGAGATTATGAAAGACATGTATTACAGAAAGACCCTCGCTTGGGCGGTAGCGGTTTTGATCGCACTTTCGTCGCTCGGAGTAGCGTCAGCCAAAGCGAGTGTTAGTAAAGAAAACGAGCAGAAAAGTTTACAGGGAATTGAGCCTTTGAATCTTGCGATCCTGATCCAGGATGACCTGGTTCCGCAGGTGGCAAATGAACTCGGTGTAACACGCGATTTCATTCGCTCTTTGCCGGAAGGTTCGCGCGTGATGGTTGGATACATCACTGCCGGTACCCTGCAGGTAAGGCAACCATTTACAACTGACCGGGAAAAGGCGGCGAAGTCACTAAGAATGCCGCTGGCCGCAACGGGAAGTGCTGCTTTCAATCCGTATGTTGAAGTTTTGGAAGCATTGAAGAATTTCGACAGCAGTTGGGCCAACGCTAACGCGGTGTTGCTGATTTCTGATGGATTGGACACTTCGCGTGGCTTTGATTCAACCGCGGCCGGTCATACGCTCGACATCGATCGCACGATTTCTGAAGCAACGAAACGTCGTGTTTCGATCTTCAGTTTCTATGCTCCGTCGGTGGGTCTGACGAGTCATAGTCGCCTCGCGTCGAGCTATGGACAGAGTTCACTCAACCGGGTAAGCAACGAAACTGGTGGCCGGGCGTTCTTCCAGGGCACGACTGGTTTTGTGACCTTTGATTCTTACTTCAAGCGGTTGAGCGATACGCTGAATCGCCAGTACGCACGGGCACGATAAAACCAGCGAGCACGGGCTTTTTCTGAAATAGGTCCTATAGTCATATAGGACCTATTTCTATTTCTGCGCCGCAGTGGTAAAGTTACGCCTGCTTGTCCTGAAAACGACCTACTCAACAGTCCAAAGAAGTGCGCGAATATTGTCTCATCGTCGAAGGCGCGTATCTGTCCGAGTCTGAGGCCGAGCACGCTCTACGCGATCCTTTCATCGAGGATTGGGTTGAGCAAACGGGCCGCTTCCGTATCCACAACATGGATGAAATTCTGATCGCTCCGGGCGTGACCTTAGGGTCGCTCGGCGTAGTCATGCTTGATGACCGCGTGTTTGAGATCGCCAGCACAGATCCCGAACACCCTTTGACCGAGCACAAAGCGCAAGCGGTCGCAGAGGCATTGCGACGCCAGGACATGTTCGACGAAATTTCAACCGAGCCACGCAGTGAGTAGCCCGAGTGTAGAGTCTTTTCTGGCGGGTCGCGTCGTCGTGTTGCTGGGAGACATCACGCAGCAGGACGTGACCGCGGTCGTCAACGCAGCAAACTCAACTTTGCTCGGAGGCGGTGGTGTCGATGGTGCGATTCACCACGCCGGCGGCCCGAGGATACTCGAAGAGTGTAAACAGATTCGCAAGACCCTCTATCCCGATGGTTTACCGACTGGTCAGGCAGTGCTCACGACCGGCGGAAACCTGCCCGCTAAATACGTGATTCATACGGTTGGACCAATCTACGGTCGCGAGCCGGAACGTGACTCGGAACTCCTTGCCGATTGCTATCAAAACTCCCTTGAACTGGCGCGCCGGCACGCAATGACATCCGTCGCCTTTCCCTCCATTTCGACCGGGGCTTTCGGCTATCCCAAGCCTGAGGCGGCGAAAGTTTCCTCCACCGCGATTAAGCAATTCCTATCCACGGATAAGCAAATCGAACAGGTACGGCTCGTCTTTTTCCAGCAAAGAGACGCCCGCGTGTTTCTCCAGTACCAGGAATTCTAGTAGACTCTCCAGTTTTGCTGCCGCGCAAACAACAGACGATGATTGAAACCACTGAAATCGAACAACGTGTGGTGCGGAAAAATGAGTTGCCCGCACCACTGATCCCGCTCGAGCACTTGGCCTGGAACTACTGGTGGAGCTGGGCCGCTGATGGCACCAGTGTCTTCCGCGATCTCGACTCCGAGATCTGGGAAGAGTGCGAACACAACCCGCGACAACTGCTTGCAAAGACTTCAGCCTACCGATTGGCCGAAGCTGCTACAGATCCGGTTTATCTGGAACGTGTGCGTCGCTTGAATGCGAGTTTTCAAGCGTACATGACGTCGCCGCCTCATCTGCAAAATATTGCCATCACATCGGAACATCCGGTTGCTTACTTCTGCGCCGAGTTTGGCGTGCATACTTCGCTGCCACTCTATTCGGGTGGACTCGGCATCCTGGCCGGCGATCATCTCAAGTCCGCGAGCGATCTTGGTTTACCGCTTATCGCCGTCGGTTTGCTTTATCGTTACGGTTACTTTCGGCAGCGACTGCGCAAGGACGGCTGGCAGGAGGAACACTACGGTGAGACATTTCCGAAAGACCTGCCGATTCACCTGATCAAGAATGCCGACGATACACCGCTTCGCATCCAGGTCCTGATTCGTGAACGTAACGTGTTGGCCCAGGTGTGGCGGGCGGACGTCGGTCGCGTAGCGCTGTACCTGCTCGATACCAACATTCCCGAAAACGCTGAAACTGATCGCTGGGTCACTGGACACCTTTACGGTGGCGATCGCGAAACACGAATCGTGCAGGAGATGTTGCTCGGTATTGGTGGCGTTCGCCTGTTACGGAAACTCGGCGTGTCGCCCCACGTTTTTCATCTGAACGAAGGTCACTCCGCGTTTCTCACGCTCGAGCTCGCGCGTGAAATCGTGCAGTCGGAGCAACAACCATTCGCGGCGGCTATGGAGAGAGTGAAACAGCAGTGTGTCTTCACCACACACACGCCGGTTGCGGCCGGCAACGATGAGTTTGATGCTTCGCTGGTGACGCGCGCGTTTGGACCGGGCTACTTCAAGGAGCTTGGACTTACTGAGGATGAGTTTCTCGGGCTCGGTCGTGTCGAGGCTTCAAACAAAACCGAGCGTTATGGGTTAACACCGCTGGCTATTCGCATGTGCCGGTCGACCAACGGCGTGAGTCGCAAACACGGGGAAGTCTCACGCGCGTTGTGGCAAAAGCTTTGGACGGATAAGCGGCTCGAGGATGTTCCTATCAGCTACATCACCAACGGCGTTCATGCGCCGACATGGATCTCGCCGCTCCTGCGCGACCTGTTTGAAAAACACGTGGGCGGGGATTGGGAGGCAAAGCTGCGTACTCCGGATGCTTGGACGGCAGCAGTAGCAGGTATTCCAGATGAGGAAATATGGAATGCACATCTGCGTTTGAAGGAGCGACTCGTAGCTTTCATCCGTCATCGCTCATTGCAGCGACGAATCGCTGCGGGGGAAAACGCTGACTACATCGAAGCGGCGACGACGATGTTTGATCCGTCGGCGTTGACGATTGGATTCGCGCGTCGTGTTGCCGGTTACAAACGTTGGAATCTGATAGTGACCGACCCACCGCGGCTGTTGCGAATCATTAACGATACGGAGCGACCGGTTCAGTTTGTGTTTGCCGGTAAGGCTCATCCGCAGGATGAGGGATCGAAGTTAGTGCTGCAGCAACTCGCGCAGTGGAAATACGATCCGGCTGTCAGGCAGCGCGCAGTTTTTCTGGAGGACTACGATCAGGAGATTGCGCGGCAGTTGGTCCAATCGGTGGATGTTTGGTTGAACGTTCCGCGCCGGCCGCAGGAGGCTTCCGGTACGAGCGGTGAGAAGGTTGCCATCAACGGAGGTTTGAATCTATCGATCCTGGATGGCTGGTGGCTCGAGGGTTATGACGGGACGAATGGTTTCGCGATCGGAAATGGGAACGACGGCGCCGAGGTTTCGAAGATCGACGCGCTTGATGCCGAGTCGCTTTATCGCACGCTCGAGCTGGAGGTTGTGCCGCTCTTCTACCATCGTGAGGCCGATGGCATCCCCCACCACTGGATCGCGATGATGAAGCGCGCCATCCAGACACTCGCACCGAAGTACAATAGCGACCGCATGGTCGAAGAGTACGCGCTTAGGGTTTATTCAAGCTCATAGAACGTGCGGTAGGGGCGGCCCTCCGTGGCCGCCCCTTGCCGGACATCAAGAGTTCCGAAATTGGTCTATGCCGCTCGAGAGGCAGTGACTCGTTCGATTGGCCGCTTCGATTCCGCGCAGGGGCGGCCACGGAGGGCCGCCCCTACAGTACGTTCCTCGGCGCGTGTTAGACTAACTAGCCCGAATGAAATACTGCATTTCCTGCAAAGCCAAATACGACGACAGCGTTAGCTTCTGTTCGATTGACGGGGAGGTTCTCGAGGCCGATCCGGCTTCAATCGTCGATACTGTCCTCGACGGCCAGTACCAGATGGAGGCACTGCTCGGCAAAGGCGGAATGGGAGCAGTCTATCGAGCCCGGCACATCCTGCTCGGCGACCGCGTAGCTATCAAGGTCCTGCCGCCCGAAGTCAGAACCAATGCTGAATGGTTGCGACGATTCAGACGTGAAGGTCAGGCAGCGCGCCGTTTTCGACATCCCAATGCAGTTACGGTTTACGATCTTCGTACGGCAGCCGACGGCACCATCTACATGGTGATGGAGTATGTCGAAGGCCATACTCTCGATCACGAGATCAAAACTCGCGGAAAGTTCACGGCCAAAGAAGCCTTCGAAACTCTCACGCCGATCATGAGCGTCCTCGACACCGCTCACTCAATGGGTGTCGTGCATCGCGATCTCAAGCCTGAAAACATCATGGTTGGAAAACCGGCTGAGAACGGTGAGCCGGTCGTGAAATTACTCGATCTTGGTATTGCGAAGATGCGTGAGATCGCAGGCGACAATGGCGGCAACACAGCACTGACGATGGCCGGACAAGTGCTCGGCACTCCTTATTACATGTCGCCCGAGCAATGGGGGGAGATCCCGCGCGATCAGAGCACGGAGATCGATGGACGTGCTGACATTTACAGTCTCGGTCTCGTCTTCTACGAAATGATTCTGGGCCGGCGCGGTTTCTCCGGCAATACGTTGCATGAGTTGCGACGCGAGCACGTCAGCACACGACTTCAACCTCTGGACGAACTCGTGGCCGATGTCCCGCGCGGCTTTAGTGAGGCAATCGAGCGCGCCACGGCAAAGGACCGCGGTGACCGTCCGGGGACTGCGCGGGTTCTTGCAGACGAACTGCGCGCCGGCCTCGCTACACCGAGCCGATCCACTGCACCACTTCCCGGTCAGGCGGCCGATTTGACGGAGACCGTCGCGGTCAATACTGGTGGTGTATCAACAAATGCTGACGTCAACGCGCCGACGATACTCACAGCCGACGCCACTCCGACGTCACCGGTGGGACGAGTGGTTCCGAAGGATGATGGAACTATTTACGAACCCGCAAAACCGCAACCAGTTCCGCCGCCTAAGTCGGACCGCGACACGTCTGCGACAGTCGTCGAATCAGCCGCAATGGCATCGAGCGTGACGGTGCCGCAGGTTCAGACACCTGCACCCGCGGTTCCCGTGGTCGCGCCCGCTCCAAAGAGCAAAGCAGGATTACTGATCGGTGTTGCTGTTGTCTTCGTGATTTTGCTCGGCGCTGGTGTCGGAGGTTTTCTGCTTTGGAACAAATCGAGATCGAGCGGTGGCACAACTACGTCTAATACGAACAATCCCGCGGCAGTCACAACGACGCCAAAAGAGATTAGTCGCTATTGGCTCGAGCTCGGGCCGGCCAATGCAGCATCGAAAACGAAGGTTGCGGCATTAGTGCCGCTCGCTTCCGGTCAGCCATTCAGTTTTCACCTTATTTTCGATGAGGATGGCTACGTTTACATCTTTGGTCCAGGCGAAAATAATCAGCTCACCGCTTTCTTGACAGCAAAGCCTTTGAAGGCCACGGGACTTACTACTAATAAAGTCAGCAAAGGACAGGAATTCAGTTTTCCAAAGGGCGACACTTTGACACTCGACAAGAATCCGGGAACTGACACGTTTACGATTATCTTTTCGAAGTCACCGTTGTCGTCTCCGGCATTTTTAGATGAGCCGGTTACCTTTGAACCTTTATCGGCGAGTCAGCAGGCAGATTTGAAGGCATTCATTTCGAAGTATCAGGCAACGCCCCCATCTTTTGAGAGTGACGAGGTAAACGGCAAAGCGCCGTTTGTTGCGGTAAAAACGACTGACCGGGGCAACAATCCTATTGTCTTCGACATCCGTATTCAGCACAATTAGCCCTCGCCGGGCACACGCTATGAGCCTCTGACCGGAAGAGCTTCGATTGCACGTGAACAACAAGGAGATCCCCGAATGCGACTGAGTGTGATGGTTTTTGGATTCGTTTGTGTTTGTGCGTTGGTGATTGGGGTTGCAGCGCCCATCGTTCAGGATGACGGAGACGTTCGTGGCGCGTTTCTGACGTCGCGGCCTAAGGAGAAGACCACCACGAGTTCCGACTCGGCAACGAAGCCCAGCCGGAGACGCCCCAAATCGAGTAGTGGTTCGAATACCACGAACAAGCCGACGGACAAGACGCCTAACAAGCCAGAACACTCAGGGCAAAAGCCGGCGCCACCATCGGATCGGGCGACGCCAGTTAACGCGCGTCGCATCGGTCTCGGAGTGACGTTGTTCATGCGCGACTCGAATGGTCTGGCAGTTCGCATCGATCCGGAGCACGTCTTTCACAAAGGCGATCGGGTTCGAATATTGCTGGAAACAAACAGCGACGGATACCTTTACATCTTCAATACTACGGACGACGGTCCTGCAACTTTGATCTATCCGGATGTTTCTCTTGACGACGCAGGTAATTACCTTCAGGCACACGTGCCTTTTGAGATCCCGTCGAGTCTGTCGGCGGAGGAGCGACTGCGCTGGTTTGCTTTTGATGAGGCTGCCGGCACTGAACATGTGTTCTTCGTTTTTACGCGTGAACCTTTAGGCGGAATTCCCCTTGAGGACGATCTGATTGCTTATTGCCGCGAGGCGAAGGAACGTTGTCCGATCAAACCGAATGGCGAAATTTGGGCCGTAGTTCAAAAAGAGATGCAGGAGCCACTCCAGACAGACAAGAGTAAACAATACGGTCGCGCACAAACCTCCGGCGAGCAGGAAGCAACAGCACGCGGATTCGGACTGGCTAAGGATGACCCGCCGCCGTCATTGGTGATGATGGCTTCGTCAACTCGTTCGACTCTCGTCGCAACATTAGATCTAATTCATAAATAATTTGGAGTGCGGCGACCCGGCGCCGCTTTTTTCTCGATCTCGTGATCAATGACCAAAGCGCCGCCAGGCCGCCGCACTCCAAAGTTGGTGTCCTTTGAAAGGGAAGTGAAATGAGTTTTACAAAGAAAGTCGTTAGTCTTTCGTTGATCGCAGTGCTTTTCCTCGCACCAGTTGTTTCAGCTTATGCGCAGCAGACTGACCAGGCAGGAACGGCTTTGCACGAGGGAAGACGTTTACTGAAGCGCGGTCAGGCCGATAAAGCTCTCATTCAATTAAGGAACGCGCTCAATCTCTACACCACCGCAAAGAACAACAGCGGCATGGCAGCCGCGCATAACGAATTGGGCGATCTCTATCTGCGACAGGGACAGTACCAGGTCGCACTCGACCATTACCAAAAAGCGTTCGACGGATTTATCGCGGGCGATCCGAAGAAAGATGCTGTGGCGTCGGGAGTCGCATCCGCCGCTGCGCCTGCGGCCGTGACCACCGCGGCTTCAGCCGCGGCTGCAGTCGGTGACGATAGGTACAACGCAAACCTGATGCTTGCGAAGATGGGTGAAGTAAATTTTCGTCTGGGAAAAACTGCCGACTCCAAAGCCGCGTATGGTCGAATGGTGGTGAAAAAGCCTGAAGGCGCCGCTGCAAAAGCCGGTAGACGCTTCGGAGGCTTAAGCGCGATTACCGGTGCGATATCAACCGGAAAGGTGAACGTATCGGCACCTACGAGCGCACTGACTGTCGCGCTCGAAGCGAAGAAGGAACTCGACGAGTATCGCGTATCGATCGTTTATTCGAGCTACGAGTTGGGAATGGGTCGTCTTGCTTACGCCGACGGAGATCTTGAAGCAGCAAGTAAGCACTTTGATAACGCGCTTGACGCATCGGGCAGCACGATCGCCGGCATCGCAAAGCTCGGACAGGTACGACGTTTTCGTGCCGCAGCGCGCACCAGTCTCGGTGACGTCGCGTTGAGAGAAGGAAAGTTCAAAGACGCCACCAAGTTTTACAACGACGCCAAAAAAGGCGCTCAGGATGATAAGCGTCTCGATCTGATGTGGCCTGCGCAACGCGGTCTCGGCCGCAGCTTATGGCTTCAGGCGGCACAGGAAAAGGACCCGAAGAAAGGGTTGGCGTTACGAGAGCAGGCGGTCGCTAACTACCGCGAATCCCTGGGCACCATCGAAACCTTGCGACAGGGAAGTCTGCGTGCTGATGAATCGCGCACCACTTTTCTCGCTTCGATCAAAGACGTATTTGACGAAGCCGCCGCGGCTAATGCGGCGCTCGCGCTCATGACGAATCCGACGGCCGGTGCTCCACTCAGCGGCAAATCACTCGAGTATGCCGCCGAAGCATTTCGCATCAGTGAACAGTCGAAAGCTCGTTCACTGCTCGACATGCTGAGTGAAACCGATGCGGCGATAACCGAAGGTGTTCCGGCGGAGTTGCTGAAGCGCAAACAGGAAAATCTGGAACAGCAGCAGGACATCGCCGACATTCTCACCGGAGTCAACATCTCTACCGAGGAAGTCAAAAAGAAACCTTCCGAGCTGGACGCCGATCTCGAAAAGTTACAGCTTGAATATGAAGAGATCGAAAACCAGATCCGCACGGCGAGTCCACGGTATGCATCGCTCACCGCCAACAAACCATTGAGCCTGGCGGAAGTGCAGCAAAACGTGCTTGACGATCAGACAGTGCTGGTCGAGTATGCGGTGCAACCGGACGATTCATATCTTTTCGTCGTGAGCAAGGCGGCGGTGAACCTGTTCAAGTTGCCACCGCGAATGAGCATCGACAAGCTCGCGATGGATTTGCGCGCTCAATTGATTCCTTCGAAGCTGCAGCGACGGATCGTTGGTATCGACGTTGCGGAAGCGAATCGCGGACTCGGGATCGCAGCCACTGCACCTGAAGACGTCGCGCCCTTTATAGCCGCATCGAACGCGCTGTACAAAGTCGTGCTCGAGCCCGCAGCCCCAATGATCGGCGACAAGCGTTTGATGGTTGTTGCAGACGGCGCGCTCAACTACATTCCGTTTGAAGTCTTACTGAAGACTTCAGACACGGGCGACTTTTCGTCACTTAATTATCTCGTCAAATCAAACGAAGTGGTTTACGCGCCGTCAGCTTCTGTGGTGGGCGCGATCAAACAGCAACGAACGAAGAACGCCAGTCGCGCGATGCTGATCATTGCCGACCCGGTATTCAACTCCAATGACGCGCGTGCTCAGAAGCGAACGGCTGCGCCGGCGAATGATGCAGACGTCAGAGGACTCGGCATTCAAAGCGCGCTCACAGACGTAAGCGGGTCGGCGCCACCTGCAACCAGCGGCCAGATGGAAGGACTGCCACTCGCGCGTCTTTCCGGCACACGGGCCGAGGCCGACCAGATCTCCAAGCTCGCCAAAGTCTCAGGAGCCCAGGCTGACGTTTGGCTCGATCTCGACGCGAACGAAGACAATCTCGGCGCGCGCGATATCAGCAAGTACCGAATTATTCACGTTGCCACACACGGCTTGTTGAATGCAGAACGCCCGCAGTTTAGCGGCGTCGTGCTGTCGCTTGTCGGTAATAAGACACACGACGGTTTCGTGCGCACGGATGAAGTCTTCAATCTTCATCTCGGCTCACCTCTGGTGATGCTTTCGGCCTGTGAGACAGGTCTCGGCAAAGAGAAGCGAGGCGAAGGTGTGATGGGACTCACACGCGCGTTCATGTACGCCGGTGCGCCGACAGTTGGCGTTAGTCTCTGGTCGGTGGCAGACAAATCCACCGCCGACCTGATGACTGATTTCTACAAACGACTGCTAACGTCGGGCGAAGGCACCACCTCCTCGAGCGCGCTTCGTGGCGCGCAGTTAGCCATGATCTCCGGCAAGAAGTACAGCGCCCCGTTCTTCTGGGCACCGTTTGTTCTTGTCGGGGACTGGAACTAGCCACAAGAAAATTTTTAGCTACTAAAAGGCACAAAAGCATAGGTGAGAATCTACTCACTTAGCTTTTGTGCCTCTTTTTGTATCGCTGTTTCATGCGGTAGAGGCCGCCTATACCGCTAATCAATAACAACGCGCTGGCCGGTTCCGGAATCGTCGTACTCACAGTGCTCGTCCCTTCAACCACGATGTTGTCGAGGCGATTAGTTCCCGTCGACGACGAAGAGCCATTAAAGACAATCCTGAATGCAGCGTTCGGATTGTTGTTCAGGCCGGCAATCGCCGCGAGACTGAACACAAGCGGCACGGTTCCAAACGCGGTTGCAGGCGTGTATGGCGGACTAAAATCGACGAATGTTATGCCATCCGTGCTGTACTGGAACTGATTATTGTTGAATCCTGTGCTCGTTCCCTGGGTCGCAAAACTAACGACGATATTTGAGAAGCCGACGGTACTGACATTAAGGGTGATGTTTCTACCGTTGTTGGCAGTTCCGGTTCCGCCCTGTAATGAAAGTGCCTGCCCGGCGGTATCTCCCAGTCGTGCGTTGGTAGTGGTTCCCGCCGCAAACAAGATGTTTGCGACGTTGATGTTGCTGGTTAGCGTGCCGCTCCCGTGATCGACGTTGAGATCTGAATCATTAAAGTTCCAGACTGCCAGTTCATCGGCGTGTGCCGCTTTCGAAGCTGCGAGAAGAATCAACGCAGCACAGATAAGGTTGAAAGGAATTCGTCGGGTGAGACGCAAATTTGGTGTCAAAAACATACACGTTCTCCTTTTGATGAGGTTTTTGGACGTAGATCGTCCTCATTGAGAAAGCAGGAGAATCTTTGTTAAGAGACTCGTGAGGCTCGTCGGAAAAGTTAGGGGCCAGGCTCTGAGGACAGCCAAAGCTTTCTCTGTAACTCCGGGCACAATATGACGATTCTGTTTGCTCGTCAACAGAAATGTGATTTGGAGTGCGGCGGCCTGGCGCCGCTTGGTCTTGATCAAGCCGGATCGATAACAAAGCGGCGCCAGGCCGCCGCACTCCAAGGAGGCGCATAATAAAATGAACGGTTATAATGACACCCGGAGAATCATCAGAGGAACATCGAACTATGGGAAACAAGTTCTTTAAGATCGACAACCACGCGGCCCTCGAGAACCTGTTAACAGACTCGACGAAGAAACCCATCATCATTTTCAAGCACAGCAACGCCTGCTCAATCAGCGCGCGGGCTTATCGCGAAATGGAAAAGGTTGATGGAGTCAATATCCTTGAGGTTCAATCCGCCCGTGCGGTTTCAAATGAATTTGCTACCTTAACGGGTGTCCGTCACGAAACGCCGCAAGTGGTAATCCTGCGTGACGGGAAGGCGGTGTGGGACGCTTCACACTTTGATGTCACCGCCGCTGACGTCATGAAAGCGGTGGAATCCCATAGTTGAAACTCGACAAATGGAACGACGCGGACCGGCGATTGAGCCAAGAGAGATCAAGCATGAAGACGATTTCACGGTGAACATCGTCTGGGCCGACGACACGCGCTGCAGCTATCGTGCTGCTGACTTGCGACGCGCATGTCCGTGCGCTCAGTGCGTGAACGAGTGGACGGGTGAAAGAGTGTTGAAGGCCGAGAGCGTTTCTGAGACTATTGAAATCCGCGACATCAGCATTGTGGGACGTTATGCGCTCAACTTTCGCTGGAGCGACGGTCACGAAACCGGGATTTACAGTTTTCGATACCTGCGTGAACTGTGTGAAGGTCAGGATGCACAATCATGAACGAACGTGATTTTTTCAACGAGAAAGAAGAAGTAAAGAAGGCGAACTATAGTTGTCCTCATTGCCGCGAGCGTGCCGAATACGACGTCCGCTGGCTAAAACGCACGCGCAAGCCACAGCCGCCGCGCGGTGCAAACGAACAGGATCGCGCTCGTTTTGAAAAATCGCGTGACTATATGGTTCGAATCGACGATATGCTCGCTTGTAGAAATGTACGCTGCCGGCGCCGGTTCGAAATTCCGAGCTCGCAGTCAGTTGTTTTTATTTAAGCCGCGGATTAGACAGATTTTCTTTTCCGATCCTCATAGATCAAGCAAAAAACCGACACCCGTCGGATAAAGATTTAAAACACACTGCGCGAAACGCGAAAAAACGCAGAAAAGTGTTGGCGTGTCGCTTGCACTCCCGGCAATAGACATGATTGAGACTCAACAATTCGCCGGTGCGAACAAATCCAACACTTCGTTTCTGACACCCTTTGAGCGCCGGCTGGCGCCAAGGCTGTTGCCGCATTTCCCCGCCTGGCTGCAGACCTATCACCTGACGATGCTGACACTCGTCTGGTCGTCGTTGATCTTGTTGTTTTCCTATTGGGCAGCCCGCGATTTGCGCTGGCTTTGGGGCGTGTCGGCGATGATCTTTATGCAATACGCCACCGACCATTACGACGGCAAACTCGGCAAGTACCGCGGCACGGGCCTGGTCAGGTGGGGTTATTACATGGATCACCTGCTCGACTATTTTTTCCTGTGTTCGGTGATTATCGGGTACGCCTTCATCCTTCCGGAACGCTCACGGCTTCAGGTTCTGATTCTGCTGGCAATTTGTTCGGGCTACGAAGTGAGCACCTTTTTGATGTTTGCCACGACCGACCGGTTCAAGATCAGTTATCTGAAGTTAGGCCCGACTGAGTTTCGGCTGGCCCTGATAATCATCAACGCCCTGCTTGCGCACTACGGCACTCGCCAAATGATCAATGGCTTAAAATACGTGAACATTGGCGGCGCAATCGGGCTGGCTCTCATGATTTACAAGACCCACAAGGATATTTGGGCGCTGGACATGCAGCAAAAGAACGCGGTGCTTGCCCGGGATCCTTAAGGGTGTCTCCGGGATTGGTGTGACTGTTCTGCTACGTGTGTACGGTTTGCGACCGACTGTACCCCTTATCCGTCCCCGAAAAATTATTTTTTGTGAGAAGTGGCCCTTTTTTCGTCCGGCGTGCGCGTTAGCGGATGTGGCCTCTTCTTTGCAAGCGTAATCGCCGTTCGACGTTCTAAGGTTATTAATTTTGGGAACTGTGTGGCGAGTTTTTCGTTTGGATACTTACAGATTCAAACGAACTCGAAATAAAGCAATGTCTGAGAAGAAAACAATTCGTATCGTAAAAAAGGGCGAAAAGTCCCGTCCCATCGTTAAGGTAAAAGCTGCTTCCGCTCGTGAAACGGCGCGCGATATGGTTGAAACGGTGACCAATTGGGTCAATGAGTTTCAGCAGAAACGACGCGACGAAACAACCAACGCGCTGAGGATGCTGTCCAAAACGCCACGGGGCAGTGAGGCCTAATTACTACAGCTAAAAAGAACGCCGAACTCTGAAAACTACGGCGCGAGACGGCTTCGGCCAGCTCGCGCCCTTTTATTTTCCCGCCTCTTTTTGTAGCATCACCGGCGAATTCCACCAAATCCGGTGGAGGCTGGAGTTATGGTTAGAAGGAGTTCTCCACGAAAAGGGAAGCGTCAGCAGGCGCGACCCGTTTTTGAAAGTATTCGGAAGCCTGGAGCGCCTCCAGGACATCCGATATCACGTGCTAAGCCGGATGAAGTAGCTCGTCCGGCTGGGCGAAAAGCAAAGCACAAACGGCCACCGGAACCTACAGACGATGATGTCTGAATCTGCGACACTTCAAAAAGACGATCACGCCATTGCACGGGCATTCATTGCCCGCGCGTCGGAATTTTTGCTGGGCGACTATCTGCCCAAGATCGAGCGCTGTCTCGAGAAGTTGACGGACGATCAGATTTGGTGGCGAGCAAACGAAGAGTCAAACAGTATCGGCAACCTTATCCTGCACCTCTGCGGGAACGCGTGCCAGTGGATCCTCTGCGGCGTCGGCTCTAAACCTGACAATCGCAACCGGGATTCCGAATTCGAGCGACGTGATCCGATTCCTCGTGCCGAGCTCTTGTCACTGTTGCGCTCGACTCTCTCCGAAATCGAAACGACACTAGAGACCCTCGATCCCACAACGCTACTCGACAGTCGCAAAATCCAGGGCAACGACGTCGACATCCTCGAAGCCATCTTCCACGTCACCGAACACTTCTCGATGCATGCTGGACAGATCATCATGTTGACGAAGATGATGACCTCCTCCGATCTTCGGTTCTACGATTTCGACGCCGACACGCCAGTCGTGCGCTGGCGCTCCGGTCCACGTGGTTCGTCGTAAGCGCCCCGAAGTGGTCAATAGTGTCAACACTTTCGAGGTAGATGGCACCCCACTCATGCACGCCCGCAGCCGCCACTGAGAAGGCTACTGATCGCAATTAATCAAGGGTTCGGCGGAACTGTGGGGTTGGAAGGGGGTGCTTCTTGAGGGATCTGACTCTCTTTCTCTTTGGTTTCCAGTTCCTTTTGTCGGGCACGGGCCTTTCTAATCGCCATCTCAAAGTTTGTTGCGTCGGTAACCTTTTTCAAATCGCGAAGTAACGCCAGATACTTCTCCATGTTCGAAGCGTAGTTCTCAGCCATTTGCGAGAAGGGAAATCTTTCTACAGGCACTACATCATCAAGCACCAGGCGATACGCTGCTTCTGCCTTGGTCTTGTTGTTGTTTGCCAGATAGACGTCGGCGGCCTCACCCACTGCTCGGATGTACGCGGCCATGAAGAGCGGATAGTCCTCTGTGCGATAGGCAGTGGGAGCAAAATCCGCATGACGCTTCTGCATCAACGCGACTCTGTTGGTAAGAGTTTGCTCCAGCTCTTGAGGACGATGTTTTTTGTGAAGTTCAACCAGGGCTAAGTAAGTCCGGTGTTCGTGCAACCATGCGAGTCGCCCCTGTATCGGCGCCAAAGCAGTCAAAGCGGTATTGAGTAACGTTTCCGCTTCCTGTGGTTTATTAAGATCGCCCGCGTAGAGCGTTGCGAGTTCTCGCAGAGCCGTAACGTATTGTGAAAGCGGATCACTTGGGCCGAATAATCTCCCACCCGAATTCTTGAGCTCCTCGATTGCGAGTTTGTAGTACTCTTCCGCTTTATTGCCGTCCTTATAGTGATCGCGATACAGCTTCGCCAATTTCAACTGGCTGACAGCGCGCAAACGCTTCTTTGATTCGATCGACTTTCGCACGAAGAGCGCTACTTCGTAAAAGCTCTCGGCCCGCGCGATACGTCCCAGCTTCAAGTAGATATCGCCAATTGCATCGAAATCGTCGTCGATGGTTATCGGCGCACCCCCCTTCACCAGTTTTTCTATATCATCAGCTCCCTTGAACTCGCCTTTAAGCGTTAGCTGCTGGATCTTGTCTGCCAATTGAAACAAATAGTCGCTGCGCGCCCTATCCTTCAGGCCGCTATAAACCTGGCCCAGGGCACTGTAGCTGTCGGCAAGCTCGCGCAGTCCTGTTGCCTCATCTGCATAGCCCTCTTCAATGTCAATGAGTTCATTGTAGGTCGTTGCAGCATCCTGATATCGAGCCTGGTCTTTATAAAACTTGCCTAATTCCTTAAGCGCGCCGATAGTGCCATACTTAGCACGATTTTCCTCCTCCGTTTTGTAGGTCTCGATCACTTTCTTCAAGCTCTTTTCAGCCTCGTCAAACTTGCGGAGGTCAATATAAAGCCGCGCAAGCAACTTGACGCTGTTGATGATCGTAAGGACATTCGCCTCAACGGGATCATCATTTTGTTCCCTGGCCCAGGAATTGAAACGCTCCTGGTAGTCCACCGCTTTTTTGTAAAACTCTTCTGCCTTCTCGAACTGTTTTTCCGGCGTGAGCCGTGTACGCAAAGAAGTTATGTCAGTGTTGGCGGTGCTGTAGCGCGCGTTCTCATGATATGCCTGGCCGAGTCCGTGATAGGTATCGACGAGCGTGGGAGTCAACTGGTCCTTTACTGCTTCTTCAAGAACAGTTCGTCCGCGCTCATAGACTTCAATTGCGGATTCGAACTGCTGCATCTTGAAGTATGTGTCGCCCAGTCGCGAGAGTGTCCATCCATAGTCGCTCGCAAACTGCTTCCACTGTCTATTAGTGTAGTGTCTGGCTGAGGCAATAGACTGTAATGGCTTGAGCTCCTCTTCAAGTTTTTCGAATGCTCGATTCGCCTCAGCGAAATTTTCACGCCGTGAAGCGTCCAGACCGACCCGCATTAGTTCGCCACGTTCAAGTGCAGCCGTAACTTGTCGTTCGTTCTCCAGGGCGACCTTCGTTGCTTCATTCGCCTTTTGGGTGGCGATCTGGGCTGCGTGAAGATTCTCTACGGCGAGGTCTTTTTGCTGACCTGCAGCTTTCGCTGCGGCTTCGGCTTTTTCGCGCTCGATGTTCATCTGCGCGTTTGCCTTCTTCGCATCGAGGGCGGCCGCTTCGGCCACCGCACGACTGCCTTCCGCCTGCAGACGACTGCCTTCCGCCTCCCGACGACTATTTTCCGCAATCGCGCGTAAGTTGAAAGCATAGGCAGCGGTACCAAGTGCAAGCAGCAAGATCAAACACAATGCAACAATCAAGAAACGCATCCGCCGGGCAGAGCGGGCTTGTTGGGCAACGAAGACTTTTGTTTGTTCGAGCTCTCGTCGATCTCTTTCGATCTCTTCATTACGCCGCTTCTCCTCGGCAGCGATTCTTGCTTCACGTGCGTTGCAGCTGTCGTTGAGATAAGTGATGGCTGTATCGAAGTCTGTGTGGTATCGCTTCGCCCAGGCGGCGTTTGGCTTATTCTCCCGTTGCCAGTCGAGGGCTATTTGCAGGCCGGGATCCTGTAGCAATCCCTCGCTACCTTCCTGATGAAGAACAGCCGCTTCAGCAACCCGTCGATAAATACGTGCTGACTGCGCCTCTTCATTCACCCAATCTTTCAGCCGTTGCCAGTTGCGAATCAAACTCTCGTGCGAAATATCGATAACGGTTTCCGGTTGTAGCACCGTGTCGATCGGCGGCATTAAAAACGAACGAGCGCCTTCGCGAAAAACGTCAATTACAGCGATGACCTCTTGCATACTTGCGCCCGCGATGTCGCAAATAGCATCCAGCCTTGTCGGGCGCCGTATCTCACGATTGTCCCCACCTCGTTCGCTAAGGGATTTGAAGAGTACTTCAGCAATGCGACGCCTGCGATCGTCCGGCAATTCATTAAAGGCTTCGTCGGCGTGGCGCGACAGGGCATCTGACATCGTGCCGATGGCTTCGTAATGTTCAATTCCAATCGCTTCGCCATTGCTACGTTGCGTTTGCCAGTGTTCCCACGTACGCATTAGTGCGTGTTGCAGGATGGGAAGTTGATCGGGTTGATCGCCTACGTCGTTCAGGAGCCGGTTCACAAGTGTGGCGGCGATCTTTCCACGTGTTACTCCAATTGGTCCGGTAACGGCGAAGCGACGTTCATCACGCGTCATGCGCGGAATAAGGTACTGCCCATCGTTAATCGCTTCCGGTAATCCCTGGAACTGTGCGCAGTCGCCGAGAAAGTCAGACCTCATCGTTAGTACGATATAGATTGACAACTCTCGCTGTTGTGCAGCTTCGAGAAGCAGTTTGACGAAGGCGGCTGCTTCGTCGGCGCTGCTTGTGCCTTCACGCGCTGCGCGAAAGCGGAACAGCTCTTCAAACTGGTCCACTACGACGAGCAGCTTTTCATCTTCTCCAAGCCGCCCCTGTTTAGCAACAGCGACGATTCCGAGTGAACTGCTTCTTAGTGTGGCATCGATCAACGCCGCTGCTTCATCCACCTGCAGTCCAGCCCCTGCTTCCGAAAGCACCTCTTTCTTCACCAGCTCCGCTGCTAAATTCCCGATTGGATCGCTGCCAGGGCGCATGACCGCGATGCGCCATCCGGCGCCAGCGCCCTCCATCATTCCGCTTTGCAATGCAGGCATTAAGCCTGCGCGAATGAGGGAAGACTTGCCGCTGCCTGACGTGCCAACTACGGCCAGAAAGCGACTGCGCTGTAACCTGGCCAGCAATTCGTCAGACTGCCCTTCGCGTCCGAAGAAAAGGAGATACTCATCTGTCGTAAAAGGTCGAAGACCGGGAAATGGATTTCTAATCTGTTTCAACTCGATCATCGTTGACCTCCTTCTACGGCCTGCAAAGCGCTCACGAAAGCACGCAGTTCGTTAGGGTCGAATGAGTTGTAATTCTTAATGACAATAGGAACGCGGATCGTATGAAAGTCATCCTTTTGACTATTTGCAGGCGCTCCCACATAAACTGCACTGGCGCCCCAATCGTTTTCGCGACCATAGCCGTAGGCCTTTTCGAGGTCCTCGAGGTTCCTGCGTACCCATGGTTCGTCTCCGTTACCAAAATAGACCAGCGCAGCATCACACTCCCGGAGGTTCTTGCGATGGTAGTCCATGAGCGTGCCGCCCTCATCGCCGTCCAGCCGCGTTATAACTTCCAGTTTCTGGTCAAAAAGATAGTCCTTAATAGGACGAACCAGACTCCGATCGCGACTTTCGCAGATGAGGTAAACCTGTTTGATTTTTGGGCGTGGGCCACGTTGGACCTGACTTTTCGCGGGTGGATTTAGTTCCTGTAAAATCTGCGCTTTCAGATCTTCGATGCTTGTTTGTAAAAGCTCCGCGCCCGCGCTAATGCGATCTTGTAGTTGGACCACAAAAGTCTTCTGGCGTTCATCACTGATTTCAACTCTCTGGGGCATCCAAAGCAAACGTGAAAAGGCAGGATTATCGACACAGCGCTGAGCAGCCAACGCCTCTTGAATACAGACCACAGAGCGGGGATCGTCTTCGGGTGTTGAGCCGTAACGCATGCCGATGAGGTGCACTGACAAGATCGAACGTTCCAATGCGGCGCGAACAGCGGCTTCAGTTTGTTTTCCCTCTTCGATGGGAAGCTTCTGATCGGGTAACACTTCGTACCCGCGATGTCTCAACTCGTCCCGCACGAGCTCTCGCTCCTGTGTCAAGTCAGAGGTCGCTTCGGCGAGGTAAACATACTTCGTTGAGTCTTTTGTGCCATTTCCATCTGCTGCGCTGTCCGGTGTAGCTGTTGAGGTTGCACCATCTTTTAACGCAACGAGCATGTTCGAGATATCCCAGGCAAGGCGACGGAGTGCACCCCAATATCTTGGATCCTTGTTTGGATGAACCTCCGGACCAAACTCGACCGGCATATCGCTCTCCATCTCGTAAAAGGGATAACCGATTAGTTCGCGTAGTAGTGGAGGCTCCTTCTCACCCAGATTGAATAGCAGGGGACTCTTTATGACTTTGAAGATCCGCGAACGATGTGCTGCGACGCCAGGCGGCGAGGGAGTTGCGCTGAAAGTGTCCAACTCACGGCGGCACCACACAGACTGTACATAGCGTGGCGAAAGGATGGGGATGAACAACAGTGAATGTGCGAGGCCTTCTTCGATAGCGGCCGTCAAGAGAGCGTTGCCGGTTAAGCTGCGCTCGTCGCGCCATATCCGGGGCTGATATCCGAGATTATTACTTACCAGTCGTGGCAGGCGTTCGACAAGTAGATCAACCCATCCCTTGGTCTCGCCTGCTGGATCTTGATCGTCAAGCTGTCCGTAGCTAATAAAAATGTCGTAGGTGTAGGGCATTGGGGCTGCTTTCTGGACGTGATCCGACCGGCTACGCCGGCGGGTGAGATACTGTAGTGTGCGCGTTCACATAGAACGCGTTTAAAGGCAAGATATAACGGTTTGCTGTATACCTTGGGCGCTGATTTTTGTCAACAAATTCACCTTAGTAGTAGTAGTAAAGGGATTCGGTCAAAAAGTGGTCAATCGAATCTCGGCACACTCGCTAAGTGAAGGAAGGGAAGCGGTTGAGGTTCCGCTTCCGATCTCGATGCACACCGGCCAGATCATCATGCTCACGAAGATGCAGATCTCCTCGGACCTCCGCTTCTATGGTTTTGAAGACGGCGTGCCGGTCGAGCGCTGGCGTTCTCCTTTGTCCGATTTGCCTTAAGTGCCTCGCAAGTCGTCGAAACTCGTCAACTCTTTCCATGGCTGAAATAGTGGATAGGAACAAAGAAATTCTTAACGCCATATTCGAGCAAGCTCTCGCTGCCGATACCACGGCGCAGAAC